>Ga0182748_1000145_pt1 | contig 83369 bp, 64 predicted proteins | sample eDN3rd37CKraftOP_FD_128877 | JGI IMG/M metagenome (GOLD analysis project Ga0182748, IMG submission 128877) | Enriched Organic Plus compost microbial communities from Emeryville, California, USA - eDNA 3rd pass 37_C Kraft OP (version 2) (version 2) ... | reverse complement strand
GAACTGGCCGAAGCGTTCGGGAAACACGTCCTGCGGGCCGACGTGGAACCAGGGCTCGGCCGCGACCTGTTCCTCGTAGGTCGTCGCCTGCGGCCAGTCGCGGAACTCCAGCTCGGAGACCGAGCGGATCTCGTCGTAGTCGTAGAACACGACGCGACGGTGGCGGGAGACGCCGAAGTTCTTCAGCAGCATGTCGCCGGGAAAGATGTCGTTGCGCGCCAGGTCGACGATCGCCTGGCCGTAGTCCAGCACCGCCTCGCGCCGCGCCTCGGCGCCCTGCTCGCGCAGGTACAGGTCCAGCGGGCGCAGGCGGCGCTGCACGTAGCACAGCTTCAGCACCACGTCGTCGCCGTCCTCGACCACGCTGGCGGCGCAGCTTTCGCGCAGCTCGCGCAGCAAGGCCGGGTCGAAGCGCGCGGCCGGGAAGCGCAGGTACCGGAACGGCTGCGCGTCGAGCAGGCGGCCCACCCGGTCCAAGCGGAACACGCGCTCGTACTGCGCCTGCACTTCCTCCGGCGTGGTCCGCTTGGGCCAGGCGAAGCGGTCGCGGATCACCTTGAAGACCAGCGGCTGCCCGGGCAGGGTGAACACCGCCATGACCATGCCCGGGGTGCCCTCCGCCGGCACCAGGCGTTCGGCCGGGTGGGCGTGGAAGTAGCGGAAGAAGCTGCGGTAGCGCTCGGTCTTGCCCTGCTTGGCGCGGCCCAGCACGGTGTACAGCTCGTCCACCGGCTTGTGCGGCAGCAGGGTGCGCAGGAACACCACCGCGTCGCCCACGGTGGGCAGGTCGGCCTGGAAGTAGCTGCGCGAGACGCCGAACAACTGGGCCACGTCGCCGCGGCGGGTCAGCACCGCCTCGGCGCGGATGCCGGAATCACCGTTGACCAGGGCCACCACGCAGGGCGAGAAGCGGTGCTCGCCGAACACCCGCCCCACCAGGTAGGCGCGGCGCTCGCGGTAAAACACCGTGTCCAGCAACTCGATCGAGCGCACCGGATGCTCGCCCCAGTGCGCCAGGTCGTCCTGCAGGCGCACCGCGATCGCCGCCGCGCAGCGCGCCAGGTGCGCATAGGGCACGTCGAAGCGGTAGTCGCCGAGCATGCGCACGAACGCGTCCACCGGGCGGCTGGTCGAGACCGCGTAGCTGTGCCGCGCCACCGGGCGGGTGATGGCGTCGGTGGGCTCGATGTCCAGCGCCACGAACTCGATGTCCGCGTCCAGGCCGCGGGTGCGGAAGAAGCGCCGGGCGAGGGTGTTGAAGAAGGTCTTGTACAGCTCGGTGTCGATCGCGCCCTCGATCGAGGCGGCGTAGTGGTCGCGCACTCGCGCCCACAGCGTGCGGTCGTGCGCGTGCAGGCCCAGCAGCGCGGCCAGGCGCCGGCGGCATTCGTCGATGCACAGGTCGTACAGGTCCAGGCGCTCGGCGGCGTCGGCGCGGGCGCCGGCCCAGTCGCGCTGCTCGAAGCGCCGCCTGGCGCGGCGGCTGATCGCGGCGAACCGCGCGTGGTAGTCGTCGAACGCGTCGCGTGCGACCTGGGCAATGGCTTCGGCCTGGATCATGGCGGGATGGTAGCGGGGCGGTTCACGGGGCGGACGGAGCCGCGGCCTGCTGCAGCAGCCAGGCGCGCACGGTGGGGAAGGCCGGATGCGCCAGGCTGCGCTCCGGATACACCAGGTAGTGGCCGAAACCGGCGGGCAGGCGCCTGCGGCCTAGGGTGACCAGGCGCCCGGCGCGCAGCAGCGGCTCGGCCAGGGTCAGCCGCGCCAGCGCCACGCCCAGTCCCTCCGCGGCGGCCTGGTGCAGGGTCTCGGTGTCGTCGAAATGCGCGGTATAGCGCTCCGGCGCGCTGCCGCCGGTGGCGGCGAACCAGTCCTCCCAGCGCCCGGAGGGATCGCCCAGCAGCGGCAGCCGCGCCAGCCGCTGCGCCGCCGGCACCTTCGCGTGCCGCTTCAGCAGGCCGGGGCTGGCCACCGGCACCAGCCACTCGTCGAACAGCAGCTCGGCGCGCACGCCCGGCCAGTTGCCGCCGCCCAGGCGCAGGGCCAGGTCCACCGGCTCGCGTTCGAAGTCCACCACGTGGGTGCTGGACTGCAGGCTCAGTGCCAGGTCCGGATGCGCGGCCAGGAACGAGGGCAGGCGCGGCACCAGCCAGGCGGTGGCCATCGAGGGGATCAGGCTGATGGTCATGCTGCGCCCGCGGCGGCGCGCGCTGGCGCGCTGCAGCGCCTGCGCGATCGCGTCCAGCGGCCCGCCCACCGCCTCGTACAGGCGCCGTCCCTCAGGGGTCAGTTCCACCCCGCGCGGGCCGCGTGCCAGCAGCTGCTGGCCGAGGCGTTCCTCCAGCTGGCGCATGCGGTGGCTCAGCGCGCTCACCGTCAGGTGCATGCGCTCGGCGGCGCGGGTCAGGTTGCCCAGCCGCGCGGCGGCGACGAAGGCCTCCACCTGGTCCAGCGCAATCCGGCCCATCTTGAGCCTCCCTCAAGTCTGGCTTGTGGAACTTGCGCTACGTGCGCGGCCAGCATCGCCTTAGCTTGATCCACGTTCAAGCCAGCCGGAGCACGGACATGGGTACGAGGAACACGGGCGCATACGGAAGCGAGCTGTCGGCGATGTTCCGCCAGCTGCTGTCGATGGAGGGCTACGTGGTGGACCTGGACGCGGCCACCGCGCACCCGGCGGACGCCACGAAGCACGACGCCCGGCGCGAGGCCGGGCGTCGTCGGGTGGAGCGGGAAGTGGAGGCCGCGCTCAGGCCGCCAGTGCCGCGAGGCTGGCGTTGAAGGTCGGCGACGGGCGCATGGCCGCGCTGGTGCGGGCCAGGTCGGGGTGGTAGTAGCCGCCGATGTCCACCGGCTTGCCCTGGGCGCCGTTGAGCTCGGCGACGATCTTCGCCTCGTTCTCGGCCAGGGCCTTGGCCAGCGGCGCGAACTTCGCCTGCAGCGCCGCATCCTCGTCCTGCGCGGCCAGCGCCTGCGCCCAGTACAGGGCCAGGTAGAAGTGGCTGCCGCGGTTGTCCAGCTCGCCGACCTTGCGCGCCGGCGAGCGGTTGTTGTCCAGCACCAGGCCGTTGGCCTGGTCCAGGGCCTTGGCCAGCACCGCGGCCTTGGCATTGCCGGTCTGCTCGGCCAGGTGCTCCAGCGAGGCGGCCAGGGCCAGGAACTCGCCCAGCGAATCCCAGCGCAGGTAGTTCTCCTCGAGGAACTGCTGCACGTGCTTGGGCGCGCTGCCGCCGGCGCCGGTCTCGAACAGGCCGCCGCCGGCCATCAGCGGCACGATCGACAGCATCTTCGCGCTGGTGCCCAGCTCCAGGATCGGGAACAGGTCGGTCAGGTAGTCGCGCAGCACATTGCCGGTCACCGAGATGGTGTCCTTGCCCTGGCGGATGCGCTGCAGCGAGAACTTCGTGGCCTCCACCGGCTCCAGGATGCGGATGTCCAGGCCGGAGGTGTCGTGGTCCTTGAGGTACTTCTCGACCTTGGCGATGACCTCGCGGTCGTGGGCGCGGTTGGCGTCCAGCCAGAACACCGCCGGGGTGTTGCTCAGGCGCGCGCGGGTCACGGCCAGCTTGACCCAGTCCTGGATCGGCGCGTCCTTGGTCTGGCACATGCGCCAGATGTCGCCGGCCTCGACCTTGTGCTCGAACACCAGCTTGCCGTCCTGGTCGAGCACGCGCACGGTGCCGTCGGCCGGGATGCGGAAGGTCTTGTCGTGGCTGCCGTACTCCTCGGCCTTCTGCGCCATCAGGCCCACGTTCGGCACCGAGCCCATGGTGGTCGGGTCGAACGCGCCGTTGGCCTTGCAGTCGTCGATCACCGCCTGGTACACGCCGGCGTAGCAGCGGTCCGGGATGACCGCCTTGGCGTCCTGCAGCTTGCCCTGCGCGTTCCACATGCGGCCGGAGTCGCGGATCATCGCCGGCATCGAGGCGTCGACGATCACGTCCGAGGGCACGTGCAGGTTGGTGATGCCCTTGTCCGAGTTGACCATGGCCACCGCCGGGCCGCGCGCGTACACCGCCTCGATGTCGGCCTTGATCGCCGCCTGCTGCTCCTCCGGCAGCGAGGCGATGCGCGCGTACAGGTCGCCGATGCCATTCTCCGGCGAGAAGCCCACCGAGGCCAGCGCGTCGGCGTGCCTGGCCAGGGCGTCCTTGTAGAACTCCGAGACCACCACGCCGAACATGATCGGGTCGGAGACCTTCATCATGGTCGCCTTCAGGTGCACCGAGAACAGCACGTCGTTGGCGCGGGCGTCCTCGACCTGCTCGGCCACGAACGCGGCCAGCGCCTTGCGGCTCATGGTGGCCGCGTCGACGATCTCGCCGGCCTTGACCGCCACCTTCTCCTTCAGCACCACGGTGCGGCCGTCGGCCTGGGCCAGTTCGATGCGCAGCGCGCCGTCGGCGGCGATGGTGGCCGACTGCTCGCTGCCGTAGAAGTCGCCGGCGGCCATGTGCGCCACGTGCGACTTCGAATCCTTGCTCCAGGCGCCCATGCGGTGCGGGTGCTTGCGCGCGTAGTTCTTGACCGAGGCCGGTGCGCGGCGGTCGGAATTGCCCTCGCGCAGCACCGGGTTGACCGCCGAGCCCTTGACCCGGTCGTAGCGGGCCTGGATGTCCTTTTCCTTCTCGTCCTTCGGCGCGTCCGGGTAGTCCGGCAGCGGGTAGCCCTGCGCCTGCAGTTCCTTGATCGCCGCCTTCAGCTGCGGCACCGAGGCGGAGATGTTCGGCAGCTTGATGATGTTGGCTTCCGGGCGCTTGGCCAGCTCGCCCAGCTCGGCCAGGTGGTCGCCGATCTTCTGGTCCTCGCCCAGGTAGTCCGGGAACTGCGCCAGGATGCGGCCGGCCAGAGAGATGTCCCGGGTTTCGACCTGGATGCCGGCGGTGGCGGCGAAGGCCTGGACGATGGGCAGCAGCGACTGGGTGGCCAGGAACGGCGCTTCGTCGGTCAGGGTGTAGATGATCTTCGGCGTGTTCGACATGGTCTGCGGGGGCTCTCTGGTGCGGACGGCGGTACGGAACAGGAAGCGCCGGGGCGCCCGCGGCGGCGGCAGGACCCGGCGGCGAAACCCCGGCATTGTCGCGTGTTTTGCCCTCCGATGCGCGCTTCGCGCGGCGCGCGGCCATGCCCGGCGGTACGGTCGGGCCCGCCGCGGGCGGCCGCCGGGCCCCGGCGAACGTACAATTGCGCGATGAATACCCCCTACCCCACCGTGCGGCTGAAGAACGCGTGGCGTTCCAGCCATCCCTGGATCTTCCAGAAGCTTGTCGAGAAGCCGGCCCAGCGGCCGCGCCCGGGCGAGATCGTCGACGCCTACGACGTGGACGGCCAGTTCATCGGCCGCGGCTTCTACAACGGCCACTCGCGCATCGCCCTGCGCATCCTGGAGACCGACCCGGCGGTGGCGGTGGACGCGGACTGGTTCGCGCGCCGGATCGGCCAGGCCGTGGCCCTGCGCCGCGAGGTGCTGAAGCTGGACGAGGTGTCCAATGCCTGGCGCGTGGTCCACGCCGAGGGCGATGGCCTCACCGGCCTGGTGGTGGACCGCTACGACGACCTGCTGGTGGTGGAGTTCTTCAGCGCCGGCATGTGGCGCTACCGCGAGTGGATCTACGCCGCGCTGCAGGCGCAGTTCCCCGGCGCGCGCATCTACAGCTTCGCCGAGGACCACGTGCAGAAGCAGGAGAGCTTCGACTACCGCCCGGTGTACAGCGGTGGCGGCTCGCCGGAGCCGGCCATCATCACCGAGCACGGGATCCGCTTCCGCGCCGACCCGGCCGGGGCGCACAAGACCGGCTTCTTCGCCGACCAGCGCGAGAACCGCGAGTGGTTCTCGCGCCAGGTGGCGGGCAAGCGCGTGCTGGACCTGTGCTGCAACACCGGCGGCTTCGCCGTGTACGCAGCGGTGCGCGGCGCCGCCGAGGTCACCGGCATCGACATCGACGAGGCGGTGATCGAGATCGCCAAGGGCAACGCCCGCCTCAACAACGTGCGCCCGCGCTTCGTCCAGGCCGACATCTTCCCCTGGCTGCGCGACGCGGCCGCCCGCGGCGAGCAGTACGACGCGGTGGTGCTCGACCCGGCCAAGATGACCCGCGACCGCGACCAGGTCATCAACGCGCTGAAGAAGTACCTGGACATGAACAAGCTGGCGCTGGGCGTGGTCAGGCCCGGTGGCCTGCTGGCGACGTTCTCCTGCACCGGCCTGGTGGCCGAGGACCAGTTCCTGGACATGCTGCGCCGCGCCGCGTTCTACGCCGGCCGCACCGTGCAGGTGCTGAAGGTGGCCGGCGCCGGCCCGGACCATCCGTTCCTGGCGCACGTGCCGGAGTCGCGCTACCTCAAGGCGGTGTTCTGCCGCGTGCTGGACTGAGCACGCCCCGCCGGTGCGGCCGGCGGGTTGATCGCGATCAAGGTGGCCGCCGCGCCCGGGCCCGAGCATGGGAGCAACCCGCCAGAGGAGCATTGCCATGAACAGGTTCGAAGGACAGGTCGCGATCGTCACCGGCGGCGCATCGGGCATCGGCGAGGCCATCTGCCGCCGCCTGGCGCGCGAGGGCGCGAAGGTCGTCATCGCCGATTACGACGGCGCCGCGGCGCAGGCGCTGGCCGCCGGCCTCGGCGAGGCGGATGCGCTGGCGTTCCAGCTGGACGTGGCCGATGCCGCGGCGGTGGAGCGCATGGTCCAGGCCACGGTGGAGCGCTTCGGCGGCCTGCACCTGGCGGTGAACAACGCCGGCATCGGCGGGCCCAGCCATCCCACCGCCGATTACCCGCTGGCCGACTGGCACCGCGTCATCGACGTCAACCTGCACGGGGTGATGTACTCGATGAAGCATGAGCTGCCGGCGATGCTGGCCAGCGGCGGCGGCTCCATCGTCAACATGGCCTCGATCCTTGGCAGCGTGGGCTGGAGCGGCTCGATCGCCTACGTGGCCGCCAAGCACGCGCTGCTGGGCATGACGAAGACCGCGGCGATGGAATATGCGCCGCAGGGCATCCGGGTGAACGCGGTCGGACCGGCCTTCATCGACACTCCGCTGCTGTCGGGCCTGGAGCCGGCGGTACGCGAGGGCCTGGTCGCCCTGCATCCGGCCGGCCGCCTGGGCACCACGGACGAGGTCGCGGCGCTGACCTGCTTCCTGCTGTCGAAGGAAGCCTCGTTCGTGACCGGCAGCTACCACCTGGTCGACGGCGGCTACACCGCGCGCTGAAAGCCGCGCCGCCGCCGCGCTCAGTGGCCGTGTTCGTCCAGGGCCGCGCGCACCTGGGCGTGGCGTGCCTGCAGTTCCCGCGCCGGCGCCCTGCCCAGCAGGCTCACCAGCACGATGGCGATGGTCGCCGCGATGAAGCCCGGCACGATCTCGTACAGCGCGCTGCCGGTGTGCTTCCACGCGATCACCGTGATCGCGCCGGCCAGCATGCCCGCCAGCGCGCCGTTGCGGGTCATGCGCTTCCAGAACAGCGACAGCACCACCACCGGACCGAACGCGGCGCCGAACCCGGCCCAGGCGTAGGAGACCAGGCCCAGCACCCGGCTGTCGGGATCGCGCGCGATCCACATCGCCAGCGCGGCCACCGCCAGCACCATGCCGCGACCGAACCAGACCAGTTCGCGGTGGCCGGCGTTGGGCCGCAGCAGGCCGCGGTAGAAGTCCTCGGTCAGCGCGCTGGAGCACACCAGCAGCTGCGCCGACAGGGTGCTCATGATCGCCGCCAGGATCGCCGACAGCAGCACCCCCGCCACCCATGGGTTGAACAGCTGCTCGCCCAGGGCCATGAACACCCGCTCCGGATTGGCGTCCACCGGGCCGGCGACCGCGGGGTGGGCGGCGAACCAGGCCACCCCGGACAGGCCAGTGGCGACCGAGCCGCCCAGGCACAGCACCATCCAGCCCATGGCGATGCGGCGCGCGCGCGGGATGGTGGCCAGGCTCTCGGCGGCCATGAACCGGGCCAGGATGTGCGGCTGCCCGCAGTAGCCCAGGCCCCAGGCCAGCGCCGAGACCACCGCCACCACGCCGCCGGCGCCGACCCAGTGCAGCCGGGTGGGGTCCACCTGCTCGACCAGGGCCACCGCTTCGGTCGGGCCGCCGGCGCCGAGCACCGCGAACACCGGTACCAGCAGCAGGGCGAAGATCATCAGCGTGGCCTGCACGGTGTCGGTCCAGCTCACCGCCAGGAAGCCGCCGACGAAGGTGTAGGCGATGGTCGCCGCCGCGCCCCACAGCATGGCCTGGCCGTAGGGCAGGCCGAACATGGCTTCGAACAGGCGCGCGCCGGCGACGATGCCGGAGGCGCAGTAGATGGCGAAGAACACCAGGATCACCAGCGCCGAGAGGATCCGCAGCAGGCGGCTGCGGTCCTCGAAGCGGTGGCTGAAGTAGTCCGGCAGGGTCAGCGCGTTGCGGGTGCGCTCGGTGTACAGGCGCAGCGGCCCGGCCACCCAGCGCCAGTTGGCCCAGGCGCCCAGCAGCAGGCCGACCGCGATCCAGGCCTCCGACAGCCCGGCCAGGTACAGCGCGCCGGGCAGGCCCATCATCAGCCAGCCGCTCATGTCCGAGGCGCCGGCCGCCAGCGCCGTCACCAGCCCGCCCAGCGAGCGGCCGCCGAGGATGTAGTCGTCGAAGGTACGGGTGCGCCGCCAGGCGACGAAGCCGATGCCCACCATCAGCAGCAGGTAGGCGCAGAAGGTCACGAGCAACGGGGTACTGGCGGTCATGCAGGATCCGGTTGGCGGGTGGCCGCGGGGGGCACGAAACCACACAGGCTAATTGCCGCGCCAGCATGGTTGCAATCGCAACCGAAACCCCGAAGGCCTAGCCCGAGCCCTGCAGGATGTAGTCGCGCAGCGCCACTGCGTTGTTGTGTTCCTCGTCCGCCGCGGCGTACACGAAGGTTACCGGCCCCCGCACAAGATAGCTGCGCAATCGCGCCAGTCCCGCCTCGTTGGCGGCAAGTTCGGCGAAGTAGCGCGCGCGGAACGCCTCCCAGCGGGCCGGGTCGTGGCCGTACCAGCGGCGCAGCGCGGTGCTGGGCGCGATGATCCGCAGCCAGGCCTCCAGTTCCAGCGTGTCCTTGCGCATCCCGCGCGGCCAGACCCCGTCCACCAGCAGGCGCAGCCCGTCCTCCGCGTCCGGCGGCTCGTACACGCGCTTCAGGCGCACCGGATAGCGGGCGGGGCGGGCCATGGCCGGCACTGTGTGGGCGCGCGGATTCCCCCGGCGTGAAAGCCCCGCGCGGTCGCGGGGCCTGAGACCGCCGGCCGCTACACTTCGCGCATGACCGAATCCCTGCTCCTGATCGTCATCGCCGGCCTGCTGCTGGCGATCCTGGCCTGCGTGGTCGCCCTGCTGCTGCGTCGCCCCGACGCCGCCTTCGAGCGCCTGCGCGCGCAGCTGGAGGAAGCCCTGCGCGCCGAACAGCGCGACGGCCGCCTGGAGCTGCGCCAGCAGCTGGACGGCCTGGCCACCACCCAGGGCGCGCGCATCGATGGCTTCGCCCGCCACCTGGCCGACCTGGGCACCCGCACCGACGCCCGCCTGGACCAGCTGCGCGACTCCCTCACCGAGGACGCGCGCAAGGGCCGGGCCGAGGGCATCGAGGCGCAGGCCAGGCTGGGCGAGCTGCTGTCGCAGCGGCTGGGCGACATGCGCGCGCAGCTGGACCTGTTCGGCCGCCAGCAGGACACCCGCATCCAGGCCTTCGGCGAGCAGCTGGCGGCGCTGCGCGCGAGCCTGACCGAGGACGCCCGCGTCACCCGCCAGGAGGCGCTGGAATCGCAGCAGCGCTTCGCCGAGGGCCTCAACCAGCGCCTGCAGGAGCTGACCGCGCGCAACGAGCTGCGCATCGGCGAGATGCGCGCCACCCTGGAGCAGCAGCTGCGCGCGCTGCAGCAGGACAACGCCGCCAAGCTGGAGAAGATGCGCGAGACGGTGGACGAGAAGCTGCAGAGCACCCTCGCCACCCGCCTGGATTCGTCCTTCAAGCTGGTGTCCGAGCGCCTGGAGCAGGTGCAGCGCGGGCTGGGCGAGATGCAGCAGCTGGCCACCGGCGTGGGCGACCTCAAGCGCGTGCTGACCAACGTCAAGACCCGCGGCACCTGGGGCGAGGTGCAGCTGGACGCGATCCTGGAGCAGACCCTCACCCCCGAGCAGTACGCGCGCAGCGTGCGCCTGCGCCCGGACAGCGCCGAGGCGGTGGACTTCGCCGTGCGCCTGCCCGGCCGCGGCAACGACGAGGCGCCGCTGTGGCTGCCGATCGACTGCAAGTTCCCGCGCGAGGACTACGAGCGCCTGGTCGACGCCCAGGAACAGGGCGACCCGGAGCTGGTACGCAGCTGCGGCGCGCAGCTGGAGAAGGCGATCCGGATCCAGGCCAAGTCGATCTGCGAGAAGTACATCGTGCCGCCGCACACCACCGACTTCGCGGTGATGTTCCTGCCCACCGAGGGCCTGTACGCCGAGGTGATCCGCCGCGCCGGGCTGACCGACGCCCTGCAGCGCGAGCACCGCATCGTGGTCGCCGGCCCGACCACGGTCACCGCCCTGCTCGGCAGCCTGCAGATGGGCTTCCGCACCCTGGCCATCGAGAAGCGCTCCAGCGAGGTGTGGCAGCTGCTGGGTGCGGTGAAGAGCGAGTTCGGCAAGTTCGCCAGCATCCTCGAGCGCGCGGAGAAGCAGATCAGCACCGTGGGCAAGAGCCTGGGCGATGCCAGCCGCAAGACCCGCACCATCGAGCGCCGCCTGCGCAGCGTGGAGTCGCTGGGCCAGGAGCAGGCGCAGGCGCTGCTGGGCGACCTGGGCCTGGACGCGGTCGAGGCCGGGCTGGACGGCGAGGACGGCGGGTCCTGAGGCCGGAGGTGCGGCGGCCATCGCCGTCACGCGCGGTCGGTTTGATGGATGGAAGAAGGGCCCGGTCTCCCGGGCCCTTCGTGCACCTGCGTCGCTTCCGGCTCAGGTGCCGGGGATCGGCATCGCGTCCACCGGCACGGTGGGGTCGCGGTCCTCGCGCAGGTATTCGGGCAGGTCGTCGCCCTCGTGCCTGCGGTTGCCGCGGCGGTCGGCCTCGATCTGGTACTGGCGGCGCTGCATCCACGCGTCGCGGATCATCGCGTACTCGTCCACCGCGTTCTCGCGCATGCTCTCGATCGGCAGCAGCGCGGCGCGGCGGTCCACCAGCTGCGCGCCCTGCAGGGCGATGCGGTAGCGGTCGCGCTCGACCTGGCGGGTCGGCGACAGCGGCATGTCGCCGGCCAGGCCGAACACGTCGCGCACCGTGCGCGGGCCGAAGAACGGCAGCTCCACGTAGCGCGAGTTGCGCCAGCCCCAGATGCCCAGGGTCTGGCCGAAGTCCTCGCTGCGGCGCTTCATCTTCAGGTCGGTGGCCGGGTCGAAGATGCCGCCGATGCCCAGGGTGGTGTTGACCACGAACCGGCCCAGGGTCTGCACCGCGTCGCGCGGGCGGCCCTGCAGCAGCTGGTTGAGGAAGATCACCGGCGAGGCCAGGTTGTCGAAGAAGTTGCCCACGCCCAGGCGCACCGGTTCCGGCACCACCGCCACGTAGGCGCGCGCCACCGGGCGGGCGATGGCGCGGTCGACCACGTTGTTGAAGGCGTGGATGCGCCGGTTCATCGGCTCCCACGGGTCGTAGGCCGGGCGCGCGGACGGATCGCCATCGGCCGGCGCGCCGTACAGCGCAGCGAAGTCGTCCTCGGCCTCGGTCGGCGCCAGGGCGTCGGTATCGGTGGCGGCGGGAGCGACGGGATCGACGGGATCGACGGGATCGACGGGATCGGCCGGCACCGCGGCGACTTCCGCGCCTTCCTGCGCCGGCGCCAGGGCGCCGGCTCCGGCCTCAGGCGCCGGCTGGGCGGCGGTCGCCGGATCGGTGGGTTCGCCGGCGGCAGCGACGGCCGCCGTGCCGGCCACGAGCGGGGCCGGCTCCGGACCGGTGTCGGCGGACTTGGGCGCGCTGGCGCAGCCGGCCAGCAACAGCAGCGGCAACAGCAGGGCGCCGGTGGGGGCGGGCTTCATGGGGAGGCTCCGGCGTAGTTCAGTTGGGGGTCCAGCCGGTAGGCGGCGCGCAGCTCGGCCAGGCCGGGCGCGTCGCCCCGGATTTCGACCTGGCCGCCGGCGCGCATGCGCGCGGCGGCCTCGGCCAGCAGCGCCAGGCCGGCGCTGTCCAGGGCCTGGATCGCGCCCAGCTCCAGCGCGCGGGCGCCGTCGGCCAGCGCCTGCAGCGTCGGCCACAGCGCCACCGCGGCCGTCCGGTCCAGGCGGCCTTCCAGGTGCAGCACCTCGCCTTCGCGGCGGGCGCGGGCGCCGTCAGCGGCTGCCATTGGTGTCCGGGCGCAGGCTGCCGCTGCGCAGCTCGGCGGCGACCTGGGCGATCGTCTTCTGCCGCAGCGGGGCGTCGAACTGGGTGCGGAAGGTCTGCACGTAGGACACGCCCTCGACCATCACGTCGAAGATCTTCCAGCCGCCGTTGTTGCGCACCAGGTAGTCGACCGGGATCGGGTCGCCGCCGTCGCGCAGGATCTCGGTGGACACGCGCACGCCGCGGTTGTTCGGCAGCGGGGTCTCCGACTTCAGGCGGATGCGCGGGCGGCCCTCGAACGCCAGCAGGGCGTCGCCGTAGCGCTGCATCAGGTTGTCGGTCATGGCATCGGCGAACAGGGCCACGTCGGCCTCGCTGGCGCCGCGGCCGTGCGGGCCCAGCACCAGGCGCGCGGCGTACTCGCGGTCGAAGCCGGTGCGCAGTTCGGACTCGATGTAGGCGCGCAGCGCCTTGCGGTCCTTCTGGAACTCGGGGCGGCGCTGCTGCAGGGTGGTCAGGACGCGGGTGCCGGTTTCGACCACCTGGCGGCCCGGGGTCTGCGCGCTGGCCTGGGCCTGCGCCTGGGCGTGGACCGGGGCGCCCGCCAGCAGCGGCAGGGCCAGGGCGAGGGAGAGGATCAGGGGCTTCATGGCGTTTCTTCCGTGGGGGACGGTTCTTCGGTGGACGACGGGGACAGCACCTTGGCCGGGTCGGCGCCACCGCCGCCGGCACCGCCGAACATGTACTTGCCGACCAGCTGGATCAGGTCGATCGCCGGCTGGGTGTAGACGATCTCGTCGCCGGGGCGCAGCGGTTCCGGATCGCCGCCCGGCTGCAGGCCGATGTAGCTCTCGCCCAGCAGGCCGCTGGTGAGGATCGCCGCCGAGGTGTCGCCCGGCAGGTCCTGGTAGCGCTCGTCGATGGCCAGGGTGACGATCGAGTCGAACCGCACCGGGTCCAGCTCGACCTTCTTCACCCGGCCCACGACCACGCCGCCGATCTTCACCGGCGCCTGCAGCCGCAGCTGGCCGAGGTTGGCGAAGCGCGCGGTCAGCTCGTAGCTGCCGCCGCCGAGGCCGAACTGGCGGTTGGTCGAGGCGAAGGCCAGCACCAGCAGCGAGGCCAGCGCCAGGATGAGGAAGGCGCCGACCGCAAATTCAAGCCTGGGACCGCGGATTGCCATGGGGAGCTACCTGTGGGAAACGGATCGGAACAGGGCACCGGAGGATGCCCGGGGTTTTTCTGCAATGCCGGCACCGGGTGCCGGCGCCGGTTCAACGGAACAGCAGGGCCGACATCACGAAGTTCAGCATCAGCACCAGCAGCGAGGCATTGACCACCGCGCGGGTGGTGGCCACCGAGGTGCCCTCGATGGTCGGCTCGGCATGGAAGCCCACGTAGGCGGCCACCAGCGCGCTGACCCCGCCGAACACCGCGGACTTCAGCAGCGCCACGCCGAAATCGTCCCAGAAATCGACGCTGCCCTGCAGCGCCGCCCAGAACGTACCGTTGTCCAGGCCCAGCACCTTGACCGCCTCGAACCAGCTGGCGGAGATGGCCAGCGAGCAGAAGAAGCCGGTCAGCAGCGGCACGCACAGCACCGCCGCCCAGAAGCGCGGTGCCACCGCCTTGGCCACCGGGTCGATCGCCATCAGCTCCAGCGCCTTGATCTGGTCGGTGGCGCGCATCAGGCCCAGCTCGGCGGCGATCGAGCTGCCGGCGCGGCCGATGAACAGCAGCGCGGTCAGCACCGGTCCCAGTTCGCGGTACAGCGACAGGCCCAGCAGGGTCGACAGCGCGTCCGCGGCGCCGAAGGTGGTCAGGGTGCGGTAGCCCTGCAGGGTCAGCACCAGGCCCACGAACGCGCCGCCGACGGCGATGATCGGCAGCGAGCGCCCGCCGATCTTGTAGATCTCCCGCGCCAGCTCGGCGAAGAAGTCGCGGCTGGGCAGCGAGGCGCGCAGCACCGACAGCGAGAACAGGCCGGCCCGGCCCAGGGAACGGATCGCGGCGACGGCGGCCATCAGGCAGCCTCCGCGCGCGCGGCGCCCTCGCGGGCACTCTCGAACGGGATCGGGCCGTCCGGCTGGCCGTCCAGGAACTGGCGGATCAGCGGGTCGGTCGAGGCCTGCAGCTGTGCCGGGGTGCCGTCGAACACGATGCCGTGGTTGGCGATCACCACCACCTGGTCGGCGATCGGCAGGGTCTCGTGCACGTGGTGGGACACGATGATGCTGGTCAGGCCCAGGCTGCGCGACAGGCGCTGGATCAGGCTCATGATCACGCCCGAGGCGATCGGATCCAGGCCGGTCAGCGGCTCGTCGTAGAGCATCAGCGGCGGATCCAGCGCCAGCGCCCGGGCCAGGGCCACGCGCCGGGCCATGCCGCCGGACAGCTCGCGCGGATAAAGCTCCGCCGCGCCGCGCAGGCCGACCGCGTTGAGCTTCATCTCCACCAGCCGGCGCAGCAGCGGCTCGGGCAGGCGGGTATGGGTGCGCAGCGGCAGGGCCACGTTCTCGGCCACGCTCAGGTCGGTCAGCAGGCCGTTGCCCTGCAGCAGCACGCCGATGCCCTTGCGCATCTCCAGCAGTTCGCGCGCCCCTCGCGGCACCGGGCGATCGAACACGCGCACGCTGCCGGCGGCCGGCACCAGTTCGCCGGTCAGCGCGGCCAGCAGGGTCGACTTGCCGGTGCCCGAGGGTCCGAGCACGGCGGTGATGCTGCCGGCGGGAACCGTCAGGTCGAGGTCGCGCAGGATGGTGCGTCCGCCGCGGTCGAGGCGGACTCCCTGCAGGGCGACGGCGTTGGCGGCGGGAGCGGGCATGTGGCGCGCGTTTCCTTCGCGGTTGGGGGAACCACAAACCGGCGCATCATGCGTCGGAAAGACTGAATCTTAACCTATCCATTGAACCGCCCAGTACAGGAATTGTCCCGGACGTGGGCCGGATCGTGCCACCGCGTGCACGTTGTCCGGCCCTGCCGCGCGCGGCTCAGGCGGCGGTGGAAAGCTGGCGCAGCTGCTGCAGCGAGCCCGGCTCGCCGGCGCGGTCGAACAGCTGCCGCAGCTGGCGGTAGACCTGCCCGGCATAGCCCTGGTCGTTGAGCAGCGAGCCGGCGTCCAGGCCGTCGATCGCGCCCTCGCGCACCCGCTCGAACAGCTGCTGGCGGAAGCGTGCCTGGAACGCGTCGGCTTCCGCGTCCAGCCGCGCCAGTTCCGTCGCCAGCGCATCCACGTCGCCCAGGTGGCGCAGCGCATGCAGCGCGCGCAGCTGGCCGAACAGGTGCGCGCGCAGCTCCAGGTAGGCCGCGCGCACCGGGCCATCGGCCCCGGCGAGGTGGCGCTGCAGGTTCTTCTGCAGCTGCCTGGCGCTCTTGACCGCGTTGACCATCTGCATCGCCGCCAGCTGGCTGCCGGCCCAGAAGCGCTGGTGCTCCTCGTCCAGCGGCAGCTCCAGCCGGCTCATGAATGCCAGCAGGTCGCCGTACACGCCCTTGACCCGCTGCTGGTACAGCAGTTCGGCGTCCACCGCCTGGCCGGGCGCGCAGGAACCGTCGAGCAGGGCCGGATCGGTCCCGGCAGCGGACAGCGCGCGCGGCGGCAGGCACAGCGCCTGGCAGATCACCTCCATGCTCAGTTCGCCCAGGTGGCGCAGCTCCAGCGCCACCGCGGCCGCGGTGGCATCCACCGATTCCAGCGCCGGGCCGCTGAGGTGGCGCGCATGCACGCGCCCGATCGCCACATCCGCTTCGTGCGCCTCGGGCAACGCTGGATCGGGACGGTCCGGCAGCCAGCGCCGCAGCAGCGCCTCCAGCCGCCGCTGCCAGGGCCAGAACAGGGCCACGCCGCCGGCGTTGAACAGGGTGTGGAACAGGGCCAGCTGCAGCAGCGCGTTGCCGCCGAAGCCGGAGAACCCGGCCACGGCCTTCACCAGCCAGGTCAGCGGCAGCAGCAGGACCAGGGCCGCGCTCGCGGTAACGATGTTGAACAGCGCGTGCGCCAGGGCCAGGCGCTGGCCGCTGCGGTTGCCGCCGAGCATGCCGACGAAGGCGGTGCTGACGCTGCTGCCCACGTTCGAGCCCACCGCGATCGCCAGGCCCTGCTCCAGCTGCAGCTGGCCGCCGGCCAGCGCCGCCAGGGTCAGCATCAGGGTGGCGTGGCTGGACTGCAGGACCACGGTCACCGCCAGCCCGGCCAGCACGAACAGCGCGGTGCCGGCCACGCCGCTGCCCTGCACCGCGGCCAGGTCCAGGCCCGCGCCGAACTGGTCGAAACCCAGCTTGAGCTGGTCGATGCCCAGGAAGATGAAGGCCACGCCCAGCACCACCCGGCCTGCGGCCTTGCCCTTCGCGCCGGTGAAGCCGCCGAGCACGCCGAACACCAGCAGCGGCAGCGCCAGCGGCGACAGGCTGAGGTCCTGCCCGGCCAGGGCCAGCAGCCAGATGCCGCTGGTCGCGCCGAGGTTGGCGCCCAGGATCACCGCGATGCCGCCGGCCAGCTGGACCAGCCCCGAGCCGATGAAGGCGATGGTCAGCAGCGAGACCAGGGTGGTCGACTGCAGCAGAGCGGTGCCGCCCATGCCGAACAGCAGGCCGCGCACCGGCGTGCCGGTGCTGCGCGCCAGCAGCCGCTCCAGGCCGCCGCCGGCCAGCTGGCGCAGCCCTTCCTCCAGGCACTGCATGCCGAACAGGAACAGCGCCAGGCCCGCGCACAGCTGCAGCCAGCCGGCGCTGCGCCAGAAGCTCCAGCCCAGCAGCAGCGCCAGTGCAAGCGCAAGCAAAGGTCCCAGCAGCGGCGGCAGCCGCATCGCGCGCATCCAATCCCCCTGCGGCCATCCGCGTCGGCGCGATTCTAGCCAGCGCCGGCCGCCGTCTCGCCTGTTGCGATGGCGCTGCGGCAAGATGGCCGGATGCCCGAGCACCATCCCGACGCCCGCCCCGACTTCCGGCTGTACCACTCCAACTCGCTGGAGATCCTGGCCGGGATCCTGGCCAGGGTGCTGCGCGAGCCGGCGCCCGGCCAGCCGCTGCTGGCGCCGGAGGTGGTGCTGATCCCGCAGGTGGCGATGCGCCGCTGGCTGCAGGCCACCCTGGCCGCCGAGCACGGCGTGGCCGCCAACATCCAGTTCCTCACCCCGGGCGAGTTCGTGGGCCAGGCGCTGGCCGCCAACCTGCCCACCGACCCGGACGGCGACGAGCTCGACGCCGAGACCCTGCGCTGGCACCTGTACGCCGCCCTGTGCGACCACGCCCTGCTGCGGGAGCCGGCCATGGCCCAGATCGCCGCCCACGTCGAAGGGGACGACCCGCTGCGCGCCTGGGCGCTGGCCGGCGAGCTGGCCAACGTGTTCAACAAGTACCAGGCCTGGCGCCGCGAGTGGCTGCTGCGCTGGGAGGACGGCGCCGACCCGGACGACCCGCAGGCCATCCTCTGGCGCCGCGTGGCCCGCGGCCGCCCGCACCGCGCGCGCCGCATCCAGCAGTACCTGAAGCGCTACGCGCCGGCCGGCGGCCCGTTGCCGCAGGGCCTGCCGCCGCGGCTGTCGGCCTTCGCCACGCTCAACGTCTCGCCCGACGTGCTGCGGGTGATCGCCACCCAGGCCCGGGTCGGCACCCTGCACCTGTTCGTGCCCTCGCCGGTGGCCGACTACTGGGGCGACCTGCAGCGCCTGCGCCGCGGCGAGCCGCGCGCCGAGGCGGAGGAGAACCGCCTGCTGCAGCTGTGGGGCGCGGCCGGCGCCGACTTCATGGCCCTGGTCGGCGGCTACGAGGTGGTCCATGCCTCGGCCGAGTTCGAGGTCCACGCCGACCCCGGCGAGGGCGGCGGCGCGCTGCGCGACAGCCTGCTGCGCCGGCTGCAGTCGGACATCTTCCACCGCCGCCCGCGGCCGGGCGCGCCGCTGCGCGCGGAAGTGGACCGCACCGACCCCAGCCTGCAGCTGCACGCCTGCCACACCCGCCTGCGCGAGCTGCAGGTGCTGGCCGACCAGCTGCGCGGGCTGTTCGACGACCCGCGCTTCGATCCGCCGCTGCAGCCGCGCGAGGTCGCGGTGCTGGCGCCGGACATCGATCCCTACCTGCCCTACCTGGAGGCGGTGTTCGGCCGCCGCGGCGAGGCGGACGCCATCCCCTACGCCCTGGCCGATGCCAGCCCGCTGGCCAACGAACCGTTGGCTGGGGTGTTCCTGCGCCTGCTGGCGCTGCCGGTGTCGCGCTTCGGCCTGCACGAGGTACTGGACCTGCTGGCCAGCCCGGCGGTGGCCGAGGCCAATGGCCTGGACGCCCCGGCACTGGACCGCCTGCGCGCCTGGCTGGACGCGGCCGGCGCGCGCTGGGGCCTGGACGCCGCCCACCGCGCGCGCCTGGATGCGCCGGAGGACGACGCCTACACCTGGGCCTTCGCCCTGGACCGCCTGCTGCTGGGCCACGCTTCCGGCAGCGACGCGCCGATCGAACTGGACGACGGCCGCGTGGTGGCGCCGCTGCCGGACCTGGAAGGCAGCGCGCTGGAGGCGCTGGACACCCTGCTGCGGCTGCTGCGGGTGCTGGAACGCAACGCCGGCGCGCTGGCCGGGGCGATGCCGCCGGCGCAGTGGCGCGAACGCCTGCTGGACCTGCTCAAGGCGCTGCTGCCGCGGCCGCCGGCCAGCCCGGCCACCCAGCGCGCGCTGGATCGCCTGCGCAGCCTGGTCGACGCCTTCGCCGACACCGCGCGCCGTGCCGGCTACGAGGCGCCGGTGCCGGCCGAGGCGGTGCGCGCCCACTTCGCCGCCGCCCTGGCCGAAGCCGATACCCGCGCCCCGCTGCTGACCGGCGGCGTCAGCGTCGCGCGCATGGTGCCGATGCGCCTGCTGCCGTTCCGGGTGATCTGCGTGCTGGGCATGAACGACGGCGAGTTCCCGCGCCGCGACCCGGCCGCCGGCCTCAACCGCCTGACCGCCGAGCTGGGCACCGGGAAGCGCCGGGTCGGCGACCGCTCCACCCGCGAGGACGACCGCTTCCTGTTCCTGCAGCTGCTGGCCGCCGCCCAGGACGTGTTCTACGTCAGCTGGATCGGCGCCGACCCGCGCGACGGCAGCGAGCGCGAGCCCTCGGTGCTGGTGTCCGAGCTGCTGGAAGCGGCGGTGGAACAGCACGCGCATCCGCCGGGCGAGACCGCCGGCCTGGCGGATGCGCTGGTGGTGCGGCATCCGCTGCAGCCGTTCGCCGCGGCCGCGTTCGGCGCCGGCGGCGAGCCGCGCCGCTTCTCCTACCGCCGCGACTGGCGCGAGGCCGCGGCGCAGCCGGCCGCGCGCCGCAGCGTGCTGGGCCCGTGGTTCCAGGGCCAGGCCCTGCCGCCACCCCCGGATCCGGACGAGCCGGGCGAGCCGGTGCTGCCGCTGGAGGCGCTGCGCCGGTTCCTGCTCAACCCGGCGCGCGAGTTCCTGGCGCGGGTGCGCGTGCGCCTGCCGGAGCTGGAGGAGCACGGCGACGACGTCGAACCGCTGGCCGCGCCGGAAAGCGCGCTGGACCGCAGCCGCATGCAGCGGGCGGTGTTCGAGGCCGCCCTGCGCGGCGAGGAACCGCGGCGCATGCACGCCCTGCTGCGCGCGCGTGGCCTGCTGCCCTCCGGCGAACCGGGGCGGCGCCTGCTGGAACGCCAGGTGGGCGAACTGCAGCCCTGGCTGGAAGCCTTCGCCGGCTGGCGTGGCGACGCCGGTCCGCGGTCGCTGGTGGCCGAGGTGGTGGTCGACGGCGTGCGCCTGCGCGGCCGCATCGACGACGTCTACCCGCAGGGCATCGCCCGGGTGCGCCTGGGCAGGCCCGGCGGCCCGGCCACCATCCGCCACGGCCTGGACTGGCTGCTGGCGCGCGCCGCCGGCCTGCCGCTGGAACTGGTTGAGTTCCACGAGCTCAGGCTCGAGGACGGCGTGCGCCATGGCCCGTTCCCGCGCCCGCCGCTGGCGCCGGAGCAGGCGCGCGCGGTGCTGGCCGCGCTGCTGCGCCTGCGCGCGGCCGGCCTGTGCGAGCCGCTGCCGTTTGCCCCGTACAGCGGCTGGGAGATCTACCAGGGCCAGGGCGACTACCCCCGCAGCGTGCCCAGGGCGCGCACCTGCTGGCATGGCGGCGGACCGCGTCCGCCCGAGTCCGCCGATCCGGCGCTGCGCCTGGCCTTGCGCGGCCGCGATCCGTTCGCCGACCCGGCCCTGCTGCACCGCTTCGTCGAGACCGCCGAGGCGGTGTACACCGCGGTGGCCGACGGCCGCCTGGCGCCGGGCGTGGACCCGGACCTGCTGTTCGGCCTGGCCGGGGTGCACGACGCGGAGGACGCGGCATGAGCGGCGCCCGCGATCCGTTCCTGGAGCTGGACCTGCACGGCGTGCGCTCGATCGAGGCCTCCGCCGGCACCGGCAAGACCTTCACCCTGGCCACCCTGGTGGTGCGCCTGGTGCTGGAGCGCGCGCTGCCGGTGGAGAAGATCCTCGCGGTCACCTTCACCGAGGCCGCCACCCAGGAGCTGCGCGCCCGCGTGCGCCGGCGCCTGGTGCTGGCCGCGGACGTGGCCGCCGGCGTGGTGCCCGGCACCGGTTCGGCCGATGCCGAACTGACCGCGCGCCTGCTGCAAGCCCACCTGGCCCGTAGCGGCGAGGACGCCGCCGCGGTCGCGCGGCGCCTGCGCGCGGCCGCCGACGGCATCGACCAGGCCGCGGTGTTCACCATCCACGGCTTCTGCGCCCGGGTGCTGCGCGAGCACGCGCTGGAAAGCGGCCAGGGCTTCGAGCCGCCGGAGCTGTTGGCCAACGACCAGGGCCTGCGTGAGGCGGTGGCCGCCGACCTGTGGCGTGCCCACGCCACCGATGCGGCAACCGCCGCCGACCTGGAGGAACTGTGGCGCGGTGGCCCGAAGGCGCTGGCCGCCGACCTGCCGGCGCTGGCGCGGCAGCCGCGCCTGCGCCCGCAGCCGCCGGACCCGGCGCAGCCGGATCCGCAACCACGGCTGGAGGCGGCCGCACGCGCGCTGCTGGAGGCCGGCCTGGCCCATGGCGACGAACTGCGCGAGGCGCTGCTGGCCGCGGTGGCGGGCAAGGTGCTCAACAACAACAGCTACCGCGCGGCCTGGATCGGCGAACTGTTCGACCAGCTGCGGCGCTGGTGCCAGGCCGGCCGCCCGGAGGTGCCGTTCCACCACGACAAGCTGGGCCAGCTGCAGCGCGCCACCCTGCTCAAGTGCACCAGCAAGGCCGGTGCCGGCAAGACCCCCGATTCGCCGCTGTGCGACGCGGTGCAGGCCTATGCCGAAGCCATGGAGGCGGTCGAGGCCTGGCGCGAGGCGCGCCGGGTGGCCCTGCTGCACCGCCTGCGCACGGACGCGCGACGCAGGCTGGCCACGCTCAAGCGCCAGCTGCGGGTGCAGACCTACGACGACCTGATCGACGGCGTCGCCGCCGCGCTCGACGGCGCCCACGGCGAGGCCCTGGCCCGGCGCCTGCGCGAGCAGTACGCGATCGCCCTGGTCGACGAGTTCCAGGACACCGACTCGCGCCAATGGCGGATCTTCGACCGCGTGTTCGGTGCCGCCAGCGGCGAGCCGGCGCTGTTCCTGATCGGCGATCCCAAGCAGGCGATCTACCGCTTCCGCGGCGGCGACGTGGAAACCTACCTGGCCGCCTGCGCCACCGCCGAGGCCGCGCCGGCGCTGGACCGCAACTTCCGCTCGCGGCCGAGCGTGCTGGCCGCGATCGAGGCGCTGTACGCGCAGGCCGGCGCCGCCGCCTTCGCCGATCCGCGCATCGCCTTCCACCCGGTGCAGCCGGGCGGGCGCCGCGGCGACGGCGACTTCCTGCGCGACGGCAGTCCGGCCCCGGCCCTGACGGTGTGGCAGGCCCCGCCGCCGCCGGTCGACGCCAAGGGCAAGCGCAAGCCCTGGCCGGCCGGGCGTTCGCGCGAACTGGCCACCGATGCCTGCGTGGCGGCGATCCATGCCGTGCTCAGCGATGCCCGCGCCGGCCGCGCCAGCATCGACGGCCGCCCGGTGCGGCCGGGCGACATCGCGGTGCTGGTGCGCAAGCACCGCGAGGCGACGCAGATCCGCCAGGCCCTGGCCGCGGTCGGCATCCCCGCGGTGGCCGCCGGCAGCCAGAGCCTGTTCGAGACCGGCGAGGCGCTGGAGGTGCTGGTGCTGCTGCAGGCGCTGCTGCACGGCGGCGACGACGCCCGCCTGCGCGCCGCCCTGGCTACCGTGCTGGTCGGCCAGGACGCGCACCACGTTGCCGCCCTGGATGGCGACGGCGAGGCCATGCGCCAGTGGCGCCACGCCGCGCTGGGCTGGCGCGAGCGCCTGGACCAGGGCGGCCCGCTGGCCCTGCTGGGCGAACTGTGCGCGGCCCAGGCCACCCGCCTGCTGGCCCTGGTCGACGGCGAACGCCGCCTGACCAACTACCTGCAGCTGGCCGAGCAGCTGCAGGAAGCGCAGCGCCAGGCGCTGGGCCTGCACGGCCTGGTCGACTGGCTGGAACGGGCCATCGCCCAGGCCAGCAGCAACGACGAGACCCAGCTGCTGCGCCTGGAGTCGGACGCGCACCGGGTGCAGATCGTGACCCTGCACAAGAGCAAGGGCCTGGAGTACCCGCTGGTGTTCCTGCCGTTCGTCGGCATCGGCGCCAGGCCGGACACGCCCTCGCGCTGCGTGGTGGTGCACGACGCCGAGGGCCCGCTGCTGCAGTGGCGCCTGCAGGAGCAGGCCAGCGGCTGGGGTGATGCGGTCGCGCGCCACCAGGAAGCCTGCAGGGCCGAGGACGCGCGCCTGCTGTACGTGGGCCTGACCCGCGCGCGCGACGCGCTGTGGCTGGCCAGCGGCGAGTTCTACAACCACCACGCCACCCCCCTGTGGCCGATGCTGCGCGATCCGCAGGTGCTGGCCGCCGCCCTGCCCGGCTCCATCGTGCTCGATGCCACCCCGCCGCCGGCCAGCCTGCCGTGGCTGCCGGCCGAGGCCGAGGGCGAGGTGCCGCCGGCGCGCACGCCCGGCCGCTCCCTGGCCAGCGACTGGTGGGTGTACAGCTTCACCCAGCTGGCCCGCGCCGACGGCGCCGGCGACACCTCCAGCGCCGCTACCCAGCCGCCGCCCGGCGGCCGCGACGAACCCGCCGCGCCCGAGGCCGAGGCCCCGGCCGACGAGGGCCACGATCCGCGCTTTGCCGGCTCGCGCTTCGGCGTGGTCCTGCACGAGGTGCTCGAGTACGCCGACTTCGCCGCCTGGCGCGACTGGCGCCCGGGCGATCCGGCCCCGCCCGGCGAGGAGGCGCGCATTGTCCGCGCGCTGCGCAATGCCGGCTATGCCGAGGCCGAGCTGGACGACGGCATCGCCCTGCTGGCCAGCCTCGCCGGCCACACCCTGACCGTACCGCTGCCGGAGGGCGTGCGCCTGGCCGAGTTGCCGGAGGCGCAGCGGCGCGCGGAGATCGAGTTCCAGTTCGCCCTGGCCCCGACCCGCAGCGAGCAGCTGCTGGCCCTGCTCCACCGCCACGGCCTGCTGCGCGGGCGCAGCGGCTTCGGCGGCCGGCGCACGCTCGAGGGCCTGATGACCGGCCTGATCGACCTGACCTACCTGCACGACGGACGCTGGTACGTGCTCGACTACAAGTCCAACCGCCTGCGCGGCTACGGCCCGGCGCAGATGGCCGAGGCCATGGAACACAGCGAATACCCGCTGCAGGCGCTGATCTACACCGTGGCCCTGCACCGCTGGCTGCGCTTCCGCCTGGGCGGGGCCTATGACTACGCGTGCGACTTCGGCGGCGTGCGCTACCTGTTCTGCCGCGGCCTGGACGCGGCCGCCGCGGCACCCGACGGTAGCCGCCCGGGCGTGCAGGCCTGGCGCTTCGAGCCAGCACTGGTGGAGGCGGTGGACGCGCTGTTTGCCGGCCGCGAGCCGGCGGGAGCGGCGGCATGAGCCTGCTCGAGCGCCTGCGCAGCGAGGGCCACCTGCGCACCCTGGACCACGCCCTGGCCGTGGGCCTGCGCCGGCTCGACCCGGGCACCGCGGACGAGGTCGTGCTGGCTGCGGCCCTGGCCTCGCTGGCGGTGTCCGCCGGCCACGCCGGCTTCCGCATCGACCAGCCGCGCGCCCTGCTCGACCTGGACCTGGACTGGCCGGACCCGGCGCAGTGGCAGCGCGCGCTGCAGGCCTCGCGCTGGGTGGCCTGCCCCGGCGCGCGTGCGGACGAAGCCCCCGGCGCGGCGCCGCTGGTGCTGGAGCACGGCCTGCTCTACCTGCGCCGCTACCGCGAGTACGAGCGCCGCCTGGCCGCGGGCCTGCAGCGGCTGGGCAGCGGCGCCGCAGAGCCGGAAGGCATCGCCGCCCTGGCGCCGCTGTTCGCGCGGCTGTTCCCGCAGGCGGCCGGCGGCGGCGACCACCAGGCGCGCGCCGCCGCGGTTGCCCTGCTCCACCGCCTGCTGCTGGTCACCGGCGGCCCCGGCACCGGCAAGACCACCACCATCGCCCGCCTGCTGGTGCTGCTGGCCGCGCGCGCCGCCGCCGCCGGCCAGCCGGCGCCGCGCATCGCCCTGGCCGCGCCCACCGGCCGCGCCGCCGAGCGCATGGCCGAGAGCCTGCGCCGCGCCGCGCGGCTGCTGGCCGAGCAGGGCATCGAACCGGAGCTGCTGGCGCCGCTGGCCACCGGCGGCCGCACCCTGCACCGCCTGCTCGGCACCATCCCCGACTCCCCGCGCTTCCGCCACGACGCCGCCAACCCGCTGGACGTGGACATCGTGGTGGTGGACGAGGCCTCGATGATCGACCTGCCGCTGATGGCCAAGCTGGTGGAAGCGGTGCCCGACGGCGCGCGCCTGGTGCTGCTGGGCGACCCCGACCAGCTGCCCTCGGTGGAGGCCGGCGACGTGCTCAGCGGCATCCTCGCCGCCGCCGGCGACGGCATGCGCCTGGCCGCCGCCGACGCGGGCGCGCTGCAGCCGCTGCTGGGCGAGGTCGACCCGGCCGCGATCGCACCCGATGCCGCCGTGCCCTTCCCTGCCCGCCACGTGCACCTGGTGCGCGGCTGGCGCCAGTCGGCCGCGCTGGACCTGGCGCCGCTGGCCGCCGCGGTGCGCAGCGGCGACGGCGAACGCGCGCTGGCGCTGCTGCGCGAGGGCAGGCTCGACGGCGTGCACTACCACGCCGACGCCGCCGACCTGCTGCAGGACCCGGCCCGGCGCGAGCACTTCCTCGCCCACTGGACCGCCCTGGCCCAGGCGCCCACGCCCGCCGAGGCCCTGGCCCTGGCCGGACGCCTGCGCATCCTCACCGCGGTGCGCGAAGGCCCGCAGGGCGCGCGCGGGCTCAACACCCGGATCGAGGCGTTGCTGGCCGAGCGCCTGGCCCAGCAGCAGCCGCGCACGCGCAGCGACGGTTTCTTCCACGGCCGCCTGCTGCTGGTCACCGAGAACCACTACCGCCACGGCCTGTTCAACGGCGACATCGGCATCTGCCTGCGCGACGACCGCGGCCAGCTGATGGCCTGGTTCCCGGGCGCCACGCCCGACGCTCCGCGCGCGTTCCATCCGGCCACCCTGCCCGCCCACGACAGCGCCTTCGCCATGACCGTGCACAAGGCCCAGGGCTCGGAGTTCGACGAGGTGTGGCTGGTGCTGCCGGGCAAGGACAGCCGCGTGCTCTCGCGCGAACTGGTCTACACCGGCCTGACCCGCGCCCGCGATGCGCTGCACCTGTGCGCCGACCCGGCGATCCTGGCCCTGGCGCTGTCGCGCCACGTCAGCCGCGTGTCCGGGCTGGCCTGGCGCCTGGGCGCCGGGGACTGAACGCGGCGCGCCCCAGGCGCGGCGGCGTGCCATCGCCCGGCGCGTCCTGATCCGGCCTGCACGCGCCACGTGCTGGCATGGGCGCGTGCCCGGGCGGCGGGCGTGCGAGGAGACGGCCATGAAGCCATACCGCGGCAACGACGGGGATTCGGGCGTGGACGCCTACGAATGCGGGCCCGGCTGGATCGAGGTGCGGTTCCGCCGCGGCGGCACCTACCGCTACGACGCGCGCCACCCCGGCAGCGAACACGTGCTGGAGATGCAGCGCCTGGCCGAGGCCGGCGACGGGCTCAACACCTATATCAACCAGTTCGTGCGCGACGACTTCGCGGCCCGCCAGTCGCTGGACCCCTGAGCGGCGGCCCCATTGCGCAGCCCCCGGGACTGGAGGAACATCTGTGAACTACGTCACGGATATGCCCCGGCCGGGGCGACGCATAGCGATCAGGGGGAGATCGTCCATGGAACGCCTGTCCAAGCTGCTGTGCCTGCTGGGGATCCATCGCTACACCAAGCCGACGCATGACGGTGGCCTACGCTGCCGTTGCCGCCGGGTCCGCTACCAGCTGCGCTAGGACGCGCTGCCGCCGCTTCCGCGGCGCGGGCAAATTGAGACAAAGCCGATTCCGTGACGCAGCGGCGGACGCGATGCTCGTCCCATGCACGGCGGTCACCCGTCACGGTCCGGTGGGCCGGGCGGGAGCGTGGCCGGGCGTGCGCCAGGGGATCGCAGCCATGTTGCGCCTGATCTCGACGGTACTTTGCCTGCTGGGTTTCCATCGCTACGAGCTGCCGACCCGCGACGGCGGGATGCGCTGCCGTTGCCGGCGCGTGCGCTACCTGCTGCTTTGACGGCGGCACGCGCGTAGCGGGATCCAGCCGTGGGCGGGGAAGGCCATTGCCGGCGCCCGGCGCCGGCAGGGGCCTTTGCACGCACGCCCATGCGCGCCAGTCACGCCGCAGCCTCAGCGCAACAGTTCCGCCAGCGCCCAGGTGTCGAGGAAGGCGATCACGCGCACGATCCGGCCTTCGCGCAGCTGCATGTGCCAGGCATAGCGGTTGCGGTAGGTCCCGCCATCGCGGGTGGTGGCCTGGCCGGACCAGACCACCACCACCATGTCGTCCTGCGCCAGCACCTGTTCCACCGTCGGCACGATCGGCGTGGCCAGGCGCGCGCCGATCGGCGCCACCGCCTGTTCCAGGAACTGCGCGCGCGAGCGGTACACGCCGGAAACCGGGCTGGTGCCGGCCACGGTCCATTCCACGTCCTCGTGCAGCAGGTCGAACACGCTGCCGCGGCCGTCGCGCCAGGCGGCAAAGGCCTCGCGCACCCGCGCGGCATTGGCCGCCGCATCGGAGGCGGGGGGATCGGCCACCGGCGCGGCGGCGGCGGGCACGGCGGACGCCAGGGCAAGCGCGCAGCCGATGGCCAGGCGCCAGGGCAGGGAGCGGATGGGCATGGGGATCCTCCTGTGCATGCATGCTCAGGCCGGGTGCGCCACCGGGCGCACGCCGGCGGCGACGCCAGTCCGCGCGGCGTGCTCAGGGTGGCGGTCGCCTCGATCGCCGAGCCGTTCCTGTCCGGCCCGCTGGTGGCCTCGTTCGTGCAGGCCTACCCGCACATCACCCTGGACGTGACCGTGACCGACGAGGAGTTCGACATCGTCGCCGCCGGCTTCGATGCCGGCGTGCGCCTGGGCGAGGTGATCGAGCAGGACATGGTCGCCGTGCCACTGGGCGGGCCGCAGCGCGAGCTGGCGGTGGCTGCCCCGTCCTACCTGGCCGCGCACGGCGTGCCGGTGCATCCGCGCGAGCTGGTGCGGCACCGCTGCATCGGCTGGCGCGCGCGCCCGGAGCTGGCGCCGTACCGCTGGGAGTTCGTCGAGGACGGGCGCCCGTTCGACGTGCAGGTCGAGCCGCAGCTGACCACCAACGACCTGTCGCTGATGATCCGCGCCGCGCTGGCCGGCGCCGGCATCACCTTCGCCCCGGAGGCCTGCTTCCGCCCCTGGCTGGAGCGCGGCGAACTGGTGCCGCTGCTGCGGGACTACCTGCCGCCGTTCCCCGGTTTCTACCTGTACTTTCCCGCCCGCCGCCACACCCCGCCGCGGCTGCGCGCGCTGGTGGACCACGTGAAGGCCGCCGCGACGCGGCGCGACCCAACCTAAGGCACCCGCGTACGCCCGCCCCGGCCACTATGCTGGGCGATCGCATCCGTGCGACCCCCGAATGGAGACTGCCTTGAAGAAGACCCTGCTTAGCGCCGCGACCCTGGTCGCCCTCGGCCTGGCCGCCACGGCCGGCGCCCATGACGCCCATGCCTGCCTGGACGACGCCTGCACCCTGCAGCTGTTGCAGCCGGCCGGCGACGCCGCCGGCGGTGGCGCGATCGAGACCCCGCGCTTCGGCAGCTGGGGCTTCGACGTGGCCGGCATGGACACCAGCGTGGCCCCGGGCAAGGACTTCTTCGCCTATGCCAGCGGCACCTGGGCCAAGAACACCCGGATCCCCGCCGACCAGTCCAGCTACGGCGCCTTCCGCGCCCTGCGCGACCTGTCCGAGGCGCGCGTGCACCAGCTGGTGGAGAGCTACAAGCTGGGCGACCCGGCCACCGGCGGCGACGCCGCCAAGATCGCCGCGGTCTACCACGACTTCATGGACGAAGCGACGATCGAGAAGCTCGACGCCGCCCCGCTCAAGCCGCTGCTGGAGCGCGTGCGCAAGGCCGGCTCGCACCTGGAGATCGCGCGCCTGATGGCCGCGCGCGACACCTTCAACGCCACCCTGTTCGGGCTGTCGGTCAGCGACGACCAGCGCGACCCCGAGCACTACACCCTGTACATGAACCAGTCCGGCCTGGGCCTGGGCGACCGCGAGATGTACCTGCGCGACAACTTCGCCCCGCAGCGCGAGCGCTACCTGGCCTACATCGCCCAGCTGCTGGAGCTGGCCGGCTGGAAGGACCCGCAGGCCGCCGCGCAGTCGGTGCTGGCGTTCGAGACGAAGATCGCCGAGGCGCACTGGACCCGCGCCGAAAGCCGCGACCGCGACCGCACCTACAACCCGGTGCCGTTCGAGCGCTTCGACGCCTACGCCCCGGGCTTCCCCTGGGCCGAGTACTTCAAGGCCGCCGGCGTGGACCACGGCAGCGTGGCCGTGGTGCGCCAGGGCACCGCCATCCCGAAGATGGCCAAGGTCTTCGCCGACACCGACGTGGCCACCCTGCAGGCCTGGCAGGCGTTCCACGCCGTCGACGGCGCCGCGCCGCTGCTGTCCAGCCGCTTCGCCAACGCCCACTTCGAGTTCCGCGACAAGTTCCTCAACGGCCAGCTCGAGCAGCGCGAGCGCTGGAAGCGCGCCGTGTCCCTGGTCGAGGCCAGCCTCGGCGAGGCCGTGGGCCGCGACTACGTGGAGCTGTACTTCACCCCGGACGCCAAGGCCAAGATGGACGCCCTGGTGGCCAACGTGAAGGCGGCCATGGCCGCGCGCCTGGACCAGCTGGAGTGGATGAGCCCGGCCACCAAGGCCGAGGCCCACGCCAAGCTCAAGGGCTTCGGCCTGAAGATCGGCCACCCGCCGAAGTGGCGCGACTACAGCGGCCTGCGCATCGCCAATGGCGACGTGGTCGGCAACGCGCTGCGCGCGCGCCAGTTCGAGTGGGACTACCGCCGCGCCCGCCTCGGCAAGACCGTGGACAAGGACGAGTGGGGCATGACCCCGCAGACCGTCAACGCCTACTACAACTCGGTCAAGAACGAGATCGTGTTCCCGGCCGCGATCCTGCAGCCGCCGTTCTTCGACCCGGACGCCGACCCGGCGGTGAACTACGGCGGCATCGGCGGCGTGATCGGCCACGAGATCATCCACGGCTTCGACGACCAGGGCCGCAAGTCCGACGGTGCCGGCGTGCTGCGCGACTGGTGGACCGCCGAGGACGCGGCCAAGTTCGAGGCCCAGGCCGCCAAGCTGGCCGCCCAGTACGAGGCCTACGAGTTCCCGCAGCTGCCGGGCCTGCACATCAACGGCCGCACCTCGATGGGCGAGAACATCGGCGACCTCGGCGGCCTGACCATCGCCCTGGAGGCCTACCGCCGCTCCCTCGGCGGCAAGCCGGCCCCGGTGATCGACGGCTTCACCGGCGAACAGCGCTTCTTCCTCGGCTGGGCCCAGGTCTGGCGCACCCTGTGGCGTGATGACGCCCTGCGCCAGCAGCTGGTCAACGGCACCCACTCCCCGGGCCACATCCGCGCCTTCGCCCCGCTGCGCAACATCGACGCCTGGTACGACGCCTTCGGCGTCAAGCAAGGCGACCCGCTGTACATCAAGCCGGAAGACCGCGTGCGGATCTGGTAAAGCCTTGCATAGAAGAATTTAAGGGGGGGCGCAAAAGCGCCCCCTTCTTTTTTCCTTGGCGCAAGCAACTCGTCTTTCTTCCACTTCTGTATTGCGATATATAAGCCTTCTTCCTGCTACCAAAACTCTTACTCCAGTAGAACACGGCAGCCTAGGGGGGGAAATGGAGGAAGATAGGAAGAAGGGTTCGTTTGACGAGGCCGAAAAACGCAAGGCAATTCAAAAGCTCCAAGACCTAATTGTTCAAGGTGACAAGGTCGTCCTTTTGGGTGCGGGAGCTAGCAAGTGCTCAGGCCTCCCCTTGATTGCGGACCTAACGGCGAATGCACTATCCAGCAAGGCTCTGCGTGACGATTCGAAGAAAGTCCTCGGTGCTGTTCAAAAGAGCTTCGAGGGGGAAGGAATATCCACGATTGAGGATTATCTAAGTGAGCTTGTGGATCACTTGGCTGTGTTGGATCGCCGAAAGGCCAGAGGGGCAAGCGGTTCGACTATCGCGATATCTGGATCAGAGTTCACGAGAGAACAAATAAGCGCTGCTATCGAGGATGTGAAGAAGTCTATCCACGATCAGATAGCTATTCAGGCCGCTGTCGAAACGCACCGGAGGTTCGTGCAATGCCTGCACAGACCGACTAGGCCAGGGAAGAAGGGGTCATGGCAGAAAGTAGATTATCTCCTTCTTAACTATGACACATTGATCGAAGATGCCCTCGCTCTCGAGAGGATACCGTACGCCGACGGGTTCGAAGGGGGCGCTACAGGTTGGTGGAACCCTCAGGTCTATGACAAGGACGATAGATACGGTCGGGTTTTTAAGCTGCATGGATCGATAAACTGGCGCGAGATGAACGGGGAGGAATTCCCCCGGCGCTTGGGACCGGCTATTCCGCAGAACAATCAAATGGGAATAGTTATCTGGCCGGCTTCCACAAAGTACCGGGAGACTCAGCTGGATCCTTTCGCAACACTCATGGAGTACGCGAGACGAGTTTTACGGCCCTTGCCTGGACGGCAACGAGTCCTGCTGGTATGCGGATACAGCTTCTCTGATGCCCATATCGACATAGAAATCGACCGCGCCTTGCGGGCATCTGAGGGCAATGTCACGGTGATTGTATTCACTTATGACGATCGCCCGATGAAGATTGTGGAAAAGTGGCACAACGATCCGGACCTGAGTCACCAAGTTATCGTTTTCTCTCGCCGTGGCCTCTTTCACGGTGAAAAGTGGCTAACCTCGGACGCCGACATTTCTTGGTGGAAGTTTGAAGAGGTCGTACGGCTCTTGGAGGGAGAGACATGAAGTCCTTGGGTTCGCTTCACGCGCCTATTGAAAATCTGGCGATCGGCAGGGTGATTGAGGTGGATGGGTCGCATGTCGTCGCTGAGATAAATCACGACGTTTCAGAGCTTTCACGAGTGTATGCAGGGGATATCTATACTATCGGTCAGTTTGGATCCCTAATAAAAATTCATTTTGGGCGAAAGATCATCTATGCGTTAGTCAGTCGACTGCGGATGAAGTCCGACCTTGCTGCAGAACGCGGCATGGCAATTTCGCCTTCGGGAGATGAAAGAATAATTGAGGCGGACCTGATAGGTGAGGCTGAGTGGGTTATAGATGAGGGAGGGGCACCGACCTTGCAATTTGAGCGTGGAGTTACGACTTACCCACTTCCCCAGCAATCAATCTATTTAACACCGAGAGCGGAGTTGCTGGCGATTTACGGAGCCAGGAGCGAATCCTCTATTAATATTGGATCTCACGTTGGGTCCGCTGACGCGCCCTGCTTTGCGGACATGAACGAACTCCTAGGTAAGCATACCGCCATCTTGGGCTCTACTGGCGCGGGCAAGTCGGGTGCCGTGGCCTCCATAATTCATTCGATAATAGGCAAGTATCCGGAAGACCAAGAGTGGAATCCTAGGATAGTTATTCTTGATCCACATGATGAATATGGATCAGCCTTCCCTGGTCATCGCAGGTTATCGACAGATGAGGGCAGTTTGCATCTACCGTACTGGCTGCTTAACCTTGAGGAAACCATTTCCCTCTTTATAGGTAAGACGGAATTTTCCGCAACGTCGCAGTCGAACATAATAAAGAATGCTTTGATTAAACTTCGCATGGAAAGTGCGGTTAGGATTGGGCTTGATCCAGATGAAATCACTGTGGATTCCCCGATCCCATATGATATCGGTAATCCGTTTGGTCTTGATGATTTTGGGGAGCGAGATGGTGTAAAGGAACTATCCGGACTCGTTGGCGCAATTAATGAGCAGCGTCCAAACAATAGGACTAGGAAGGATCACGAGGACTATGGGAAGGTCATCAGGAAGATTGAGTCGCTAATGAAAGATGGGCGCCTGGGCTTCATGATGAAGCCGTGGGGGCGCGGTGCAGATCCTCTCCCGCAAGTGCTAGGGCAGTTCTTCTCCGGCAAGGAGAAAGTCAGGATTGTCGATCTCTCCGGTGTTCCGAACGAAGTTGCTGGGGCAGCTTCGGCAGTGATTGCGAGAACTCTGTTCTCCATGAAGGTATGGCAGACAGATGAGGAGCGCAGAAAGACTCCCGTATTGCTGGTATGTGAGGAGGCGCATCGGTACGTGCCAAACCGTGGCGAGGCAATGTATGAGGCGGCACAAGGTGCCATCCGAAGGATCGCGAAGGAGGGGCGCAAGTACGGGCTTGGTCTTCTTTTGATTTCTCAGCGCCCAAGCGAGGTCGAGGCGACAGTCCTTTCGCAGTGCAACTCATGGATAGTGCTTCGGCTAAGCAATGAGTCAGATAGGGAGCATGTAAGAGGAATCCTCCCAGACTCCATGGGAGGGCTAACCAAAATGCTTTCTAGTTTACGCAGACGAGAGGCAATATTTGTGGGGGCAGCAGCAAGATTGCCGTCTCGGGTGCTAATTCGAAGTTTGGAGGAAGGCCAAATCCCGAGGTCACATGATGTGGATTTCCTCAGGGGTTGGGGGAATCCTGCTCTGGATGAGGAGCAGATCAGCAAAGTGTCAGAGCGGTGGAGGTATCAGGCTCGTGCCAATTAGGATTTGACGGCCTTCCCAGAGGCCCGCGAATGCGGGCCTCTTCATCGATCCCTGCGGATCGCTCGCCGATCCGGTCAGTGGTGACTTCGATAAAAGCAAGACAAATTGCCACTTGGCCCCGATGATTTCGCCCCCCCCGTGGGGCTGAGCTGGGCCGACCACGCAGCTCAACCCGCCGATGAAGAAGAGATCCTGCGTTGGTGCGTCACATCCGCCGCAGCTGTGCTGCGAATAAGGCCTAGGCAACTAAGTTATCTTCCCGAAGGTGCGTGGCCGGAGGCTTTGCTGCCTGGCGTGTCCGGGCTATGGTCCGCGCCCGGGAGTTGGTTGAGGGGGCGCATCACCCATGGCACGCAGGGGGAAAGGAGTATTGGACGAGCTGGCCACGCTGCCGTGGCCGGCCGGCGTGGTGGCCGGGATCCTGGGTTTCCTGCTGGTCCGCTACGCCATTCCTGGCTTGATCGCGAGCAGTTCCAGCGGCCTCGCATCAGCGTTCTCCGGTGCGGCCCTGGTGCCACTCGCTTGGGCCGTGCTTGCCGCCTGCTGGGTGGCTGCCTTCGTTTCCTTCCTGCGGGCGCGGCGTCGCAGCCGGCTGCTGGATACGCGCACCGGGCTGGAGAGCATCGCGGCGCTGGGTTGGCGGGATTTCGAACGGCTGGTGGGGGAGGCTTTCCGCCGGCAGGGCTACCGGGTGGAGGAAACCGGGCTGGGTGGCGCGGATGGCGGTATCGACCTGGTTCTGTTCCGGGGCGGGCGGCGCACGCTGGTGCAGTGCAAGCACTGGCGCCGCGAAAAGGTACCGGTGGCCGTGGTCCGGGAGATGTATGGCCTGCTAACCCACCATGGCGCCGACGAAGTGTTCGTGGCCGCCATGGGCGGATTCACTCCGGACGCGGAACGTTTTGCCGCCGGCAAGCCGATCCGGCTGATCGAGGGTGCCACGTTGCTGGACATGATCCGCAGCGTGCAGCGCGGGCAGGGCGGGGCTGCCGCGACTCCTGCCGCTGGCAGAATGCAGGCGCCCGTCGAAGCTGCGCCTGGGTGTCCGCGTTGTGGCGCGGCCATGGTGCGCAGGACCAACCGTCGGGACGGGAGCAGCTTCTGGGGATGCTCCAGGTTCCCTTCCTGCCGGGGTGCCAGGTCGGCGCTTGGCTGACGCGGCTGGTTCCGCCGTGGAGCGGGAGCCTCAGGCGGCAAAGGTGCGGGCAAATCGGGCCACGGCGTCGCGGTTGGCGCGCGCCGCCGCGCGCACTTCCTCGCCACGGATCCGGGCCGAGTCCGCAACCGTTTCCCAGAAGTCGATGGCTGCCGCGGCCGCGCGCGCGATGTGCGTCGCCTGGCCGCCGCGTTCGGGCGACGCGAGCACCAGCGGTTCGGCGGGCCGCACGGCGCCGGTGCGGGACGGGGCCAGGTACGTCGGCAGCATGTCGTAGGCGGGCGCCAGCGGCAGCGGGCCGGCGTCGACAAGGTGGAAACCGAGGTTGCCGGGGTGCATGTCGCTGTTGCCGATCAGGCGCCCGAACCAGTGCAGCACGGCCATGTCCCGCGCCGTGTCCGGCGTGATCCAGCCGGACTGGAGCAGCTGTTCGCCGACCAGGCCCCAGTCGCGTTCGCCGCTGCCCAGGAACGCGGCATCAAGCGACTGCAGCGAGACGAAGCCGTGGCGGCCCAGGTGGCCGGGCGTGCGGTCGAAGCGGCGCACCTCCAGGCACAGGTGGCGCTCGGCCTCGACCAGCTCCGAAGCGGCGGCAGCCAGGCCATGGGCGGCCAGGCTCTGCAGGGCCAGGTGCTCGCACACCAGCAGGTCCGCCCAGCGCGTGGTGGCCTGCTGCCCGTCGCGCAGCGCGAACTTCACCAGCGCGGCGTAGCGTTCCCCGGCGTCGAGCACGGTGCTGGTGAACTTGGGCTGCTCCCCGCCGGGGGAGGATCCGACCTCCTCGCCCGCCAGGGCGTCCTCGGCCCAGGCCGAGTAGCGCTGCGGCCGTTCCCCGGCCGCGAGCGCATCGGAGGGCGAGTTGGCTTCCGCCAGCGCCAGCTGCAGGGCGGTGCTGCCCAGCAGCAGGTCACCGATGTGGGTGCCGCCGGTGCGGGTAATGGCCAGCAGTACGTCGCGCTGGCGCCAGCGGTTGAGGTCGGTCGGCACGCCCAGCGTAGGGCCCAGGCGATGGGCCAGGTTGCGGCCGAGGAAGCCCTGCGGGCGCAGGTCGTCCAGGAACCAGGGCAGGCCCGGGAAGTGGCCGGGCATGGCGTCGACCGGATGCAGCAGGTTGGGGCGCTCGCCGGCGGCGAGGAACTGGAAGCGTTCGCCCCGCAGCAGGTACACGCTGCCCAGTTCCTCCACCGTGCCGTCAGGTCGCATCCGCCACAGGGGCCAGGCGTTGCCGGCATCGCTGTCGGCGCGCGCTAGGTAACGGGTGGCGCGGGCGTTGCCGACCTGCAGGACGCGGTCGCCGGCCTCGCGCAGCAGGCGCAGCACCACCGGGCGGGTGACGCCCAGCTGCTGCACCAGGGTCGAGGCAGCCATCGGCTCGCCGGAAGCGAGCAGGGCCAGCAGGTCTTCCACGGTGGCGGAAGGGCGGCGCGCCATGGGCATCCGTTTCTTTACGATTCCGTTGACGATATCCGGGAGGCAATCCGGGCGCAATACCCGGAAGGATCAACGTCTTGGGTCCTGCGCCCGGTGGATTTATTTACGATTTCCCCGACGCTCCCGGGAAAACATGAAGGCCCGCTCGCGCGGGCCCTCGTGGGGGGCTGCCGGAAGGGCACCGGGTCCGGCAGTTCGCCGGTCCCGCCTCAGCCCTGCTTGCCGTCCGCCGGGGCGGGGAACTCGAGGCTGACCGGCACCGCCAGCAGGTACTTGCTGCGGTACTGGCCGTTGAAGTTGTCCTCTTCCTTGACCACCACGCGGCTGGCCTTGTCGATCCAGAAGCGCTGGAAGGCGCCCCCGCCGGGGTTGCCGCTTTCGGTTTCCACCAGCCAGCAGTCGTAGCGGCGGCCGTCGGCACCGGCCAGGGTGCGCTCGCCGAGCACGGTGTAGTCCACGTCCAGCGGCGCGGGCATGCCCACGTCGAACAGGCGGATGCGCAGGGTGCCGCCCTTCTCGTAGGGCAGCAGCGGCAGCAGGGTCAGGTCGCTGTGCCAGTTCATCCACCAGCCGTCCTGCATGGCCTGGAAGCCGGCCTCCAGGCGCTGGCGCGCGGCCTCCGGCCATTCGCCCTCGGCGCGGCCCTCGCCCCGGGCGGGGACCACGTGGGAGGACATGCGCTGGCCGGAACGCACCCAGGTGGCGTCCTGGGAGAGGGTGGCAATGTCGGCCGCGGCGTGCACGGTGCGCGCGGTGTGCACCGTGCCGTCGGGGTCCTCCCAGGCGTGGGTGATGACCCAGGCGGGCGTGCCGTCCACGGTCTGCCGCGAGACCGAGAAGTTGGCCAGCACCGGGCGCTTGATGCCGCTGCCGGGCCCGGCGTGCATGTACACCAGGTAGCTCAGCTGCGCCGGGCGCAGGTGCTCCAGGTGCAGGTCGGAAGGTGTGACCCGGTACGGTTCGGCGGCGGAGGCGGGGAGGGCGGTAGCGGACAGGGCCAGGGCGAGGAACAGCAGCGGTCGCGTTACGGAGGCGCGCATACGGGAACGATCGGCTTTCCAGGGTGGGCGCATCCTGGCGCCGCCCGCCGCCGGAATGGAGCGCCGGAGGGCGGTATGACCACCGTCACGGGGGCGGGCCGCGGCTCCTGTCGCTACGGCGTGGCCGCGGCCAGGGTGGTGCGGCCGCGGCGTAGACCGGGTAAGGCCGCATCCGGGGATCCGGCCACGCATCTGCCCGATCCGGTCCGGCGTTGGATCCGCGGCGCGTGGCGGCGCGCCACGCCTCGCCAGTGCCTTGCCCGGCTACGGAATTGCCATGGGGAGGGGCGGCATCAGGCAGAATGGCCGCCTCCCCCGCATGATCCGGATGGCCATGGACGTTGAAGCTGTAATGCGCGCCGCGCTGGTCGAAGCCGGCTACGGCCCCGATGCGGTGGGCTCGGCGCTGCCGCGGATCATGCGCATCCTGCAGGCCGAGGACGTGCGCCTGGAGGTCGGCCGCCCGCTGTCGCGCAAGGAGCGCGAGTACGTGCGCCTGCAGCTGGAGATCGGGCTGAGCGTTCCGGAGATCGTTGCCGCCCTCAAGCGCTGAGGGCGCGGGCGTTCCCGCGGTGATGCCACGACATGCGTGGCCCGGACAAGGCCGAAGGCCGCATCCGGGTTGGGTGCCAGGAACGCGCCATCGGCAATGCGCCGGCTTCCTGGCCCCCTCCCGAGCGCCCGTTGGGAGGAACCGGAGCAGCAGAGAAGAAGGCCCGCTTGCGCGGGCCTTCCTGTCACTGCAGCGCGCGGCTTACTTGAGGCCGCGGAACTCCAGCAGCGGCTCGACGCTGGGATCCTTGCCGCGGAACTCGCGGTAGGCGCTGGCCAGGTCGCGCGAGTGGCCGATGGAGAGGATCTTCTCGCGGAAGACCTTGCCGTTCTCGCGGGTCAGGCCGCCGTTCTCCTCGAACCACTTGAAGGCATCGTGGTCCAGCACCTCGGCGCCGAAGTAGGCGTAGTAGCCGGCCGCATAGCCGCCGCCCCAGACATGGGCGAAGTAGTTGCTGCGGTAGCGTGGCGGCACCGCGGCCAGGTCCACCTTGTACCTGGCCAGGGCCTGCTTCTCGAACGCGTCCACGTCCTCCACCCTGGCGTCGGCCGGCAGCAGGTGCCAGGCCAGGTCCAGCAGCGAGGCGGCCAGGTACTCGGTGGTGGCGTAGCCCTGGTTGAAGGTGCGCGCGCGCACGATCTTCTCCACCAGCTCCTTCGGCATCGGCTCGCCGGTCTGGTAGTGGCGGGCGTAGTTGGCGAACACCTGCGGGTAGAGCGCCCAGTGCTCGTTGAACTGCGAGGGGAACTCGACGAAGTCGCGCGGCACGTTGGTGCCGGACAGGCTCGGGTAAGTGGTCCTGGAGAACAGGCCGTGCAGGGCGTGGCCGAACTCGTGGAACAGGGTGGTGACGTCGTCGAAGCTCAGCAGCGCCGGCTGGCCGGGCGCGGGCTTGGTGAAGTTCTCGACGTTGTAGATCACCGGGATCGTGCCGGCCAGGCCGTCCTGCTCGACGAAGTTGCCCATCCAGGCGCCGCCGCGCTTGCTCGGGCGCTTGAACGGATCGAGGTAGAACACCGCCAGCTGGGTGCCGTCGGCGTCGAACACGTCGAACACGCGCACGTCCGGGTGGTAGACCGGCAGGTCGGTGCGCTCCTTCAGGGTGATGCCGTACAGCTCTTGGGCGGCGTAGAACACGCCGTCCCTGAGCACGCGGTCCAGCTCGAAGTAGGGGCGCACCTGGGCCTCGTCCAGGTCGTACTCGGCCTGGCGCACCTGCTCGGCGTAGAAGTCCCAGTCCGCGGCGCCGGCGCTGAAGCCGCCACCCTGGCGGTCGACCACCGACTGGATCTTGGCCAACTCGGCGCGCGCGCGCGCGGTGGCGGCCGGCACGGTGTCGTTGAGCAGCTTCAACGCCGCTTCCGGGGTGCCGGCCATCTGGTCGGCGATGGCGTAGGCGGCGTAGTTGTCGAAGCCCAGCAGCTGCGCCTTGCGTGCGCGCAGCTTGGCCAGGCGCAGGATGGTGGCGCGGGTGTCGTTGTCGTCGCCCCGGGCGGCGCGGTTCATCGACGCGGCCAGGATCTCCTCGCGCAGGGCGCGGTCCTTCAGCTTGCCCAGCACCGGCTGCTGGGTGGTGTTCTGCAGCTCCAGCAGCCAGCCCTCCTTGCCGGCGGCCTTGGCCGCCTCGGCGGCGGCGGCGAGGGTGCCCTCGTCCAGGCCTTCCAGGCGCGCCTTGTCGGTCACCAGCACGGCGCCGGCATTGGTGGCCGCCAGCAGCTTGGCGCCAAACGCGGTGGTCAGCGAGGACTCCTCGGCGTTGAGCTTGCGCAGCTCGGCCTTGTCCGCGTCCGAGAGCAGGGCGCCGGCGCGCACGAAGGCGTCGTAACGGTGCTCGACCAGGGTCTTCTGCTCGGCGTCCAGGCCCAGCGAGTCGCGCTGGTCGTAGACGGCCTTGACCCGGGCGAACAGCGCCGGGTCGAGGTGGATGGCATCGCTGTGCTCGGCCAGCTTCGGCGCCAGGACTTCCTCGGCCGCCTGCAGGGTCGGGTTGGTGTGCGCCGAGGTCATGGCCTCGAACACCAGCATCGCGCGCGAGAGCAGGGCGCCGGCGCGCTCCATCGCCTCGATGGTGTTGGCGAAGCTCGGCGGCTCCGGGTTGTCGGCGATGGCGCGGATCTCGGCCAGGTGCTGGCGCATGCCCTCCTCGATCGCCGGCTGGTAGTCGGTGTCGCGGATGCGGTCGAACGGCGGCGCCTGGAAGGGCAGCGGACTGGGCGCCAGCAGGGCGTTGTCGCCCTGGGCGGCGCCGGCGGGGGTGGCACTGGAATCGGGCATGGCGTTTTCGTTGGCGGTACGTTCGCCGCAGGCGGACAGGGCCAGGGCGATCGCCGAGGAAAGTAGCAGCTTGCGCAGCATGTAGGGCTCCGGAGGGGCCGGTCAGGATCGCCGGCCATTGGTCCCAGCATGCGCCCGGGGCCCGGGGCAGGGCAGTGCCGGAGGTCCCGGGGGCGGGGCAGTCCCGGCAAAGCAGGGCCGCCCGGCGCAGCTGCCGGTGTGGCTGGGCGGCGCCAATGCGCGCTACCCGGGGAAGGCCCTGGGCAGCGCGGATGGAGGCGGCGACCGATCCGCAGGCGCTGGCGCGGCGCCAGCGGCAGAGGCGGCCGCCGCACGGCGCCTGCGGAGGGCAGGCGGCGGCGGGCGCAAGGCGCTCAGCCCGCCAGCAGGCGGTTGATCCGCTGCACGAAGGCGGCCGGATCGGCCAGCGGCGCGCCGGCGGTCAGCTGCGCCTGCTCCAGCAGCAGGGTCGCCAGGTCGGCGGCCTGGGTGTCGTCCCCGGTGGCCGCGATCCGTTGCAGCAGGGCGTGGCGCGGATTGACCTCCAGGGTCGGCAGGCTTTCCGGCACGGCCTGGCCGGCCTCGCGCAGCAGTCGTGCCAGGTGCGGTGCCATCTCGTACTCGGCCAGGGCCAGGCAGGCCGGCGAATCGGTCAGGCGCGCGGACACGCGTACCTCCTGCACCTTGCCCTCCAGCAGCTTCTTCAGCCGCTCCAGCAGCGGCGCGGCGGCCTGGGCAGCCTCCTCCTGCTGTTTCTTCTCCGCCTCGTCCAGCGGCAGCTCGCCCTTGGCCACGTGGCGCAGCGGCTTGCCGGCGTACTCGTGCAGGTGGCCGACCATCCACTCGTCGATCCGGTCGGACATCAGCAGCACTTCGATGCCCTTGCCGCGGAACGCCTCCAGCTGCGGGCTGCCGGCGGCGGCGGCGTGGCTCTCGGCGGTGACGTACCAGATCGCGTCCTGGCCCGGCTGCATGCGCTCGATGTAGTCGTCCAGCGACACCGTCTGCGCCGCGCCCTCGCCACGGGTGGAGGCGAAGCGCAGCAGCCTGGCGATCCGCTCGCGGTTGGACGGATCCTCGACGATGCCCTCCTTGAGCGTGTTGCCGAAGGCCTTGAGGAAGGCGGCGAACTTCTCCGGCTCCTCGCGCGAGAGCCTGTCGATGAGGTCCAGCACGCGCTTCACGCACGCCCCGCGGATCCGCTCCAGCTGGCGGTTCTGCTGCAGGATCTCGCGGCTGACGTTGAGCGGCAGGTCGTCGGCATCGACCACGCCGCGCACGAAGCGCAGGTAGTTGGGCAGCAGCTCCTCGGCCGCGTCCATCACGAACACGCGCCTGATGTACAGCTTCAGGCCCTTGCGCTCGTCGCGCCCGCCCATCAGCAGGTCGAACGGCGGCTGCGAGGGCAGGTAGAGCAGGGTGGTGAAGCTCTGGCTGCCTTCCACGCGGTTGTGGGTCCAGGCCGCCGGATCGTTGAAGTCATGGCCCAGCGACTTGTAGAAGCCGCGGTAGTCCTCGTCGCTGATCTCGTTCTTCGGCCGGGTCCACAGCGCCGAGGCGTCGTTGACCGTCTCCCACTCCGGCGCGTCCTTCTTTTCGTCCTTGCCGGTCTCCTTCGGCATCCGGATCGGGAAGGCGATGTGGTCGGAGTACTTGCGCACCAGCGCGCGCAGCTTCCAGCCATCGAGGAACTCGTCCTCGCCCTCCTTCAGGTGCAGCACGATGGTGGTGCCGGTGTGCTCCAGCATGGCCGGCTCCAGGGTGTACTCGCCGCGGCCGTCGCTTTCCCACTTCACGCCGGCCTCGGCCGGGGTGCCGGCGCGGCGGGTGAGCACGGTGACCCGGTCGGCGACCACGAAGGCCGAGTAGAAGCCCACGCCGAACTGGCCGATCAGGCGCGCGTCGGCCTTCTGGTTCTCGCCCAGCGCCTCGAGGAAGCGGCGGGTGCCGGAGCTGGCGATCGAGCCGATGTTGGCGATCACCTCGCCGCGGTCCATGCCGATGCCGGTGTCGCGGATGGTCACGGTGCGGGCATCGCGGTCGTGGCTGATCTCGATCCGCAGCTCGCCCTCGCCGGCCAGCAGCTCCGGCTTGCCGATGGCCTCGAAGCGCAGCTTGTCGCAGGCGTCGGAGGCGTTGGACACCAGCTCGCGCAGGAAGATCTCCTTGTGCGAGTACAGCGAGTGGGTCACCAGGTGCAGCACCTGGGACACCTCGGCCTCGAACCGGCGGGTCTCGGAAGCGGGGGCGGACGTTTCGGTGGTCTCGGTGGTCATCGGAAGGTCCCTTGGGACGGGGAATGCAGGGGTCCGATGTGTTGGCGGGACGGCCGTTTTCAAGGTGAGGCGGCGCGCCGGCGCGCTCCAGGCATGGCTGCCGTAGCCCGGGTAAGCGCAGCGCACCCGGGGGTGTGTGCCGGCGAACGATCCCGGATGCGGCCTTCGGCCTTATCCGGGCTACGCGACTTTCGACGCTTCTGGCTCTTCCCGACGCCCAGCCACCTCCCAGCCCGGGCCCGCGATCCGCCGCCCGGGTAAGCGAAGCGATCCCCGGGACCACGCGGCCAGGCCATTACGGTGCAGTGGAACCAGAGGCCGCTGCCCCCCACCCCTACGCGACTTCGACGCTTCTGGCTTTTCCGGAAGGCTCCCGCACGGTCGAGGCCGGGATGCGATGCCTGTTGCCCGGAAGTAAAGGAGGAGGCTCCGGCCTCGTAGAGGCCGGAGCCGGGGGACATGGAGGGCAGCAGGCATCGCGTCCCGGTACCCAGCCACGCCCCAGCCCGAGTCTGTGCTCCGTAACCCGGGAAAGCGAAGCGCAGCCAGACCGCTACGGTGCAATGGAACTAGGCGCCGCTGCCCCGCCCCGGATGCGGCCTTCGGCCTTATCCGGGCTACGCGACTGCGACGCTTCCCGGCGCCAGGGGACATGGAGGGCAACAGGCATGGCATCCCGGCGCCCGGCCACGCCCCAGCCGCTGGATCCGCCGCTCAATCCAGCCGCTTCCGGAACCGCAGGATCGCCGCGGTCATCATCACCGCGGTGAAGACCACCAGCGCCGCCACCGACGGCCACAGCTCCCACAGGCTGGCGCCGCGCAACATCACCCCGCGCACCAGGCGCAGGAAATGGGTCATCGGCAGCACCTCCGCCACCCACTGCGCCAGCTTCGGCATGCCCGCGAACGGGAACATGAAGCCCGACATCAGGATCGACGGCAGGAACACGAAGATCGTCATCTGCATGGCCTGGAACTGCGACTGCGCCCGGGTCGAGATCAGCAGGCCCAGCGCCAGGTTGGCCACGATCAGCAGCAGCGCGGCGATGTACACGTCCAGCAGGCTGCCCAGCAGCGGCACGTCGAACATCCAGATGCCCAGGGCCAGGATCAGCGTGGTCTGGACCAGGCCGATCACCGCGTAGGGCAGGACCTTGGCCACCATCAGCTCGCTGCGGTCCAGCGGGGTGGCGATCAGTAGTTCCATGTTGCCGTGCTCGCGCTCGCGCACGATGGCCATGGCGGTGAACATCACCATGGTCATGGTCAGGATGATGCCGATCAGGCCCGGCACGATGCTCACCGCGCTGCGCCGCTGCGGGTTGTAGAAGCTCACCACCTCGATCTGCGGCGTGGCCCGCGCCGGGCGCCCGCCGGAGGCGCGTTCCAGCGGCGTCTGCGCGATCTGGTTGGCCGCCGCCTGCACCACCGTGTCGGTGCCGTCGACCATCACCTGCAGCGCCGGGCGGCCGTCGGCCAGGCGCCGGTCGAAATCCGGGGGCACTGCGATGCCCACGCTGACCTCGCCCCGGCGCAGCATGTCCACCAGTTCCTGCGGGGTATCGGCCACGACCGTGGTGCGGATGACGCCGGTGGCGTTGATGTCCATCACCGCCGCGCGCGAGGTCGCGGTCATGGCCTGGTCGGCCACCGCCGCCGACAGGTTGCGCGGGTTGAAGTTGATCGCGTAGCCGAACAGCAGCAGGTCGATTACCGGGATCACCACGATCAGGGCCATGCTGATGCGGTCGCGGCGGATCTGGCGCAGCTCCTTGAGCACCACCGCCCATACCCGGCGCAGGTTCATGCCGCGTCCTCCATGCCGGCGCGGCCGCGGGTGGCGGCGACGAACACGTCCTCCAGGTTCGGATCGGAGGCGCCCACCTCGCCGGCCACGCCCGCGCGTCGCAGCGCATCGCGCACCGCATCCTCGACCTGGCCCGCATCGGCGGTGGCCAGCACACGCAGGCTGTTGCCGATCTGGGCCACGCTGATCACCTGCGGCAGGCCGACCAGCACCTCGTGCGCGCGCCGCGGCTGCGGCGCCAGCACTTCCACCGTGCGTCCGGACAGCTGGCCGGCCAGTTCGCCGGGACTGCCGTCGGCCACCAGCCGGCCGCGGTCGAGGATGGCGATGCGATGGCAGCGCTCGGCCTCGTCCATGTAATGGGTGGACACCAGCAGGGTGGTGCCCGCATCGGCCAGCGCGAACAGCGCTTCCCAGAAATCACGCCGCGATTCGGGATCCACCGCGCTGGTGGGTTCGTCCAGGAACAGCAGCTCCGGCCCATGGATCACCGCCCCGGCCAGGGCCAGGCGCTGCTTCTGGCCGCCGCTGAGGGTGCCGGCCAGCTGCTTCTGGCGGTCGCCGAAGCGGTAGCGCTCGACCAGTTCATCGACGCGCTGGCGGCTGCGCTGGCGCGTCAGGCCGTACACCGCGGCGAGGAACTCCAGGTTCTCGCGCACCGACAGGTCTTCGAACAGCGAGAACCTCTGGGTCATGTAGCCGATGCGCAGGCGCAGCGCGTCGGCTTCTTCCGGGATGCGCAGGCCCAGCACCTCGATCTGGCCCTCGCTGGGCGTCAGCAGCCCGCACAGCATGCGGATGGTGGTGGACTTGCCCGAGCCGTTGGGCCCCAGGAAGCCGTACACATGCGCGCGCGGCACGGTCAGGTCCACGCCGTCGACCGCGCGCAGCGGGCCGAAGCACTTGCTCAGGCCGCGTGCGCGGATCGCGATCCCCTCCTCGGGCGCTTCAGCGTGCATCGCCGAATTCCACCCGCAGCGGCAGCCCTGCCGGCAGCTCGCCGGCGCCCTCGCCTTCCAGCTCGACCTCGGCCAGGTAGCTCAGGCGCGCGGCGTCCTTGCCGGTCAGCGCGTAGTACGGAGTGAACGCCGGTTCGCTGCGGACCATGCGCACCCGGCCCGGGTAGCTGCGTTGGCCATCGGCGCCCACGTGCACGCGCACCGCCTGGCCCACCTGCACTCGCGGCCGCAGCGGTTCGGGCACGTAGATGCGCGCGTAGGGACGCTCGCCGACCAGCAGCACCGCCAGCGGCGCGCCGACCGGGGCCTCGTCCCCGGCGCGGTAGGGCAGGCTGTCCACCCGTCCGGCGCGCGGGGCAACCACGTCCAGGCGGCCGGTGGTCTCGGCCTGGCCGCGCAGCTGGGCCTCGGCGGCGGCCAGCGCGGCCTCGGCCTGGGCGACCTGCTCCGGGCGCACGCCGTTCTCAAGCTCCTGCAGCGCCGCGCGCGCGGCGGCGACCTGCGCCTCGGCATTGCCGGCGGCGGCGCGGGCGCGGTCGACCTCGGCGGCCGAGACCAGCTGGCGCGCGCCCAGCGGCTGCACGCGTTCGAAGTAGGCGCGCGCGTCGCGCGCCTGGGCCTGGGCGGCCGCCAGGTTGGCGCGGGCCTGGGCGATGTCCTCGCGGCGCGCGCCGTTGCGCAGTTCCTCCAACGCCTGGCGCTGGCGCGCGACCTCGGCCTCGGCCGCGGCCAGCTGCGCGTCGCCGCGGGTGCGTTCCAGCACCAGCAGGCGCTGGCCGGCCCCGACCCGCTCGCCCTCGCGCACCTCGATGCTGGCGATGCGCTCGGCGGCCGGGGCGGGCAGGGTGATGCGGTCGTACTCCAGCGTGCCCAGCGCCTGGTCGGTGGCGGGCCTGCAGGCGCCCAGCACGAGGACGGAAACGGCCAGCACCGCGGTGCGTGCCAGGGCCGGCCACGGGAAGCGGATCATGCGGGCAGCTCCAGGCCGCGCTCGAGCAGGGCCAGCGCGTGGTTGCGGATGGCGTCGATGCCCAGGTCCTCGGCGGCGAACAGCTGCCGCCAGATCGGCGCGCCGGAGGCAGGGAACAGGGTCAGGCCGACCAGCGAGACCATCAGCAGGCGCGGGTCCAGCGCGGGATTGAGCCGGCCGGCGGCCTGCTCGGCGGCAAAGCGCGCGGCCATCACCGCTGCCAGCTGCGGCGCCAGGCGTGACACCAGCAGGTCGCGCAGCTCGCCGCCCTCGCTGACCACCTCGCGGATCCACAGCGGCGGCAGCCATTCGTGGCGCCGCACCTGCGCGCAGATCACGTCGACGAAGGCGACCACCACCTCGCGCAACGGGGCCTCGGGCATGCCCAGCAGGGTGTCGCGCACCTGCTGGAACACCGGCATCAGGCGCTCGCCGATCACCGCCTCGCGCAGGCCGGCGGCGTCGCTGAAGTAGTAGTGCACCAGCGCCGGCGTGACCGCGGCCTCGGCGGCGATGTCGCGCAGCCGGGTGGCGGCGATGCCGTGGCGCACGTAGCAGGCCAGGGCGGCATCGAGCAGGCGCTGGCGCTGGTCCAGGCCGGCGCCCTGGGGCGGGCGGCCGCGGCTGCGGCGGGGGGCTTCGCCGGAGGCCGCGGCGCGGCCGGCGGGGCGCCCGGGACGGGGCCGCGCGCGCTTCGTGATAGCGGTCACGGGTGGATCCTGGGTTTCGGGAGGGGTGTCCGGGCTCATGGCCCCGGATTTAATTGATGCATTAATTAAATTGCAACTGCTTGTCGCGTGAAGGTTTTGTGGGGATTCAGTGCGGTGAAACCGGGGTCAAGGCGCGGCCCGGGCCGCGGCCGCGTTGCGCCGCACCATACGCACCTCTACTGGTAGCGTTCCCAGAACCGGAAAATCACGTTATGTTCAGCCCCGGGAGTGGCGCGCGACTCGGGGGAGCGCAGCGCCTCAGCCAGGCCGCGGGCCCCATTGGCCGCGGAACCTGGCCTCCCCCTGGCCTGCATACGCAGGTCGGGACAGGGGTCCAAAGGGGGTTCGGATGTACCGAACAATTGGCAGGCTGGTTCCGTTCCAAACCAGCAGCCATGCGGTCGAATGTGGCGCCGTGACGGGGGTCGCGGCTGCAACGACCTCCACCTGGTGACCTGCTGGCCGTGGCCGCGTCCCGGGGGGAGGGACGCGGCCACGGTGATTTACAGTCCCGGCCGTGACCGGCCGGTGTAGGGTTGGGCCATGGCCCGCAAGACTTCCGCCCCGTCTCCCGGCCCGGTCCGCTTCCGGGCCCGCCTGGCCCGGCCCCTGCGCCCGGCCGATGCCGACTGGACCTTCCTCGTCCTGCCCGCCGCCGCCAGTGCCCGCCTGCCCAGCCGTGGCCAGGTAAGCGTGGCCGGCACTTTCGCCGGACAACCCTTCCAGGCCACCCTGCAGCCGGACGGGAAGGGCGGCCACTGGCTGAAGGTGGAGCCGGCCCTGGCCGCGGCGGCCGGGGTCGCGGCCGGGCAGGAGGTCGCGCTGGAGATCGCCCCGCTGGAGCAGGAGCCGGAACCCGAAGTGCCGGAGGACCTGGAGCGCGCGCTGGCCGAGCAGTCGCGGGCGCTGGCCACCTGGCGCGACATCACCGCGGCGGCGCGCCGCGACTGGATCCACTGGATCAGCTCGGGCAAGAAGGCCGAGACCCGCGCCCGCCGCATCGCCAGCGCCTGCGACATGCTGGCCAAGGGCAAGCGGCGGGCCTGCTGCTTCGACCGATCCGGGATCTACAGCAAGGCCTTCGCCGCGCCCGAACCGGCGCCCTGAGCGGAGGCGGGCGCGCGCCGGTCGCCGCTGGCGGGGTTCCGTCGGCGCATTCCCGGTTCCGTCGCAGCGCGCTTGCGGCTCCGTCCGCGGCCGCCGAGGCTTGCCTGGCATGACCGAGGAGGACTGCCGCCGATGAACACCCTGTTCGCGCTTGCCGCCTGGTGCCTGCTGCTGGTCCTGTGCTGGCCGCTGGCGATCCTGGCCCTGTTGCTGTGGCCGCTGGTGTGGCTGCTGTCGCTGCCGCTGCGGCTGGTGGGCATCACCTGCTCGGCCCTGTTCGAGCTGCTGCGCGCGCTGCTGATGCTGCCGGCCCGGCTGCTGGGCGGCGGGCGGCGCGGGGCCGTGGTTCGGGATTGCTGATTGGTGCCTGCAAGGCCCTGTCCCGCCGCCATGTGGTGCAAAAAGGCCCGGCTTTCGCCGGGCCTTCCTGCTTCCCGGGCCGGGGTCAGGCCTGCTTGCGCGAGGCGATCCAGGCGTCGACGCGACGCTCCAGCAGGTCCAGCGGCATCGCGCCGCCGCCCAGCACCGCGTCGTGGAAGCCGCGGATGTCGAAGCGCTCGCCCAGTGCCTCCTCGGCCTTCCGCCGCAGCTGCTGGATGCGGATCATGCCGACCTTGTACGCGGTGGCCTGGCCGGGCATCACCAGGTAGCGCTGGATCTCCGAGCGGATCGCCGCGTCCGGCACCGAGCTGTTGGCGCGGAAGTATTCCACCGCCTGTTCCTCGGTCCAGCCCTTGGCGTGCATGCCGGTATCCACCACCAGGCGGATCGCGCGCCACATCTCCGACATCAGCCGGCCGTACTCCGAATACGGATCCTCGTAGGTGCCCGGCATCTCCTTGGCCAGCCATTCCGCGTACAGGCCCCAGCCCTCGGCGTAGGCGGTGTCGAACATCTGGGTGCGGAACTGCGGCACCCCGGTCAGCTCCTGGGCGATGGAGATCTGCATGTGGTGGCCGGGCAGGCCCTCGTGGTACGCGATCACCTCCAGCTCGGTCCTGGGCATGGAGTTCATGTCCGACAGGTGCGCGTAGTAGATGCCCGGGCGCGAGCCGTCCGGGGTGCCGGGGTAGTAGTGCTGGGCGGCGCCGTCCTGCTCGCGGAACGCCTCCACGCGCTTGACCACCAGGTCGGCCTTGGGCAGCAGGCCGAAGTACTCCGGCAGGTGCTGCTTGATGTTCCCGATCTTGGCGGTGGCGTCGTCGATGTAGGCCTGGCGGCCGGCGTCGGTGTTCGGGTACAGCCGCTTGGGATCGGACTGCACCTGCCGGAAGAACGCCTGCAGGTCGCCCTCGATGCCCAGCTGCTTCTGTACCTGCTCCAGCTCGCCGCGCAGGCGCGCGACCTCGGCCAGGCCCAGCTCGTGGATCTGCTCGGCGGTCATGTCGGTGGAGGTGTGGCGCTTGAGCTGGGCGGCGTAATAGGCCGCGCCGTCCGGATGGGTCTGGCCGACGCCGGTGGGGTTGACCAGGGCGTTGGGCAGCTCGGCCTCGGCAAAGGCGATCACCCGCTCGTAGGCCGGCTTCACCGACTCCAGCAGGGCGGCGCGCGCCTGCTGCTTGAGCTCGCCGGCGCGGGCGGCGTCGATCTTCCCGGCCTGGACCAGGGCATCGGCCTTGGCCTGGGCGTCGGCCCACAGCGCGCTGTCGGCGCCGGCGCCGAACGGCGCGCCGGTGATCACCTTGCGCGACTGGTCGATCACGCCCTCCAGCGCGAACCGCGGCGGGCGGATGCCGGCGGCGGCCGAGGCGCGGGCGCGCTCCAGCAGCTGGTCGAAGGCCACGCCCACCTTCTGCAGGCGCGAGACGTAGGCCAGGTAGTCCTGCTCCTCGTCGACCTTGTGGAAGCCGATCAGGAAGGTCGGCAGTTCGCTCTGGCGGCCGCCCATCTGCTCGAACGGATAGTCGTGCGCCAGGTACTGCAGCTCGACCCGGGCGCGCTCGGCCTGCTTCTTCCACAGGTCCCAGGACAGCTGCGCCTCCGGGTCCAGGCGCGCGTAGTCGAACTGCGATTCCATCTCGCGCACCGAGGCCTCCAGCCACTCCACGCGCTGGCGCAGGCCGGCCTCGGACATGTCGTCGAGCTGGTCGTACAGCTCCTTGCGGCCGAGGAAGGTCAGCTGCATCGGGCTGAAGCGCAGCGCCTCCTCGTACTTGGCGTCGAACCAGGCATTGAGGCGCTGGGTCTCGGCCTGGACGGCCGCCGCGTCCGGCACGGCGGCCTGGGAGGTGCCGGCGTTGCCGGTGTCTCCCTGGCTGCAGGCGGTCAGGGCCAGCGGCAGGGCGAGGCCGAGGGCGATGGCGAGGGTGCTGCGGGCAAGGGCAGGACGCACGGGACAACTCTCCGGAAGTGGGGACAACCGCCGCATTCTGCTGCATGCGGGGGGCGCGCCGCACCGTGGCCCTGGTCATGGCGGAGCGACGGCGATCACGCGCCCCGGGACCTGTGGCATATGCCGCGCCGGCGGCGGCTGCCCACAATCGCGCCGGCCCGTGCCGAACCGGAACCGCCCATGCATCGTGCCGCCCTCCTCCTGCTTGGTTGCCTTGCCGCCTGGATCCCCGCCGCCGCGGCGGAGGACTGCGCCGACCACGCGGCCTACGCCCCGGGGCGCGAACTGCTCGCCGAGCTGGAGCGCATCGTCGCGCCGGAAGGCGTGCAGGAGGCGTACGAAGTGCCGGTCAACGGCGTGCGCCACTGGGTCCACGTGCGCGGCCAGGACCGCGCCAACCCGCTGCTGCTGTTCGTGCACGGCGGGCCTGCCTCGCCAGTGATCCCGACCCTGTGGCAGTTCCAGCGCCCGCTGGAGGAGTACTTCACCGTCGTCCACTACGACCAGCGCGGCGCCGGCCGCACCTTCCGGCTCAACCCGCCGGAGGCGATCGACGGCACCCTGCGCATCCAGCAGTACGTGGACGACGCCATCGCCCTGGCCGAGCACCTGCGCCAGCGCTACGGCAAGCGCAAGCTGGTGCTGGCCGGGCACAGCTGGGGCACGGTGGTCGGCATGCACGCCGCGCTGCAGCGGCCGGACCTGTTCCATGCCTACGTCGGCATCGGCCAGGTGATCCATGCCCGGACCAACGAACGCCTGAGCTTCGAGTACGGCCTGGCCCGCGCCCGCGCCGAGGGCAATGCCGCGGCGGTGGCGGAGATGGAGGCGATCGCCCCCTATCCCGGCGACGCGCCGCTGACCCGCGAGCGCATCGTCACCGCGCGCAAGTGGGCGCAGCACTACGGCGGGCTCAGCGCGTTCCGCGACAACTCGCGCTGGTTCTTCCACGGCGCCCTGCTGTCGCCGGACTACGACGACGCCGACCGCTGCGCGATCGACGCCGGCAGCCTGTTCACCCTGGGCCGGGTGCTGGAGGGGTTCCTGCAGGTCGATTTCCGCGGCGTGCGCGAGTTCCCGCTCCCGGTGGTGATGTTCATGGGCCGCCACGACTACACCACGCCCTCGCAGCCCACGGAGGAATGGCTGCGGCAGGTGCGCGCGCCCTACCACCACGGCGAGTGGTTCGAGCGCTCCGCGCACCTGGTCCCGTGGGAGGAACCCGGCCATGCCCTGGTGGCGCTGCTGCAGCACGTGCGCCCGCTGGCGGTCGCCGGCGAGGAGGGCGGTGCCAATGACGGCGCCGGCGTCGGCTCCGTGCGCTGAGGCTCAGGCGCCGGCGGGTGCCGGCGCGCGCTGCGCGCTCTCCAGCCAGGCGCGCACCGCTTCGGCCGGCATCGGCCGCGCGAACAGGTAGCCCTGCATCAGGTTGCCGCCCAGCTCGCGCAACACCGCCAGCTCCTCGCGCGTCTCCACCCCCTCGATCACGCAGCCCAGCTCCATGTCGCGGCTCAGCGCCAGCAGCGAGCGCACGATCTTCATGCTGGTGGGCTTGTCCGGGATGCCGGTGACGAAGCGGCGGTCGATCTTGATCTTGGTCAGCGGCAGCGCCAGCAGCTGGCTGAGGCTGGAGAAGCCGGTGCCGAAGTCGTCCAGCGACACGCCGCAGCCCAGCCCGCGCAGCTGCCCGGTCGCGCGCTGCAGCTGGGCGGTGTCGTGCAGCACCGCCGTCTCGGTGATCTCCATGTCGATCCGCGCCGGGTGCACGCCGCTGAGCTCGATCAGCTCCAGCAGCCGCGCCAGGTCCTCGCCCGAACCCAGGTCGTGCATCGACAGGTTGAACGACAACCCCACCGGTTCCGGCCAGTGCGCGGCCTCGGCCAGCGCCTTGCCCAGCAGGATGCGGGTGATCCGGTGCACCAGGCCGGCGCGCTCGGCCACCGGGATGAAGTCCGCCGGCGAGACCGGGCCCAGTTGCGGGTGGGTCCAGCGCGCCAGCGCCTCGAACGCCAGCGCCTTGCCGGTGGCCATGCACATGATCGGCTGGAACGCGACCGACAGCTGCGCCTCCAGGTCGGCGTTGCGCAGCGCCTGCTCGATCGCTGCCTCGTGCTGGATGCGGTGGTGGTGGTCGGCCGAGAACAGGCTTACTCCGCCGCGGTGCTGGCGCTTGCCGTGGTACAGGGCGTAGTCGGCGCGCTCGTACAGGTCCTCGGCATGGCCGGCCAGGTCCGGGTACAGCACCAGGCCCATGGTGGCGGTTACCTGCAGCGCCATGTCCTGCAGCTGGAACGGCTCGCGCAGCTGCGCGCAGACGTGGCGGGCGAAGGCCACGTAGGCGGCGTCGTCGCCCAGGTCCTCGGCGATCAGCGCGAACTCGTCGCCGCCCAGGCGCGCCAGGTGCACGCGGCCGTCGGCCAGCTTGGCCAGGCGCCGGCCGACCTGGCGCAGCAGGCGGTCGCCGGCCAGGTGGCCGTGCAGGTCGTTGATCGGCTTGAACCCGTCCAGGTCGATGATGCCCACCGCCAGGCGCGTGCCATTGGCGTCGGCGCGCGCGCAGGCCTCGGTGAGCGTGGCGAAGAAGGCGCGCCGGTTGGGCAGCCGGGTGAGGCTGTCGATGTTGGCCAGGCGCAGGTTCTCCGCGCCCAGCCGCTCGGCGTGCAGGCGCGCGCCGACCAGGGCGGTGAAGCGCCGGTACTGGCGCAGCAGGGTGGAGACCACGCCGAAGGTCATCAGCGCCACGCCCAGGGCCATGGCCACGAAGGTCGGCTCCCCGGTGGTGGCGAAGAACAGGATGAAGCCGCCGTTGAAGATGATCGCCACCCCCAGCATCGCCGGGCGCAGGTGCATCATGTACAGCTGGATCACGGTGGCGGACGTGGCCATGTAGAAGGCCACGTGCGAGTGCGCGTAGGCGTCCCCGTACGGGAACAGGGCCAGCGCCCAGAGGGTGAACGCCAGCGCCAGCGGCCAGGCCAGGCGGGTGCTCCAGACCAGCGCGCGGCGGGCCTGGGCCGGGTCCGGGACCTGGCCGCGCCCGCGCCACCACTGCGCGAAGCGGACCAGGCAGCTGAGGGTCAGCAGCGCCGGCGCGCCCACGGTCAGCCAGGGCGGGGCGTGGGCCATGTGGGTCCAGGCCAGCAGCCAGGTATTGGCGACCAGCAGCGCGTACATGAGCGGGAGTTGGCCGGCGAACGCGCGGTACTGCGCCTTCAGCAACGCCGGGTCACCCGACGTCACTGGGATCAGCTCCCGCAGCCTGGCGATGGGTCCTGCTGGCGGCATGTGGCTCCCGGCCTCGGGCCCCCGCGCGCCGCGACCGCTCGGCGAGGGCGTGTGGTCCCCGGATAGAACGGCGGCAGCCGGAAAAAGTTGAGCGGGGCGGGGCGGCGGCCGGTCGGGTACGATTTCCACCTCCCCCGGACCGTATCGCCGCCCATGACTTCCAGTTCCCCCACCCCCGCCGTCACCCGGGAGCAGGCCGAGGAGGCCGTGCGCACCCTGCTGCGCTGGGCGGGCGAGGACCCCGGCCGCGAGGGCCTGCTGGACACCCCGCGGCGGGTGGCCGAGGCCTATGGCGACTGGTTCAGCGGCTACCGCGAGGACCCGCGCGAGTACCTGGCCCGCACCTTCGAGGAGGTGGCCGGCTACGACGAGATGATCGTGCTGCGCGACATCGAGTACGAAAGCCACTGCGAGCACCACATGGCCCCGATCATCGGCCGGGTCCACGTGGGCTACCTGCCGGCGGGCAAGGTCGTGGGCATCAGCAAGCTGGCCCGGGTGGTGGACGCCTACGCGCGCCGCTTCCAGGTGCAGGAGAAGATGACCGCGCAGATCGCCCACACCATCCAGGACGTGCTGCAGCCGCAGGGCGTGGGCGTGGTGGTGGTCGGCGCGCACGAGTGCATGACCACCCGCGGCGTGCACAAGCGCGGGGTGAGCATGGTGACCTCGTGCATGCTCGGCAGCTTCCGCGAGGACGCGCGCACCCGCTCGGAGTTCCTGCGCTTCATCGAGGGCCGGCGCTGAGGCCATGGCCGCGCTGGAGACCCGCGACTGCCCCTGCGGCACCGGCCGGCCCTACGAGGCCTGCTGCGGCCGCTGGCACGGCGGCGAACCGGCCCCGGACGCGCTGGCGCTGATGCGCTCGCGCTACAGCGCCTACGTGCTGGGCCTGCCGGACTACCTGCGCGCCACCTGGCACCCCTCCACCCGCCCGACCGCGCTGGACCTGGACGATCCGGACGGCCTGCGCGTGGTCTGGCTGGGCCTGGCCATCAAGTCCCACCGCGCCGCCGGCGACCGCGCCGAGGTCGAGTTCGTCGCCCGCTACCGTGCCGGCGGCCGCCCCGCCGTGCGCATGACCGAGCGCAGCCGCTTCGTGCGCGAGGGCGGCCGCTGGTACTACGTCGACGGCGACGTCTCGTGAACGCGGGTCCCTCCCTCTCCGCATCCGCCTAACGCTTCCCTGACGCAGCGCTCATGGGCGCCCGGCTAGCGTGCCGCGATGGACCTGGCCACCCAAGTCGCCATCCCCGCCCGCCACTGCCAGGCCACGGCCGCCCGCTACGCCGCCGTACGTGCCGCCAGCGTGGCCCTGGCTGCGCCGCTGTCGCCCGAGGACGCCATGCTGCAGAGCATGGCCGACGCCAGCCCGGCCAAATGGCACCTGGCCCACACCACCTGGTTCTTCGAGCACTTCGTGCTGGCCCCGGCGGGCCTGGAGCCGCTGCAGCCGCACTGGCACTACCTGTTCAACAGCTACTACGACAGCGCCGGCCCGCGCCAGCCGCGGCCGCAGCGCGGGCTGCTGTCGCGGCCGTCGCTGGCTGCGGTGCTGGCCTGGCGCGAGGCGGTGGACGCGCGCGTGCTGCGCCTGCTCAAGGCCGGCACCCTGGCGCCGGCGCAGCTGCGCCGGCTGGAGCTGGGCCTGCACCACGAGCAGCAGCACCAGGAGCTGCTGCTGACCGACCTCAAGCACGCGCTGTGGAGCCAGCCGCTGCGCCCGGCCTACCGCCCGGACCTGCCGGATCCGGCCGCGCGCCCCGCCTCCGCGTTGCCGCTGCACTGGATCGGCAGCGGCGAGCAGGTGGTGGAGATCGGCGCCCCGGCCTGGCCGCAGGCGCCGGACTTCGCCTACGACAACGAGTCCCCCATGCACCGCGTGCTGCTGGCGCCGCATGCCCTGGCCAGCCGCCCGGTCAGCAATGCCGAGTACCGCCAGTTCGTCGAGGAGGGCGGTTACCGCGAGCCGCGGCTGTGGCTCAGCGACGGCTGGGCCCGGGTCCAGGCCGAGGGCTGGGAACGGCCGCTGTACTGGGAGCCGGACCTGGAGCAGGCCTTCACCCTGGGCGGCCTGCGCGCGCTGGCCCCGCACGCGCCGGTCTGCCACCTCAGCTATTACGAGGCCGACGCCTTCGTCCGCTGGGCCGGCGCGCGCCTGCCGACCGAGGCCGAATGGGAACACGCCGCGCGCCAGCTGCCGCCGGACGGGCACTTCGCCGACGACGGCGTGCTGGAGCCGTGCCCGCCATCGGCCGGGGCCGGCCAGGGGCCGCTGCAGCTGTACGGCGACGCCTGGGAATGGACCGCCAGCGCCTACCTGGCCTACCCCGGCTTCCGCCCGTGGCAGGACGACACCGGCGAGTACAACGCCAAGTTCATGAGCGGCCAGTTCGTGCTGCGCGGCGGCAGCTGCGCCACCCCGCGCGGCCACGTCCGCGCCAGCTACCGCAACTTCTTCCCGCCGCACGCGCGCTGGCAGTTCTCCGGGCTGCGCCTGGCCCGCGACCTGCCGCGCAGCTGAGCGGAGCCCTGATGCCGCCCGCCGCGCTCGCCGCCAATCCCGTGCCCGCCGGGCCGACCCTGCGCGAGGACGTGCTGGCCGGGCTTTCGGCACGGCCGCGGCGGCTGCCGTCCAAGTACTTCTACGACGCCCGCGGCTCGGCCCTGTTCGAGGCCATCACCCGGCAGCCGGAGTACTACCTGACCCGGGTGGAGCTGGCCCTGCTGCACGCGCGCATGCCGGCCATCGCGGCGGCGGTCGGCGCCGGCGTGCACGTGGTCGAGTACGGCAGTGGCAGCGGCCTGAAGACCGAGCGCCTGCTGGCCGGGCTGCGCGCGCCGCTGGCCTACACCCCGGTGGAGATCTCGCCGGCGGCGCTGGAAGCCTGCGTGGCGCGCCTGCGCCCGCGCTTCCCCGGGGTGGCGATGCTGCCGCTGCAGGCCGACTTCACCCGCCCGCTGCGCTTGCCGCCGCCACCGCGCGCGCCGGCCCGCACCCTGGTGTTCTTCCCCGGCTCGACCCTGGGCAACTTCGTCGAGGCCGAGGCGGTGCGGCTGCTGGCTGCGATGCGCGAGACCATCGGCCGCGACGGGCGCGCGCTGGTGGGCATCGACCTGGTCAAGGACCCGGCGCTGGTCGAGGCCGCGTACAACGACGCCGCCGGGGTCACCGCCGAGTTCACCCTCAACCTGCTGGTGCGGCTCAACCGCGAGCTGGCCGCGGACTTCGACCTGTCCGGCTTCGCCCATGACGCGCGCTACGTCCCGCAGCGCGAGCGCATCGAGACCCGCCTGGTGAGCCTGCGGCCGCAGCGGGTGCACGTGGCCGGCCTGGCGTTCGACTTCGCCGAGGGCGAGGCGATCGAGGTCGAGTACAGCCACAAGTACACCGACCGGGGCTTCTCCGCGCTGGCCGCGCGCGCTGGGCTGGAGGTGGTCGACGGCTGGGGTGGCGAGCCGGAGGGTTTCGGCCTGCGCCTGCTGCGCCAGGCCGCGCGTTGACCGAGGGCAGGCCACGTGCGCCGGGTATCATGCAGCGGATTCCACGTCCGCATACCGCATGAGCCGAGCGACGTCCCGCATCCGCCTGGTCCTGTGCTGCCTGCTGGCAACCGCCTGCAGCGGGCCGGAGGCGCGTGCGCCGCTGCCGGACGCGGCGCCCGCCCCTCCCACAGCGACCGCTACCACCGTGACCAGTCCCACCGTCTTCGGCATGCCTCCCGACTTCGCCGCCTGGCAGCAGTCGCCCGCCACTACCGCCAGCGACACGGCCATCGATGTACCTGGCGTACGCCTGGGCCGGTTCGAGGGCCTGGACGCGGTGCTGGTGGAAACCCCGCACGCCAGCGCGGCGATCGCGCTGTTCGGCGGCCAGGTGCTGTCGTACGTGCCGCGCGGCGGCCAGGACGTGTTCTGGCTGTCGCCGCTGCGCGCGGAGCTGCCCACGCCGATCCGCGGTGGCACCCCGGTGTGCTGGCCGTTCTTCGGCCGCCAGGGCCAGGGCAACGACGTGCCCTCGCATGGCTTCGTGCGCACCCTGCCGTGGCGCCTGGTGGCGGCACGCGCGGCGGACGATGGCATCACCGTGGTGCTGGAGCCGCCGGCGCTGCAGGGCCTTGACCTGCGCCTGCGCACCGAGGTCCACGTCGGCCGCCACCTGCGCCAGGCGCTGCTGACCACCAACGCCGGCAGCGCGCCGGTGGTCTTCACCGAGGCGCTGCACAACTACTTCCGCGTCGCCGACGTGGAGCAGGTACGGGTCGAGGGCCTGGACGGGCGCACCTACCTGGACAAGAACGACGGCTACCGCGCCCACGCCCAGCACGGCGACTGGATCCTGGCCGATCCGCGCGACCCCGGCCGCAGCGACCGCACCTATCCCGCCGCCGGCGGCCGCTACCGCCTGGTCGATCCGGGCCTGGGCCGCGCGATCGAACTGCAGGTGGAGGGCGGTCGCAGCGCGGTGGTGTGGAATCCCGGCGCGCAGGCGGCGGCGAAGATGGCCGACGTCGGCCCGCACTGGCGCCAGTTCCTGTGCGTGGAGGCGGCCAATGCCGGACCGGACCTGGTCGCTCTGGCGCCCGGGCAGGCGCACGCGCTGGTGCAGACCATCGCCGTGCAGCCGCTTTGACCGGGGCCGGCCGCGTGCGTGCCTGCGTGGTTGTCGGCACCCATCGCCGCGCGCCCGCGCGGCGTCTGCCCGATAATGCGCGCCTGTCTCCAGCCGGCCACCCCGCGTGAGTCCAATCGCTTCCCACCGGCGCACGGCCGCGCTGGTCTTCATCTTCGTCACCGTGCTGATCGACGTGCTGTCGTTCGGCGTGATCATCCCGGTGCTGCCGCATCTGGTGCAGGAGTTCACCGGTGGCGACCTGGCGGCCGCGGCGCACTGGGTCGGCATCTTCGGCATGGTGTTTGCCGCGGTGCAGTTCCTGTCCACCCCGGTGCAGGGCGCGTTGTCGGACCGCTACGGCCGGCGTCCGGTGATCCTGGTCTCGTGCCTGGGCCTGGGCCTGGACTTCGTGGTCATGGCCCTGTCCACCTCGCTGGGCATGCTGCTGGTGGCGCGCATCATCTCCGGCGTGGCCTCGGCCAGCTTCACCACCGCCAACGCCTACATTGCCGACGTGACCCCGCCCGAGCGCAGGGCCAGGAGCTACGGCATGATTGGCGCCGCCTTCGGCCTGGGCTTCGTGGTCGGGCCGATGATCGGCGGCTGGCTGGGCGGGATCGACCTGCGCCTGCCGTTCTGGTTCGCCGCCGGGCTGGCGCTGCTGAACTTCCTCTACGGCGTGTTCGTGCTGCCCGAATCGCTGCCGCCGGAACGGCGCACGGCGCGCTTCGACCTGGCCCATGCCAACCCGTTCGGGGCGATGGTGCTGCTGCGCAGCTACCCGCAGGTGTTCGGCCTGGCCGCGGTGGTGCTGCTGGCCAACCTGGCGCACTACGTCTATCCCAGCGTGTTCGTGCTGTTCGCCGAGTACCGTTTCGCCTGGGGCCCGCGCGAAGTGGGCTGGGTGCTGGCCGGCGTGGGCGTGATGAGCATCATCGTCAACGCCCTGCTGGTCGGGCGCGTGGTGCGCGGCCTGGGCGAGCGCCGCACGCTGCTGCTGGGCCTGGGCTGTGGCGTGACCGGTTTCGCGATCTACGGCTTTGCCGGCACGCCCTGGCTGTTCCTGCTGGCGCTGCCGGTCAGCGCACTGTGGGCGCTGGCCTCGCCGGCCACGCAGGCGCTGATCACCCGCCAGGTCGGGCCGGAAGCCCAAGGCCGCATCCAGGGCGCGCTGATGAGCCTGGTGAGCCTGGCCGGCATCGTCGGCCCGGTGCTGTTCACCAGCGTGTTCGCGCTGTTCATCGGCGAGCGCGCACCGGCGCACCTGCCGGGCGCGCCGTGGCTGCTGGCGGCGCTGCTGCTGGGCGCGGCGTTCGCGGTCGGCTGGCGTTACGCGCACCCGCCTGCGGAATAAGCGGCGCGGCCACCCGAAGGTGGCCACGCCGGTGGATCAGTCGTTCTCGACGTTGAGGATGCGGCCATTCTTCGGGTCGACGCGCAGCTCGACCTTCTGCCCGTCCTTGCGCTCGCCCTCGGCCTTCCAGATGCCGTCGTCGAAGTCCACGTCGTGGATCTTCGAGTAGCCGGCGGCGGCCAGGCGCGCCTTCACGTCCTCGGCGCTGAGGCTGGACACCTGGTCATCGGCATGGATGCGGCCCTCGGCGTCCACCCGCACGTCGACCCGCTTGCCGTCGGCGCTGGTGGCGTCGGCTTCCCACATGCCGTCGTCGAACTCCACGTCGTTGATCCGGGTGTAGCCGGCGCTGGCCAGCAGCGCGCGTACCTGGACCTCGGTCAGGGCCTGGCTGGCGGCCTGCTGGCGCTCGGCGCCCGGTGCATTGGCCGGCTTGGCCTGGTCGGTCTGCTGCGCGGTGGCCGGCAGCGCCAGCGCCAGGGCGACCATCGCGGGGAAGTAAAGGCGGGCGGTACGCTTCATCGCAGTCTCCTGCTTCGGGTGTGGCTGCACCCTGCCGCGCCGCGGCTCAGTGGCGGGTGAACGGCACGGTTCTGGCGCCGCCGGCGTTCAGCGCGGTGAACGCGTCGTGGCCCGCGCTGCTTTTGCTAGGCTGCACCCCATGGATGGAACCACCCCGCTTTCCGACGGCCCCGGCGCCGCGCCCGGCCGGCCGCGCGAGGACGCCGCGTGGCGCACCCTGCAGGCTGCCACCGCCGGCCTGCACGCGCAGGTCGAGTCGGTGCCGCTGATGGCGGCGTTGATGTCGCCGGCGGTCGACGAGGGCATCGTGGCCGAGGTGCTGCAGGCGCTGCTGCGCATCCACGCCGGCTGGGAACAGGCCAATGCCGCGCGCCTGCAGGCGCTGGCCTGGCCCTGGCGTCCGCGTGCCGAGGGCCTGCGCTACGACCTGATGGCACTGGGGGTGCGTCCCGATACCGGGCAGGTGCCGGGACCGGTCGCGGGCTGCGAGGCCGAGGCCTGGGGCATGCTCTACGTGGTCGAGGGCTCGGCCCTGGGCGGGCAACTGATCGCCCGCCACCTGCGCGCGCATCTGCCCGGGGTGGGCGCCGCGGTGCGCCACTTCGAATCCGCCGAAGGCCCCGGCTGGCCGGCGTTCCGCGCCGCCTTGGAACAGGCGCTGCCCGATGCCGGCCGCCGCGCCCGTGCCGTCGCCGGCGCGCAGGCGATGTTCACCCACTTCCATGGCCAGCTGGCCCGCAACAGCGTCGTCCGCGACGACGCAGGAACCGTTCCCGCATGAGCCTTGCCCCCGAAGCGCCGGACCTCGACGCCTGCGCGCGCGAGCCGATCCACATCCCCGGTTCGATCCAGCCGCACGGCATCCTGCTGGTGGTCGACCCGGCCGACGGCCGCGTGCTGCAGGCCAGCGCCAATGCCGCCGCCGAGCTGCTCGGCGGCCAGGGCCAGGTGCAGGGCCAGCGCTGGGACGAACTGCTGCAGCTGGCGCCGGCGCAGGCCGCGGCGCTGCGCCCGGTGGAGCAGGCGGTGCACCTGGCGCATGCGCCGTGCACCGTGGTGCGCACCGGCCTGTCGCGTTGGACCGCCGCCTGGCACCTGTACCCGCAGCGCTGGCTGCTGGAACTGGAACCGGCCCAGGGCGCGCAGTCCCTGGCGCTGGGCGATGCCCTGCGCGCGCAGCGCGAGATCGACCGCGCCCCGGACATCGCCGAGGCCGCGCGCCACGCCGCCGCCGAAATCCGCGCGCTGGCCGGCTACGACCGGGTGATGGTCTACCGCTTCGACGAGGAATGGCACGGCGACGTGATCGCCGAGGTGCGCCGTCCCGGCCTGGAGAGCTACCTGGGCCTGCACTACCCGGCCAGCGACATCCCGGCGCAGGCGCGCGCGCTGTACCTGCGCACCCGCATCCGCCAGATCGTGGACGTGGGCTACACCCCGGTGCCGGTGGAGCCGGCGCTGGACCCGCGCGACGGCCAGCCGCTGGACCTCAGCGACGCCGCCCTGCGCAGCGTCTCGCCGGTGCACTGCGAATACCTTTCGAACATGGGCGTGGCCGCGACCCTGGTCACCTCGCTGGTGGTCAACGACCGCCTGTGGGGCCTGGTCGCCTGCCACCACTACCAGCCGCGCTTCGTCGACCAGACCGTGCGCGAGGCCTGCGAGGCGGTGAGCCAGGCCCTGGCCGCGCGCGTGGGCAGCCTGGAGGCGATCGCGCGCGCGGAGGTGGAGCTGTCGCTGCTGACCGTGCGCGAGAAGCTGATCACCGCCTTCTCCGAGGCCGAGGGCTTCACCCCGGAACTGCTCACCGACCTGGCCGGCGACCTGCTGGACGTGGTCGACGCCGACGGCGTGGCGGTGTTCCATGGCGAGCAGCTCAGCCGCCTGGGCCACACCCCGGACGAGGCCGGCCTGCGCCGCATCCGCGCCGCGCTGGAGACCAGCCCCGGGGTGCGCCGCGAGACCGACCACTCCGGCATCCTGCACGTGTCCGAGATTGGCGCCCTGTTCCCCGAACTGGGCGACCTGGCGCCCGATGCCGCCGGCTTCATCTACGTGCCGCTTCAACCACAGGCGCGCAGCGCCCTGCTGTGGACCCGGCGCGAGCAGGTGCGCACGGTGAACTGGGCCGGCAACCCGCAGCTGGCCAAGCTGGAGGACATCCCCGGCCGGCTGTCGCCGCGCAAGAGCTTCGAGCTGTGGCAGGACACCGTGCGTGGCCGCTCGCGCGCCTGGTCGCCGCTGCACCTGGACTCGGCGCGCAGCCTGCGCGTGCTGATCGAACTGATGGAGCGCAAGCGCGACCGCCAGGACCTGGTACTGCTGGAGGCGACCCTGGCGCGCATGCGCCACGGCGTGGCCATCATCGAACGCACCGGCGAACCGCCGCGCAGCCGCCTGGTGTTCGTCAACCCGGCCTTCGCCCGCGCCAGCGGCACCGTGGCCTCGGCCGCGCTGGGCCTGGACCTGCGCGAACTCGACCCGGCGCTGGCTGCCGCGATCGCCGAAAGCGACCTGGAAGGCCGCCTGGCCAGGGGCGAACCGCTGCGCGAACTGCTGCCCCTGTGCGGCGAGGACGGCCGCCGCACGCCATGGATCTTCGAGTTCGAACCCCTGCCCGAAACCGGCGCGCACTGGCTGCTGCAGCTGCGCCCCGCCGGCGACCTGTAAGCAGGGAAGGGGAGAGGGCCAGGCTGCCGACGTCTTCCCGGGTGGGGGCGTCCACCACACCACGGATGCGCCTCCGGCCTTGTCCGGGTTACGCAAGCCAGAGCGTCGTGCCGCAACGGCGCAGGGCCATGGCGACGGCCCGGACGTTTGTCGCATTTCAACCGCGCAGGGGCGCGATGCGCCTCCGGCCTTGTCCGGGCTACGAAGCCAGCTCAATCCGCGTCTCGCCCAGCGCTGCACCCATCGGCCCCCAGCGCCGTTCGACGATCAGGCCGCCGCCGTCGCGCGCCAGCAACACCACGGTGCTGGCGCGGGTGCCGTATTCGGCGCCGCGGATGAAGGCGGCCGACAGCCAGCGCTCGCGCTCCAGGCCGATGCCGGTGTCCGGCAGCGCTTCGTCCGGATGGATACGGTCGTCGGCCAGCGCGTCGAACAGGGGCGCGAGGTTGCCGCCATCGCCGCCGGCATCCAGCCATGCCTGCAGGCGCGAACCGAGTGCCATGGCCTTCGGCCAGGCCGAATCCAGCGCGGCATTGGAAAGCGTGTGCACGCCGGGCCCGACCACGGCGCGCCGCGGCGCCGGCCGGTTGCTGGTCCACGTGCAGTGTCGGCGATCGGCCAGCAGCAGGTTGAAGGGGCGATAGGTGCCAGCGCGCGGGAGCAGGTCGCGCGAGGCGCCATCGGCATCCTGGCTGCCGCGCAGCCAGTCGCTGGCCAGCAGGCCGCGCGAAAGCCCGTCCTGCGGCGCGCGCAGGTCGCGCACGTTGGTCACCAGCGCGCAGCGTCCGGCATCGTCCACGCCCAGCCAGGTGCCGCCGGCCTCGAGGTCGCGCCCGGCAACGATGCCCGGCGCATCCTCCCAACGCGCCAGCGCCGCGGTCGGGCGTGCATGGAACTCGTCGCGGTTGCCGGCCAGCACCAGCCGCCAGCGCGGATGCGCGTCCCAGGCGAAGGCGACGACGCACATCAGGCCGGCCTCAGCGCCTGCCGCTTGCGCACCGCGGCGATCCAGCGCGCCGCCACCGCCGGCGAGGTGATGCACACCGCCTCGTCGGTGACCGTGGTCACCGCGCGCTCCAGCAGCTGGATGTCGGCCTCGTGCTGGCGCGCCACGTGCGGGTCCTCGAAGAACACCGCGCGCTGGCAGCGGCGTTCCAGCACCAGGTCGGCGATCTGGGCGTCGCCACCCATCGGGCCGCTGAGGAAGCGGTGCACCCAGGGCGTGTCCTGCGGCCAGCCGCGGCTCCAGGCCATCTCGTTGAGGCGCTGGCCGGTGGTGCCGGTGGCCACGCGGCGGCGGAAACGCGACAGCACGTCGTAGTTCTCGGCGGCGAAGGCCAGCATCTGCGGCTTCATCGCGTCGTGCGCGATCAGCGCCAGGGTCTGCGACTCGAAGGCGTGGAAGTGGTCGGCGCCCGGATCCGGCGCCAGCCCGGCATGGATGCGCTCGACCTCGATCCAGTCGCGCGCGCTGGCCACGGTGGAGATGAAGGGCTTGCCGTGGATCACGCACTGGCGCTTGAGCGCGATCGCCTCGGGGAACACCGAGGACGGATCGACCGGGTCGATCAGGTAGATCGCCCCGTCCAGGGTGCGCGCATCGCCCTCCATGCCCACGACCTCGGCCACCAGCTTCATCAGCCCGCCGTCGCGGCCGTAGGGATAGCGCTTGAGGCCTGCGTAGCCGGCCAGCATGCCGGCGGCGACGATGGCGTCATGGGTGCGGCCGACGGCGTGCAGTTCCAGCCCCAGCTCGCGGATGCCCTGGCCGCTGGCGCGCAGCCAGCGGAACAGCGCGGCGTCCTCGGTGGCGTGGTGCAGGCGGTTGGCGGCAAGACCCATGCGCATAGGCGGCACTCCCCGGTGGTGGATGCCGCAAGTCTAGCCGGGGTCGGAGCGGAATCAGTTGGCGCGCGTGTCCGCCTCGCTGCCGGTCCCCGACCCCTCCCCCCGGAGGGGGAGGGGCCTGTCCCCTGGGAGGGGGCCGGGTCACTTCGATGAGGCGGCCACCTTCGCCGCGTACGCCTGCGCCTGCTCCAGCACGCGCAGGATGTTGCCGCCCCAGATGTTGGCGACCTGCTGCTCGGTATAGCCGGCCTGCAGCAGGCGCTCGGTGATGCGCGGGATCTGGGAGATGTCGGACAGGCCCGCCACCCCGCCGCCGCCATCCCAGTCGGCGCCGATGCCCACATGGTCCGGGCCGGCGACCTCGAGGATGTGCAGCAGGTGGCGCATGTAATCCTCGAAGGTGGCCTCGGCCACCGGGTAGCGGCGGTCGATCTCCTCGCGCTTGCGCGCCAGCTCGCGCAGCACCTCGGGGCTGCGGCCGCCCTTGGCCTCGGCTTCCTCGTACAGCGCGCGCAGTGCGGCCTGGCGCTCCGGGATCACCGGGGTATCGACCAGGTAGGCGCCCAGCGCGTTGACCTGGATCACCCCGCCGTGCGCGGCCAGCCTGCGCAGGCGCTCGTCGTCGATGTTGCGCGGGTTGTCGTGCACCGCGTCGGCCGAGCTGTGCGAGAGCACGAACGGCACCTTGGACAGCGCGATCAGGTCGTCGAACACCGCGTCGGAGGAGTGTGACTGGTCGAGCACGATGCCCAGGCGGTTGGCCTCGGCCACCAGCGCCTTGCCCGCCGGGCTCAGCCCGCCCCACTCGGCGCCTTCGCCCTCGCGCGGGTTGGAGGAGTCGCCGAACTCGTTGTTGCCGATATGGGTGATGCCCAGCATGCGCAGGCCCTGGGCATGGAAGAACGACAGCAGGCTGGGATCGGCGGCCAGCGGCGAGGCGTTCTCCATCGAGATGAACACCACCTTCTTGCCGGCGGCCTTGATCCGGCGCGCATCGTCGGCGGTCAGCGCCAGCTCGAACTTGTCCGGGTGCCGCGCCACCATCTCGCGGATCTGCAGCAGCCGGCCCAGGGCCTCGTCGCGGGTGCGGCGGTTGCTCTCCGGGCTGCGGTCGCCCTGGCCGGTGTAGATCACCCAGAAGCCGCCGTCGAGGCCGCCCTCGACCATGCGCGGGTAATCCACCTGCGAGAACGGGCCTTCGTCGCGATGGTCGTCGACGATGCTCCAGCCCGGCCGCCCGAGGTTGAGCGGGGTGTCCAGGTGGGTATCGAGCACCAGCATGCGGTCGTGCAGTGCCCGTGCGGGCGAGGCGGCCGGCTTGGCGGCGTGGGCGGGAAGTGCGGCGGCAAGCGCCAGGGCGAGCAGGGCGGGGACAGCGGTCTTGCGCAAGTTCGTTCCTCTCGGCTTTACAGGTCCACGCTCAAGGTGACCTGCCAGGTACGGTCGGGCCCCGGCCGGTAGGTGGCCGGGCCACTGACCACCGGGTTGATCGTGCCAAGGTAATCGCGGTCGAACAGGTTGTCGACGTTGATCCGCAGCCGCGCGTTGCGCAGCAGGCCCTGGCCGAACGCCTCCCCGCCCAGGTCCAGGTAGGCGTTCCACACCGCGTAGCCGCCGACCTTCTCGGTGTTGGTGTAGTTGCTGTAGCGCTCGCCCACGTAGCGCCCGGAAAGGTTGAGCACGCCCCAGCGCCCGGCCTCCCAGGTGATGCCGGCCTGCGACAGCCACTGTGGGCTGTCCGGCACGCGGTTGCCGGCGATGGCGAAGGTGGAGAAGTCGTCCTTGAACTCGGCCCGGTTCCAGCTGAGGTTGCCATTGAACGCCACCCGGTCGCCCAGTACGCGCGGCTTCCACACGCCGCTGGCTTCCACGCCGTAGGCCTCGACCTCCCCCACGTTCTGGAAGAAGGTCTCGGTGGTGCCGCTGCCGGGCACCGGCGAGGCGTAGGACTGCAGGCGGTTGTCGAAGCGCGAGGAATACAGCGCGACCACGCCGTTGAAGGTGGCGCGGTTGCTGCGCAGGCCCAGTTCCAGGTTCTCGGCGGTCTCCGCCTCCGGGCCCGGCGCGGCCGGACTGGCCTGGGAATAGATGTCGTCCGCGCCCTGCGGCAGGGCGAGGGTCTGCGACCAGGAGGCGAACAGCTGCTCGCGCCCGAACGACCAGACCACGCCGGCCTGCGGCAGGAAGCCGTCCTTCCAGTTGTCGCGGATCACCGGGCGGCGGCCGGCGATGTAATCGCCGGGGTTGCGCGCGCCGGCGATCTGGTAGTCCAGGTCCAGGGCCTTGGCGCCCAGCTCGATCGCCAGGCGCTCGTCCAGCAGGTGCCAGGTGTCCTTCAGGTGCAGCTGGGTGCTGCGGCGGGTAGACCAGAAGTCGCGCTGCAGGTGCACCGGTTGGTCCAGCAGCGGCCGCCCGGCGGGGTTGCCGCCGGCCTGGTTGTAGCGTGCCTGGGTGCGGTGGTACTCGTCGCGCTCGCGCCAGGCGCCCACGTCCAGGGTATGCGCGCCCACCACCCAGGTCGCCGCCGCCACCAGGCCCTCGCGGGTGCCACCGACCGTGGACAGCCCATACTGCAGTCCCAGCGGCGCGTGCAGGCCGGGGACCAGCAGGCGCTGTGCGTTGTGGCTGGACAGCGAGGTCGCGTAGGCCTCCGGCGAGACGCCATAGCCGTCCTTGTCCTCGTAGTAGGCGGTGGCGCGCAGTTCCACGTCCGGTCCGGCCACGAACACGCCGCCAAGCCCGTACAGGGTGTCGGTGCGCTGGTTGATCGCCTGGCGGTAGTACTGGTTGTGCGCGGTGTGGCTGTAGGCGACACCGGGAACGGTCGCCGGCAGGTCGGGCACGTAGCCCAGGTAGCCGAAGTGGCGGCCGCTGCGGCCGAACAGGTCGCCGGCGCTGCCGTGGTACTGCGCCTTGCTGATCGACGGGGTGTCGTAGTCGAAGAAGTCGTTGTGCACCACCTTCAGGTCCAGCGTGCTGCCGTTGGCCCACTGGTAGCGGGCCCTGGCCTCCAGGTGCTCGCGGTCGATGGTGCCCGGCCCGCGCCACAGCCTGCTGTCGATCTTGGAGCGGCTGATGTAGCCGGAGAAGCCGCCGTGCTGGCCGCTGTCGAGCTTGATGAAGCTGCGGTTGAGGTCGTCGGCGCCGAAGGTCTGCGACAGCTGCACGCCAAACTCCGCCGCCGGCGCCAGGCTCTGGTACTGCACGACCGGGCCGAGCGAGGCGTAGCTGGGCAAGGCCACGTCGCCGGCGCCCTGCGAGGCGGTCACCCGCCAGGTGTTCTCGTTGTCCACGTAGCGGAACACCGGGCTGCCGCCGAACTGGTCGCTGCGGCCTAGGGGGATGCCGTCGAGCACGAAGCCGATCTGGCGGAAGCCGAACGCGCGCACGAACACCGAATTGCCGAACTCGTAAAGGCCCAGCGCGTCGTTGGCCTGCACGTTGAAGCCCGGCAGCGACTCCAGCATCTTCAGGCCGGAGATGCCGGCCGGCGCCGACAGCAGGGCCTCGTGGTCGATGGCGATGGTGTTGCGCACCTGGTCGGTGCCGATGGCCGCATCGGCCTGGGCCACGCGCGCGCCGGTGACCACCACCTTGTCCAGGGTCGTGGCCTGTGGCTCGGCCAGCGCGGGAAGGGCGAGGACATGGCTGATGGCCAGGCCGAGGACAAGACGACGGCGCGCGGCGGCCGTGGGAACGGGCTGCTTCATGATCGGTTCTCGTTGGGGGTGCCGGCCCGCTGCGGGCGTTCGGCTTATGACGGGAACGACTCTAGAAGCGCGTCACAAAGCCAGTCCACGCCCATGACCGCGATTCCTGATGGCGATTTGCCAAGAGGAAATGACACGGAGTGCTGTCGGCCCACTGCCACCGAGGGAAGCAACACCCCTCTCCCTGTGGGGGTGAGGCGCGCGCCTGCAGGCTACTGGCGCCCGCGCCGTCGACGCCGCTCCACTTGGGCGCGGGTCAGCGCACGGAGCGCGGGCAGCGGTGGCGGCCAGGTGCTGGCATGGACCCAGGCCGCCTCGCCTGCCCATGTAGCCCGGGTAAGCGAAGCGCACCCGGGTTCCCCTCTCCCTGCGGGAGAGGGGGCAGGGGAGAGGGTCGGAGACCGACACGGGAACAGATCGCGTCGCATCCAGAACATTGCGGGCGGCCGCCTCCCCAGCCCCCGCTCCGCGCTCTCCTTCGCCCCGGGTGGGAGGCGCGTACGTCAGGGCCGCAGCACCACCCGCACGATCACCCCCGCCACTAGTCCCCAGAACGCCGCGCCCACGCCCAGCAGCGACAGCCCCGAGGCGGTGACCAGGAAGGTCACCAGCGCCGCCTCGCGCTCGTCCGCCTCCTGCAGCGCGGTGGCCAGGCTGTTGCCCAGGGTGCCGATCAGGGCGATGCCTGCGATCGCCAGCACCAGTGCCTGCGGGAACGCGGCGAACAGCCCCGCCACGGTGGCCCCGAACAGCCCCACCAGCAGGTAGAAGATCCCGGCCCACACCGCCGCCATGTACCGCCGCGCCGGATCGGCGTGCGCTTCCGGACCCATGCAGATGGCCGCGGTGATCGCCGCCAGGTTCAGCGCGAACGCCCCGAATGGCGCCAGCAGCAGCGTCGCCACGCCGGTCCATCCGACCGCCGGCGATACCGGCACCGGATACCCGGAGGCCCGGATCACCGCCACGCCCGGCACGTTCTGCGAAGCCATGGTCACCACGAACAGCGGCAGGGCCACGCCCAGCACCGCGGCCAGGCTCAGCCGTGGCGTGGTCCATTCCGGACGTGCCAGTTCCAGCCGCAGCTGGCCCACATCCAGTTGCGCGGTCAGCGCCGCCACCAGGGTGCCGGCGACGAGGGTGAGGATGATGGCGTAGCGCGGCCACAGCCGCTGCGAGGCCAGCCACGCCACCAGCATGGTGAGCACCAGCAGCGGCTGCGCCTGGATCGCGCCGAATGCATCCACGCAGAAGCGCAGCAGCACGCCGGCGAGCATGCCCGAGGCCAGCGACAGCGGGATCCGTCCCAGCAGCCGCTCGAACACGCCGGAAAAACCTGCGGCCGTGATCAGCAGGGCCGACAGCAGGAAGCCGCCGATCGCCTCGGCCATCGGCACGCCGGCCGCGCTGGTGACCAGCACCGCCGCGCCAGGCGTGGACCAGGCGGTGACCACCGGCATCTTCCAGCGCAGTGACAGGCCGATGCAGGTCGCGCCCATGCCCAGCCCCAGCGCCCACATCCACGAAGCGGTCTGCCCCGGCGTGGCGCCCAGCGCCTGCGCCGCCTGGAACACGATGGCCGCGGAACTGGCAAAGCCCACCAGCACGGTCACGAAGCCGGCGGCAATGGCGGATACGGACTGGTCGCGCCACAGGCGCGCTGGAAGGGATTCGGCTGGCATACGGGGATTGTGGTGCAACGGCGGCGCCTGCGTGACGGGAAGGATGCAACAGTCTTTCCGACCGCGGGGCGGGGGCACGAATGTGGATTGCGCCCCAACCTTTTCACCGGCCCACTAGACCCTGAGTAACCGGGTAGGTTGGTCACCCTGGATCCGCCACCATGGATTGCGCCGGCGCAAAGGAGACAAGCGTAGCTGGCGCGCCACCCCGGATGCGGCCTTCGGCCTTATCCGGGCGACGGGCGACGGGAGATGCGGGTTTGGCAGGGCCCCCGACCCTCTGCCCAACCCCTCCCCCGGTGGGGGAGGGGCTTGTCGCTCAGGCCACCGCTTCGGCGTACTGCGGCGTGCGCACCGGCGGCTGGGCACCCAGCAGCTCGGCGATGCTCGCCGCCGCGTCGCGGCCTTCGGCCACGGCGGTCACGACCAGGTCGGCACCGCGCACGGCGTCGCCGCCGGCAAACACGCGCGGATGCGAGGTCTGGTACGGCAGGCGCTCGCCGCCGCCGGCGAGGATGCGGCCATTGGAGGTGCCCTCGATGCCGAGCTTCGTCATCCACTCGGGCACGGTCGGCGAGAAGCCGAAGGCGATGATCACCACATCGGCCTCGATCACCGACTCGCTGCCCTCGATCGGCACCGCCACGCGGCGGCCGCGCGCATCCGGCTCGCCCAGCTTCGTCTCGACCACGCGCACGCCGGTGACCCGGTTGAGCTCGTCGGTCTCGATCGCCAGCGGCTGGCGGTTGAACAGGAAGCGCACGCCTTCCTCGCGGGCGTTGGCCACCTCGCGTGCCGAGCCGGGCATGGAGGCCTCGTCGCGGCGGTAGGCGCAGGTGACGCGCGCCGCGCCCAGGCGGATCGCGCTGCGCACGCAGTCCATGCCGGTGTCGCCGCCGCCCAGCACCAGCACGCGGCGGCCGGCCAGGTCGGGCAGCTTGATGTGGTCTTCCCAGCCGGCGATCGGCCGGCTCTGCGCCGTGGCCGGATCGGCGCCGGTGACGATGCGCCCGTTCTGCACCAGGAACGGCAGCGCCGGCAGCACGCCCTCGGCGTCCTGGCCCGGCAGGCCGCCATCGGTGTAGCGGTAGGCGCCGGTGCCGAGGAACACGGCGTCGTACTCCTCCAGCAGCTGCTCCAGGGTGACGTCGCGGCCGACCTCCACGCCCAGCCGGAACTGGATGCCCATGCCCTCCAGCACCTCGCGCCGGCGCGAGATCACCGCCTTGTCCAGCTTGAAGGTGGGGATGCCGAACTGCAGCAGGCCGCCGATCTGCTCGTAGCGGTCGTAGACCACGGCCTGGATGCCAACCCGCGCCAGGCGGTCGGCACAGGCAATGCCAGCCGGGCCGGCGCCGACCACCGCCACGCGATGGCCGGTCGGCTCCACCGCCGACAGGTCCGGGCGCCAGCCCTGCTCGAAGGCGGTGTCGACGATGTACTTCTCCACCGCACCGATGGTCACCGCGCCGAAGCCGTCGTTGAGCGTGCAGCTACCCTCGCAAAGACGGTCCTGCGGGCACACCCGGCCGCACACCTCCGGCAGCGGGTTGGTGCTGTGGCACAGGTCGGCGGCCTCGCGGATGCGGTTCTCCTGCACCAGCTGCAGCCACTGCGGGATGGCGTTGTGCACCGGGCACTTCCAGCTGCAGTACGGGTTGCCGCAGTCCAGGCAGCGGCCGGACTGGTGGCTGGCCTCCTGCGCGCCGAAGCGGCCGTACAGCTCGCCCCAGTCGCCGGCGGTACGCAGCTCCACCGGGATGCGCCGCGGCATCTCGCGCGGCATTTCCAGGAACTGGAAGACTTGCTTGCGACTCATTACGCGGCCCTCCGCAGGCTGTCGGCCAGCGATTCGATGCTCGCGGCCTTGGGCTTGACCAGCCAGAACTTGCCCACGTAGTCGCGGAACTCGTCCAGGATCTGCTGGGCCCAGATGCTGCCGGTCAGCTCACGGTGGCGGGTGATCAGCCGGTGCAGGTGCTGGCGGTAGCTCTCGAAGCCCTCCGGGCTGATGCGATGGATGTCGATCAGCTCGTGGTTGTAGCGGTCCACGAAGTCGCGGTCCTGGTCCAGCACGTAGGCCAGGCCACCGGTGAAGCCGGCGCCGAAGTTCAGGCCCACCCGGCCCAGCACCAGCACGCAGCCGCCAGTCATGTACTCGCAGCAATGGTCGCCGGCGCCTTCCACCACCGCCAGCGCGCCGGAGTTGCGCACGGCGAAGCGCTCGCCGGCGCGGCCGGCCGCGAACAGCTCGCCGCCGGTGGCGCCGTACAGGCAGGTGTTGCCGATGATCGGGGTGCTGCGCGCCTCGAACCGCGCACCGCGCGGCGGGCGGATCACCAGGCGGCCGCCGGCCATGCCCTTGCCGACGTAGTCGTTGGCCTCGCCCTCCAGCTCCATGTGCAGGCCGCCGGCGTTGAACGCACCGAAGCTCTGGCCCGAGGTGCCGCGGAAGTGCAGGGTGAGCGGCGCGTCCTCCATGCCGTGGTTGCCGTGCAGGCGGGCGATCGTGCCGGACAGGCGCGCGCCGATGCTGCGGTCGGTGTTGTGGATCAGGAAGCGGTGGTCGCCGCCCTTCCTGTCGCGGATCACGTCGGCCAGCTGCACGTCCAGCTGGGTGGCCAGGCTGTCCGGCGACTCGTACAGGCGCGCGGCGGCGCAGCGGTCCTCGTCGCGCGGGCTGGGTACCAGCAGCCTGGACAGGTCCAGCCTGACGCCCTCGCGCGGCGCGGCCTCGATCTGCCGCAGCAGGTCGGTGCGGCCCACGATCTCGTCCAGCGAGCGCGCGCCCAGGTAGGACAGCCAGCCACGCACTTCCTCCGCCAACAGGCGGAAGAAGTTCTCCACCCGCTCCGGCAGGCCGGTGAAGTGGTCCATGCGCAGGCGCTCGTCCTGGGTGGCCACGCCGGTGGCGCAGTTGTTGAGGTGGCAGATGCGCAGGTACTTGCAGCCCAGCACGATCATCGGCGCGGTGCCGAAGCCGAAGCTGTCGGCGCCCAGCAGCGCGGCCTTGACCACGTCCAGGCCGGTCTTCAGGCCGCCGTCGGTCTGCAGGATGGCGCGGTCGCGCAGGTCGTTGGCCACCAGCGCCTGGTGCGACTCGGCCACGCCCAGCTCCCACGGCCCGCCCGCGTAGCGGATCGAGCTGACCGGGCTGGCACCGGTGCCGCCGTCGTGGCCGGACACGGTGATCAGGTCGGCGCCGGCCTTGACCACGCCGGCGGCGATCGTGCCCACGCCGGCGTGGCTGACCAGCTTCACAGAGACCAGCGCCTGCGGATTGACCTGCTTGAGGTCGTAGATCAGCTGGGCCAGGTCCTCGATGGAGTAGATGTCATGGTGCGGCGGCGGGCTGATCAGGCCGATGCCCGGGCGTGCGTAGCGCAGCCGCGCGATCAGCTCGTTGACCTTGTGCCCCGGCAGCTGGCCGCCCTCGCCGGGCTTGGCGCCCTGGGCGATCTTGATCTGCAGCACCTCGGCGTTGACCAGGTACTCCGGGGTGACGCCGAAGCGGCCGGAGGCCACCTGCTTGATCTTGGAGCGCTTCTCGGTGCCGTAGCGGGCCGGGTCCTCGCCACCCTCGCCGGAGTTGGAACGGCCACCGAGGCGGTTCATGGCGATGGCCAGCGCCTCGTGCGCCTCCGGCGACAGCGCGCCCAGCGAGATGGCGGCGGTGTCGAAGCGGCGCAGCAGGTCCGAGGCCGGGGCGACTTCCTCCAGCGGCACCGGGGCGTCGGCCGGCTTGAGCTCCAGCAGGTCGCGCAGCGCCGACGGCGGGCGCGAGTGCACCGCCTCGGTATAGGCCTTCCAGTCCTCGGCGCGCCCGGTGCGGGTGGCCTTCTGCAGGCTCATGACCACGTCCGGGTTGTACATGTGGTACTCGCCGCCGTGGACGTACTTGATCAGGCCGCCGACCTCCGGCTTCTTCAGCTCGTTCCAGGCCGCTGCCTGCAGGGCGCGGGCGTCCGCGTCCAGCCGCGCGAACCCGGCGCCGCCCACCCGCGAGGGCGTGCCGCCGAAGCACAGGTCGACCACTTCCTTCTCCAGGCCGACGATCTCGAACAGCTGCGCGCCGCGGTAGCTGGCGATGGTGCTGATGCCCATCTTCGAGATGATCTTGCTCAGGCCCTTGTACAGGCCCTTGCGGTAGCTGCGGCCGATCTGCGCGACCTCGCCCTTCTTCAGCTGCAGGATGCCGCGCCGGCCCATGTCGAACAGGGTCTGGTAGGACAGGTACGGGTACACCGCGGTGGCGCCGTAGCCCAGCAGGCAGGCCATGTGGTGCGCGTCGCGCGCGGTGCCGGTCTCGATGATGAGGTTGACGTCGCAGCGCAGGCCGACGTTGCACAGGTGGTGGTGGACCGCGCCGGTGGCCAGCAGGGCGTGGACCATCGGCCGCTCCGGCACCGGGTAGCGGTCGGACAGCAGCAGCAGGACGATGCCATCGCGCGCGGCCTGCTCGGCCTCGCGGCAGATGCGCTCGATGCCCGCCTTGAGCCCTTCCTCCGGCGCATAGGACAGGTCGATCAGCCGGTTCTTGTCCGCGTACTGCGGCATCTTCAGCAGCTCGCGCAGCTTGCGCTGGCTCAGCACCGGCGAGTTGAGGATGACGTGGTTCACCGTCTCCGGGCCGGCATGGAAGATGTTGGTCTCCTTGCCCAGCTGGGTGTACAGCGACATCACGCAGTCTTCCCGCAGCGGGTCGATCGGCGGGTTGGTCACCTGCGCGAACGCCTGGCGGAAATAGTCGTACAGCGGCCGGCTGCGCTGGCTGAGCACCGCCATGGGCGTGTCGTCGCCCATCGAGCCAGTGGCCTCCTGCTCGGTCTCGGCCATCGGCCGCAGCACCAGCTCCACCTCCTCGGTGGTGAGCTGGAACAGCTTGTGGTAGCTGCGCAGGGTCTTCTCGTCGAACGGCTCCTCGGCCAGCGACGGGTCGATCAGCTCGGTCTGCAGCCAGGTCACGCCCTGGTGCAGCCACTGCTTGTACGGGGCGCGGGTGCGGTTGATGCGGTCCACCGCCTCGCTGTCGAGCAGGTCGCCGCGGCGCAGGTCGATGGCGATCATCTCGCCCGGGCCAAGCTTGCCCTTGCGCACGATGCGCTCGGTCGGCACCTCCCACACGCCGGCCTCGGAGGCGACGATGAAGTGGCGGTCGGAGGTCAGCATCCAGCGCGAGGGGCGCAGGCCGTTGCGGTCCAGGGTGCAGCAGGCGTAGCGCGCGTCCATGGACACGATGCCGGCCGGGCCGTCCCACGGCTCGGTGTTGAGCGCGTAGAACTCGTAGAACGCGGCCAGGTCCGGGTCCTTGAACTCCAGCGACTGGGTCGCCGGCGGCACCAGGATGCGCAGCGCCTGGATCAGCTCCATGCCGCCGTTGACCAGCAGCTCGAGCATGTTGTCCAGGCTCTGCGAGTCCGAGCCGTGCATGGAAACAATGGGCTCCAGCTCGGCGATGTCGAAGCGCGGGGTCTTCCATACCTTGCCGCGCGCCTGGGCCCAGCGCCGGTTGCCTTCGATGGTGTTGATCTCGCCGTTGTGGGCGAGCATGCGGAACGGGTGGGCGAGCGGCCAGCGCGGCAGGGTGTTGGTGGAGAAGCGCTGGTGGAAGACGATGGCGCTGGAGGCCAGTTCGGGGCGCTGCAGGTCCAGGTAGAAGCCGGAGAGCTTGTCCGGCAGGACCATGCCCTTGTAGCCGATGGCGTGGGCCGCGAGGGTCACCACGTAGTAGTCGGCGATGTCGGCGAGCTGCTGCTCGCTGCGGCGGCGCGCAAGGAACAGCGCCAGGTTGAAGCTTTCCTCGTCCTGCCCTTCGCCGGCCTGGACGTAGATCTGTTCGATGAGAGGCAACGTTTGCCTTGCCAGTTCCCCACAGACACGCGTGTCTGTGGGTACAGTCCGCCAGCCGAGGATGCTGAGGCCGGCGCGTCGGAGCTCATGCTCCAGGGTTTCGCGACAGCGCTGCGCCAGCGCCTGCTCGTCCGGCAGGAACACCAGTCCGGAGGCGAAGCGCGCGGCGTCGTCCAGGGCGATGCCGGCTTCCCGCGCCAGGGTGCGCAGGAAGGTGTCCGGACGCCGGATCAGCAGGCCGCAGCCATCGCCGGTGAGGCCGTCGGCGGCCACACCGCCGCGATGGGTCATGCGCGAGAGCGCGGCGATCGCGGTGTCGACGAGCGCGCGCGAGGGCTGGTCGTCGAGCTGGGCGATCATGCCGAAGCCGCATGCGTCGCGCTCGGAGGAAGGATCGTAGAGCCCGTGCGGTTGCTGGTGCCCGTGGCGGTTGCGAAGGGCCATCTGTGCCTCGAGTAAAGCGGGCATCCGGGCGCGTTTTCCCGAACGCTGGCGAGGGCGGCACCGCACACCGTTTCAGTAGAAACGTGCGCTACCCGTTTGCCGCCGGAATACCCGAATTAAGCACAGTTGTTGCGGTGCCGCAAGGTGCCGCGGCGCACGGAAAATACATGCAATTGCAACCGTCGTCCGCGCGCCGCGCGCAGCGGCGTATTCAGCCGCAGCGCAGGGACACGATCTGGTTGGCCTCGTCCACTTCCACGTTCAGGCGCGCGCCGTTGAACTCCAGCGTCACCGCCTGGCCCGGCTTGAGCACGCGCACCGAATCGGCACCGGCATCGGTACGCGCCTGCTCGACCAGTTCATCGCTGGCGGTCTCGCCGACCAGGCCCTGCACCGGCGCGGCATCGCAACTGGGCGGCGGCGGCGGCTCGGTGGCGGCCGGCCCGGTGTCGGCGGCCGACTCCAGCGCCTTGCGCGCGGCAAGCAGCGCCTGCTGCTGCTCCTCATCGTCGCTCAGGGTGCCGTTGTTGCCGGCGCAGGCGGCCAGGCCCAGCAGGACCAGCGGAAGCACGAGGCGGGGACGGAAGCGCATGGGCAGTCTCCGGGTTGGAATTCGACGGCACAGGTTAAGGGGCGCGCATTCGCGAAGCGTTAACCGTTGCATGTTGACGCGCCGGATGCGGCCGCCCGCCGAGACTGGCGCTCCCCCAACCCGCGGAAGCTCCCCTGGCCACCCCCGTCGCCGCCGCCGATCCGGAAGCCGCCAGGCGCGATGCCGACCGCGCCGGCCTGGTCTACGTGGCCGACACCGACCCGGGCATCCGCCGCCGCAGGCAGGGCCGCGGCTTCGGCTACCGCGACCCCGCCGGCCATGCGGTGCGCGACCGCGCCACCCTGGCGCGGATCCGCGCCCTGGCCATCCCGCCAGCCTGGGCCGACGTATGGATCTGCGCCGACCCGCGTGGCCACCTGCAGGCCACCGGCCGCGACGCCCGCGGCCGCAAGCAGTACCGCTACCACCCGGAGTGGGCGCTGCATCGCGGCCAGGGCAAGTTCGAGCGCATCCTCGCCTTCGGCAAGGCCTTGCCGGCGCTGCGCCGGCGCATCCGCCGCGACCTGGCCCTGCCCGGCTACCCGCGCGAGAAGGTACTGGCGATGGTGGTCGCGCTGATGGACCACACCCTGCTGCGGGTGGGCAACGAGACCTACCGCCAGCAGAACCGCTCCTACGGCCTGACCACCCTGCGCAACCACCACATCCGCTTCCTGGCCGGCGGCCGCGCCCACATCTCGTTCCGCGGCAAGGCCGGCCAGCCGCAGGAAGCGGTCGTCGACGACCGCCGCCTCGCCCGGCTGGTGCGCCGCTGCCGCGAACTGCCGGGCCAGTGTCTGTTCCAGTACCGCGACGACGACGGCAACGTGCAGCCGGTGCAGTCCAACCAGGTCAACGACTACCTCCGCGAGACCATGGGCGAAGCCTTCACCGCCAAGGACTTCCGCACCTGGGGCGGCACCGTGGCCGCGATGCGCGCGCTGGCCGCGCTCGAGGCCGCCGCCAGCGAGCGCGAGTGCAATGCCCTGCAGGTGCAGGTGATACGCGAAGTGGCCAGCCTGCTTGGCAACACCCCCGCCGTCTGCCGCAAGGCCTACATCGACCCGCGCGTGTTCGACGGCTGGCGCGACGGCAGCCTGCAACGCCACTGCAGCCGTTGCCGCGGCGACCGCCAGTGGGAACAGGCCGCCCTGGTCTTCCTCCGCCGCACCCGCCGCGCCACCGCGTAGCCCGGAAAGGCCGCTGGCCGGACCGTCCCCGTCATCCCGCAGCCCGGATAAGGGCTGCGTGCCGCATCGGGGCACCAAACCGCCAAGCCATCCCCTCCCGGCGCAAGCCCTGGCCCGGATAAAGCCGCAGGCCGCATCCGGAGGCGCGCAAGCCCGCCACGCCAAGCTCCCGCCCCCGTCATCCCGCCAAAGCCGGGGCCCGGCGGCTTCCAAACAGGCCCGCAGCTACCGCTCAACCACACCGCAACGCCGTAATGGCGTTGTTGTCCCCGGTCTCCACCACCAGCCGCGGCCCACCCGCGCCCCCGGTGCCGGGCTCCGGCAGGGTCGCGCTGCCCGCGCGATCGCCCTGGCCCCGCACCAGCACCACCTCGGTGCTGTCGCTGTCGATGCGCGCGCGCTCCACCGTGGTCGCCGAAGCCGCCAGGCCCACCGCGCCGCGGACCATGTCCACGTGGCACTGCCCCGATACCACCCCGTCTATCGGCTCGAGATGCTGGGCCAGGGGCGAAGACGCACAGCCGGCCAGGACAAGGCAGGCGGGCAGGGCAAGGAAGGCAAGGCGCATGGTCCGGATCTCCAGGAAAACCGGAACCAGCCTGTCGCCCCGGGCGTCGCCGCCCGATGAAGGCCCCAAAAGCAAAAGCCCCCGCCGCAAGGGCGAGGGCCCGGATCTGGCGCGCCTGGAGGGATTCGAACCCCCGACCAATGGCTTCGGAAGCCACTACTCTATCCGGCTGAGCTACAGGCGCGTTGTGCGGAACCGGCGGCCATGGCCGCCTTCATCCCCGATGGCCGGGCCACCGGACCGCGCTCCAGGCCGACGGGCCAAGGCGCGGTCGCGCATTGTAACGGAATCCGTCCGCCGCTGGAGACGGCACGCGCCCGTCCGCCAACGTGCAGGTGAACAGGCGCCCGCGAACGCCTACCGGATGCCCCGTCGCGCATGCGATGCTGCAGGTGCACATAAGCAAGTGGCATCGACAGGAACCCCCCGGCAAGGAGGCGCCGAATGAAGTGGCAATGGCTGGTGGCCCCCGGCAGCGCCATCTACCTGGTCCCGCTGGTCCTGCTGGCCGGCGCGGCCGTGCTCCTGCGCGACCGCAGCGCGACCCGCGCCGTGCTGCGCTGGTGGGCCGCGGTCGCCGGCGTCTGCCTGCTGGTCGCCGCCAGCAAGATCGCCTTCTATGGCTGGGGCACCGGCGTCCGCGCCTGGGACCTGACCTGCTTCAGCGGCCACACCGCCCTGTCACTGGCAGTGTGGCCGGTGGTGCTGATGCTGCTGGCGCCCCAGGACAGTCCCGGCTGGCGCGCCACCGCCGCGCTCGCCGGCACTGCCTTCGCCGGACTGATCGGCTACTCGCGCATCCCCCTGGGCGCGCACCCCGTCTCCGAGGTCATCGCCGGCCTGCTGCTTGGCGGCCTGGGCGCCGCCCTGGGCCTGCAGGCCATGTGGCGGCGGAGCCTGCACGGAACCTTCCTGCCGGCATTAGTTATCGCCGCAAGCATCACGATCTTGGTCCCGCCCGACCGCGTAGTCTCATTCTCTAGCGAGAAGTGGTTCGCAAAAATCGGCACCACCCTCGCCGGAACCGAGCGTCCCTATAGCCGAAAGAAGTGGCGACTTGTGACCGTTACCACTACTTCACGCGGCCTACACATGTGAGGATAGGCCCCGCGGGGAGGCCCGCAAGAACACCCAGGGGGGATACAACATGCTGATGTTCGTTGCCGGCGTGCTGTGTGGCGCGTGTTTCGGGGTGGTAGCACTGGGGATCTGCTATTCCGCCGCTTCGCCAAAGCGACTGAGGGGCACACCTCGCCGCTCATCATCCCCCCATCGGAATCAGGTGGCATAAGCCGCTGCTGCTATGCCGTCCATCAGCCGCGCCCGTACACATCCTCGAAGCGGACGATGTCGTCCTCGCCCAGGTAGCTGCCGGACTGCACCTCGATCAGCTCCAGCGGCACCTTGCCCGGATTGCGCAGGCGGTGGGTCACGCCCAGCGGGATGTAGGTGCTCTGGTTCTCCGACAGCAGCAGCACCTCCTCGCCGCAGGTGACCTCGGCGGTTCCGCTGACCACGATCCAGTGTTCGGCACGGTGGTGGTGCATCTGCAGACTCAGCGCCGCACCCGGCTTCACGGTGATGCGCTTGACCTGGTGGCGGTCGCCCATGTCGATGGAGTCGTACGCGCCCCAAGGCCGATAGACCTTGCGGTGCAGGGTCGGCTCCGAACGGCGGGCGGCCTTCAGCTGGGCCACGATGGTCTTCACGTCCTGCACGTGGTCCTTGTGGGCGACCAGCACCGAGTCGTCGGTGTCCACCACGACCACATCCTCCAGGCCAATCATCGCCACCAAACGTCCGTCGCCCCAGGCCAGGGTGTTGCGGCAGTCCAGCGCGACCACGTCGCCGTGGTGGGCGTTGCCGTTGCCGTCCTGTTCGGCCACTTCCCACAACGCCGACCAGCTGCCGACATCGTTCCAGCCCACCGAGATGGGCAGCACCGCCGCGTCGGCGGTCTTCTCCATCACCGCGTAGTCGATCGAATCGGACGGGCAGGCGGCGAAGGCGGCCTTGCCCAGGCGCACGAAGTCCTGGTCGCGACGGGCGCCCTCGAAGGCGGCGCGGCAGGCGGCCAGCATCTGTGGCTGGTGGCGACCCAGTTCCTCCAGGTAACGCGACGCCTTGAACAGGAACATCCCGCTGTTCCAGAAGTACTCGCCGGAGGCGACGTAGCCTTGGGCGGTGGCCGCATCGGGCTTCTCGACGAAGCGCTCGACGGCGCGCACGCCCTGGCCGGCGCTGGCCTTGATGTAGCCGTAGCCGGTCTCCGGGCCAGTCGGAACGATCCCGAAGGTCACCAGCTTGCCCGCTTCGGCCGCCGCAGCCGCCTCGGACACCGCAGCGCGGAACGCGGCCGCATCGGTGATCACGTGATCGGAGGGCAGAACCAGCAGCAGCGGATCCTCGCCATTGGCGCCGGCCTGCAGCGCAGCCACGGCAATGGCCGGGGCGGTATTGCGGCCGACCGGCTCGAGCAGAATCGCCGCCGGGGTGCAGCCACTCTCGCGCAGCTGCTCGGCGACCATGAAGCGATGATCCTCATTGGCGACCAGGATCGGCGCCGCACTGGCCAGCGGCGCGACCCGCTTCCAGGTGGCCTGGAGCATGGTGTCGCTGCCGGCCAGCGGCAGGAACTGCTTCGGATAGGCCTCGCGCGAGAGGGGCCAGAGGCGGGTGCCGGAGCCGCCGGAGAGGATGACTGGAATCATTTGAATACCTTACAAAATTGGCGCAAAAAAAGCCCGGTTTAGTGGAGGCCGCCCAGCCGCTTGAACCAGGCGCTAGGCGTCTGGCGACCTGTCGATCTCATTAGTCGCTTTGACGCCAAGACGAGAGCTCCATTCCCGCACTAGAAGCCAAGGGAAGACGATGGCCACCCGCGCATAACGTCGGAACATTCTGCGAGGCTCTTGAAGTGTGCGATACATCCACTCCAATCCGATACGCGCCACCCACCGGGGCGCCCGCTTAACCGAACCGGCCATGAAGTCAACGGTGGCGCCAGCGCAAACGGCTACACCAGGTGGGAGCCGATCCATCTGGGAGTGCACCCATTTCTCCTGCTTTGGCGACCCCAAACCGACAATGATCAAGTTAGGACGCGTGCTCGCCACGGTCTCCGCAACCGCAGCGCTAAGAGTTGGGTCGCCATCAAAGCCAAACGGGGGGCTCATGTAACCCGCAATCCGAACCCCGGGGTACTCTCGCAGAATCTTGCGAGCGGCCCGCTCCGGTACGTCACCGAGGCCACCAAGCACAAATACCGACAATGAAATGCCTTTGCGGCTGGCAAGCGAAAGCACCGCCGGCACTAGGTCGCTGCCTGCCACCCGCTCCGGAATATTTGCGCCAAGAAGCCTACCGCTCACCACTACTGGCCAGCCATCGGCCACTGTCAAACTGGCGTTGTTGTAGGCGTGCCTAAAATCCTCGTCCGAGCTAAGATTTAATATATGGTCCGCATTTGGCGTGACAACATAATGAAAGTTGTCAGAAAATGCCAGGTCAATAACCCGGGCAGCCGCTTCAGCGAGAGCCAACCCGTCAACAGATATGCCAAAGACTCGATTCATCGGGTCTTATCCTTGCTAGGGGCAGTTCGATTGATTTGATTGGCGTATTGCGAAACCATATTTGAAAGAGAGAAGCTTCCTGCTCGGCTAGAAAGAACGGTCCGATCCTTCATGTGAGCCGCGTTAGCCAGTTCATTAGCCCAGACGGTAGGATCTAATGGCGCAAATCGACCTGCGTCACCCATCACCTCCCGTGTAATCGGGATATCATTCGCCACCACAGGAACGCCCAGAGACATGGCTTCGACGAGTGTGCGCCCAAAACCCTCATATAATGAGGGGAATGCAAGTACATCGAAGCTGCGGTAGGCGTTAACTAGGTCTTGTCCATCAAGGCGGCCAAGGAAGTGCACGCGCCCCCCGAAGCGCGCGGCACGCGCTCGGACTTCCGCCTCCATCGGGCCATCTCCGACGAAGACTAAGTGCCAATCTTGCATCAGCTCCATTACTTGCAAAAGAAACAGGGGGTTCTTTTGCTGGTGCAGACGCGCGACGTAGCCAACTACGGAGGCCTCCACAGGCAAGCCGAGGGAGTCCCTGGCCTGACGCTTGGAAAGCGGCGAAGACGGCAGAGGTGGCAAGCCATTGTGAATCACCACCAAGCGCCTGCGATAGGCTGCGGGATACCTCCTATACGTGTCGCACACTGCGTGACTGACGCAGACGTTGGAATGATATAGAGGCGTTGAACCTACCACAGCCTCGGCCACTCGAATAATCAATCGTTGGCTACTCGAGGGGTTACGCTGGCTTGCCACAAATGGTCCCAAGCCAAACATGGCTAGTGACCCAAGAATGTTGGCGAGAGGCTGAAAACCAAAGGCTGCGACCGGACGCTCCTCACGCACGGCCTTTAGGAATTGCCATGCCATCTTAAAGAACGCCGCCGGAGACCGAGGAGGTGCGGCGCTGAATACCCGTAGCGGCACCGATGTGTCGCGCAAGTCCCCGACTCTGTAGAGGCACCACATTTCTGTCTGAAAGCCCTGCTGAGCGAGCTGCTCCGCGAGCATCAAGCTATTCAACTCGGCACCGCCTGTTCCGTGGCGCGTCGTAAAGAACAATACTTTACTCAACGTCAGCTCCTTCTGCCAGCTTCGAATCTCGTCGTAGCAAAATCATCATGCAAACGAATGCTACCCAAAGAACATTGCCTGGGCCGAGCAGCATCCACTCAGAGAAATTCACAATAACCACATAAACAAGGCTCTGTTGAATTTCAAGTGGGTTGCCGGGCATGAGGGTTGATCACTGCGAAGTCGAGCTTGCCGGCGATCAGGAAGATGACGGTTCTGATAGTGGTGAAGCGGGTGAAGCCGCGAGCGCGG
>Ga0182748_1000144_pt1 | contig 84853 bp, 92 predicted proteins | sample eDN3rd37CKraftOP_FD_128877 | JGI IMG/M metagenome (GOLD analysis project Ga0182748, IMG submission 128877) | Enriched Organic Plus compost microbial communities from Emeryville, California, USA - eDNA 3rd pass 37_C Kraft OP (version 2) (version 2) ... | reverse complement strand
GACAACGTGAAGATGTCGGTGTCGCTGATCAACCCGGTGGCCATGGACGAGGGCCTGCGCTTCGCGATCCGCGAGGGTGGCCGTACCGTCGGCGCCGGCGTGGTCGCCAAGATCCTGAAGTAATTCAGGTTCACTGACCCCCTGTCCGCCTGGGCGGGCAGGGGGCTTACCGCGAAAAGAGGTGCAGGAAGCGCCTCGTGTTCGCCAGACAGGGAAAAGTCGCGTGACGCAGAGCGCGGGACAGCCATGTGCTGTTGACGCGCCGTTTTACGCGTTCTATACTTTTCCGTCTGGGCAGGCCGGCTCGCTGGTCTGCCCGCACTTTTGGGGGTCGCCCGGTGCGGCCTCCTGTCCGGCGCGGGACCGGCCGGGCGAACGAACCATACCGGGGCAGGCATCCCAGAGGCCGCGCCCGTCGCTCTTTTAACGAAGGAACTCCGTCATGGCGGACCAAAAGATCCGGATTCGGCTCAAGGCGTTCGATCACCGTCTGATCGACCGTTCGGCCAGCGAGATCGTCGAAACGGCCAAGAGGACCGGCGCGCAGGTGCGTGGCCCGATCCCGCTGCCGACCAAGATCGAACGTTACACCATCCTCGTCTCCCCGCATGCCGACAAGGATGCGCGTGACCAGTACGAGACCCGCACGCACAAGCGCGTGCTCGACATCGTCGACCCCAACGACAAGACCGTGGACGCGCTGATGAAGCTCGAGCTCGCGGCTGGCGTCGACGTCCAGATCAAGCTCGCCTGAGGACTGCCGACATGACGAAGAAGTATTCGTTGGGTCTGGTCGGCCGCAAGGCCGGCATGAGCCGCGTCTTCACCGAGGATGGCCGTTCCATTCCGGTGACCCTGATCGAGGCCACCCCGAACCGCATCACCCAGATCAAGACCGTCGAGGTCGACGGCTACAGCGCTGTCCAGGTGACCACCGGCGCCCGTCGTGCGTCGCTGGTGAACAAGCCGCTGGCCGGCCACTACGCCAAGGCCAAGGTCGAAGCCGGCCGCGGCCTGTGGGAGTTCCGCGTCGCCGACGACAAGATCGGTGATTTCGCCATCGGTGGCGAGATCAAGGCCGACATCTTCGAGGTGGGCCAGAAGGTCGACGTCCAGGGCGTGACCAAGGGCAAGGGCTTCCAGGGCACCATCAAGCGCCACAACTTCACCATGGGCGACGCGACCCACGGTAACTCGCTGTCGCACCGCGCCCCGGGTTCGATCGGCCAGCGCCAGACCCCCGGCCGCGTGTTCCCCGGCAAGAAGATGGCCGGCCACATGGGCGCCGAGACCCAGAGCACGCAGAACCTGGAAGTGGTTCGCGTCGATGCCGAGCGCGGCCTGATCGCCGTTCGCGGCGCCGTCCCGGGTGCCCCGGGTGGTGACGTGATCGTGCGCCCGGCGAGCAAGGCGTAAGGAGAAGCACGATGGAACTCACCATTACGGGTAGCGCCAACAAGCTGTCGGTTTCCGACGCCGTGTTCGGCCGCGAATTCAGCGAGGACCTGGTCCACCAGGTCGTGGTGGCCTACCAGGCCGCCGGCCGTGCCGGCACCAAGGCGCAGAAGACCCGCGCCGAGGTCAACGGCACCACCAAGAAGTCCAAGCGGCAGAAGGGCGGCGGCGCGCGTCACGGCGCCCTGACGGCCCCGATCTTCGTCGGCGGCGGCCGGGCCTTCGCGGCCAAGCCGCGCAGCTACGACCAGAAGGTCAACCGCAAGATGTACCGCGCCGCGATTGCCGCGATCCTGTCCGAGCTGAACCGCCAGGGCCGCCTGAAGGTCGTCGAGTCGTTCGACGTCGACGCCCCGAAGACCAAGGGCCTGGTCGAGAAGCTGGCCGGTTTCGAGCTGGGCAAGCGCCCGCTGATCGTCACCGAGGACGCCTCCGAGAACCTGTTCCTGTCGGCCCGCAACCTGCCGTACGTGCAGGTCCGCGACGTCCAGGGCCTGGATCCGGTCGCCCTGGTCGGCGCCGATTCCGTGCTGATCACCGCCGATGCGGTCAAGAAGGTCGAGGAGTGGCTGGCATGAGCACCAACGAGAAGATTTTCAGCGTACTGCTCGCGCCGCGCGTGTCCGAGAAGACCGCTCGCCTGCAGGAAGTGAGCAACCAGTACGTGTTCGAGGTTTCGAACGACGCCACCAAGGCCGACGTCAAGGCCGCGGTGGAACAGCTGTTCGACGTCAAGGTCGAGTCGGTCAACGTCGTCAACGTGAAGGGCAAGAACAAGTCCTTCCGCTTCCGTTCCGGTCGCCGCGGCGACTGGCGTAAGGCGTACGTGCGCCTGGCCGAGGGCCAGAGCATCGACGTGTCCGCGAAGGCCTGAGGGTGATCCCATGCCATTGATGAAGTTCAAGCCCACCTCTGCCGGCCGCCGCTCCGCGGTCCGCGTGGTCACCCCCGACCTCCACAAGGGTGCCCCGCACGCCGCGCTCGTCGAGAAGCAGAGCAAGTCCGGCGGCCGCAACCACCACGGCCGCATCACCACCCGCCACATCGGTGGCGGCCACAAGCACCATTACCGCCTGATCGACTTCAAGCGCAACAAGGAAGGCATCGCGGCGCGCGTGGAGCGGATCGAATACGATCCGAACCGCACCGCCCACATCGCCCTGCTGTGCTACGTCGACGGCGAGCGCCGCTACATCATCGCCCCGAAGGGCCTGAAGGCCGGCGACCAGGTGATCGCGGGTTCCGACGCCCCGATCAAGGCCGGCAACACCCTGCCGCTGCGCAACATCCCGGTCGGCACCACGGTGCACTGCATCGAGCTGAAGCCGGGCAAGGGCGCGCAGATCGCCCGCGCCGCCGGCGCCGGCGTGCAGCTGGTCGCCCGCGAGGGCGCCTACGCGCTGCTCCGCCTGCGTTCGGGCGAGATGCGCAAGGTGCCGGCCGAGTGCCGCGCCACCATCGGCGAGGTCGGCAACGACGAGCACAACCTGGAGAAGCTGGGCAAGGCCGGCGCCAAGCGTTGGCGCGGCGTGCGCCCGACCGTCCGCGGTGCGGCGATGAACCCGGTTGACCACCCGCACGGCGGTGGTGAGGCCAAGGCCGGCCAGGGTAACCCGCATCCGGTCACCCCGTGGGGTGTCCCGACCAAGGGTTACAAGACGCGCAGCAACAAGCGCACCCAGAAGTTCATCGTCCGCGATCGTAGGGGCTAATCGACCATGCCACGTTCCCTCAAGAAAGGCCCGTTCGTCGATCACCACCTCCTCAAGAAGGTGGAGGCCGCGGGCGGCACCAAGAAGCCGATCAAGACCTGGTCGCGCCGTTCCATGATCCTGCCGGAAATGGTGGGGTTCACCATCGCCGTCCATAACGGCAAGAACCATGTTCCGGTTCTCATCAACGAGAACATGGTCGGCCACAAGCTCGGCGAGTTCGCTGTCACCCGGACCTTCAAGGGTCACGGCGGCGACAAGAAGTCGAAGTAAGGAGATGACCATGGAAGCGAAAGCCATCCTGCGCACCGCGCGCATCTCCCCGCAGAAGGCCCGCCTGGTCGCCGACCAGGTGCGCGGCCTGCCGGCCGAGCGTGCCGTCAACCTGCTGAAGTTCTCCGACAAGAAGGCCGCCGCCCTGATCAAGAAGGTCGTCGAGTCCGCCATTGCCAACGCCGAGAACAACAACGGCGCCGACGTGGACGCCCTCAAGGTCAAGACCATCATGGTCGACGAGGGCCCGACCCTGAAGCGCTTCATGGCGCGAGCCAAGGGCCGCGGCACCCGCATCCTCAAGCGGACCAGCCACATCACCGTCGTCGTGGGAGAGGGCAAGTAATATGGGTCACAAAGTTCATCCCACCGGCATCCGCCTGGGCATCGCCAAGGACTGGAACTCGAAGTGGTACGCGGGCAAGGGCGAGTACGCCGACTACCTGGCGGCCGACCTGAAGGTCCGCAAGATGCTGCGCAAGAAGCTGGCCCAGGCCGGCATCAGCCGCATCCTGATCGAGCGCCCGGCCAAGACCGCCCGCGTCACCATCCACACCGCCCGCCCGGGCGTGGTGATCGGCAAGCGCGGTGAGGACATCGAGAAGCTGCGCCGCGAGGTCAGCGAGCTGATGGGCGTCCCGGCGCACATCAACGTCAGCGAGGTGCGCAAGCCCGAGCTCGACGCCCAGCTGGTCGCCGAGTCCATCGCCCAGCAGCTGGAGCGCCGCATCATGTTCCGCCGCGCCATGAAGCGCGCGGTCGGCAACGCGATGCGCCTCGGCGCCCTGGGCATCAAGGTCAACGTCGCCGGCCGCCTGAACGGCGCCGAGATCGCCCGTTCGGAGTGGTACCGCGAAGGCCGCGTGCCGCTGCATACCCTGCGCGCGGACATCGACTACGGCTTTGCCGAGGCTCACACCACCTACGGCGTGATCGGCATCAAGGTATGGGTCTACAAGGGCGAGATCTTCGACTTCGCCCAGGTTGGACAGGAGAAGCAGGAAGAAGCCAGCAGCCCGCGCGGCGAGCGTGGCGACCGCGAGCGTCCCTCCCGTCCGGCACGTGAAGCGAGGTAACGGCGATGTTGCAACCCAAGCGAACCAAGTACCGCAAGCAGCACAAGGGCCGTAACGAGGGCCTGAGCTGGAGCGCCAACGCCGTGTCCTTCGGCGAGTACGGCCTGAAGGCCACCGCCCACGGTCGCCTGACCGCGCGCCAGATCGAGGCGGCCCGCCGCACGATCAGCCGCTACGTCAAGCGCGGCGGCAAGATGTGGATCCGCGTGTTCCCGGACAAGCCGATCACCCAGAAGCCCATCGAGGTCCGCATGGGCTCCGGTAAGGGTAACGTCGAGTACTGGGTGGCCCAGATCCAGCCGGGCCGCATGATCTATGAAATCGAGGGCGTGTCGGAGGAGCAGGCGCGCGAGGCGTTCCGCCTGGCGGCCGCCAAGCTCTCGGTCACCACCACCTTCGTGACCCGCACGGTGCGCTAATGGCTACGATCAACGAACTCCGTGAAAAGTCGGCCGACGAACTGAAGGCTCACCTGCTGGACCTGCGCAAGGAACAGTTCTCCCTGCGCATGCAGCGGGCGACCGGCCAGCTGACGAAGACCCATGAAACCCGCCGGGTGCGCCGCGAGATCGCTCGCGTTAAGACCCTGCTCGGCAGCAACAAGTAAGGGATCGCAGCGATGAGCGAGAACAACAACAAGCCGCTGCGCACGGTCGAAGGCCGGGTGATCAGCAACAAGATGGACAAGACGGTGACTGTCCTGGTCGAGCGCCAGGTCAAGCACCCGCTGTACGGCAAGTACATCAAGCGGTCGACCAAGCTGCACGCCCACGACGCCGAAAACGCCTGCAAGGAAGGCGACGTGGTGCGCGTGACCGAGGTCGCGCCGATTTCCAAGACCAAGAACTGGCGCGTGGTTGAAGTCGTCACCCGCGCGGCCGAATAAGGGAGATCTGAATCATGATCCAGATGCAGAGCTACCTTGACGCCGCCGACAACTCCGGCGCCAAGGAACTGATGTGCATCAAGGTGCTGGGCGGCTCCAAGCGCCGTTACGCCGGCATCGGTGACATCATCAAGGTGACCGTCAAGGACGCGATCCCGCGCGGCAAGGTCAAGAAGGGCGAGGTCTACGACGCCGTCGTGGTCCGTACCCGCAAGGGCGTCCGCCGTGCCGACGGTTCGCTGATCCGCTTCGACGGCAACGCCGCCGTCCTGCTGAACAACAAGCAGGAGCCGATCGGTACCCGTATCTTCGGACCGGTGACCCGTGAGCTGCGTTCCGAGAAGTTCATGAAGATCGTCTCGCTCGCGCCTGAAGTGCTCTGAGCGGAGGAAGCAGACATGGCAAACCGTATCAAGAAGGGTGACCAGGTCGTGGTCATCGCCGGCAAGGACAAGGGCAAGCAGGGCGAGGTGATCAAGGTGGACGGCGACCGCGTGGTCGTCTCCAACGTGAACCTCGTCAAGCGGCACACCAAGCCGAACCCGCAGGCGGGCATCGCCGGCGGCGTGGTCGAGCGCGAGGCCTCGATCCACATTTCCAACGTGATGCCGCTCAATCCGGCTACCGGCAAGGGCGAGCGCATCGGTTACAAGGTCCTGGAGGATGGACGCAAACTGCGTGTGTTCCGCTCCAGTGGTGAGGCGCTCGACGCCTGAGGAATGAAGCAATGACCACGCGGCTCGAAAAGATCTACAAGGAACAGGTTGTGCCGGCTCTCATGGAGAAGTTCGGCTACACCAATCCGATGGAAGTGCCCAGGCTCGTCAAGATCACCGTGAACATGGGTGTGGGCGAGGCGGCGACCAACAAGAAGGTGCTGGAGAACGCCGTTGCCGACCTGGCCAAGATCACCGGCCAGAAGCCGGTGACCACCAAGGCCCGCGTCTCGGTGGCCTCGTTCAAGATCCGCGACGGCTGGCCGATCGGCTGCAAGGTCACGCTGCGCCGGAACCAGATGTTCGAGTTCCTGGACCGCCTGATCAGCGTCGCGCTGCCGCGCGTGCGCGACTTCCGCGGCGTGTCCGGCCGTTCGTTCGACGGCCGCGGCAACTACAACATGGGCGTGAAGGAACAGATCATCTTCCCGGAAATCGACTTCGACGCCGTCGACGCGATCCGCGGCATGGATATCGCCATCACCACGACCGCCAAGACCGACGCCGAGGCCAAGGCGCTGCTCGAGGCGTTCAAGTTCCCGTTCCGCAACTAAGGGTTAGACACATGGCAAAGACCTCGATGGTCAACCGCGACGCGAAGCGGGAGAAGCTGGCCAAGAAGTACGCCGCCAAGCGCGAGGCCCTGAAGAAGGTGATCTCGAGCCAGACCGCCTCCTACGAGGAGAAGCTCGAGGCGGCGACCAAGCTGCAGAAGCTGCCGCGCGACTCGTCCCCGAGCCGCCAGCGCAACCGTTGCGAGCTGTCCGGCCGTCCGCGCGGCGTGTACCGCAAGTTCGGCCTCGGCCGCAACATGCTGCGCGAAGCCACCATGCGTGGCGACGTGCCCGGCCTGCGCAAGGCCAGCTGGTAAGGAAGGCGAGGGCGGCCCCGGCCGCCCCCGCGGGGAAACCGGCCCCACGGGCCGGTTTTCCTGCTATTATTTTCCGCTTGCCCGGCCCAGCCGCGGCGTGGCAAGGGCCCCGGCCCCTCCCGGGACAATCCAGATTTCGCGAAAGCGGATATCGGTGCACTCAAGGAACCACTCATGAGCATGACTGATCCCATCGCCGACATGCTGGTCCGCATCAAGAATGCGGCCGCTGTGGGCAAGCCGACGGTGAAGCTGCCGTCCTCCAAGATCAAGGTTGCCATCGCCAACGTCCTGAAGGACGAGGGCTACATCTCCGACCTGCGCGTCATCCAGGGCGAGAACAACAAGGCCGAACTCGAGATCGTGCTGAAGTACTTCGAGGGCCGTCCGGTCATCGAGCAGCTCAAGCGCGCCTCGCGCTCGGGCCTGCGCATGTACCGCGGCAAGAACGAGCTGCCGAAGGTCCTTGGCGGCCTCGGCGTGGCCATCATCTCCACCTCCCAGGGCATCATGACCGACAAGCAGGCGCGCAACGCCGGCATCGGCGGCGAAGTCCTGTGCTACGTGGCCTAATCGAAGGAGTACGACGACCATGTCCCGCGTAGCCAAGAAGCCGATCGCCCTGCCGAAGGGCGTGGAACTGAACATCCAGGACACCAGCGTCACCGCCAAGGGTCCGAAGGGCACCCTGTCGCTGGCCAAGCCGGCCGGCGTGAAGATCGCCATCGAGGACGGCCAGGCCGTGCTGTCGGCCGCCGAGCCGTCGCTGATCGCCATGACCGGCACCGTGCGCGCCATCCTGGCCAACATGGTCAAGGGCGTGTCCGAGGGCTTCGAGCGCAAGCTCGAGCTGGTCGGCGTGGGTTACCGCGCCGCGATGCAGGGCAAGGACCTGAACCTGTCGCTGGGCTTCTCCCACCCGGTCGTGTTCCAGGCGCCGGAAGGGATCACCCTGTCCACCCCGAGCCAGACCGAGATCCTGGTCCAGGGCGCCGACAAGCAGCGCGTCGGCGAGATCGCGGCCAAGATCCGCGCAGTGCGTCCGCCGGAGCCCTACAAGGGCAAGGGCGTGAAGTATTCCGACGAAGTCATCATTCGCAAGGAAGCCAAGAAGGCGTAATGCGGCTTCCCCGCGCGCCGGCCCGGCCGGCGCCACGGGGGATCCGCCCAAGCCGATCCGCTTCCGAGGACAGAAACCATGAGCATCAAGAACGACGCCCGCCTGCGCCGCGCCAAGTCCACCCGCGCCCACATCCGCAAGCTCGGCGTGCCGCGCCTGTCGGTCCTGCGTACCGGCCAGCACCTGTACGCCCAGCTGTTCACCGCCGACGGCTCCAAGGTGATCGCCGCCGCCAACACCCTGCAGGCCGACGTCAAGGAAGGCCTGAAGAACGGCAAGAACATCGAGGCCGCGGCCAAGGTCGGCAAGATCATCGCCGAGCGCGCCAAGGCCGCCGGCATCGAGAAGGTCGCCTTCGACCGCTCGGGCTACCGGTACCACGGCCGCATCAAGGCCCTGGCCGACGCCGCCCGCGAGGGTGGCCTGCAGTTCTGATCCCGCGGGCCCGCTTCCGCGGGCCCGTCCTGCCGGCGCGGGTCGCGCCGGGCGCCGCCCTCCTTCTGCGGGGGCGTGACGCTCCACCGCTGTAGACCACAACGACAAGCGGCCCACGAGCCGTACAGACCCAATCCACAAGGAAACAGAAATGGCAGAAGAGCGTCAGCCGCGGGGTCGCGATCGCGACCGCAACCGCGAAGAGAAAATCGACGACGGCATGATCGAGAAGCTGATCGCGGTCAACCGCGTCAGCAAGACCGTCAAGGGCGGCCGCCAGTTCACCTTCACCGCGCTGACCGTGGTCGGCGACGGCGAAGGCCGCGTCGGCTTCGGCTACGGCAAGGCCCGCGAGGTGCCGGTGGCCATCCAGAAGTCGATGGAATACGCGCGCAAGGGCATGCTCACCGTCGAGCTGAACAACGGCACCCTGTGGCACCCGGTCAAGGCCGGCCACGGTGCGGCCCGCGTGTTCATGCAGCCGGCTTCCGAGGGTACCGGCGTCATCGCCGGCGGTGCCATGCGCGCCGTCCTGGAAGCGGTGGGCGTGAAGAACGTGCTGGCCAAGGCCGTCGGTTCGCGCAACCCGATCAACCTGGTCCGCGCCACCATGAAGGGCCTGGCGGCGATGCAGTCGCCCGAGCGCATCGCGGCCAAGCGCGGCAAGAAGGTGGAGGAACTCCTCAATGGCTAACGAGTCCAACAAGACCGTCAAGGTGCGCCTGGTGCGCGGCCTGCGCGGCACCCAGGCCCGTCACCGTCTGTCGGTCCGCGCCCTGGGCCTGAACAAGCTCAACGACGTCCGCGAGCTGAAGGACAGCCCGCAGGTCCGCGGCCTCATCAACCAGCTGCACTACCTGGTGCGGGTCGAGGAGTAAGGAGAATCCCATGCGTCTGAATACTCTCAAGCCCGCCGAGGGCGCCCGCAAGGAGCGCACCCGCGTCGGTCGCGGCATCGGCTCCGGCCTGGGCAAGACCGCCGGCCGCGGCCACAAGGGCTCGTTCGCCCGCGCTGGCAAGGGCAAGATCAAGGCCGGCTTCGAAGGCGGCCAGACCCCGATGCAGCGCCGCCTGCCGAAGATCGGTTTCCGCTCGTTGACCGCGAAGGACACCGCCGAGGTGCTGCTGTACAAGCTCGAGCTGGTCCAGGGCGACGTGGTCGACTTCGCGGCGCTGAAGGCCGCCAAGCTGGTCCCGTCCACCGCCAAGCGCGCGAAGATCGTCAAGAAGGGCGAGCTGTCGCGCAAGCTGGTCATCAAGGGCATCGCCCTGACCGCCGGCGCCAAGGCCGCGGTCGAGGCTGCCGGCGGCAGCATCGAGGAGTAAGTCGCACATGGCGCAAGCTGGCATCGGCAATCTCGGCAGTGGCCTGGGCAAGTTCACCGAACTGCGCCAGCGCCTGCTGTTCGTGCTTGGAGCGTTGGTCGTCTACCGCATCGGCTGTTTCGTGCCGGTGCCCGGCGTCAACCCCGATGCCATGCTTGCCATGATGCAGGCGCAGGGCGGCGGCATCGTGGACATGTTCAACATGTTCTCGGGCGGCGCCCTGCACCGTTTCAGCGTGTTCGCGCTGAACGTGATGCCGTACATCTCCGCGTCGATCGTGATGCAGCTGGCGGTGCACATCTTCCCGGCGCTGAAGTCGATGCAGAAGGAAGGCGAGTCCGGCCGCCGCAAGATCACCCAGTACTCGCGCATCGGCGCGGTGTTCCTGGCGATCGTGCAGGGCGGCAGCATCGCGCTGGCGCTGCAGAACCAGACCGCCCCGGGCGGCATGCCGGTGGTGTACAGCCCGGGCATGGGCTTCGTCCTGACCGCGGTGGTCGCGCTGACCGCCGGCACCATCTTCCTGATGTGGCTGGGCGAGCAGGTCACCGAGCGCGGCATCGGCAACGGCGTCTCGCTGATCATCTTCGCGGGCATCGTGGCCGGCCTGCCGGGCGCGGTCATCCAGACCTTCCAGGCCTTCCGCGACGGCAGCATGAACTTCCTGAGCCTGGTGATCATCGCCGCCGTGGTGGCCGGCTTCACCTGGTTCGTGGTGTTCGTCGAGCGGGGCCAGCGCCGGATCACGGTCAACTACGCGCGGCGCCAGGGCGGCCGCAACGCGTACATGAACCAGACCTCGTTCCTGCCGCTGAAGCTCAACATGTCGGGCGTGATCCCCGCGATCTTCGCCTCGTCGATCCTGGCGTTCCCGGCGACCCTGAGCATGTGGTCGGGCCAGGCCACCTCGGCCACCTGGCTGCAGCGCGTGTCCAACGCGCTGGCCCCCGGCGAGCCGCTGCACATGATCGCGCTGGCGGCGCTGATCACCGGCTTCGCGTTCTTCTACACGGCGCTGGTGTTCAACTCGCAGGAAACCGCCGATAATCTCAAGAAGTCGGGTGCCCTGATCCCGGGCATCCGCCCCGGCAAGGCCACCGCCGAGTACATCGACGGCGTGCTGACCCGGCTGACCGCCGCGGGCGCGGCCTATCTGGTGATCGTCTGCCTCCTGCCGGAGCTGATGCGTACCCAGCTGGGCACCTCGTTCTACTTCGGCGGCACCTCGCTGCTGATCGTCGTGGTTGTGGTCATGGACTTCATTGCGCAGGTCCAGGCCCACCTGATGTCGCACCAGTACGAGAGCCTGCTGAAGAAGGCCAACCTCAAGGGTGGCACGCGCGGCCTGCCGCGCGGCTGAGCGGCAAGATTTCCAAGTCCGGCGGACCCATTCCGCCGGCAGGTCGGCCCCACGGGCCGGACCTTCCAGAAATGGGCGGCCCGTGCGACGTCTCGCGCGCGGGTGAGACCTTGCGGTGCCGCGCTGGAGTAGCGCGGCCGGTCCCGGGAAACCGGGGCCAGCGGGGTCCGGCGCCGGAGCATGGGCACACTCCCCATGCCGGGTTCAGGGTCGCAAGGCCTTGGACTTCCAAGCAATCCGGGACATTGATAGAATTCGCTGTTCACTTTTGAACCATTCCTGTCGGGCGTGCCCCTGGGCGACCCCGACCCATCAAGTTTGGAGATCGCGTCATGGCGCGTATTGCAGGCGTCAACCTGCCGACCCACAAGCACGTCTGGGTGGGGTTGCAGAGCATCTATGGCATCGGCCGCACCCGGTCGAAGAAGGTTTGCGAGGCCGCCAACGTGGCCCCGACGACCAAGATCCGTGACCTGTCCGAGCCGGAAGTCGAGCGCCTGCGCGCCGAAGTCGGCAAGTACATCGTCGAAGGCGACCTGCGCCGCGAAGTCGGCATCGCCATCAAGCGACTGATGGACCTGGGCTGCTACCGCGGCCTGCGTCACCGCCGCGGCCTGCCGCTGCGTGGCCAGCGCACCCGTACCAACGCCCGCACCCGCAAGGGTCCGCGCAAGGCGATCCGGAAGTAAGGGACTAGACAACCATGGCCAAGCCAGCTGCTGCCAAGACCAAGAAGAAGATCAAGCGCGTCGTCACCGACGGCATCGCCCACGTCCACGCTTCTTTCAACAACACCATCGTCACCATCACCGATCGCCAGGGCAACGCGCTGTCGTGGGCGACTTCGGGCGGCGCGGGTTTCCGCGGTTCGCGCAAGTCGACCCCGTTCGCCGCGCAGGTCGCCGCCGAGAAGGCCGGCAAGGCCGCGCTCGACTACGGCGTGAAGTCGCTGGAAGTCCGCATCAAGGGCCCGGGCCCGGGCCGCGAGTCCGCCGTGCGCTCGCTGAACAACGTGGGCTACAAGATCACCAACATCATCGACGTGACGCCGATCCCGCACAACGGGTGCCGTCCGCCGAAGAAGCGTCGCGTCTAAGGGGGCGATAAGAAATGGCTCGTTATATCGGTCCTACCTGCAAGCTCGCGCGCCGCGAAGGCGCCGACCTGTCCCTCAAGAGCCCGGCCCGTGCGCTGGACTCCAAGTGCAAGCTGGAGCAGAAGCCCGGCCAGCACGGCGCCGCGCGCAAGGGCAAGCTGTCCGACTACGCCACCCAGCTGCGCGAGAAGCAGAAGGTCAAGCGCATCTACGGCCTGCTGGAGCGCCAGTTCCGCAACTACTACAAGAAGGCCTCGACCAAGAAGGGCAACACCGGCGAGAACCTCCTGCAGCTGCTGGAAACCCGCCTGGACAACGTCGTCTACCGCATGGGCTTCGCGGTGACCCGTCCCTCGGCCCGCCAGCTGGTCTCGCACCGCGGCGTGCTGGTCAACGGCAAGCCGGTGAACCTGCCGTCGTACCAGGTCAAGGCCGGCGACTCGATCGCCCTGTCCGAGAAGGCGCAGAAGCAGCTGCGCGTCCAGGAGGCCCTGGCCATCGCCGAGCAGCACGACCTGACCCCGTCGTGGATCGAGGTCGACGCCAAGAAGTTCTCCGGCGTGTTCAAGGCCGTGCCTGACCGGGCCGACCTGCCGGCCGACATCAACGAAGCGCTGATCGTCGAGCTGTACTCGAAGTAACAAGTAGTGGCAGGCAGCCGCGCCCTCCGGGGCGCGGCGCCGCATCCCACCACCGGCCGGATCGCGTCGCCCCGCCTTCCGGCCGTCCCCGGATAAGGGGCCACACACCAGGGCCGGCGCCTCCGGATCGTCGGTCCATTGCAGGAGAATCCGCAACATGACGGTTACCGCCAACCAGGTCCTGCGTCCGCGCGGACCGCAGATCGAACGCCTCAATGGCAATCGCGCCAAGATCGTGATCGAGCCGCTGGAGCGCGGCTACGGGCACACGCTGGGCAACGCCCTGCGTCGCGTGCTGCTGTCCTCGATCCCGGGCTTCGCGATTACCGAGGTCGAGATCGACGGCGTGCTGCACGAGTACACCACGGTCGAGGGCCTGCAGGAGGACGTGCTGGAAGTCCTGCTGAACCTGAAGGATGTCGCCATCCGCATGCATAGCGGCGAGAGCACCACCCTGACCCTGAACAAGCAGGGCCCGGGCGTGGTCACCGCCGGCGACATCAAGACCGACCACAGCGTCGAGATCATCAACCCCGACCACGTCATCTGCCACCTGACCAAGGACACCGCGCTGAACATGCGGCTGAAGGTGGAGCGCGGCCTGGGCTACCAGCCGGCCACCTCGCGCCGCCGCCCGGACGAGGAGAGCCGCGCGATCGGCCGCCTGGTCCTGGACGCCTCGTTCTCGCCGGTCCGTCGCGTCGCCTACTCGGTCGAAGCCGCGCGCGTCGAGCAGCGCACCGACCTGGACAAGCTGGTCATCGACATCGAGACCAACGGCACCATCGACGCCGAGGAAGCCGTGCGCACCGCCGCCGACATCCTGAGCGACCAGCTGTCGGTGTTCGGCGACTTCACCCACCGCGACCGCGGTGCGGCCAAGCCGGCCCAGACCGGCATCGACCCGGTGCTGCTGCGCCCGATCGACGACCTGGAGCTGACCGTGCGTTCGGCCAACTGCCTGAAGGCCGAGAGCATCTACTACATCGGCGACCTGATCCAGAAGACCGAGGTCGAGCTGCTCAAGACCCCGAACCTGGGCAAGAAGTCGCTCACCGAGATCAAGGAAGTGCTTGCCCAGCGCGGCCTTTCGCTCGGCATGAAGCTGGAGAACTGGCCGCCGGCCGGCGTCGCCGCCCACGGCATGCTCGGCTGACGAGCCTGGCGACGGCTGGCGTCCCTATGGGCGCCGGCCGTTGCCGCAGCAATACCCGCAGTACCGCAAGACGGCCCCGGCGACGGGGCAACAGCGCCGACGGACCCTTAAGGTCCGCGGCGACTTTCCGGCCAGGGAGGCCGGTAGGGCCAGCGCAGTCCGATGTTCCAGCGCCAGGGATGGCGACAGCGAAGTACAAAGACCCAACATTCATCGATAAGGACAAACCGCCATGCGCCACCAGAAAGCCGGCCGCAAGTTCAACCGCACCAGCTCGCACCGCGAAGCCATGTTCCGCAACATGGCCGCCTCGCTGTTCAAGCACGAGCTGATCAAGACCACCCTGCCCAAGGCCAAGGAACTGCGTCGCGTCGCCGAGCCGCTGATCACCCTGGCCAAGGTCGACTCGGTCGCCAACCGCCGCCTGGCCTTCGCCCGCCTGCGCGACAAGGAAGCGGTCGGCAACCTGTTCACCAAGTTCGGCCCGCGCTACCAGAGCCGTCCGGGTGGCTACCTGCGCATCCTCAAGTGCGGCTTCCGCGCCGGCGACAACGCCCCGATGGCGTACGTCGAACTGGTCGACCGCCCCGAGGCTGCCGCCGAGTAATCCCGGCGTAGCGAGCGAACCGAGAACCCCGGCCCCGGCCGGGGTTTTCCGTTTCAGCTGTCACCCTTTTTCCTGTTCGCGGCCGCGATGCGGAATAATCGGCCCAATCTTTCCTGGCCGTGCCCGATGAATCCGTTCGACTGGAGCTTTCGCGCCCGTTTCCTCGCAGGCTTCCTGGCCTGCGCCGCGCTGCTGGCCTACGCGATCTACACCCAGCTCTACCAGGGGCTGGAGCCGTGCCCGCTGTGCATCTTCCAGCGCCTGGCCTTCGCCGCGCTGGCCCTGGTGTTCCTGGTCGGCGGCCTGCACGCGCCCAAGGGCATCGGTGCCCGCCGCGTGTACGGCGTGCTGCTGCTGGCGGTCGGCGCGGTCGGCGCCGGCATCGCCGGGCGCCACGTATGGCTGCAGAACCTGCCACCGGAACTGGCCCCGTCCTGCGGGCCGCCGCTGTCCTTCCTGCAGGAGACCATGGGGCCGCTGCAGCTGGTGCGCCGGGTGCTGACCGGCACCGGCAACTGCGGCGACGTGGACTGGACCTTCCTCGGCCTGGGCATGCCGGCGTGGAGCCTGGCCTGCTTCGTGCTGCTGACCGCCTGGGGCCTGCTGGCGGCGCTGCGCCGACCGCGCGGCCGCAGCCGCTACTGAAACCCGGCCCTTTCCCTTCCTTCCGGTAACCCGCCATGAGCACCCCCGAACGCAACCTGCATCCCGTCGACCTGTCCGGTGGCTGGACCCCGGACAGCTGGCGCACCCGGCCGGCGCTGCAGATGCCGACCTACCCGGACCAGGCGGCGCTGGAGCGGGCGCTGGCCGAACTGCGCCACCTGCCGCCGCTGGTGACCTCCTGGGAGATCCTGGCGCTCAAGCGCCAACTGGCCGAGGCCCAGGAGGGCAAGCGCTTCCTGCTGCAGGGCGGCGACTGCGCCGAGAACTTCGCCGACTGCGAGTCCGGCACCATTTCCAACCGGCTCAAGGTGCTGCTGCAGATGAGCCTGGTGCTGGTGCACGGCCTGCGCCTGCCGGTGGTGCGCGTCGGCCGCTTCGCGGGCCAGTACGCCAAGCCGCGCTCGGCGGACATGGAGACCCGCGGCGAGGTCAGCCTGCCCAGCTACCGCGGCGACGTGGTCAACGGCCCGGAGTTCACCGCGCAGGCGCGCGTGCCCGACCCGCAGCGCATGCTGACCGCGCACGCGCGCTCGGCGATGACCATGAACTTCGTGCGCGCCCTGATCGACGGCGGCTTCGCCGACCTGCACCACCCGGAGTACTGGAACCTCAGCTGGGTGCGCTGCTCGCCGCTGGCCGAGGACTACCAGAAGATGGTCAACTCCATCGGCGACGCGGTGCGCTTCATGGAGACCCTGGCCGGGGCCGAGGTGCACAACCTCAACCGCATCGACTTCTACACCTCGCACGAGGCGCTGCTGCTGCCGTACGAGGAGGCGCTGACCCGCCAGGTGCCGCGGCAGCACGGCTGGTTCAACCTGTCCACCCACTTCCCGTGGATCGGCATGCGCACCGCCGCGCTGGACGGCGCGCACGTGGAGTACTTCCGCGGCATCCGCAACCCGATCGCGATCAAGGTCGGCCCCTCGGTGCAGCCGGACCAGCTGCTGCGCCTGATCGACGTGCTCAACCCCGAGGACGAGCCGGGCCGGCTGACCTTCATCCACCGCATGGGCGCGGCCCAGATCGCCGGGAAGCTGCCGCCGCTGCTGGAGGCGGTCAGGCGCGACGGCCGCCGCGTGCTGTGGGTGTGCGACGCCATGCACGGTAACACCGAGAGCACCAGCAACGGCTACAAGACCCGGCGCTTCGCCAACATCCTCAGCGAGGTGGAGCAGAGCTTCGACCTGCACGCCGCGGCCGGTACCCGCCTGGGCGGCGTGCACCTGGAGCTGACCGGCGAGGACGTCACCGAGTGCACCGGCGGGGCGCGCGAACTCAAGGACGCCGACCTGGAGCGCGCCTACCGCTCCACCGTCGACCCGCGCCTGAACTACGAGCAGTCGCTGGAGATCGCCATGGCGATCGTGCGCAAGCAGGGCCAGCAGCGCGCCGCCGAAGCGCGCGGCTGACGCCGCGGCTCGGGCAGGGCCGCGTGGGGCGCGCTTGCGCGCTCACACCGGCATCGGCAGCATGGGGCATCGACCGGTGCGCCATGCCACGGAACACCGCACGGCATGGCTGTCACTCACGGCAACGCGAGGAGCAGACAGATGCCCGATCCGCACTTCCTGATCGCCGGCGTGCCGGTGCCCGACTGGCGCCTGGCCGCCGCCTACGCCATCCCGATCGGCGCGGCCCTGCTGCTGGGCCTGCTGGTGCACTACGTGCTGCGCCGCTACGCGCGGCGCATCGCGCTGAAGGACTCCAGCCGCGCACGGGTGGCGCACGCGGTGATCCTGCCGCTGGCCTTCGCCCTGCCGCTGATCTTCCTCGGCCAGGCCCTGCGCGCGGTGCCGATGCCGGAGGAGCACCTGGCCAACTGGCTGCACCTGTTGCGCCTGGCCGTGTTCGGCTGCTTCACCTGGCTGCTGGTGCGCATCGTCGGCGCGGTCGAGGCCTCGATCCTGCGCCACAACCCGATGGAAGTCGCAGACAACCTGCACGCGCGCCGGATCCAGACCCAGACCCGGGTGCTGAGCCGGGTGGTGCAGGGCGGGATCATCCTGCTCGGTGCCGCACTGGCGCTGATGACCTTCCCGGCGGTGCGCCAGGTCGGGGCCACCCTGCTGGCCTCGGCGGGCATCGCCGGCCTGGTCGCCGGCATCGCCGCGCGCCCGGTGTTCGGCAACCTGATCGCCGGCCTGCAGATCGCCCTGGCCCAGCCCATCCGCCTGGACGACGTGGTGATCGTGGAAGGGGAATGGGGCCGGATCGAGGAGATCACCAGCACCTACGTGGTGGTGCGCATCTGGGACGAGCGGCGCATGGTGGTGCCGTTGTCGTGGTTCATCGAGAACCCGTTCCAGAACTGGACCCGCCGCACCGCGCAGATGCTCGGCACCGCCTTCCTGTGGCTGGACTACCGCACGCCGATGGAGGAGGTGCGCACCGAGCTGCAGCGCATCTGCAACGAGGACCCGCGCTGGGACGGGCGGGTGTGCATCGCCCAGGTCACCGAGACCGGCGAGCACGTGATGCAGGTGCGCCTGCTGGTGAGCGCCCGCGATTCCGGCGAGGCCTTCGACCTGCGCTGCGCGGTGCGCGAGCGGATGATCGACTTCCTCGCCCGCCACCATCCCTACGCGTTGCCGCGGCTGCGCGCGCAGATCGACCGCGACGAAGCGCCGCAGCGCGGCCGCTACCAGGCCCCGCCGGACGTGCCCGATTCGCCGCGCGCCGAGGACGGCGAGGCGGTGGTCGAGCCGCCGGCGCCGGCCTGATCAGCGCGCCGCGGCTGCGTCCTGCAGTTTGGGGGCGCGGCGCGCCCGCAGCAGGGATTCGAAGGCGTGGCCGATGCGCAGCAGGCGCGCCTCGCTCCAGGCCGGGCCGTAGAAGCCCAGGCCCAGCGGCAGTCCGCCGGCCTCGCCCATGGGCACGGTGAGCGAGGGATAGCCGGCCACCGCGGCGGCGCTGTAGCTGGCCGCCACGTCCGGATCGCCGCCGGCCTCGATCTTCCAGGCCACGTCGGTGACCGGCGCGACCAGCACGTCGAGCTGGTGCGCGCGCAGGGTCGCATCGATGCCTTCGGGCCCGGCCAGGCGGCGGGTTCGCTCGCGCGCGGCCAGGTAGCCCGGATCGTCCAGGCCGCCGGTGGCGGCCGCCTGCTCGAACAGCTCCTGGCCGAACAGCGGCATCACCGCGTCGGCGTGCTCGCGGTTGAACGCCATCAGCGCCTCCAGGGTCTGCAGCGGCGCGTCGTGTTCGCGCAGGTAGCGCTCCAGGCCGGCATGGAACTCGTGCAGCAGGACCTGGAACTCGTCCTTCTTCCACTGGCCCTCGGTCGGCAGGTCGACCTCGACCACGGTGGCGCCGGCCGCGCGCAGCACTTCCATGGCCGCGGTGGTGGCCACCGCGGCCGCGGGCGAGACCTCCTCCACGTGCTTGCGCAGCAGGCCGATGCGCAGGCCGCGCACGACCCCGGTGCCGTCCAGCTGCGCGGCGTAGTCGGAGCCGGAGCCGGCGATCGCGGCGCTGGCCGGGTCGGCCGGGTCGGCGCCGGCGATGGCCGCCAGCACCAGGGCCGCGTCCTCGACCGTGCGCGCCATCGGGCCGGCGGTGTCCTGGCTGTGCGCGATCGGCACGATCCCGTCGCGGCTGACCAGGCCGACGGTGGGCTTGAGCCCGACGATGCCGGTGACCGCCGCCGGGCAGAGGATGCTGCCGTCGGTTTCGGTGCCGATGCCGACCACCGCGAGGTTGCCGGCCACCGCCACCGCGGTGCCGGAGCTGGAGCCGCAGGGCGAGCGGTCCGGCGCATAGGGATTGCGCGCCTGGCCGCCGGCCGAGCTCCAGCCGGAAATGGAGCGGGTGGAGCGGAAGTTGGCCCACTCGCTGAGGTTGGCCTTGCCCAGGATCACCGCGCCGGCCTGGCGCAGGCGCTGGACCAGGAAGGCGTCGCGCCGCGGGCGCAGGTCCCGCAACGCCAGGCTGCCGGCGGTGGTGGCCATCGGCGTGGCGTCGATGTTGTCCTTGAGCACCACCGGGATGCCGTGCAGCGGCCCGCGCACGCGCCCGGCGCGGCGCTCGGCGTCCAGCGCCGCGGCCTCGGCCAGCGCGTCCGGGTTGAGCGCGATGTAGGCGTTGAGCCGCGGCCCGTTGCGGTCCAGCGCCTCGATCCGCGCCTGGTAGGCCCGCACCAGTTCCTGGCTGCTGGTGCGGCCGCTGGCCATGGCCTCCTGCAGCTGCCGGATCCCGGCCTCGGCATGGGCGAACTCCGCTTCCGGCCGGGCCGCGTCGGCGGCGCAGCCGGCTCCCAGCGCGGCCAGCATGGCCGCCATCACGATCCGCAGTGCAGGCATCGGCAATTCCCCCGGTTTGGCCCCGCGCAGCCTAGCGGCGCGCGCGCCGGCCCGCAAACGCGAAACGCCGGCGAGGGGCCGGCGTTTCGCAATCCATAAGGGGGCGCGGCGGGCACGCCCCGGGGCAGGACCTCAGGCCGAGCGCGAGGCGCGCTTGCGGTCGCTCTCGGTCAGCAGCTTCTTGCGCAGGCGGATGGCCTTGGGCGTGACCTCGACCAGCTCGTCCTCCTCGATGAACTCCAGCGCCTGCTCCAGCGACATGCGGATCGGCGGGGTCAGCGAGATGGCGTCGTCCTTGCCGGCGGCGCGGATGTTGGTCAGCTGCTTCTCGCGCAGGGCGTTGACGGTCAGGTCGTTGTCCTTGGCGTGGATGCCGACCAGCATGCCCTCGTAGATGTCCTCGCCGGCGTCGATCAGCAGGCGGCCACGCTCCTGCAGGCCCATCAGCGCGTAGCCCGGGGCCTTGCCCTGGCCGTTGGAGATCATCACGCCGTTGGGGCGCTTGGCGATCGCGCCTTCCTGCTTCGGGCCGTAGTGGTCGAAGATGTGGAACATCAGGCCCGAGCCGGAGGTCAGGGTCTTGAACTCGCTCTGGAAGCCGATCAGGCCGCGCGCCGGGATGATGTAGTCCAGGCGCACCCGGCCCTTGCCGTCCAGCTCCATGTTGCGCAGCTGGCCCTTGCGGATGCCCAGCTTCTCCATCACGCCGCCCTGGTGCTCCTCCTCGACGTCGACCACCAGCTGCTCGTACGGCTCCATCAGCTGGCCGTCGATCTCCTTGATGATCACCTCGGGGCGGGAGACGCCCAGCTCGTAGCCCTCGCGGCGCATGGTCTCGATCAGCACCGACAGGTGCAGCTCGCCGCGGCCGGAGACCTTGAAGCGGTCCGGGTCCTCGGTGTCCTCCACGCGCAGGGCGACGTTGTGCAGGGTCTCGCGGACCAGGCGCTCGCGGATCTGGCGGCTGGTGAGGAACTTGCCGCCGGAGAAATCCTTGTTGCCGGCGAACGGCGAGTTGTTGACCTGGAAGGTCATCGAGATGGTCGGCTCGTCCACGCTCAGCGCCGGCAGCGCCTCCGGCGCGGACGGGTCGGTGATGGTGTCGGAGATTCCCAGGCCCTCGATGCCGGAGATGGCGACGATGTCACCGGCCTGCGCCTCGGCCACCTCGTGCCGCTCCAGGCCCAGGAAGCCCAGCACCTGCAGCACCTTGCCCTGGCGCTTCTTGCCCTCGCGGTCGACGATCGCCACCGGCATGTTCGGGCGCACGCGGCCGCGCTGGATGCGGCCGATGCCGATCAGGCCGACGTAGCTGTTGTAGTCCAGCTGGCTGATGCGCATCTGGAACGGACCTTCCAGGTCGACCTGCGGCGGGTTGACGTGCTCCATGATCGCCTCGTACAGCGGGGTCATGTCGCCGCTGCGGGCCTCCGGGTCGAGGCTGGCGTAGCCATTGAGCGCCGAGGCATAGACGATCGGGAAGTCCATCTGCTCCTCGGTCGCGCCGAGGCGGTCGAACAGGTCCCACACCTGCTCGACGACCCAGTCGGGGCGCGCACCGGGGCGGTCGATCTTGTTGACCACCACGATCGGCTTGAAGCCCATCGCGAAGGCCTTCTGGGTCACGAAGCGGGTCTGCGGCATCGGGCCGTCCATCGCGTCCACCAGCAGCAGCACCGAGTCCACCATCGACAGCACCCGCTCCACCTCGCCGCCGAAGTCCGCGTGCCCGGGGGTATCGACGATGTTGATGCGGTTGCCGTTCCAGTTGATGGCGGTGTTCTTGGCCAGGATGGTGATGCCGCGTTCCTTTTCCTGGTCGTTGCTGTCCATCACGCGCTCGCCCAGCTGGGTGCGTTCGCTGAAGGTGCCGGACTGCTTCAGCAGCTGGTCGACGAGGGTGGTCTTGCCATGGTCGACGTGGGCGACGATGGCGATATTGCGCAGGTTTTCGATGGACATGTTTTCTGGGATCGGGAAAGCCGCACCCGGCTGCCAGGAGCTGGACAGGGCGCGGAAGGATGGGGCGGACGAACGGGCTATTATACCCGGTCAATGGCCCGATCCGGGCGCCTGGAGATGAACCAATGACCGTGACTGCCGTCTTCGACACCGCCAAGGGCGTGATCAAGGTGGACCTGCTGGCCGACAAGGCCCCCCTCACCGTGGCCAATTTCGTCAACCTCGCCCGGCGCGGTTTTTACGACGGCCTGAATTTCCACCGCGTGATCGCCGATTTCATGATCCAGGGTGGCTGCCCCGAGGGCACCGGCCGCGGCGGCCCGGGCTACCGCTTCGAGGACGAGACCAGCAACGGCGTGCCGCACGAGCGCGGCGTGCTGTCCATGGCCAATGCCGGCCCCAACACCAACGGCAGCCAGTTCTTCATCACCCATGTGAAGACCGACTGGCTGGACGGCCGCCACACCGTGTTCGGCAAGGTGACCGAGGGCATGGAAGTGGTGGACGCCATCGCCCAGGGCGACACGATCAACTCGGTGAAGATCGAGGGCGACGCCGAGGCGGTGCTGGCCGCCAAGGCCGACCGCGTGGCCGAGTGGAACCGCTACCTGAGCGCCTGATCCACCCGCGGGGCCGCGCGGTGGCCCCGCGCGCCCCGCCGCGCGAGAGTTTGCGCCAATGGTTGCGATTGGCAGCGTCCGGGGCCGGCCCGGGGCCGCGTGGTAAAATCCGCGGTCCCTGAGCGACGGATTCCCATGCGCATCCTCGGCTTACTGTTGGTCATCGGCCTGGCCGGCGGCCTGTACGCCTGGTGGTCGAAAGCCCCGGCGGAGCTGCATCCGGACGATCCGCGGCGGCTGACCGGCGAGGCCGGCATCGTGATGCTGGCCGCCGACTGGTGCGGCTACTGCCGCCGCCAGCGCAGCGAATTCGAGCGTGCCGGCGTGCCCTACCGCGTGCTGGACGTCGACCGGGAAGAGGGCGGGCTGGCCATGCGCGCGCTGGGCGCGCGCGGCGTCCCGGTCACCGTGGTCGGCCAGGCCGTGGTCCACGGCTACGACCCCGCCGCCTTGGACCAAAGGCTTACCCCGCTGGGCTACGACGTCTATTAACCTGCGCGGCGCCGCACGGTCACGCCGGCGACGCCTTTCCATTACCCGCAACACACACCGAAGGACCTCCACCGATGAAGACCCCCGTTCGAGTTGCCGTGACCGGTGCCGCCGGCCAGATCGGCTATGCCCTGCTGTTCCGCATCGCTTCCGGCGAGATGCTGGGCAAGGACCAGCCCGTGATCCTGCAGCTGCTGGAGCTGCCGATGGAGAAGGCCCAGGCCGCGCTGAAGGGCGTGATCATGGAGCTGGAGGACTGCGCGTTCCCGCTGCTGGCCGGCATCATCGGCACCGACGATCCGGAAGTGGCGTTCAAGGACGCCGACGTGGCCCTGCTGGTCGGCGCGCGTCCGCGCGGCCCGGGCATGGAGCGCAAGGACCTGCTGCTGGAGAACGCCAAGATCTTCACCGCCCAGGGTGCCGCGCTGAACAAGGTCGCCAAGCGCGACGTCAAGGTGCTGGTGGTCGGCAACCCGGCCAACACCAACGCCTACATCGCCATGAAGTCCGCCCCCGACCTGCCGAAGGAGAGCTTCACCGCGATGCTGCGCCTGGACCACAACCGCGCGCTGAGCCAGCTGGCCGCCAAGGCCAACGTCGCCGTCGGCGACATCGAGAAGCTGGTGGTGTGGGGCAACCACAGCCCGACCATGTACCCGGACTACCGCTTCGCCACGGTCAAGGGCGAGTCGCTGAAGGACAAGATCAACGACGCCGACTGGAACGCCAACGAGTTCATCCCGAAGGTCGGCAAGCGCGGCGCCGCCATCATCGAGGCCCGCGGCCTGTCCTCGGCCGCCTCGGCCGCCAACGCCGCCATCGACCACATCCGCGACTGGGTGCTGGGCAGCAACGGCAAGTGGGTGACCATGGGCATCCCGTCCGACGGCTCCTACGGCATCCCGGAGGGCGTGATCTTCGGCTTCCCGGTGACCACCGAGAACGGCAAGTACACCATCGTCAAGGACCTGCCGATCGACGAGTTCAGCCAGAAGGCCATCGACAAGACCCTGGCCGAGCTGGAAGAAGAGCGCGCCGGCGTCGCCCACCTGCTGGGCTGATCCGCCGCCGCCGGGCCCGGGCGTGCCGTGCGCGTCCGGGAGCCGGCGCGGAAGCGTGGAAGGGAAAAGCGCCGGACATCGTCCGGCGCTTTTTTTCATCCAGCGGCCGCGTTCCGGCGAGGCCCGCCTTATCCGCCCAGGCCGAGCACGGCGACGTAGTCCGGCAGCTCGAGCAGGCCGTGGGCCTTGCGGTGCCTGGCCGCATGGTCGCCGCCGCCCGGCGCGAAGTGGCCGGCGGCCAGCCTGCGGTTGCGGTGTTCCAGCTCCTCCCGGGTGCGCGGCAGCAGGATCGGTTCGCCATCGGTCGCCAGCGCCTGGTTGGCCTCGACGTAGGGCCGGAGCGCGCGTTCATAGGCCGCGAAGGCCGCTTCCGCGTCGGGCTGGGACGCCAGCTCCCCGGCGAGGACGTAGGCTCCGACCAGGGCGAGGCTGGTGCCCTGTCCCGACAGGAACGAGGGCGCGTAGGCGGCGTCGCCGACCAGCGCCACGCGCCCGGAGGACCAGCGTGGCATGCGGATCTGGCTGACGGTGTCGAAGAACAGGTCGTTCGCCTTCTGCATCGCCTCGACCAGGCGCGGCACCTCCCAGCCGTCGTTCGCGAACACCTCGGCCGTGCGCTTGCGTTGCATGTCCACGTCGCCATGCGAGCGGAACGGCGGCTTGTCGCTGGCGAAGGTGAGGAACGCATGCAGGACCGCGTTGTCGCCGGTCGCGTAGATCCCGGCCATCCGGCCCGGGGCGGCGTAGCTGACGCTCTCGTGGGCGTACCCGGCGTGGTTGGGCATCGAGAACAGGTTGAAGCAGCGCCCGAGGTAGTGATTGAACTTCTCCTCCGGGCCGAACACCAGGGCGCGGTCCGGGAGTGCAGGCCGTCGGCGCCGATGACGGCATCGAAGCGTTCCCGGGCGCCGCTGTGGAACCACACGTCGATGCCCTTGCCGTCGTCCATCAGGACGTCGATCGCATCGTTGAAGCGGTAGCGGATGCCTTTTTCCCGGGTTGCCTGGTGGAGCAGCGCCGTCAGCGCTCCGCGCGGCAGCTCCAGGTCGCGGCCGGGCACGCTGCCCGTCACCGCCCCGGGCGCCAGGGTGGCGATGGCGGTCCCGTCGCCGTCGACGAAGGTGAGCTTGCGCACTTCCACCTGGGCGGCGCGCAGCCGCGGGAGCAGCCCCATGCGCTCGACCACGTCGACCGCCGTGCCCCTCACGTCGATGGGATACCCCCCGGCGCGGAACCCCTTGGCGCGCTCGACGACCGAAACCTCGAAGCCGTACCGGTGCAGCCAGTACGCCAGCGCCGGGCCGGCGATGCTCGCGCCGGAGACCAGGATCTTCCTGCGGGGAACCTTGGTGCCAGACATCGGAGTACCTTCTAGTTAAGATGCATGCATGCATCGTATTGACGATGGATCGGGTGCGTCAACAAGATGCGTCCATGTATCTTGTGTGGCAGAGTAGGGGCATGACGACCAATTCCCGCAGGCGCGGCGCGGCGCTGGACGAGGCGATCCTCGAGGCTGCCTGGGCCGAACTGATCGACAACGGCTACGCGGGTTTCACCCTGGAAGGGGTGGCCCGGCGTGCCGGCACCAGCCGCCCGGTCCTGTCCCGTCGCTGGGCGGGCAGCGCGGACCTGGCGGTCGCGGCCATGCGCCATTACATCGCGCAGAACCCGATCCGGGTGCCGGACCTGGGCAACGTCCGCGCGGAACTGGTGCGGTTCCTGCGCGAGGTATCCGATCGCCGCGCGATCACCATCGCCCGCGTGCTGTTCGGCATGAGGGACTACTTCATCGAGACGAGTTCCAGCGTGGCCGACCTGCGCAAGGCGCTGCACGAGCAGCTGGGGACCCGCCCGGTGATCGACGACATCCTCGAGCGGGGCATCCGCCGCGGCGAGATCGATCCGCGCAAGCTGACCGCCCGCCGCATCGCGCTGCCCCTGGAGCTGGTGAGCCACGAAGCGCTCATGACGCTCAAGCCAGTGCCCGCGGCGGTCATCGCCGAGATCCTCGACACGATCTTCCTGCCGCTCGTCGCGGCGGACCGGAAAGCCGCCGCGGCGTGGTGAGCGGGCGCCTGCTGGCGATGGCGCCCGGTGCCTTGCTGCGTTCGCCGGCATGGGCGTGGCTCCTCAGGTGCCCTGGACGATGAAGGCGCGGTACCGCGCTCCCCGGAAGCGGTGGCGGGCGATCGCCTGGTAGGCGTCGCCGTGATACCAGGCACGGGCCGCATCCATGTCGGGGAACTCGAGGATGACGGCCCCTTCGATGGGCGCTCCTTCCAGCATTTCGAATTCGCCGTAGCCCACCCGCACGGTGACGGGGTGGCCGGTGAGCTTGTCCGGTGCCTGGGCGTAGGTCGCCAGTGCTTGCGGATCCAGGGTTTGTTCGCGGGTGAATACGACGTAGGCGGCCATGGGGGACTCCGGTCTGGTCGTGGGGCAGGGTGTGGTGGAGCGTGCCGCGCAGCGGAGGAGGGGGAGGGGCGCTGCGGGCGGGGTGCTCAGGGGGAGCCGGGGGCGCGGGGCACGGCGTCCGGGAGATCGACGCGGAGCACCTCGAACGGCGGCTGCATGGTTGAGGTGCCGTCGTTGAACGGCGCGGCGCCGTCGATCTGCGCGGCCGGCAGGTAGATGTGTCCCTTGCCGTCCAGGAACGGTGCATCGGCCCAGCGCAGGCGCCGGTCGCGCACGACCGGCGCGGTCGTGCCGTCCGGACGCCGCACCACCAGCGTGTTGTCCGCCAACCGCGTGTAGTACAGGCTGCCGTCCGCCGCCATGGCCGTCCCGCCCACCGGCGGGATCCCGAACCACGGACGCACCAGGCGTGCCAGCGCTTCGTCGTCGATGTCGTCGTCGTCCAGGTAGCGCGTCTGGATCTGTGACAGCGGGCCGGACAGCGGGCCGAAATACAGCACCTGGCCGTCCGGGCTCAGTTCCAGCGGATCCGCGTTGACCTGCAGCGGCTTGCCGTCGCCGCCGCGCAGGACCTTGCCGGCGACCTCGATCGTGTCGCCCGCGCGGGCGCGGACGAACGGCTGGCCGTCGAAGCGGCGGCGGACGCGGCCGTCCTCCAGGTCCAGCACCAGGACCGCGCCTTCGCCCGCGTCGGTCAGGTACGCATGCCTGCCGTGGATGCGTATGTCGTCGACGTAGCTGTGTGCCCGGATCGCCTCGTCCGGGATCAGGTAGGTGCGGACCACCGTGTCGGTGCGGGGATCGACGTGGACCACCTTGGGGCCGTGCAGCACCGGTTCGCCGCCGAACTCCGGGGCGCCGCTGTCGACGATCCACAGGCCGCCTTGCGCGTCCTGGTGGATGGCATTGACGCTGACCAGCACGCCGGCCGCTTCCCTGCCCGGTGCCCAGCTGTTCCAGGCCGCGTCCGGGTAGGGGACCAGGGTGCCGTCTTCGCGGGCGATGGCCACGGCCGGGCGCGTGTCGCCGTTGGCCGTCCATCGCGGCGAGCCGACGATGAAACGGCCATTGCCGTCGACGACGACCGCGTTCCAGGGCATGCGGTCGTTCTGGCGCACGACGACCGGCGGCTGTGCCGCGGCGCGCGGCGCGACGGTGGCCGCGGACCCGGCATCCGGCGCGGCGCGGAGCGGCGATGCCGCGGTCATCAGCGCTGCCAGCGCCAGGGCGGCAGCGAACGGGGCGCGGGTGTTGTCCATGTGCGTCCTCCCTCAGAAGCCGGCCAGCACCACCTTGCCCTGCGCCTTGCCGCTCTCGATCAGCGCATGCGCGCGGCGCAGGTTCCCGGCGTTGATGGTGCCCAGCCGGTGGTTGACCGTGCTGCGGATCCGGCCGGCGTCCACCAGCGCGGCCACTTCGGCAAGCAGCCGGCCCTGCTCGTCCATGTCGGGCGTTTCGAACAGCGGCCGGGTGAACATCAGCTCCCAGTGCAGCGAGATCGACTTCAGCTTCAGCTGCATGACGTCCAGCGGCTCGTCGTCGATCACCGCCATGGCGCCCTGCGGCTTGAGGCTCTCGACGATTTCCGCGAAGTGCTCGCCGGTGCGGGTCAGGGCGGCGACGGCGTCGACCTGGTGGATGCCGGCGGCCCTGAGCGCGGTGGACAGCGGCTGGCGATGGTCGATCACCGCATGCGCGCCCAGCTCCAGGCACCACTGCCGGGTTTCCGGCCGCGAGGCGGTGGCGACGATCCGCAGCTGCGTGAGCTGGCGGGCCAGCTGGATCAGGATCGAGCCGACGCCGCCGGCACCGCCGACGACCAGCAGTGTCTGGCCGGCGCCGCCGCCTCTGGGAACGCGCAGGCGGTCGAACAGCAGTTCGTAGGCGGTGATCGCGGTCAGCGGCAGGGCCGCCGCGGCGGCATCGTCGAGCGAGCGCGGCGCGCGGGCGACGATGCGTTCGTCCACCGCGTGCAGTTCGGCGTTGGTGCCCGGGCGGTTGATCGCGCCTGCGTAATAGACCCGGTCGCCTGGCGCAAACAGGGCGACCCCGCTGCCCACGGCTTCGACCACGCCCACCGCGTCCCAGCCCAGGACCTCGACCTGGCCGTCGGCCGGCTTGCGGCCCTGGCGGATCTTGGTATCGACCGGATTGACGGAGATGGCCTTGACCCGCACCAGGAGATCGCGTGGGCCGTAGGCCGGGGTGGGCAGTTCGACGTCCTCCAGGGCGCGGGTGTCGGTAATGGGCAGGTTGTGGCGATAACCAACGGCTTTCATGGCGGTGCGTCCTCGGCGTGGTGCGGGTGGAGGACTGCACTCTAGGAATTCAAGCTAGAATTGATAATCCAACATGATTGAATTCATATTCAAATGTTGATTGAAAATATTGGCGACCTGCGGGTGCTCGTGCAGACCGCGCGTACCGGCAGCCTGACCGGCGCCGCACGCGCGCTGGGGATCACGCCGGCGGCCGCCAGTGCGACGCTGAAGCGCCTGGAAGCCCAGCTCGGGGTGCGCCTGTTCGAACGTTCCACGCGGGCGATGCGGCTGACCCCGCAGGGCCAGATCCTGCTGGATTACGCCAGCCGCGCGTTCGAGCTGGTGGAGGAAGGCGAGGCGCAGGCCACGGTCGACCGCGCCGGCCTGGTGGGCCTGATCCGCCTGGCTGCGCCCTCGGACCTGGCGCGCGCGACCCTGCTGCCCTGGCTGGACGAATTCATGGCCGCCCACCCCGGCGTGCGCCTCGCGCTGTCGGTCGGCGACCGCCCGCTGGACGTGGTGCGCGACGAGGTCGACCTGGCGATCCGCTATGGCCACCTCGTTGATTCGCGGCTGGTGGCGCGCAGGCTGATGGATACCGCGCCGGTGGTCGTCGCCTCGCCGGCGTACCTGGCGCGGCACCCGGCACCGCAGACGCCGATGGAACTGCTGGGCCACAACTGCCTGGCCTACGACCGCGGCGGCCGCCCGCACCGCACCTGGCGCTTCACCCGCGATGGGCAGTCGGTGGAAGTGCAGGTCGATGGCGACCGCAGCGTGGACGATGCCTCGCTGGCGCGGCAATGGGCGCTCGCCGGCGCCGGCATCCTGATCAAGACCCCGGTCGAACAGCGCCAGGACCTGGCCGAGGGACGCCTGGTGCGACTGCTGCCGGACTGGCGGACCGAGCGCTATCCGCTGAACGCGATCCTGCCCAGCGGACGCTTCGTCCCGGTGCGCGTGCGCGCGCTGGTGGATTTCCTCGCCGCGCGGTTCGAGCGCGTCTCCGCATCGCTGGCCGGATTGCTGGGCTGAACCCGCCGCCGCGAAATACGCCGGCCCCGCGGCCAGGCCCGTCGGGCACGGCGCATTGATCGCATCGATCAACCTGTGGCTTGCAGGAACGCCCGGGAAACCCGGGGTTCCGCGCATTCAGCCCGGTCTTTTCGACCAAGGTCTGACGCGCGGGTCCCATCGACGGGGACTATGCTCGGCCCATTCCCTGCAGGGGAAGTGGGAGAGGGCCATGGGTTACGAAGACTTTTACCGGCGTTCGGTGGAGCAGCCGGAGGAATTCTGGGCCGAAGCGGCCCGCGCCATCGACTGGAAGCAGCCACCGCAGCGCATCCTCGACTACGACAACCCGCCGTTCCGGCGCTGGTTCGTCGGCGGCACCACCAACCTGTGCCACAACGCCGTTGACCGGCACCTGGCCGAACGCGGCGACCAGCTGGCCCTGGTCGGCTGGTCCACCGAGACCGGCCAGGTGCGCGAACTCACCTTCCGCCAGCTGCACCGCGAGGTGAACGCCTTCGCCGCCGTGCTGCAGTCGCTGGGCGCGCGCAAGGGCGAGCGGGTGGTGATCTACATGCCGCACACCGTCGAGGCGGCGGTCGCGATGCTGGCCTGCGCCCGCATCGGTGCGATCCACTCGGTGGTGTTCGGCGGCTTCGCCGCGCACAACCTGGCCGTGCGCATCGACGACGCCAGGCCCGCGGTGCTGGTCTGCGCCGACGCCGGCATGCGCGGCGGCAAGGTGATCCCGTTCAAGCCGCTGGTGGACGAGGCACTGGCGCGCGCGCAGCACCCGCCTGCGCACGTGCTGGTGGTCAACCGCGGCCTGGCCGCCGAGCTGCCGATGCAGGAGGGGCGCGACCTCGAGTACGGCCCGCTGGCCGCGCAACACGCGGACGCCGAAGTGCCGGTGGAATGGCTCGAATCCAACGAACCCAGCTACATCCTCTACACCTCCGGCACCACCGGCAAGCCGAAGGGCGTGCAGCGCGACGTCGGCGGCTATGCCGTGGCCCTGGCCCTGTCGATGTGGTCGATCTACGACGTGCGCGCCGGCCAGGCGATGTTCTCCACCTCCGACATCGGCTGGGTGGTGGGCCACTCCTACAACGTCTACGGCCCGCTGATCGCCGGCGCCACCTCGATCCTGTACGAAGGCCTGCCGACCTGCCCGGACCCGGGCATCTGGTGGCGCATCTGCGAGAAGTACGGCGTGCGCACCATGTTCTCCTCGCCCACCGCGGTGCGCGTGCTGAAGAAGCAGGATCCCAAGTGGCTGCGCAGCGCCGACCTGTCGCAGCTGCAGTACCTGTTCCTGGCCGGCGAGCCGCTGGACGAACCCACCGCCGACTGGATCACCAGCGCCCTGGGCAAGACGGTGATCGACAACTACTGGCAGACCGAGACCGGCTGGCCGGTGCTGACCCTGATGCCGGGCGTGGAACTGAAGCCGGTCAAGCTCGGCTCGCCGGGCCTGCCAGCGCCGGGTTACCGCCTGCGCGTGATCGACGAGAACACCGGCCAGGACGTGGGGCCGGGGCAGAAGGGCGTGCTGGCGATCCAGCCGCCGCTGCCGCCCGGCTGCCTGAGCACGGTGTGGGGCGATGACAACCGCTTCATCGCCAGCTACTTCAGCCACTTCAGGGAGCAGCTGTACAGCTCGCTGGACTGGGCGATCCGCGACGAGGACGGCTACACCTTCATCCTTGGCCGCACCGACGACGTGATCAACGTCGCCGGCCACCGCCTGGGCACGCGCGAGATCGAGGAATCGGTGGCCAGCCACCCGGACGTGGCCGAGGCCGCGGTGGTCGGCGTGCACGACGAGGTCAAGGGCCAGGTGCCGGTGGTGTTCGCCACCCTCAAGCGGCCCGACGCCGATCCGGCCGATGCCGCCTGCGCCATGCTGCAGACCGTCACCCGCCAGCTTGGCGCGGTGGCGCGGCCGCAGCGCGTGTACGTGGTCAGCGCCCTGCCCAAGACCCGCTCAGGCAAGCTGCTGCGCCGCTCGCTGCAGGCCCTGGCCGAGCACCGCGACCCGGGCGACCTGTCCACCCTCGACGATCCCAATGCGCTGGAGGAAGTGAAGCGCGCGCTGGAGCGCGGCGCCGACGCCGGCTGCTGAGTGACGGCATGGCGCAAGCGTCCCCCTTCCTGTAGCCGGGCGCATCCGACTCCCCCCGGATCGCCTGCCGGATGATGGAGGCCGGCAGGCGATGGATGCGTCCGGCCACGGGAACCTCCGGCTTGCCATGGAATACGCGGAACCATGGTCCCGGGTCCGGGCCTTGTTTCCACGAGGGTGCGGGTTGGCGATGATGCCGGGACTGCTGCGCAGGAGCAGTCGCGCGCGCCGCCAGGGCCAGGCATGCACGCAGCGGCCGCACGCTGCAGGAGCGGGACAGGCAGCATCCATGGCGCAAGGGGGAAACCATGAAAGAGGACGACTACGCCCGGCTCGAAGCGCTCTGCGCCGGTTTCCAACGGCAGTGGATCGCGGACCTGCGCGACACGCTCCGGGCGCATGGCATCGCCGACGAGGTGGCCAAGTCCGTCTGCGGCGATTTCAGCTTCGCGCTCTCGATGCTGCTGGACCAGGGCGAGATCGCGTACCAGGGCCGCATGTACCGGCCGTTCGTCGCCTTCGAGGTGGAGTCCGGGGACGAGGAGCCGGGGGAAATGATCGTCGAGCCGCTGGGGCCGGAGTTCCACGAGTACGCCTACGGAACCACGGAAGAAGCCTGGGAGGACACCGGCCGGCCCGATGGCGGCCCCCCGCGCAGCCCGTTCCCGCGCAGACGCCGGCGCACGCTGGACGAAGGACCGGCGCCCGGCCTGGGCGTCCATCCGGCGTCCGCCACCCACGCGCTCACCGCGGCGGTGGAACGGAAACGCCTTCCTCGGTCTGCATCACCGGCTTGAGGGTGCCGTCATCGTTGTACTGCAGGTACTCGACGGTGACCGCGCGGCGGCCGAGGGCGCCTTCCTGGTCGCCGATGGTCAGGGCGGCGTTGTGCAGGAAGATGTACCACTGGCCCTTGAACTCGGCGATGCCCGGGTGGATGGTGAAGCTGTTCTTGCCCGAGCCGGTCAGTTCGCCGCGGTAGGTCCACGGGCCCTGGATCGAGGACGCGGTGGCGTAGGAGATGCGCTCGTCGGTGTGGGTGCTGCGGTCCAGCGAGGCGTAGGTGAGGTAATAGGTGTCGCCGCGCTTGTGCAGCCACGGGCCCTCTTCGAAATGCGGCGGGGTTATCTCGGTGATCGGGCCGTCAAGCTCGATCATGTTCGGCTTGAGCCGGGCGATGTAGCAGTGGCGGTTGCCCCAGGCGATCCAGGTGCTGCCGTCGTCGTCGGTGAACACCGTCGGGTCGATGTCTTCCCAGCTGTGCTCGCCCTTGGGCGTCATCTGGTTGGTGACCAGGGCCGAGCCCCGGGCGTCGACGAACGGGCCGGTGGGCGAATCGGACACGGCCACGCCGATGGCCTTGCCCGGGTGGGTGTCGTCGTGCTCGACCGCGGTGTAGAACCAGTAGCGGCCATCCTTCCCGATGACCTGGGAAGCCCAGGCATCGCCCTTGGCCCACTTGAAGTCGGTGGCCTGCATGACCGGGCCGTGGTAGGTCCAATGCTTCATGTCGCCGGTCGAGTACGCCAGCCACTGGCGCATGTTGAACATTTCCCCGTCCCGCGCCTCGTCGTGGCCGACGTAGAGGTACAGGCGGTCGCCGACCACCAGCGGCGCGGGATCGGCGGTGAAGCGGTCGCGGAACAGCGGATTGGAGCCCGGCGCAGGCCCGGGTGGATGCGCGGCGTGCGGATCCGTGCCGGCCGCGGCAGGCAAGACGGTGCTGCACAGCAGGAGCGCGAGGGCGGCGTGGCGGAGGCAGGAGAAGGTGCGGGACTTCGCAGGCATCGGTGGGCTCCGGGATCTCGGTGGTCCGCGCGGGCGGCCGGGCGAGTGTAGGCGCCGTCCGTCGCCCCACCGATTCGATCTGCGCCCGCCGGGATAACCGTCGGTATATGCCAATGCGCAGGCGCGCACGCCTGCTCGCGCAGGAAGCGTTGCGCCGCCTGCCCGGCGCCGTGCAGGATCCGTGCCGCGGTATTTCACGCCCGTTTCACGTCGCTTTCCCGCTAATCCGCGCGCCGACGCGGAAGCCCGGTTTCCGTTAGGCTCGTCCAACAATGTGGCTGGGGGGATCCGCTGGCATGCCGGGGGGCGTCCGGCTGCGCCCATTACAGGATTCCTGCATGGCCGCTCTCGACCCGCGTACGCTCACCCTCATCCAGTCCTGCCAGGACGCCATCCTCGACGCCTGGGCCGCCGGCTTCGCCCGGGCCGCGCAGGACGGGCGTGCTTCGCCGCTCGAGCTCGACGCGCAGGTGCGCGGGTTCTGGCAGGCCTTCGCCGCCGCGCTCGGCCGCGCCGACGTTTCCAGCCTGCAGGGGGCCGAGTGGGACGACACCCGCCACTTCCTCGAGGACCTGTCGCGCGACCGCGTGCTCAAGGGCTTCAGCGCCGCGGAGACGGCGACCTTCATCTTCTCGCTCAAGCGCCCGCTGTTCGACGCGGTCGAGCAGGGCCTGGCCGCCGATCCGCAGGCCATGGCCGCGCAGTTGCGCGTGGTCTCGGACCTGCTGGACCAGCTGGGCCTGCACACCGTCAAGGTGTTCCAGAAGAACCGCGAGGACGTGATCAAGCGCCAGCAGGAGGAAATGCTGGAGCTGTCCACCCCGGTGGTGAAGCTGTGGGAGGGCGTGCTGGCGCTGCCGATGATCGGCACCCTGGATTCGCAGCGCACCCAGGTGGTGATGGAATCGCTGCTGCAGCGGATCGTGGAGACCGGTTCGGAGATCGCGATCATCGACATCACCGGCGTGCCCACGGTGGACACCCTGGTCGCCCAGCACCTGCTCAAGACCGTCACCGCGATCCGCCTGATGGGCGCCGACGCCATCATCAGCGGCGTGCGCCCGCAGATCGCGCAGACCATCGTCCACCTCGGCCTGGACCTGCAGGGCATCGTCACCAAGGCCAACCTCGCCGACGCCCTGGCGCTGGCGCTCAAGCGCACCGGCGTCACCGTGGCGAAGGCGGCCTGATGGAGCGCATCCCGATCCTGCAAATGGGCGACGTCCTGCTGGTCACCATCCAGGTGGACATGCACGACCAGCTTGCGCTGACGCTCCAGGACGACCTGGCCGAACGCATCCGCGCCACTTCCGCGCGCGGCGTGCTGATCGAGATCTCGGCACTGGACATCGTCGACTCCTTCATCGGCCGCATGATCGCCACCATCTCGGCGCTGGCCGCGGTGATGGACGCACGCACCGTGGTGGTGGGCATGCAGCCTGCGGTGGCGATCACCCTGGTGGAGCTGGGCCTGAACCTGACCGGCGTGAGCACCGCGCTCGACGTGGAGCGGGGCATGCGCCTGCTGCGGCAGGCAGGCGCCGGCGTCGAATGAGCAGCGCAGGGGAGTTGCCGATCCGCACCGAGCAGGACGTGGTGCTCGCCCGCCAGGCCGCCCGCCAGGCGGCGGTGGCCTGCGGCCTGCGCCTGGTCGACCAGACCAAGCTGGTCACCGCCGCCAGCGAGCTGGCGCGCAACGCCGTGGTCTACGGCGGCGGCGGGACGATGCACTGGCGCGTGGTCGAGGACGGAATGCGCCGCGGCCTGCGCCTGGAGTTCGTCGACCAGGGCCCGGGCATCGCCGACATCGAGCAGGCGTTGACCGACGGCTGGACCTCGGGTGCCGGCATGGGCCTGGGCCTGTCCGGTTCGCGCCGGCTGGTGGACGCGTTCGAGCTGGACAGTGCGCCGGGGCGGGGCACGCGGGTGGCGATCACCAAATGGGCATAGGGTTCGTCGGCCATCCCACGCGCTCCATCGTGGTCGAGGAGTCCTCCCAGGTCGGCCAGGTGCGGCGCGAAGCGCAGTCGCTGGCGCAACTGGCCGGATTCGCCGAACTGGATGCCGGGCGCGTGACGCTGGCGGCGGTGGAAATCGCCACCAACGTGCTGCGCCATGGCCGCGGCGGGCGGGTGCTGTTGTCGCTGCTGCAGGGCCGCGATGGCCGCGGTGTGGAGGTGTGCGGGATCGACCGCGGCCCGGGCTTCTCGCTGCCGCAGTGCCTGCCGGACGGCTATACCACCGGGGTTGGCAGCCCGGGCCAGGGCCTGGGCGCGATCCGGCGCCAGGCCCAGGTGTTCGACGTGTGGTCGGACGGGCGCGGCGCGGTGGTGCTGGCGCGCATCTATCCCGAGCGCAGCCGCGGGCAGGACCTCGGCTACGGCGCGCTGCGCCTGCCCATGCGCCAGGAAAGCGCCTGCGGCGATGCCTGGTTCCTGGGCGGCGACGGCAGCCGCGTGCTGGGCGTGCTGGTCGATGGCCTGGGCCACGGCCTGCTGGCGGCCGAGGCGGCCGATGCCGGCATCGCCGCGGCGGCCACAGCCGCGGACCTGCGCGCGGAGGAGGTGCTGGCGCGCATGCACGCACGCATGTCCTCCACCCGCGGCGCCGCCGCCGCGGTGTTCGAGCACGATCCGCAGGCCGGCGTGGTGCGCTTCGCCGGGGTGGGCAACATCGCCGCGGCGATCCACCTGCCCGGCGCGCCTGCACGCGGCCTGGCCTCGCATCCGGGCATCGTCGGCGCGCAGTACCGGCGCGCACCGGCGTTCGTGCTGCCAGCCGAACCGGGCGCGCTGCTGCTGCTGCACAGCGACGGCCTGCAATCGCGCTGGAGCCTGGGCGCGTACGAGGGCCTGGCCCACCGCCACCCGGCGCTGGTGCTGGCGGTCCTGCTGCGCGACTTCGACCGCGGGCGCGACGACACCGGCGCGCTCGCCATCCGCCTTGGAGGCCGGACGTGAATACCCCCGTTGCCACGGACACCGAACTGCAGCGCCTGCACGCGGAGAACGCCGCGCTGCGCGCCGAGCTGGAGGAGACCAACCAGGGGGTGCTGGCCCTGTACGCCGAGCTGGACCAGCAGGCCGAGCAGCTCAAGGAGGTCTCCGAGCTCAAGAGCCGGTTCCTGTCCTACATGAGCCACGAGTTCCGCACCCCGCTGGGCTCGATCCTGAGCATCACCCGGCTGCTGGAGGAGGGCATGGACGGCCCGCTCAACGACGAGCAGCTCAAGCAGGTGCGCTTCGTCAGCACCGCGGCGGTGGAGCTGCGCGACATGGTCGACGACCTGCTGGACCTGGCCAAGATCGAAGCCGGGCGGATCTCGATCTCCCCGGCCTGGTTCGACCTGATGGACCTGTTCTCGGCGCTGCGCGGCATGTTCCGGCCGCTGGTGGAGGGCGCCAACCACGTCGAGCTGGTGTTCGAGGAGCCGCCGGCGCTGCCGATGCTCTACACCGACGACAAGAAGCTGGCGCAGATCCTGCGCAACTTCATCTCCAACGCGCTCAAGTTCACCCCGCAGGGACGGGTGTCGGTATCGGCGCGGCCCGAAGGCGCGGCGCACATCCGCTTCAGCGTGCGCGACACCGGCATCGGCATCCCCGGGCACATGCTCGGCGCCCTGTTCGAGGACTTCGTCCAGGTCGACTCGCCGATCCAGAAGCGCCTGCGCGGTACCGGCCTGGGCCTGGCCCTGTGCCGCCGCTTCGCCGAACTGCTCGGCGGCAGCGTCGGCGTGCACAGCGTGGTCGGGCAGGGATCGGAATTCCACGTGATCGTGCCCATCGCACTACCGGAGAAGAACGATGACGGGAGCTAGCCGGATCCTGGTGGTCGACGACAACGCCGCCACCCGCTACTCGGTGCGGCGCGTGCTCGAGCGCCAGGGCTTCAGCGTGGCCGAGGCCGGCACGGGCAACGAGGGCCTGGCGCAGCTGGCCGCGGCCGCGTTCGACGCGCTGGTGCTGGACGTGAACCTGCCGGACATGAGCGGCTTCGACCTGGTGCGTACCTTGCGCGCCGACCTGGCCACCAGCCTGCTGCCGGTGATCCACGTCTCCGCCGCCTCGATCGCCCGTGGCGACGTGATCGCCGGCCTCGACGCCGGCGCCGACGCCTACCTGGTGCATCCGGTTGACCACGACGTACTGCTGGCCACGCTGCGCACCCTGCTGCGGGTGCGCAGGGTCGAGGACGCGCTGCACGCCAGCGAGGCGCGCTTCCGCGGGATCTTCGAGAACGTGGGCGCGCCGATCGCGGTGGTGTCCGGCGAGCTGGAGGTGCGCGATTCCAACCACGCCTTCAAGCGCCTGCTGGACGAGGCGGGGGCGCCGGACCTGTCCGCGCTGTTCGGCGATCAGCCGGTGGACGCGCTGTGCGAGGCCTTGCGCAGCGGCGGCAGCTGGAAGGGTACCTACTGCCTGCATACCCCGCGCGGCCGCCGCGTGACCGAGTGGCGGGTTAGCCCGTACAAGGGCCCGGGCGCGGGCCTGCTGTACGTGGAGGACCAGACCGAGCAGCACGCGCGCGAGCAGGAGCACCGCCAGCAGCTGCATTCGGCCACCAGCGAGCTGGCGGTGCAGATCGCCGAGCGCGAGCGCACCGAAGCCGAGCTGCAGCAGGCGATGAAGATGGACGCGCTGGGCAAGCTCACCGGTGGCATCGCCCACGACTTCAACAACCTGCTGACCGGCATCATCGGCGCGCTGGACATGATCAACGCCGCGGTGGAGAACGGCCGCCTGGAGCGCATCCCGCGCTTCGCCGGGGTCGCCACCACCTCGGCGTTCCGCGCCGCGGCGCTGACCCAGCGCATGCTGGCGTTCGCGCGCAAGCAGTCGCTGGATGCCACCGCGTTCGACATCGGCGCGCGCGTGTCCAGCCTGGCCGAGCTGCTCACCCGCTCCATCGGCGAGAACATCGACCTGGCGTTCGACCTGCCGGCGGAAGGCCTGGTCGTGGTGGCCGACGCCAACCAGCTGGAGAGCGTGGTCCTGAACCTGGTGATCAACGCGCGCGACGCGCTGAAGGGTGCCGGGCGCATCACCATCTCCGCGCGCCCGGCCACCCAGGTGCCGTCCGACCTGCCACCGGGCGAGTACGTGAGCCTGGAGGTGACCGACGACGGCCCCGGCATCCCCGCCGACATCATCGACAAGGTGTTCGAGCCGTTCTTCACCACCAAGCCGATCGGGCAGGGCACCGGCCTGGGCCTGTCGATGACCTACGGCTTCGCCCGCCAGAGCGGCGGCACCGCGCGCGTGCACAGCGTCGAAGGCCAGGGCACCACCATCGAGCTGCTGCTGCCGCGCGGGCGCCAGGCCGCGCCGGAGGCGCCGGTGGAGGAGCCGGAGGTACGCGGCGGCGCCGAGAGCATCCTGCTGGTGGACGACAACGAGCTGGTGCGCGGCATGGCGCTGGAAGTGCTGGTGGACGCAGGCTACGAAGTGGTGGCCTGCACCGACGCGGCCGAGGCGCTGCAGGCGGCCGCCCAGCGCGGCTTCGACCTGCTGCTGACCGACGTCGGCCTGCCCGGGATCAGCGGCCGCGAGCTGGCCGACCGCGTGCGCGAGCGGCACCCGGGCACCGCGGTGCTGTTCGTCACCGGCTACGCGGAGAACGCCCAGGACCGCCAGGCCTTCCTCGGCGAGCGCATGGACCTGCTGCTCAAGCCGTTCAACCTCAACGAGCTGCTGCGCGCGGTGCGGCAGAAGCTGGGCTGAGGCACGCGGCTCAGGCGCGCGGCGCGCTGTCTTCGCCGCTTTCCGGCGGCAGCCCGGTGTAGCTGGCGCGCGGCCGGATCAGCCGGCCCAGTGCCTGCTGCTCGAGCACGTGCGCCAGCCAGCCGGCCAGGCGCCCGGCGGCGAAGATCGACAGCGCCGGCGCGGCGGGCAGGCCGTACACGTAGCAGATCGCGGCCAGCATGAAGTCCACGTTGGGGCGGCGCTCGGACACGCCCTCGGCGGCGGCGACTACTTCCTCCACCAGCTGCATCGGTGCCTCCGCCACCGGCTGGGTGCGCAGCATGGCCAGCAGTTCGGTGGCGCGCGGGTCGCCGTCCGGATAAAGCGCGTGGCCGAAGCCGGGCAGGTCCTCGCCCTGGCGCCAGCGCGCGGCGATCAGGCGCTTGACGTCGCGGGTCTGGCGCGCGTCCTCCAGCAGCGCGTAAACCCGCGCGGTGGCGCCGCCATGGCGCGGGCCGGCCAGCGCCGACAGGCCGGCGCACACGGTCGCGTGCAGGTGCGCGCCGGTGGAGGCGACCACGCGCGCGGCGAAGGCGGAGACGTTGAGCTCGTGGTCGGCGCACAGCACCAGCGCGGCGCGCACCAGTTCGGCGAAGCCTTCGTCGCCGGGGCACCAGGTGCCGGCCAGCAGGCGGTGCACCGGGCCGGACGGGCGCCGCGCCACCAGCAGGCCGGCGTTCTGCCGCAGCAGGGTCGCCGCCAGGGCGCGGCGGGTGGCCTGGTCGGCCTGGAACGAATGCGGCACCTGCAGCGCCAGCAGCGGGATCACCGCCATCGCCCGCGCCAGCGGCGGCAGCTCCTGGTCGGTGGCCAGCGCCACCACCCGCGCCGGCCAGTCGCCGGGCGGATCGGCGAACGGATCCTGGCTGCCGCAGTCCCACAGCAGGCGTGCGGTGTCCTCCAGGGTGGCGCCGGCGCGGGCCATGGCGACGGCTGAACGTCCGCGGTAGTAGGGTCCGTCCGGACGGATCAGCGAAATGCGCGTTTCCAGCACCGGCAGGCCGCGGTCCAGGCTCTGCGCGGCGCCGCGCGCCGGGCCGCGGCCGAGGCGCTTGCGCTGCGCCAGCCGCTCCACGTCCTGGCGGCGGTACACCCGGCTGCGGTGGTCGCGGCCGGGGCGGGATTCCAGCAGTCCCCGGCTGACATAGGCGTACAGCGTGGCCGGGCTGATGCCCAGCAGGCGGCAGGCCTCGGTAGCGGGAATCAGGTCGCGGTCCAGGGACATATTGATTTGAAGGATCAAGATTGATCAACCGGTAACAGGGTGACACATTGCCCGCGCCACGTGAACCACGTGCCCAGGAGTCCGCCATGTCCAATGCTTCCGCCGGTGCGCGCTTCCGCGCCGCCCTCGCCGCCGAGTCGCCGCTGCAGGTGATCGGCGCGATCAACGCCAACCACGCCCTGCTGGCCAAGCGCGCCGGCTTCCGCGCCATCTACCTGTCCGGCGGCGGGGTCGCGGCCGGCTCCCTGGGCCTGCCGGACCTGGGCATCAACACCCTCGAGGACGTGCTGATCGATACCCGCCGCATCACCGACGTGTGCGACCTGCCGCTGATGGTCGACATCGACACCGGCTTCGGCCCGTCCGCGTTCAACATCGAGCGCACGATCAAGAGCCTGATCAAGGCCGGCGCCGCCGCCTGCCACATCGAGGACCAGGTCGGCGCCAAGCGCTGCGGCCACCGTCCGGGCAAGGAGATCGTCAGCCAGGGCGAGATGGTCGACCGGATCAAGGCCGCGGCCGACGCCAAGACCGACCCGGACTTCTTCCTGGTCGCGCGCACCGACGCCATCCAGGTCGAGGGCGTGGACGCGGCGATCGAGCGCGCCATCGCCTGCGTCGAGGCCGGCGCCGACGGCATCTTCGCCGAGGCCGCCTACGACCTGGACACCTACCGCCGCTTCGTCGAGGCGGTGAAGGTGCCGGTGCTGGCCAACATCACCGAGTTCGGCAAGACCCCGCTGTTCTCGCGCGAGGAGCTGGCCTCGGCAGGCGTGGCCATCCAGCTGTTCCCGCTGTCGGCCTTCCGCGCCGCCAACAAGGCCGCCGAGAACGTGTACCAGGCCGTGCGCCGCGATGGCCACCAGCGCAACGTGGTCGACGCCATGCAGACCCGCGAGGAACTGTACGACCGCATCGGCTACCACGCCTTCGAGCAGAAGCTCGACGCGCTGTTCGCCGCGAAGAAGTAAGCGCATCCGGCCCGGCCCGGGCGGCCGGCCCCCCCCGAACACAGGAGCACGAAGATGAGCGACACCACCGCCACCGCCACGTTCAAGCCGAAGAAGTCCGTGGCCCTGTCCGGTACCGCCGCCGGCAACACCGCGCTGTGCACCGTCGGCCGCAGCGGCAACGACCTGCACTACCGCGGCTACGACATCCTCGACATCGCCAACGCCTGCGAGTTCGAGGAGATCGCCTACCTGCTGGTGCACGGCAAGCTGCCCAACCGCGCCGAACTGGCCGGCTACAAGGCCAAGCTCAAGGCGCTGCGCGGCGTCCCGGCGGCGGTCAAGTCCGCGCTGGAACAGCTGCCGCCGTCGGCCCATCCGATGGACGTGATGCGCACCGGCGTGTCGGTGCTCGGCTGCATCAGCCCGGAGAAGGACGACCACAACCACCCGGGCGCGCGCGACATCGCCGACAAGCTGATGGCCTCGCTCGGTTCGATGCTGCTGTACTGGTACCACTACAGCCACAACGGCAAGCGCATCGAGGTCGAGACCGACGACGACTCCATCGGCGGCCACTTCCTGCACCTGCTGCACGGGGAGAAGCCGCGCGAGAGCTGGGTGCGCGCCATGCACACCTCGCTGATCCTGTACGCGGAGCACGAGTTCAACGCCTCGACCTTCACCGCGCGCGTGATCGCCGGCACCGGCTCGGACATGTACAGCTGCGTCGCTGGCGCGATCGGCGCGCTGCGCGGGCCGAAGCACGGCGGCGCCAACGAGGTCGCGTTCGAGGTGCAGAAGCGCTACGACACCCCGGACGAGGCCGAGGCCGACATCCGCGCCCGGGTCGAGCGCAAGGAAGTGGTCATCGGCTTCGGCCACCCGGTCTATACCGTGGCCGACCCGCGCAACCAGGTGATCAAGGAAGTGGCGCGGCAGCTGTCGGCCGAGCAGGGCAACATGAAGATGTTCGACATCGCCGCGCGTCTGGAGGCGGTGATGTGGGAGATCAAGAAGATGTTCCCCAACCTCGACTGGTTCAGCGCGGTCAGCTACCACATGATGGGCGTGCCCACGGCCATGTTCACCCCGCTGTTCGTGCTGGCCCGCACCGCCGGCTGGAGCGCCCACGTGATCGAGCAGCGCCAGGACGGCAAGATCATCCGCCCCAGCGCCAACTACACCGGCCCGGAGAACCTCCCGTTCGTCCCTCTGGACCAGCGCCCCTGAAGTGCTATTGTGATCCCCGCGTATTCCTGGGGGGGAACCGATGCGCGAGGGGATTTACCGGAAGACCGAGGCGGGTCGCGACGAGATCCGCGACCGCGCCCGCAAGCTGCCGCCGCAACTGCGGACGGTCCTGCTGATGGTGGACGGCCAGCGCACGCTGGCCGAATTGCGCCAGGTGGCCGCCGGGGTCAAGGCCCCGGAGGACGCCCTGGAGCGGCTGCTGGCCGAGGGCCTGATCGAACCGGTGAGCAACGGCTTCGATGCCGCCGGGCTGGCCCAGGCCGCCCGCGGCGGCGGGCCGGGCGCACCGGTGCCGGCCGTGGCCGAAGAGGAGCCGCCGCCGGCACGCACGGCCGACGAGGCCAACGAATACGTGCGCCTGTACGAGGCCATGAGCGAGGCAGTCCGCGCCCACCTGGGCCTGCGCGGCTATTTCATGCAGCTGAAGATCGAGCGCTGCACCGACGCCGCCGGGCTGCGCGAGGTCCTGCCGGAGCTGCGCCAGGCCCTGGCCAAGGCCCGCGGCGAGGAGTTCGCCACGTTCTGGGAGCGCCAGCTCCAGGGCTGAGGGCCGCCGGGGTACTGGCGGCGCGGCGCCGTGGCCGGGCTCAGGCCAGGCCTTCGTCCCGGAGCGCGCGCTGCACGCCCGGGTCGGCGTCCATGCGCCCGCGGAAGGCGACCAGCGCGTCCAGCCCGGACAGGTCCACGCCGGTACGCGTGGCCCAGCGCAGCGCCATATAGAAGTAGGGGTCGGCAAAGCTGCGGAACCCGGCCAGCCAGTCGCGGCTGGCCAGGACCTTGTCCGCGCCCTCCAGCAGGGTGCGGATCCGGGCGCGGGCATTGCTGCGCAGCGCCTCGTGCTGCATCGGGTCGGCCACGAACGCGGCCGGCGCGAACATCGGCTTGAACGCCGGATGCAGGTCGGAATTGACGAAGGCCAGCCAGCGGGTGGCCTCGGCGCGCTGGCGGGCGCTGCCGTCGCCAGCCAGGCCGGACTCGGGGAAGCGGTCGGCCAGGTAGCCGGCGATGGCCACGTTCTGGGTCAGCACGAAGTCGCCGTCCACCAGCACCGGCACCGAGCCGGCCGGGTTCAGCGCCCGGAACTCCGGCGACTTCAGCCCGTCGGCGTCCAGGATCTGCAGCTCGAAGGGCTGGCCGGTCCAGCACAGGTCGATGTGGATCGCGGTGGAGCAGGCGCCGGGCTTGGTGTACAGCTTCATGCAGGTCGGGATGCGGGCTGGGGACGCCGGGAGAGGCGGCGCCGGGGACGGTGGGTCAGGTGCGCGGCTTGAGCCGCTGCACCCGGTAGAAGGTGTGGTCGCCGATGGTCGCCACCTGGTAGGCGTTGGACCAGCTGGGATTGGCGATGGAATGGGCGGCGAAATGGCTGGCGCCAGGCACGATTTCCTTGCGCTGCCCCGCCGGCAGCGCCCAGTTGCGCTCGGCGTCCAGGGCCACGGCCACCGAGCGGTGCCAGGCGTCCAGGTTGCGCAGGCGCGTGTCCGGCGAGACCAGGGTGGGGGCGAACTGCTTGCGCGCGGTGACCACGGCGCACATCGAGTCGCCCCACAGGCCGCTGTCCTTGCGGCGCAGCGCCACCTCGGCAACCGCGTGCTGGCCCTGCAGGCTCTGGTTGCGGGCTTCCAGGTACACGGTGGTGCTAAGGCACAGCGAGTCGGCGGCCGGCTGCGGCAGGAACTGCGACAGCCAGAGGATCCAGGCCAGCTTCATATGTATCTCCTTGCTCCGTCTTCGCGGTCGCAGGCCCGCCGGCAGGGCCGGGGGCAGGCGACGACGCGGGGCGTCATGGGGAGGCGGCCATCTCTCCACGGGCCGCCCGGGTGCCGGCGGAAGTGGTGCCGGCAGGACCCGCCAGTTGCTGGGGGCGGGTCGAAGTGGCGCGCACGATAGGTGCGATTTCCCTAACCGAAACTGAATATGCCAGGTTGACAACGGTCACACTCGGTGGCCTGTGGAAAGCATCCCGAGGGCTTGTTCGAGGCCGCGTGAAGGGCCGAGCGGCGGTTTTCCCGGGGCTTGGCGGAGGTGTGTCACCCGCGCCGGGAGGCCGGAGCAGGCGGCTGAACCGCCCCGCGCGAACCTGAACAGGCAGGCCGGCTCCGGACCGGATCGGCGTCCACCGGAGGCGCGAATGCGCGGCTCAGAACCCGGCGGCCAGCCGGCTGCCCTGGGCGATGGCACGCTTGGCATCCAGTTCGGCGGCCACGTCGGCACCGCCAATCAGGTGCACCGGCGCGGCGACCCCTGCCTGTTGCAGCTGCGCGTACAGGTCGCGGCGCGGCTCCTGGCCCGCGCATACGACCACCGTATCCACCGGCAGGACCTGCTCGGCGCCCTCGATCCGCACCCGCAGGCCGCCGGCTTCCATGCCCAGGTACTCGACCCCGCCGTGCATGCGCACCTGCTTGGCCTTGAGCGTGGCGCGGTGGATCCAGCCGGTGGTCTTGCCCAGCCGCGCCCCCGGCCGCCCCGGGCTGCGCTGCAGCAGCCACACCTCGCGCGCCGGCGGCTCGGGCCGGGCCGGCACCAGGCCGCCGCGGCCGGAGCCAGCCAGGTCCACACCCCATTCGGCGTGCCAGCGGCCCGGGTCGAGGGTGGGCGATGGGCCCTTCTGGACCAGGAACTCGGCCACGTCGAAGCCGATGCCGCCGGCGCCGATCACCGCCACCCGCGGCCCGGCCTGGACCCGGCCCTCGAGGATGTCCAGGTAGCCGACCACCCGCGGGTCGTCGGCGCCGGGGAAATCCACCCTGCGCGGCACGATGCCGGTGGCCAGCACGATCTCGTCGTAGCCGGCCAGCTCGTCCGGGCCCGCCAGGGTGCCCAGGCGCAGTTCCACCCCGGTCTCGCCGATGCGGTGGCCGAAGTAGCGCAGGGTCTCGACGAACTCCTCCTTGCCCGGGATCCGCGCGGCCAGGTTGAACTGGCCGCCGATCCGCGGCGCGGCCTCGAACAGGGTCACGCGATGGCCGCGCTGCGCCGCCACCGTGGCGCAGGCCAGGCCGGCCGGGCCTGCGCCGACCACCGCGATCCGGCGCGGGGTGGCCGCCGGCACGTAGCGCAGCTCGGTCTCGTGGCCGGCGCGCGGGTTGACCAGGCAGCTGGCGACCTTGCCCACGAAGATGTGGTCCAGGCAGGCCTGGTTGCAGGCGATGCAGGTATTGATGGCGTGGGTGCGCCCGGCGCGGGCCTTGTTCGGCCATTCCGGGTCGGCCAGCAACGGGCGCGCCAGCGAGACCAGGTCGGCCTGGCCGGAGGCGAGGATGCGCTCGGCCACCTCCGGCATGTTGATGCGGTTGACCGCCACCACCGGCACCGAGACATGCGGGCGCAGGCGCGCTGTGATCCCGGCGAAGGCCGCGCGCGGGACCGAGGTGGCGATGGTCGGCACCCGCGCCTCGTGCCAGCCGATGCCCGAGTTGATGATGGTGGCGCCGGCCGCCTCCACCGCGCGCGCCTGCTCGAGGATCTCGTCCCAGGCGTTGCCGTCCTCGACCAGGTCCAGGAGGGAAAGGCGATAGATAAGTATGAAGTCCGGGCCGCAGGCCTCGCGCACCCGGCGCACGATCTCCACCGCGAAGCGCATGCGCCGCTGCGCGTCGCCGCCCCAGGCGTCCTGGCGGCGGTTGGTGCGCGGGGCGGTGAACTGGTTGATCAGGTAGCCCTCCGAGCCCATCACCTCCACGCCGTCGTAGCCGGCGTCGCGGGCGCGGGCGGCGGCACTGGCGAAGGCGCGGATCTGGCGCTCGATGCCGCGTGCGGAAAGCTCGCGCGGGGTGAACGGGTTGATCGGCGCCTTCACTTTCGAAGGCGCCACCTGCAGCGGGTGGTAGCCGTAGCGGCCGGCGTGCAGCAGCTGCAGGCACAGCCTGGCGCCGTGCTCGTGCACGGCGCGGGTGAGCTGGCGGTGCGGGCGCGTTTCCCAGGGCCAGGACAGCTTGCCGCCGAACGGCTTGAGCCAGCCCTCCACGTTCGGGGCGAAGCCGCCGGTGACGATCAGTCCGGCGCCGCCGGCGGCGCGTTCGGCCAGGTAGGCGGCCAGCTTCGGGAAATCCCGGGCGCGGTCCTCCAGGCCGGTGTGCATCGATCCCATCAGCACCCGGTTGCGCAGGGTGGTGAAGCCGAGGTCGAGCGGGGCGAACAGGTGCGGGTAGGGCGTGGCGCTGGCGGTAGGCGTCATGGCGGATACGCTTGCGTACGGAAGGCCGCCATCGTCGATGAAAGCCCGGCGCCGGGCAAGCTGCGCCGCGGGGTCAGTCCCAGCCGGCCAGGGCCAGCTTGCCGATGGTGCGACCGGACTCCAGCCGGCGGTGGGCCTCGCGCAGGTTGGCGGCGTTGATCGGGCCCAGCACCTCGGCCAGGGTGGTCTTCAGCTCGCCGGCCTCGACCAGGCTGCCGACGCGGTTGAGGATGCGGTGCTGGCAGATCATGTCCGCGGTGCGGAAGCGCGGCCGGGTGAACATCGTTTCCCAATGGATACCGATGGCCTTGGCCTTGTAGTCGCCGCCGATGTGCAGCGGGCCCTTCGGCTCCACGATCAGGCCCAGGTGGCCCTGCGGCGCCAGCAGCCGGCCCAGTTCCTCCCAGTAGCGGTCGGTGTCGGCCAGGTTCACCGCGGCCTCCACTTCGGCGATGCCCAGCGCCTGCAGCTGCGGACCGAGCGGCTGGCGGTGGTCGACCACCTCGTGAGCGCCCATGCGCCGGCACCACTCGGCGCTCTCCGGGCGGGAGGCGGTGGCGACCACGGTGAAGCCGGCGTGCCGGGCCAGCTGGATGGCCATCGAACCGACCCCGCCGGCGCCGCCGACCACCAGCAGCCGGCGCCCGGCGTTGTCGCCGTCGAAGTCGTAGCGCATGCGCTCGAACAGCAGTTCCCAGGCGGTGAGCGTGGTCAGCGGCAGTGCCGCGGCCTCGGCGAAGTCCAGGGTGATCGGGCGATCGCCGGCGATGTGCTCGTCGACCAGCTGGTAGCGGGCATTGCTGCCGGGACGGGTGATGTCGCCGGCGTAGTACACCTCGTCGCCGGGCTGGAACAGGGCCACCGCGCTGCCGACCGCTTCCACCACCCCGGCCGCGTCGAAACCCAGCACCCGCGGCTGCGCTTCGCTGCCCTCGCGCGGGGCGCGCAGCTTGGTATCGATCGGATTGACCGAGACCGCCTCCACCCGCACCAGCAGGTCGTGCGGCCCGGGGGCGGGCGTGGGCAGTTCCACGTCCAGCAGCGCTTCGGGGTCGTCGATCGGCAGGTAGCGGGTCAGTCCGACGGCTTTCATGCGCAGGCTCCACCTTCGTGGTTGCGGGACCGTCCCATCATACGCAGCGCCCGCGGCCGGACCGGCGCAGGCTCCGGGCGCCGGCCTCTGCTGGAACCTGAACGGCGGTTTTCTTCAATTCACTTGTTACGGGACTGTTAACACCGCCTTCACATTAACGCGCCTAACCTGCGCCCCGACGTCGTGATTACGGCCGTCAGGGATATGCCGCTACCAGCGCATGTCTGCGTGAATCCTGAGGCAAGTGTTTCCACTTACTCCCCCGGATCATCCCCCCGAATCATCAAGGAGCTTGAGATGAACAAGAAACTTCTGACCGCTGCGCTGCTGGGCGGCCTGGCTGTGGCCCAGTCGGCTTCCGCGCAGGAGTTTGACGACCGCTGGTACCTGACCGGCTCGGTTGGCTTCAATTTCCAGGACAGCGGCCGCGGCACCGAGGATGCTCCCTTCGGCACGATCGGCCTGGGCAAGTTCATCAGCCCGGTGTGGTCGGTTGACGGCGAACTGAACTACCAGAACCCGTCGTTCGACGACAACAACGACCTGAACTGGAGCCAGTACGGCGCCTCGCTGGACTTCCGTCGCCACTTCATCCAGGAAGGCCGCGGTTTCAACCCGTACCTGCTGTTCGGCATCGGCTACCAGTACTCCGAGGAGGAGTACACCGTCCCGTCGCCGAACTCCCCGGCCCAGCGCGCCGAAGGTAACGTCGCCGCCAAGGTCGGCGCCGGCCTGCAGAGCACCTTCGACAACCGCGTCGCCGTGCGCGCCGAAATCGCCTACCGCGCCGATTTCGACGACCAGGCCGTCAACCCGGCCCGTGCTGGCCGCGACGACGACTGGTACGGCGACCTGCTGGCCTCGGTCGGCGTCGTGATCCCGCTGGGCCCGGCCGCCGCTCCGCCGCCGCCGCCGGCTCCGGCCCCGGTCGCGCCGAGCTGCGCCGACCTGGACGACGACGGCGACGGCGTCAACAACTGCGACGACAAGTGCCCGAACTCGCAGGCTGGCCAGGCCATCGGCCCGGACGGCTGCCCGGTCCCGGTCTCGATCGACCTGAAGGGCGTGAACTTCGACTTCGACAAGGCGACCCTGCGTCCTGACGCGGTGGCCATCCTGTCGGAGGCCGTCGAGATCCTGAAGCGTTACCCCGACCTGCGCGTCGAGGTGGCGGGCCACACCGACTCGAAGGGCACCGACGCGTACAACCAGAAGCTGTCCGAGCGTCGCGCCCAGGCCGTGTACGACTACCTGACCAGCAACGGCATCGACGCCTCGCGCCTGGTTGGCCCGGTCGGCTACGGCGAGAGCCGCCCGATTGCCCCGAACACCAACGCGGATGGTTCGGACAATCCGGAAGGCCGTGCGAAGAACCGTCGCACCGAGCTGAACGTCCAGAACTAAGCTTCCGGACGGACGCAGTCCAGGAGGGCCCGGCGCAAGCCGGGCCCTTTCTTTTTGCATGGCTGCCGGGCCCGCGGGCGCGGGATCAGGACGCCGGTCGCGGCATTTCTGCAGAGGCGTTAGCGATTTGCCAAGGTTCCGTAAGATTCTTCTTGAATCGGCCTGCACGCCGTGCCTACACTCGCCCCGTCTTCCAGGGGGAGTTCCACCATGCGTAAGTTGATTGCGGCAGGGCTGTTCGGCCTCACCCTCGTGTCCGCGGCGGCCATGGCTGCCGACGGTTGCGCCAACGCCCAGCAGTCCGGGGAGAAGGGCTGCGAGGCGGCCGCCAACGCCAGTGATCCGGCTGCGTACAAGCCGCAGACCGAATACGACAACACGCCCTGGCGCTTCGACATGAGCCAGAACGGCAAGCGCATGACCGCCGACGAGTTCGACGCGTGGATGAAGGCGCGCGGGGTGCGCGTGGCCAAGGGCGCCCCGGCTCCGGCCGCGACCGCCTCGGCGCCGGCCACCGAATCGGCGGCGGCACCGACCAAGGATTGAGGCACGGGATGGGCGCGCCTCCACGGTCGCGCCGCCCGAACCCCGCCGCGCCCGGGGCTCCCCGGGCCGGCGTCCGCCATGGTCTGGCCCGGGTCCTGTCCAAGGCCGGGCTGTGCTCGCGCACCGAGGCCGCGCTGGATCCAGGCCGGCCGCGTGCAGGTCGACGGCCGCGTCGTGCGCGATCCCGAATACCCCATGCGCGACGGCCTGCGCGGGGTGCTGATCGATGGCCGCGCCCCTGCCGGCCCGGAACGCATCTACCTTGCCCTCAACAAGCCGCGCGGCCTGGTGACCACCGCCCCCGACGAGCAGGGCCGCGACACCGTCTACCGCTGCCTCGACGGCAGCGGGCTGCCGTGGCTGGCCCCGGTCGGCCGCCTCGACCCGCCAGCGAAGGCCTGCTGCTGTTCAGCAACGATCCCGCCTGGGCCGCGCGCGTGCTGGATCCGGACAGCGGCCCGGACAAGACCTACCACGTCCAGGTCGACGCCATTCCCGACCAGGCCCTGCTGCAGGCGCTGTGTGCCGGGGTCGAGGCCGACGGCGAGCACCTGCGCGCGGCCTCGGCGCGGCTGCTGCACGCCGGCACCCGCAACGCCTGGCTGGAAATCGTGCTGGACGAGGGCCGCAACCGGCAGATCCGGCGGCTGCTGGCTGCGTTCGACCTGGCCGTGCTGCGCCTGGTGCGGGTGGCGATCGGGCCGCTGCAGCTGGGCACGCTGGACAAGGGACAGTGGCGCTTGCTGGAGCCCGCCGAGCGTGATGCACTGGCGCCGGCCACCGCCGCAGGGACGACGGCGGGGTAAGCGGTCACCGCCATCACCGGATGCGGGACCGCGGCATGCCATCCTCCCCCGGTCCCCTCCAGGAGTTGCCATGAAGGTCCTGCGAGTTTGCCTGGTGCTGTCCCTTCCCGTGCTTTGCGCCTGCGCCGGCCGCCAGGCGCGCGATGCCGCAGCCGCGTTGCCGGAGCCGCCGCCGAAGCCGGACGAGGTCATCATCGTCCGCAGCGACGACCCGCTCGATTACCGCTTCCACATGGAGCAGGAAGGGCGGCGGATGAATGCCGACGAGTTCGATGCGTGGATGAAGTCGCGCGGCGTGCGCATCGCCACCGGCAAGCCGGGGCAGGCGCCGGTGCCGGCCGGCGGCAACTGAGTCGCGCCCGGCGCGGTTTCCTGCGCCGGGCCCATCCGTGCTGCGGCGCCGGCCGGGCCGATGCCGGTGGCGGCGTGGCTCAGGCCTTGGCCACGCCCAGCTCGCGGCCGATGCGGGTGAAGGCGTCGATCGCGCGGTCCAGGTGCTCGCGGGTGTGGGCCGCGCTCATCTGCGTGCGGATCCGCGCCTGGCCCTGCGGCACCACCGGGTAGAAGAAGCCGATGGCGTAGATGCCTTCCTCCAGCAGGCGCTGCGCGAAGCGCTGAGCCAGCGGCGCGTCGTACAGCATCACCGGGCAGATCGGGTGCACGCCGGGCTTGAGGTCGAAGCCGGCAGCGGTCATGCGCTGGCGGAAGTAGGCGGTGTTCTCCTGCAGGCGGGTGCGCAGCTCGCCGGCCGACGAAAGCATGTCGAAGGCCTTGGTGCCGGCGGCGACCACGTGCGGCGGCAGCGAGTTGGAGAACAGGTAGGGGCGCGAGCGCTGGCGCAGCAGTTCGATGATCTCGCGGCGCGCGGTGGTGAAGCCGCCCAGTGCGCCGCCCATGGCCTTGCCCAGGGTGCCGGTGAAGATGTCGATCTTCCCGAGCACGCCCTTGACCTCGGCCGAGCCGCGGCCGGTGGCGCCGAGGAAGCCGGTGGCATGGCACTCGTCGATATGGACCAGGGCGTCGTACTTCCTGGCCAGCGCGGTGATTTCGTCCAGCGGGGCGATGAAGCCGTCCATCGAGAACACGCCGTCGGTGGTGATCATGATGGTGCGCGCGCCGTCGGCCCGGGCCTGCTGCAGCTGCTTCTCCAGGTCGGCCATGTCGCAGTTGGCGTAGCGGTAGCGCCTGGCCTTGCACAGGCGCACGCCGTCGATGATCGAGGCATGGTTGAGCGCGTCGGAGATGATCGCGTCGTTCTCGTCCAGCAGCGGCTCGAACAGGCCGCCGTTGGCATCGAAGCAGGCGGCGTAGAGGATCGTGTCCTCGGTGCCGAAGAATTGCGCGATCTTCGCCTCCAGCTGCTTGTGCAGGTCCTGGGTGCCGCAGATGAAGCGCACCGAGGCCATGCCGAAGCCGTGCGTGTCCAGCGCCGCGCGCGCGGCGGCGATGATCTCGGGGTGGTCGGCCAGGCCCAGGTAGTTGTTGGCGCAGAAGTTCAGCACCTTGCGCCCGTCGGCCAGTTCGATCTCCGCCGACTGCGGGCTGGTGATCACCCGTTCGGACTTGAACAGGCCCTGCGCGCGCAGGTCTTCCAGCTGGGCGGCGTAGCGGGCGATGGCGGCTTCGGACATGGGCGGACTTCGTTGCAAGGGAAAGCGTCATTCTAGCCAGCGTGCGCGCGGCCGCGGCCGTCATGCGCATCCGCTATATCCACCGGCCAGCAAGTCATTTCCGGTTGGCAAACTGAATAGGGAGTATTTTGGCGCACAACCGATGTCCGGCCCCCACCACGGAACTCCCATGCCCAAGCACATCCCCCACCGCCGCCCGCGCCTGCCGGACCGTTCCTGGCTGGCCGGGGCCGTCGCCCTGGCGCTGGCCGGTCCGGCGTTCGCGCAGTCCACCCCCACGGTCGAGGAACTGGCCCGCCGCCTGCAGGCGCTGGAAGCCCGCTATGGCGCCGCCACCAGCGTCGACGGCCAGGAGACCCTGGACCTGCAGGCACTGGACCAGCGGCTGCGCGCGCTGGAGCGCAACCTGGAACTGCAGGAGGAGGCGCGCGCGGCGAAGGAGAAGGCCGCGCCGGTGGTGGCGGTCAACGACCGCGGCGCCTCGTTCCGCTCCGGCGACGGTGCCTACGAGGTGAAGATCCGCGGCCTGCTGCAGGGCGACGGCCGCTTCTTCAACAGCGGCGCGCCCGGCGCCAACGACAGCTTCCTGCTGCGCACCGCGCGCCCGACCATCGAGGGCACCCTGGGCAAGTGGGTGGGTTTCCGCTTCACCCCGGAGTTCGCCGGCGACAGCGCCAGCATCGTCGACGCCTACGCCGACCTGCAGTTCTCGCCGGCGGCGACGCTGCGGGTGGGCAAGTTTACCTCGCCGGTGGGCCTGGAGCGGCTGCAGTCCTCGGCCTCGCTGCCGGAAATCGAGCGCGCCCTGGCCAGCGAGCTGCTGCCCAACCGCGACCTGGGCGTGCAGCTGCAGGGCGAGCTGGCCGGCGGCAAGGTGTCCTACGCCATCGGCGTGTTCAACGGCGCGGTCGACGGCCGCGACGCCACCACCACCAACCCGGACGACGAGTTCGAGTACGCCGGCCGCCTGTTCTTCGAGCCGCTCAAGGGCAGCGACAGCTTCTGGGCCGGCCTGGGTTTCGGCATCGGCGCCAGCATCGGCGACGTGGAAGGGGCCGGCAACAACTTCCTGCCGCGCTACCGCACCCCGGGCCAGCAGCAGTTCTTCGCCTACCGCGGCACCGTGGCAGCCGCCGGCCAGCGCAAGCGCTGGTCGCCGCAGGGCTATTTCTACCGCGGGCCGTTCGGGCTGCTGGCCGAATACGCGTCCTCCAGCCAGGAGCTGGGCGCCGGCGGCACCACCGCGGACCTGGAAACCACCGCATGGCAGGCCACCGCCAGCTGGGTGCTTACCGGCGAGGACGCCAGCTACCGCGGGGTCAAGCCCGCGCGCGCCTTCGCCCCGGGCAAGGGCGGCTGGGGCGCCTGGGAACTGGTGGCCCGCTACGGCCGCCTGGAGGTGGACGAGTCGGCGTTCCCGGTGTTCGCCGACCCGGCCGTGTCGGCGCGCGAGGCCAGCGCCTGGGTCGCCGGCGTGAACTGGTACCTCAACAACAACCTCAAACTGGTGTTGAACTACCTGCAGACCGGCTTCGAGGGCGGGGCCGCCGGCGGCGCCGACCGCGAGGACGAGAAGGCGGTGTTCACCCGCCTGCAGGTCGCATTCTGACAAAGCCCCATCCAACCGGAGGTTCGTCCCATGAATACCATCCGCCGTTCCCTCCTGGTGCTGGCCGCGAGCTTCGGCCTGACCCTCGCGGTGGGGGCCCTTGCCAAGGACGCAAGGCTGCTCAACGTGTCCTACGACCCCACCCGCGAGCTTTACCGCGAGTTCAACGCCGCCTTTGCCCGCCACTGGCAGGAGACCCGCGGGCAGAAGGTCGAGATCGAGAATTCGCATGGCGGCTCGGGCAAGCAGGCGCGCGCGGTGATCGACGGGCTGGAGGCCGACGTGGTCACCCTGGCCCTGGCCTACGACATCGACTCCATCGCCGAGCGCAAGCTGATCGCGCCGGACTGGCAGAAGCGCCTGCCGCAGAACAGCTCGCCGTACACCTCGACCATCGTGTTCCTGGTGCGCAAGGGCAACCCGAAGAACATCAAGGACTGGCCGGACCTGCTGCGCTCCAACGTCTCGGTGGTCACGCCCAACCCGAAGACCTCCGGCGGCGCGCGCTGGAACTACCTGGCGGCCTGGGCCTTCGCCGAGAAGATCTTCAAGGGTGACGAGGCCAAGGTCCGCAACTTCATGACCGCGCTGTTCCGCAACGTGCCGGTGCTGGACACCGGCGCCCGCGGCTCCACCACCACCTTCGTCCAGCGCGGCATCGGCGACGTGCTGCTGGCCTGGGAGAACGAGGCCTTCCTGTCGATCGAGGAGCTGGGCCCGGACAAGTTCGACATCGTGGTGCCCTCGCTGTCGATCCTGGCCGAGCCGCCGGTGGCGATCGTCGACCGCAACGTCGACAAGAAAGGCACCCGCGAGCTGGCCCAGGCCTACCTGGAGTTCCTGTACTCGCCGGAGGGCCAGCGCATCGCCGCCAAGAACTACTACCGCCCGCGCCATCCCGAGCACGCCGCGCCGGAGGACGTGGCCCGCTTCCCCAAGGTACAGCTGGTGACCATCGACGGCGCCTTCGGTTCCTGGGCGCAGGCGCAGAAGCGGCACTTCAGCGACGGCGGCGAGTTCGACCAGATCCTCGCCGCGGCCAAGGCCCGCTGAGCCGTGGGCCCGGGGCGCAGGCCCCGGGCCTTCCCGCCGCCCCGGCAGCGGGGTCGCAGACCCGAACCCGACGAAGCGAAGCCAAGCGATGTCCAGCGTCCCCAATCCCCTGACGCCGCCGGTGGGCGGCGCGCGCGCGTCCGGCCGGCAGCGCCGGGTGCTGCCCGGCTTCGGGCTGAGCCTGGGCTACACCCTCGCCTGGCTGGGCCTGATCGTGCTGATCCCGCTGGCCGGGGTGTTCGTGTACGCCTCCGGCCTGGGCTGGAACGGGCTGTGGCGGATCTGGACCGAGCCGCGGGTGCTGGCGGCGCTGAAGATCAGCTTCGGCACCGCGCTGGCGGCGGCCGCCTTCAACGCGGTGATGGGCACCCTGGTGGCCTGGGTGCTGGTGCGCTACCGCTTCCCCGGCCGGCGCCTGTTCGACGCCATGATCGACCTGCCGTTCGCCCTGCCCACCGCGGTGGCCGGCATTGCCCTGACCGCGCTGTACGGCGGCAACGGCTGGATCGGCCGCTGGCTGGAGGCGGCCGGGTTCAAGGTGGCCTACACCCCGGTGGGCATCACCGTGGCCCTGGTGTTCATCGGCCTGCCATTCGTCGTGCGGGTGGTGCAGCCGGTGCTGGCCGAGACCGAGGGTGAACTGGAGGAGGCCGCGGCCACCCTCGGCGCGGGGCGCTGGAACACGGTGTGGAAGGTGGTGCTGCCGACGGTGTGGCCGGCGGTGCTGGCCGGCTTCGCCCTGGCCTTCGCGCGCGGGGTGGGGGAGTACGGTTCGGTGATCTTCATCGCCGGCAACATCCCGATGGTTTCGGAGATCGCGCCGCTGCTGATCACCATCAAGCTGGAGGAATTCGACTACGCCGGCGCGACCGCGATCGCGGTGGCCATGCTGCTGCTGTCCTTCGCCCTGCTGCTGGTGATCAACACGCTGCAGGCGCGCCTGGCCCGGCGCCGGGGAGGGACTTGAGATGGCGCCACAGACGGGTGGTAACGTGCAGGGCGTCATCGCCCTGGATCCGCCGCAACTGACCATGGCCCCGAGCGCGCCCACCGTCGGTGCCCGCCCGGCCTCGCCGACCAGCGAGCCGCGCTGGGTGCAGTGGCTGCTGATCGCCGCCGCGATCGGCTTCCTGCTGGCGTTCCTGCTGCTGCCGCTGCTGCTGGTGTTCGCCGAGGCGCTACGCGGCGGGATCGGCGCGTTCCTGGCCGCGATCCGCGAGCCGGACGCGCTGGCGGCGATAAGGCTGACCCTGCTGGTCACCGCCATCACCGTGCCGCTGAACCTGGTGTTCGGCGTGGCCGCGGCCTGGCTGGTGGCCAAGCACGAGTTCCGCGGCAAGCGCATCCTGGTGAGCCTGATCGACCTGCCGTTCGCGGTCTCGCCGGTGGTGGCCGGCCTGGTGTTCATCCTGATCTTCGGCGCCCATGGCTGGGCCTGGCCGCTGATCGACGAGGGCGTGCAGCTGTCGCTGCCGCTGCTGGGCCAGGTGCACCTGCAGCTGCCGAAGATCGTGTTCGCGCTGCCGGGCATCGTGCTGGCCACGGTGTTCGTGACCTTTCCGTTCATCGCCCGCGAGCTGATGCCGCTGATGGAGCAGCAGGGCAGCGACGAGGAGCTGGCCGCGCTGAGCCTGGGCGCCAGCGGCTGGCAGGCGTTCTGGCGGGTGACCCTGCCCAACATCCGCTGGGGCCTGCTGTACGGCGTGCTGCTGTGCGGCGCCCGCGCCATGGGCGAGTTCGGCGCGGTCTCGGTGGTGTCCGGCCACATCCGCGGGCGCACCAACACCCTGCCGCTGCACGTGGAGATCCTCTACAACGAATACGCCTACAGCGCCGCCTTCGCGGTGGCCACGCTGCTGGCGCTCAGCGCGCTGGTGACCCTGGTGCTCAAGACCTGGCTGGAGTGGCGCCACGGCGAATCGCTGGCCGCCACGCACCGGCACTGAGGACGCACGATGAAGATCGAGATCCAGAACCTGCACAAGTGCTTCGGCGCGTTCGCCGCGCTGGACGACATCAACCTGGAGATCCGCGACGGCGAGCTGCTGGCGTTGCTGGGCCCGTCCGGCTCGGGCAAGACCACCCTGCTGCGGGTGATCGCCGGGCTGGAGCATGCCGACGGCGGGCGCATCCTGTTCGGCGGCGAGGACGCTTCGCGGCTGACGGTGCAGGAGCGGCGGGTCGGCTTCGTGTTCCAGCACTATGCGCTGTTCCGGCACATGACCGTGGCCGAGAACATCGCCTTCGGGCTGAAGGTGCGCCGCGGCCGCGAGCGCTGGCCGGCGGCCCGGATCGCCGCGCGGGTGGAGCAGCTGCTGTCGCTGGTGCAGCTGCAGGACCTGGGCGGGCGCTACCCGGCGCAGCTGTCCGGCGGCCAGCGCCAGCGCGTGGCCCTGGCGCGTGCGCTGGCGATCGAACCGCGGGTGCTGCTGCTGGACGAGCCGTTCGGCGCGCTCGACGCCCAGGTGCGGCGCGACCTGCGCGGCTGGCTGCGGCAGCTGCACGTGCAGACCGGCCTGACCACGGTGTTCGTGACCCATGACCAGGAGGAGGCGCTGGAGCTGGCCGACCGGGTGGCGATCCTCAACCGCGGCCGGATCGAGCAGCTGGCCACCCCGGCCGAGGCCTACGACCGCCCGGCCAGCCCGTTCGTGTATTCCTTCGTCGGCGCGGTGAACCGCCTGCGCGGGCGACGCCAGGGCGACCGCATCGAGGTTGGCGGCCTGGTGCTGCCGCCGCCGTGCGGGCCGCTGCCGGGCGGGGACTCGGCGGAACTGGACGTGTACGTGCGCCCGGAGGACCTGCGCCTGGGCGAGGGCGGCTGGGAGGCGGTGGTGGTCGATGCCCAGCGTAGCGGCCCGCGCCTGCGGGTGCGGGCACGCCTGCAGGGCGGGCAGGGTCAGGAAGTGGAGGTGGAGCTGCCGGTGGACGCGCAGCAGGCGCATCCGCCGGGGAGCCGGGTCGGGCTGGTGCCGGTGCGCTACGGGGCGTTCGCCGGGGCCTGAGCAGCGGGCGGGGCACCGGGAACTGGTTGACGCTGCAATTGTTGCGTCGCAATATCCGCTGGGTTAAGTATTTGTGAACCATGACGGCTCCCGGCCGCCCGCGTGCTCCACCCCACCAGAGGAGATCCAAGGATGAAGTCCTTCAAGCTCGCTGCTTCGCTCGCCGTCCTGCTGTCCGCCGTCCCGTTCGTCGCGTCCGCGCAGGAGGAGTCGCCGTTCTCCTGGGAAGTGACCGCCGTTTCCGATTACGTCTGGCGTGGCGTCTCGCAGTCCGACGAGGATCCCACCCTGCAGGCCGGCTTCACCTACACCTCGGCTTCCGGTTTCTACGCCGGCGTCTGGGGTTCGGGCGTGGACTTCGGCCCGGGCGACCCGAACACCGAGGTCGACGGCTTCATCGGCTACAACGTCGACCTGAGCGACGCGGTCAACTTCGACGTGATGATCAACCGCTACACCTACCCGGGTGCCAGCGACCTCAACTTCAACGAGCTGATCACCACCACCACCTTCGCCGAGAACTACTCGCTGACCGTCGCCTACAGCAACGACTTCGGCGGCAGCGACACCAAGGCCTGGTACGTGGCCGGCGGCGCCAGCATCGGCCTGCCGAACGACTTCAGCCTCGACCTGGGCGTCGGCCGCAGCATGTTCGACGACGACTACAGCGACGACTACACCGACTGGAGCGTCGGCCTGAGCCGCAGCTGGGGCCTGTTCAGCGCCTCGCTGGCCTACGTCGGCACCGACGGCAGCGGCCGCGACATCTTCGGCGACCTGGCCGACGACCGCGTGGTGCTGACCCTCAGCATCGGCCAGTAACGGCCCCCGCGGCAAAGGAAAAAGGCGCCATGCGGCGCCTTTTTCCGTTCCAGGGCCGGCCGCGTGCTCAGGTCCAGCTGAGCACGACCTTGCCGGCGCGGCCCTGCTCCATCAGGTCGAAGCCCTGCTGGAACTCGTCGATCGGCAGCTGGTGGGTCAGCACCTTGCCCAGCGGGAAGCCGGACAGCACCAGCTGGGTCATCTTGTACCAGGTCTCGTACATCTTGCGGCCGTAGATGCCCTGCACGGTCAGGCCCTTGAAGATGATCCGTTCCCAGTCGCAGCCGGCGCCCTTGGGCATGATCCCGAGCATGGCGATCCTGCCGCCCGGGTACATGCATTCGAGCATGTCGTTGAACGCGCGCGGGTTGCCGCTCATCTCCAGGCCCACGTCGAAGCCTTCCATGTGCAGGTCCGACATCACGTCGCGCAGCGACTGGTTGGCGACGTTGACCACGCGGGTGGCGCCCATGTCGGCGGCCAGCTTCAGGCGGTAGTCGTTGACATCGGTGACCACCACGTTGCGCGCGCCGATGTGCTTGCAGATGCCGGCGGCGATGATGCCGATCGGGCCGGCGCCGGTGATCAGCACGTCCTCGCCGACCACGTCGAACTCCAGCGCGCAGTGCGCGGCGTTGCCGTAGGGGTCGAAGAACGCCGCCAGCTCCGACGGCACCGGATCCGGCACCGGCCACAGGTTGGACGCCGGCATCACGATGTACTCGGCGAAGGCGCCGTCGCGGTTCACGCCGATGCCCACGGTGTGCGGGCACAGGTGCGGGCGGCCGCCGCGGCAGTTGCGGCAGTGGCCGCAGACGATGTGGCCCTCGGCCGACGCCCGCTGGCCGACCTTGTAGCCGGACACGCCCGGGCCCAGCTCGGCGATGCGGCCGACGAACTCGTGGCCGATCACCAGGCCAGGCCGGATCGTGCGCTGGCTCCACTCGTCCCACAGGTAGATGTGCAGGTCGGTACCGCAGATGGCGGTCTTCTCGACCTTGATCAGCACCTCGTTGGGGCCGGGCTGCGGCACCGGGACCTGCTCCATCCAGATGCCCCTGGCGGCTTCGCGCTTGACCAGCGCCTTCATGGTTCGGGACATCGGCGGGACCTCGGTGGCAGGGAGGGGAAGGCGCGCATTATAGGTTGCCAAAGAAACCATGGCGTCGGCGGCGCCCGTGCCGGGGGTGGCCATCCCCGGGTTGTCCGGGGAACCTGCCAAAAGTCATGGGCTCTCCCGGGGCGGGCGGGGGCTAGAATCCCGGTTCCTTTCGGTTGGAACCAAATGCCCATGCGCCTGCGCACCCTTTCCCTGTCCGTATTTGCCGCCTTGCTGGGCGCGCCGCTTGCCCATGCCGTGGAAGGCATGTGGGTCCCGCAGCAGCTGCCGGAGATCGCCGGTCCGCTGAAGCAGGCCGGGCTGGAGCTGTCGCCGGAGCAGCTGGCGGACCTGACCGGCGACCCGATGGGCGCGGTGGTCGCGCTGGGCGGTTGCACCGCCAGCTTCGTCTCGCCGCAGGGCCTGGTGGTGACCAACCACCACTGCGCCTACGGCGCCATCCAGCTCAACTCCACCGCCGAGAAGAACCTGATCAAGGAAGGCTTCAACGCCGCCACCCCGGCCGAGGAACTCAGCGCCGGTCCCAACGCGCGCGTGTTCGTGCTGGACGAGATCACCGACGTCACCGCCGAGGCGAAGGCCGCGATCGCCGCCGCGCCCAACGCGCTGGCCCGCACCCGCGCCCTGGAGGCGTTCGAGAAGAAGCTGGTCGCCGAGTGCGAGTCCGAGCCGGGCTACCGCTGCCGCCTTTACAGCTTCTTCGGCGGCAACACCTACCGCCTGTTCAAGAACCTGGAGATCCGGGACGTGCGCCTGGCCTACGCGCCCCCGGGCAGCGTGGGCAAGTATGGTGGCGACATCGACAACTGGATGTGGCCGCGCCACACCGGCGACTTCGCGTTCTACCGCGCCTACGTCGGCAAGGACGGCAAGCCGGCGCCGTTCTCCCCGGACAACGTGCCGTACCAGCCAAAGCACTGGCTGAAGATCGCCGACAAGCCGCTGGGCGCCGGCGACTTCGTGATGGTCGCCGGCTACCCGGGCTCGACCAACCGCTACGCGCTGGCCGCCGAGTTCGACCACACCGCGCAGACGGTGTACCCGGAGACCATCCGCCACTACCGCAACCTGATCGGCATGATCGAGGAGGCCGGGCGCAAGGATCCGGACATCCAGGTCAAGTACGCCAGCAACATGGCCGGCTGGAACAACTACGCCAAGAACTACGAGGGCCAGCTGGAGGGCTTCAAGCGCATCGACGCGGCCGCGCAGAAGCACGCCGAGGAAGCGGCGGTGCTGGCCTGGCTCAAGGGCCAGGGCAGGAAGGGCCGCGAGGCGCTGCAGGCGCACGCGAAGCTGGTGCAGCTGCTGGAGCAGTCCAAGGCGACCCGCAGCCGCGACTACACCCTGGCCATGTTCAACAACACCGGCGTGGTCGGCGCGGCCACCCAGCTGTACCGCCTGTCGCTGGAGAAGGCCAAGCCGGACGCCGAGCGCGAGCCGGGCTTCCAGCAGCGCGACCTGCCGACCATCGAGGGCGCGATGAAGCAGCTTGAGCGCCGCTACGTGCCGGCCATGGACCGCCAGCTGCAGGCCTACTGGCTCAACGAGTACATCAAGCTGCCCGCGGCCCAGCGCGTGCCGGCGGTGGACCAGTGGCTGGGCGGCAACGACGCCGTGGCCGTGGAGCGCGCCCTGGACCGCCTGGCCGCGACGAAGCTGGGCAGCACCGAGGAGCGCCTGAAGTGGCTGTCGGCCGACCGCGCCGCGTTCGAGGCCAGCGACGACCCGGCGATCCAGTACGCGGTGGCGGTGCTGCCGACCCTGCTGAAGCTTGAGCAGGAGCGCAAAGTCCGCGCCGGCGAGAACCTGGCCGCGCGCCCGGTGTTCCTGCAGGCGGTGGCCGACTACAAGAAGAGCCAGGGCAAGGCGGTCTATCCGGACGCCAACCTGTCGCTGCGCATCACCTTCGGCAACGTCACCGGCTACGAGCCGAAGGACGGCATGGCGTACACCCCGTTCACCACGCTGGAGGGCATCGTCGCCAAGGACACCGGCGAGGAGCCGTTCGACTCCCCGAAGGCGCTGCTGGACGCGGTCAAGGCCCGGCGCTACGGCGGGCTGGAGGATCCGCGCATCGGCTCGGTCCCGGTGAACTTCCTGTCCGACCTGGACATCACCGGCGGCAACTCCGGTTCGCCGGTGCTGGATGCCCGCGGCAAGCTCGTGGGCCTGGCCTTCGACGGCAACTGGGAGTCGGTCAGCTCCAACTGGGTGTTCGACCCGAAGATGACCCGTATGATCGCGGTCGACGCCCGCTACATGCGCTGGATCATGCAGGAGGTCTACCCGGCCCCGCAGCTGCTGCAGGAAATGGGTATTACCCGCTGAAACCGTCCGGGCCACGGGCCCGGCGGTCGGGTATCATGCGGCCCCCGTCGCGCGCAGGCGCGGCGGGGGTTTTTTCCCAGAGGGGACTCCATGCGCATCCTGCTTGCACGCCACGGCGAGACGCCGTGGAACGCCGAAGGCCGCTACCAGGGCCAGATCGACATCCCGCTCTCGCCGGTGGGCGAGGCCCAGGCCCGCGCGCTGGGCGAGCGCCTGCGCGACGTGCCGGTCACCCGCGCGGTGGCCTCGCCGCTGTCGCGCGCGCGGCGCACCGCCGAGCTGGCGCTGGGCGAGGACCGCGCCGGGATGCTGCAGCTGGATCCGGACGTGCAGGAGATCGCCCACGGCGAGTGGGAAGGCCTGCTGGCCAGCGAGATCAACGAGAAGGACCCGGCCCGCCTGCGCGCCTGGCGCGAGGAGCCGGACACGGTGCTGATGCCCGGCGGCGAATCGCTGCGCCAGGTGCTGGACCGTTCCTGGCGCGGCCTGGTGCGCGCCACCGAGGGCCTGGGCGCGGACGACATCCTGCTGCTGGTCGCCCACGACGCGGTCAACCGCGTACTGCTGTGCAGGATCCTGGGCCTGCCGATCAGCAAGCTGTGGACCTTCCGCCAGGCGCCGACCACGCTGAACCTGCTCGAAGGCCCGGACGTGGAGCACCTGGAAGTGGTGCGCCTGAACGACTGCTCGCACCACACCCCGTTCTTCGGCGAAGCCAAGCACCGGGCGCTGTAAAGCCCGGCGGCGGCCGGGACGCCTGGCCGCGCGCCCGCGCCGTGACCGGTGCCGAGGCGCCCGCCCGGGCGAGCTGCCATCCTGTTCCCGCGGCGCCGGCCGATGCGGCCGCACGCCGCGCCGTGGCCGCGGCACGCCCGCGGCGCGCCACTACCCTGGACCCGCATGAGCTCCACGTCCCGCACCCTGGCCGAATGGCTGGCCTACATCGAGACCCGGCATCCGCGCAGCATCGAGCTGGGCCTGGAGCGCGTGCGCGAGGTTGCCGCGCGCCTGGGGCTGCAGCGGCCGGCGGCGCAGGTGGTCACCGTGGCCGGCACCAACGGCAAGGGCTCGACCGTGGCCTTCATCGAGGCCATCGCCCGCGCCGACGGCTGGAAGGTCGGCGCCTACAGCTCGCCGCACCTGCTGCGCTACAACGAGCGGGTGCGGATCGATGGCGCCGAGGCCGCGGACGATGAGCTGGCCGCGGCCTTCGCTGCGGTCGAGGCCGCCCGCGGCGACACCCCGCTGACCTATTTCGAGTACGGCACCCTGGCGGCGCTGTGGCTGTTCCAGCAGGCGGGGCTGGACCTGGCGGTGCTGGAGGTCGGCCTGGGCGGCCGCCTGGACGCGGTGAACATCGTCGATCCGGACGTGGCGGTGATCACCACCGTCGACGTGGACCACGTCGACTGGCTGGGCAGCGACCGCGAGGCCATCGGCCAGGAGAAGGCCGGCATCGCCCGGGCCTGGAAGCCGCTGGTGCTGGGCGAGATCGACCCGCCTTCCAGCGTGCTGCGCCATGCCTACGCCATTGGCGCCAACGCGATCCGCGCCGGCAGCGACTACTTCCACGAGCCGGCCGGCGAGGGCCAGTGGCAGTGGCGCGAGATCGGCACCGAGCTGCTGCTGCCCGATCCGCAGCTGGCCGCCCCGGTGCAGCGCGCCAATGCCGCCGCCGCGATCGCGGCCCTGCGCGCGCTGCCGCGCTCGCCGGCGGAACCGGCGTGCGCGGCCGGCGTGGCCGCCGCGCGCATCCCGGGCCGGCTGGAGCGCTTCGAGCACGACGGCGTGGAGGTGGTGGTCGACGTGGCCCACAACCCGCAGGCCGCGCGCGAACTGGCTGCCTGGGCGAAGGCGCGGCCGGCGTCCGGCGCCACCGCCATGGTCCTGGCGGTGCTGGCCGACAAGGACGCGGCGGCAATCGTGCAGGCGCTGGAAGGCTGCGTGGACCGCTGGCACCTGGCGGGTCTGGAGGGCATCGCGCGCGGGGAAGCGGTCGATGCGTTGGCCGCGCGCCTGGCCGGTACCGCGGCCGCCACCGGCAGCCGCGATGCCAGCGTGGAGGCGGCGCTGGCGCGCGCCCTGGCGCAGTCGGCGCCGGGCGACCGGGTGGTGGTGGCCGGCTCGTTCCACACCGCCGCCGCCGCGCTGGCGATGCTGCGTTCAGGGCAATGACGGTTGGCCCGGCCGGGCTCCCCCTATAATTGCCGCCACTTCCCGCCAGGCCCCCAGCTCCCGTGGATACCACGCTGAAACAACGCCTGATCGGCGCGGCCGTGCTGGTCGCGCTCGCGGTCATCTTCCTGCCGATGCTGGTGCAGGGCCCGGCCCCCGACAGTGGCGTGGCCGACGTCTCCACCCGCGTCCCCGATGCGCCGGCCAGCGGCTACGAGACCCGCGAGCTGCCCCTGCTCGGTGCGCCCGCCGAGGTGGATGCCCCGGCGCCCGCCCCCGAGGCCGAAGCCGCCGCGACCGACGGCGAGGCGGCCGAGGCCGCGCCCGACCCGGCCACCGCGGCGGGACGCTGGGCGGTGACCTTCGGTGCCTATGCCAGCGAGAAGGATGCCGAGGCGGTGATCAACCGCCTGCGCCAGGCCGGCCTGGAGGGCTTCAGCGAGCGCACCACGGTGGGCGACCGCCCGGCTTGGCGCGTGCGTGTGGGACCGTTCGCCGACCGCGCCCTGGCCGAAGCCGGGCGCCTGCGCGCGGTGCGCATCCGCAACGACGTCAACGCCCAGGTGATCGCGCTGGACGCAGGCGCCGGGGAAGCCGCGCCGGCCGCCGCCGCGGCGACCGCGCCGGATACCGCGGCCGCTGCCGCTCCTGCTGCGACTACCGCGTCGCCCGCAACGACGGCGACGACGCCGCAGCCCGCCGCGGCGCAGCCCGCGCCGGCGCGCGATGCCCCGCGCCCGGCCGCGACCACGCCGGCGCCGGCGAAGACCACCGCGACCCCGGCCAAGTCGGCCACCGCCAGCACCTCCGCGGCCACCCCGTCCACCAGCGTGCCGGCGCCTTCGCCCACGCCGGCGGCCAGCAACGTGGGCTTCGCGGTGCAGATGGGCGCGTTCTCCAGCCAGGCCGACGCCAATGCGCTGCGCGACCGCCTGCGCGCGGCCGGCTTCAGCGCCATCGTGCAGCCGGTGCGCACCGACAAGGGCACCCTGCACCGGGTGCGGGTCGGGCCGGTGGCCACGCGCGCCGAGGCCGAGCAGCTGCGCGGGCGCCTGGCCGCCCACGGCGGCGGCATGGTGGTGCCGCACCCGTGAGCAGGACCGGCGCCGGCGCGCCGGCCGCGAAGCCATGAACGCGATCGACCTGGTCCTGCTGCTGGTGATTGCCGCTTCGGCCCTGCTGGGCCTGTTGCGCGGCTTCGTCGGCGTGGTCGCCTCGCTGCTGGCCTGGATCGCGGCCAGCTGGTGCGCGTTCCACTACGGCGGGCAGCTGGCCTTCCTGATCAGCGAGGATGGACAGCCCGGCACCTCCGGGCTGCTGGCTGGCTACGCGCTGGCGTTCTTCGGCGTGCTGGTGGCGGTGAGCCTGGTCGGCTGGATCATGCGCAAGCTGCTGCACTCGGTGGGCCTGTCGGGCGTGGACCGTGTGCTGGGCCTGGCCGTGGGCGTGCTGCGCGGCGCGCTGGTGGCCTGCGTGATCGTGCTGCTGATGGCTTTCAGCACCTTGCCGCAGCAACCGGCCTGGGCGCAGTCGCGCGCGCTGCCGCTGCTGCTGCCGGGCGCGCAGTGGCTGGCGCGCTGGCTGCCGGAGTGGGCGGCCGGCGAACTGGACTTTGGCAACGGTCGGGCCGGCGGCGATAATGGCGCCCTTCACCGCGCCGGCGCCATCGTCGAATCCCTTACCGGGGCCCTTCCCGTTCCCGATGACGCGGCGCCGCCGCCACCCGGCGGGGAGCCTCCTTCCTCTTCCAGTCCCAACCCCGGTCAGTAGACCGTCGGAGATTTGCATCATGTGCGGCATCGTCGGAATCGTCGGCAACGACAACGTCGCGGGCCAGTTGTATGACGGCCTGACCGTGCTCCAGCACCGCGGCCAGGACGCGGCGGGCATCGCCACCGCCGACGGTACCCGCCTGCGCCTGCACAAGGACAACGGCCTGGTGCGCGACGTGTTCAACGCCAAGGCGATGAGCGTGCTGGAGGGGCGGGTGGGCATCGCCCATTGCCGCTATCCGACCGCCGGCTCGGAGGGCATGGACGAGGCGCAGCCGTTCTACGTCAACTCGCCCTACGGCATCGCCCTGGCGCACAACGGCAACCTGATCAACACCGAGGCCCTGCGCCAGCAGGTGTTCGCCCAGGACCGCCGCAACATCAACACCGACTCCGACAGCGAAGTACTGCTGAACGTGTTCGCGCACGAGCTGGACGTGCAGGGCGAGCTGACCCCGCAGGCCGCGATCCGCGCGGTCGCCGGGGTGCACCGCCGGGTCAAGGGCGGCTACGCGGTGGTCAGCGTGGTGCTGGGCCTGGGCCTGGTCGCGTTCCGCGACCCGCACGGCATCCGCCCGCTGGTGCTGGGCAAGCGCGAGGGCGCGGCCGGTGCCGAGTACATCGTGGCCTCCGAGTCGGCGGTGCTGGACATCCTCGGCTTCGCCCGCGTGCGCGACGTGCAGCCGGGCGAGGCGCTGGTCGTCACCCCGCGCGGCGAGGTGTTCGCCGAGGTCTGCGCCGAAGCGGTCGAGCAGGCGCCGTGCATCTTCGAGTACGTGTACTTCGCGCGCCCGGACTCGATGATCGACAACGTCTCGGTGCACAAGGCGCGCATGCGCATGGGCGTCAAGCTGGGCGAGAAGATCCTGCGCCTGCGCCCGGACCACGACATCGACACCATCATCCCGATCCCGGACACCTCGCGCGACGCGGCGCTGGAGATCTCCAACGTGCTAGGCGTGAAGTACCGCGAGGGCTTCATCAAGAACCGCTACGTCGGCCGCACCTTCATCATGCCGGGGCAGGGCGAGCGGGTTAAGTCGGTGCGGCGCAAGCTCAATCCGATCCACCTGGAGTTCCGCAACCGCGTGGTGCTGCTGGTGGACGACTCGATCGTGCGCGGCACCACCAGCCAGCAGATCGTGCAGATGGCGCGCGACGCCGGCGCGCGCAAGGTGTACCTGGCCAGCGCCGCGCCGCCGGTGCGCTACCCCAACATCTACGGCATCGACATGCCCTCCACCGACGAGCTGATCGCGCACGGCCGCAGCGTCGAGGAGGTGGAGAAGCTGCTGGGTTGCGACTGGCTGATCTACCAGGACCTGGAGGACCTGGAGGCCGCGGTGCGCGAGGGCAACCCGCAGCTCACCCGCTTCGATTCCTCCTGCTTCAACGGCCAGTACGTGACCGGGATCGAGCCGGGCTACTTCGAACGCCTGCAGCAGCTGCGCTCGGACGAGGCCAAGCGCCGCCGCCGCGCCTGCTGAGGAGGCGGCGATGGAGCTGTACCAGGCCGCGCGCGCCTGCCTGGACGAGGCCGATCCGGCCCGCAAGGTCGCGCTGACCCACGAATACGCCGCGGCCTTCGCCCGCGGTGACATCGTCCTGCCCGGGGAAGCGCCGCCGCCGGAGCCGATCCGCATGCCGGGGCGGCCGCCGCGGCCGAAGCTGGTGCATCCGCGCCACCTGCCGCGCCGCGGGCTGGGCAGCGAGGAAGGGCGGGCGGCGTTCCTGCACGCGATCGCCCACATCGAGCTCAATGCCATCGACCTGGCCTGGGACGCGGCCTACCGCTTCCGCGGCCTGCCCGAGCGGTTCTACCGCGACTGGGTGCAGGTGGCCGACGACGAGGCGCGCCACTTCACCTTGCTGCGCGACCGCCTGCGCCGGATGGGCCGCGACTACGGCGACTTCGACGCCCACAACGGCCTGTGGGAGATGTGCGAGAAGACCGCGCACGACGGCATGGCGCGCATGGCCCTGGTGCCGCGCGTGCTGGAGGCGCGGGGGCTGGACGTCACCCCGGGCATGATCGCGCGCCTGCGCGACATGGGCGACCTGGACACGGTGGCGATCCTGGAGGTCATCCTGCGCGAGGAGGTGGCGCACGTGGCCGCCGGCTCGCGCTGGTACCGCTGGTACTGCGAGCGCGCCGGGGTCGAGCCGCGCGCCCGCTTCCGCGAACTGTTGCGCGAGTACGCCAGCGGCTACCTGCACGGCCCGTTCAACGTCGAGGCGCGGCTGCTGGCCGGATTCGACGAGGACGAGCTGGAATCGCTGCGCTACGTGGAAGCGGAGCAGGCCGGCGGCTGAGCCGGCCTGCCGCTCAGCCCGGCGCCAGCGCCTGCAGCTGCGCGCCGCCGGCGTCCACCCGCAGCACCGAGCCCTGTTCGTACCAGTCGCCGAGCACGATGCGCCGGCAGTCGCGCGTGCCCACTCGCAGCGCGTGCACCGCCGGGCGGTGGGTGTGGCCGTGGACCAGCAGGTCCACGCCGAAGCGGGCGAGGGTGGCCTCGACCGTGGCCGGGGTGACGTCGGTGACGGTCTCGAAGGTGCCGCGGTCGCCCTGCAGCATTTCCTGCTGCCGCGCCATGCTGGCCTGGCGGGCCTGCGCCGCGAACGCCAGCCGCGCCTGCAGCGGCTGGGCGAGGAACTGCTGCTGCCAGCGCGGGTCGCGGGTCTGGGCGCGGAAGGCCTGGTAGGCGGTGTCGTCGCTGCACAGCAGGTCGCCGTGCATCAGCAGCGCCGGGCGGCCGTACAGCGATACCACCGACGGATCCGGCAGGATGCGCATGCCGGCGCGGCGGGCGTAGTCCTGGCCGACCAGGAAGTCGCGGTTGCCGTGCATGAAGTACACCGGCACCCCGGCGTCGGCCAGGGCGTGCAGCGCGGCGGCCACTTCCGTCCCGGCCTCGGACGGGTCGTCGTCGCCGACCCAGGCCTCGAACAGGTCGCCGAGGATGTACAGCGCGTCGGCGCCCGCAGCCTCGCCGCGCAGGAAGCGCAGGAACAGGGCGGTGATTTCCGGCCGGGCCGGATCCAGGTGCAGGTCGGAGACGAACAGGGTGGCCATCGCCGGATTGTAGGCCGGGCCGCGCCCTCCCGCCCGTGCCCGGCGCCAGGCGGCAGGCGGCCGCGCAGGCGGCCGGGGGGTGCATGGGTCACACAGTGCAGGCGGGAATGGCCTTTGGTAACGTCCCTGCAATTCCAGGCGGTCGTGCACGCGCCGCCTGTCCACAGGGATGGTAGAGGGCACATGACCGCGGCCGGTGTAGACGTTTCTCCGACTCCGACGTCCCACTCCGGGCAACGCAAGCACGTCGCACTGGCCCTGCTGGCGGGCGTGGCCCTGACCCTCGGCGCGATCGCCGGCTACGACCTCATCCCGCCGGTGCGCTTCGACGTGACCCGGGTGCCGAAGGACGCGACCGTGCTGTCCTCCACCCCGGTGCCGGGCCGCGCCGAGGCCGGCGAGTGGCTGGACGAGGGCAAGCGCCGCCTGCGCTGCCACTACCCGCCGGGCACCAACGAGCCCCTGTACTACTGCGCGGTCAACTACTTCATCGGCTCCGGCCCCGACCGCGGCCTGGACCTGTCGAAGTACACCCACGTGGAGGTCAAGGTCGTCTACAAGGGCGACGTGCCCAAGCTGCGGCTGTTCGCGCGGCACTTCGACCCGCGCTACTCCACCGTCGGCGACACCAACAGCACCAAGTACAACGCGGTGTTCCTGCCGACCCAGGACCTGCGCGCGCCCCTGTCGCTGGGCACGGACGAGTTCACCGTCGCCGAGTGGTGGCGGCTGTCCTACAAGCTGCCGCGCGAGCTGGCGCACGCCGAACTCAGCAACGTGGTCACGGTGGGGCTGGATTTCTCCTACCCCATGACCGAGGGCGTGCACGACCTGGAGGTGCAGGAGATCACCTTCGTGCGCCCGGGCCTGTCGCGCGAGACCTGGTACCTGGGGATCCTGGGCGTATGGCTCACCGGCATCGTGCTCTACGCGCTGCTGCAGCTGCGCACCTACCGCACCGAGCGCCGCCTGCTGCAGAACGAGGCCGAGAAGTACCGCGCCCGCGCCACCACCGACCCGCTGACCCTGGCGCTGAACCGCCACGGTTTCGAGCAGCGCTGGGCGCGGCTGCCGGCCGGCCCGGTCGTGCCCGGCCACGCGCGGGCCCTGCTGGTGCTGGACATCGACCACTTCAAGCGCATCAACGACAGCTGCGGCCACGACGCCGGCGACCGCGTGCTGCGCGAGCTGGCCGTGCTGCTGCGGCGCCAGCTGCGCTCCAGCGACTGGCTGGTGCGCTGGGGCGGCGAGGAGTTCGTGGTCCTGCTGCCGGGCGTGCGCAGCGACCAGGTGCCGGCGCTGGCGGAGAACCTGCGCGCGGCGGTCGAGGCCCATGCCTTCGAGCCGGGCGTGCCGGTCCCGGTGACGGTCAGCGTGGGCGTGGCCCTGCAGGGGCCGGACGAGGGCTTCGACGCGCTGTTCAAGCGCGCCGACGCGGCCCTGTACGAGGCCAAGCGCGGCGGGCGCAACCGCGTGGTCATCGCCCCCGGTCCCTAGCCGGCAGGCCGGCGCGGGCGCGGTGGACCAGGCGCTGCAGGGCCAGGGGGACGGTCCGTGGCCCGTCCTGCACCGCCGCGGCCGGCCGGGCGCCACCGGCCCGGGCCATGGGCGCTGCGCAGGCGGGGTAAAATGTCCCATTCCGTCCACGTCTTCCTCCCCATGACCTGCCGCACCCGCTTCGCCCCCAGTCCCACCGGCTACCTGCACATCGGCGGTGCCCGCACCGCGCTCTACTGCTGGCTGGAGGCGCGCCACCGCGGCGGCAAGTTCGTGCTGCGGATCGAGGACACCGACCGCGAGCGCAGCACCCAGGCGGCGATCGACGCCATCCTCGAGGCCATGGACTGGCTGGGCCTGGACTACGACGAGGGCCCGGTCTACCAGACCCAGCGCGTCGACCGCTACCGCGAGGTGGCCGAGCAGCTGATCGCCGAGGGCAAGGCCTACTACGCCTACGAGAGCAAGGAAGAGCTGGACGCCATGCGCGAGGCGGCCATGGCCCGTGGCGAGAAGCCACGCTACAACGGCGCCGCGCGCGACCTGAACCTGCCGTACCGCGACGACCCCAACCGCGTCATCCGCTTCAAGAACCCGACCGAGGGCGTGGTCGCGTTCGACGACCTGATCAAGGGCCGGATCGAGATCGCCAACAGCGAGCTGGACGACATGGTGATCTTCCGTCCGGACGGCTACCCGACCTACAACTTCGCGGTCGTGGTCGACGACTGGGACATGGGCATCACCGACGTGATCCGCGGTGACGACCACATCAACAACACCCCGCGCCAGATCAACCTGTACCAGGCCATCGGCGCCCCGGTGCCGAAGTTCGGCCACATGCCGATGATCCTGGACGAGGCCGGCGCCAAGCTGTCCAAGCGCACCGGTGCGGCCGACGTGATGCAGTACAGGGACATGGGCTACCTGCCCGACGCGCTGCTGTGCTACCTGGCGCGCCTGGGCTGGTCGCATGGCGACCAGGAGATCTTCAGCCGCCAGGAGCTGGTCGAGCTGTTCGACGTGCGCAACTGCAACTCCAAGGCCGCGCGCCTGGACATGGCCAAGCTGGGCTGGGTCAACCAGTACTTCCTCAAGACCACCGATCCGGCCGCGGTCGCGCCGCACCTGGTCTACCAGCTGGAGAAGCTGGGCCTGGACCTGGGCAAGGGCCCGAAGCCGGAGGAAGTGGTCGTGGCCCTGCGCGAGCGCGCGCAGACGCTGAAGGAAATGGCCGAGAAGGCCGTGGTCTGGTACACCCCGCTGGAGCACTACGACGAGGCCGCGGTGGCCAAGCACCTCAAGCCCGGCGCCGACGCCGCCCTGGCCAAGGCCCGGGAGCTGCTGGCCGCGCTGCCGGAGTGGACGGTGGAGGCGGTCGGCCAGGCCCTGCACGACACCGCCGCGGCGCTGGAACTGGGCATGGGCAAGATCGCCCAGCCGCTGCGCGTGGCCATCACCGGCACCCAGGTCAGCCCGGACATTTCCTGGACGGTCTACCTGGCCGGCCGCGACGAGGCCTTGAAGCGCATCGACGCCGCCATCACCAAGGTTCCAAAGGGCTGACCACGGAGGCGCCATGCCGCATGCCTGCACCGACCCCCATCACCATGTCCACAGCGCCGAAGCGTTCGTGCGGGCGGTGGAGCGGGCCTGCAGCGAGCGTGGCCTGCGCCTGACCCCGATCCGTGCCAACGTGCTGCGGCTGATCGCCGATGCCGGCAAGCCGGTGAAGGCCTACGACCTGCTGGAGAAGGTACGCGAGACCAAGGGCGCCGGCGCCGACGCGCCGCCGACCGTGTACCGCGCGCTGGATTTCCTGATGGCCAACGGCTTCGTGCACAAGCTGGCTTCGGTCAACGCCTTCGTCGCCTGCCACCATCCCAACAGCGCGCAGCACTCCGTGCCGTTCCTGATCTGCGACCGCTGCCATAGCGCGGTGGAGCTGGAGGACCGCGAGGTCGTGGCCCAGCTCGACGCGCGCGCCAAGGCGCTGGGCTTCCAGCCCCAGGCGCAGACCCTGGAAGTGCACGGCCTGTGCGCGCGCTGTGCCGGCTGAGCCGGCGCGCCCGGACGTGGCTTGCGGCGGTCAGGCCGCCGCGGGTGCCAGCTTCCGCTCCCTGATCGGTGCATTGGCCACTGCGGCCACCAGCGCCAGGGCCATGTCCGCGTACCACATCCACTGGTAGCTGCCGGTGCCCTCCAATGCGACGCCACCCAGCCAGGCGCCGAAGAAGCCGCCGACCTGGTGCGAGAGCAGGGTCAGGCCGAACAGCGTGCCCAGGTAACGCGGGCCGAACAGCTTGCCGACCAGGCCGGCGGTCGGCGGCACCGTCGCCAGCCAGGTGAAGCCGAGGCCGGCGGCGAACAGGTAGAAGGTCCAGGCGCTGGGCGGGGCCAGCAGGAACAGCGCGATCAGCAGCGCGCGGCTGGCGTACATCGCCGCCAGGATCCACTTCATGCGGAAGCGCTCGCCCAGCTTGCCCGCGGCCAGGCTGCCGGCGATGTTGAACAGGCCGATCAGGGCGATGGAGACCGCCGAGACGCTGGCCGGCAGGCCGCACAGCGCCACCTCGCCGGGCAGGTGGGTGACCAGGAAGGCCACGTGCACGCCGCAGGTGAAGAAGCCCAGGTGCAGCAGCCAGTAGCTGCGGTCGCGTGCGGCCACGCCCAGCTGGTGGCGCAGGCCGCGGTCCTCGAAGCCCTCGTGCGCCGGCGGCGCCTCGCCCTCGCGGCGGCGGAAGCAGCGCGCCAGCGGCAGGGTCAGCAGCGAGGTCGCGGCCATGCCCAGCATCGCCACGGTCCAGCCGGCCGCGCCGATCACCAGCTGCAGCACCGGCGCGAACACGAACTGGCCCAGCGAGCCGCCGGCATTGATGAAACCGGCCGCCGACGAGCGCCGCTGCGGCGGCAGCCGCCCGGCGGTGGCACCGATCAGGATGGAGAAGCTGCCGGCGCCCGCGCCGGCGGCGGTCAGCACCCCCAGGCTCAGCATCAGCCCCGGACCGGAAGGCAGGAACGGGACCAGCGCCAGGCCCGCGGCCAGCAGCAGGCCGCCGCCGACCAGCACCGGTTCGGAGCCATGGCGGTCGGCCAGCGCGCCGAACACCGGCTGCACCGCGCCCCACACGAACTGGCCGATCGCCAGCGCCAGGCTGATGGTGGCGATGCCGACGCCGGTATCCAGGTGGATCGGCGCCACGAACAGGCCGGTGGTCTGGCGCGCACCCATGGTCAGCATCAGGATCACCGCGGCGGCCACCACCAGGGTGGTGGTGCCGGGCGTGCGGGCAGTGTCCGCGCTCATTCCCCTGTCTCCTTGGCCAGTGCGCCGTCCAGTGCGTCCAGCGCGGCGTGCAGCTGGCCCAGCGGGCCGCTGCCGAGTAGGGCGTCGATGCGCCGCTGCGCGCGCTGCCACAGCGGGCGTGCACGGGCCAGGCGCTGGCGGCCGGCCGCGGTCAGTGCCAGCACGCGCCGGCGCGGATCCTCATCGCGGACTTCGGCAACCAGTCCGTCGCGCAGCAGTGGCTGCAGGTTGCGGCTGAGGGTGGTGCGGTCCATGCCCAGGCTCGCGGCCAGCGTGCCCAGGCTTTGCGGCGTGCGCGCGTGGCGCAGCAGCGAATACTGGTTGACGTTGAGCCCGGCGCCGGCCAGGGCGTGGTCGTAGATCTGCGACACCAGGCGTGCGGCGCGGCGCAGCCGGAAGCAGGTGCAAGGCGAGTGCGGGGCGGGCATGCGGGCGGCCTGCGTGGGGCGGGCCGCCACTATACGTGCATATGCACGTATTCATGGAAGCGCGCCGCCGCCGAAGCGTGGCGGCGCGCGCATCGTGCGAGGTCAGAACCAGGCGCGTACGCCGAACGCCACCGCGCGTCCCGGCAGCGGCGCGTATTCGCGCAGCAGGGAGGTGTGCGGACGCGCCTCGGTGTCGCCCAGGTTGCTGCCATCCAGGAACAGCTCCCAGCGGCCGCCGTGCGGCTGTTCCCAGCCGTAGGACAGGTGCGCGTCGACCAGGGTGTAGCCGGGGCTTGGTTCCTCGTTGCCTGCCACCCGGTCCTGCGCGCGGTAGCGCACCGCGCCCAGCGAGGCGCGCCAGCCGCCCAGGTCCCAGGCCAGGCTTGCACCCAAGCGCCCGGGCGCGATGCGCGGCAGCGGACCGCGGTTGTCCAGTTCCACGACGTAGGCGTGGGCATGGTCGCCGTGCGGCACCTCGAACGCCGCCGTGCGCGTGCCGCTGCCGTCCAGTTCGCCGCGCACGTGGTCGGCAAACAGGCGCAGGTCCCAGCGGCCGCTGGCGTTGTCGGCCAGGTGCAGTACGGCCTCGGCCTCGGCGCCGGTGAACACCGCGTCGGCCTGGGTCCACAGCCGCACCGGCACCTCGTGCTCGGACACGCCGGTATCGGCCAGGTGGATGAACTCGTCGAAGCGGCTGCGGTACACCGACAGCTCCAGGTCGAAGCGCTCGTGGTGCGCGTGAAGGCCGATCTCGCCGCGCAGGGCGGACTCGGTGTCCAGGCCGGCGTCGCCCACCTCCAGCGAGGCGGTGGCCACGTGCAGGCCGCCGGCGTAGAGCTCTTCCTGGGTGGGCGCGCGCTCGGAGCGGTCCACGCCCAGGCGCAGGTCCAGGGACGGGGCCAGCTTCCAGATCGCCGAGGCCGAGAGGCTGGTGGCGCCGAAGCTGCGCCGCGGCTTGCCGCCTTCCGATTCCAGCTCGACCCGGTCGTGGCGCGCGCCGAATTCCATCTTCAGCGGGCCGGCGCTCTTTTCCTGCAGCACGAACAGGCCGTGGCTGCGGGTCAGCGTGGCCGGCACGAAGGCTTCGGCGCCCACCGCGCCGAAATCGACCCGCCCGGATTGCAAACCGAAGGCGCCGCGCCAGCCGCCCAGTTCCTTCTGCACCGCCTGCACGCGGGCGTCGTAGCCGCTGCTGGTGAAGCGGGTGCCGACCTCGCCGCCTTCCAGTTCCACGTGTTCGTAATCGCTCCAGGCGCCGTGGAAGTCGATCCGCTCCAGGAACGCGGCCGGTGCGTAGATCCCGCCCTTCAGCTCCAGGCGGTCCTGGCGCAGGTCGATGCGCACGTCGTGGGCGTGGTCTTCCTGGCCGTGCGCGTCCCCGTCGCCGTGTTCCTCTTCCCCGTGCCCATGGTCGCCGGCGTGCACGTGCGCGCCCGGCGGAATGCCGTACTCGCTGCGGTAGGTGCTGGCGGCCACGCCCAGGTAGCCGGCATCGCCCAGCCAGGTCAATCCGAGGCCGCCGGCGCGGGTCTGCATCGCGCTGTTGCCCAGGCGGCCCGGCGCGGCCTCGTGGCCTTCCTCCTCCGCGTCGTGGTCGTGCGCGGCGTGGGCCTGGCCGGGGATGTCGTAGTCGCCGGTATCACGCAGCAGGCCGTCCACGTGCAGCACGAGGTTGTCGCCGCTGGTGCCGTCGAGCCGGAACATGCCGCTGCGCTCGTTGTTGACCGTGTTGCCGCGCAGCTCGGCGCGGCCGGACAGCGGTGCGCCGGGCAGCTCGCGGGCGATGCGGCCGTCGACCACGTTGACCGCGCCGCCGATGGCCCCGCTGCCGAACAGCAGGGTCGCCGGGCCCTTGAGCACCTCGATCTGGTCGGCCAGGAACGGCTCCACGCTGGCGGCATGGTCGGCGCTGACGGTGGACGCGTCCTGGCTGCCCAGCCCGCTTGCCAGCACCTGCACGCGCGGGCCGTCCATGCCGCGCAGGATCGGACGGCCCACGCCCGGGCCGAAATAGCTGGTCTGCACGCCGGGCAGCCGGGCCACGGTCTCGCCCAGGGTCGCGGCGCGCGCGTCATCGAGGGCCTGGCCCTGCAGCACTTCCACCGGGCGTGCCAGGGTCTCCGCATCGCCGGCCAGCGGCGAGGCGGTGACCTGCAGCGCCGGCAGTTCGGTGGGGTCGTCGTGGGCCAGCGCCAGGGCTGGCAGGCCCGCGCAGGCCAGCGCGATGGAGGCTGCCAGCGGCGCACGGACGAGGACGCGGGAAGCGGGGGAACGCATCGGATCGGGCATGCGAGGTCCTTGGGGGTGACGTGGGAGGGCGGATGTTATAATGTATCGCTCATTCCGGTGCCACCCCCCCCCCGCCCATGCCCCATCACCACCACCACCACCGCCTCGTCGATCGCCTGGCCGCCACCGGCTCGCTGCTGTGCGCGATCCATTGCGCGCTGACGCCGCTGCTGCTGGCGGCGGTGCCGGCGCTGGGCATGTCGCTGTGGTTCGACGACGGGGTGGAATGGACCCTGGTGGCCTTCGTCAGCCTGCTGGGCGTGTTCAGCCTGGGCTGGAGCTACCGCCGCCACCGTGCGCTGCGCGCGCTGGGCCTGCTCGTGCCGGGCTTGCTGGCACTGTGGGCCGGGCTGCTGTACGCGCCGCTGCACGAGGCGGCGGTGCCGCATGCGGTGGCGATGACCTTCGGCGGCACCCTGGTCGGCGTGGCCCACGTGCTGAACCTGCGGCTCAACCATGGCCATGTTCATGACGCCAGCTGCGCCCATTGAGTGCGCATGCTAGGCTTGCCGCCCTGTCGCGCGCCGCGCGCCGTCCAAGTTATTCGAAATCAAGGAGTTAAATGAATGGGCAAGGGTGACCGCAAGACCGCCAAGGGCAAGCGCTACAACTCCAGCTACGGCAACGCGCGCCGCCATGGTGGCACCCGTGCCGCGGCGGGTGCGGCCGCGCCGGCGGCCAAGAAGACCGTCGTGAAGAAGGCCGTAGCCAAGAAGACGGTGGCCAAGGCCGGCTGATCGCCTCCTCGCAGCAGTACTCCCGGAACGCGGCGCCTGGCGCCGCGTTCTGCGTTTCGGGGCAGGGTTTCCCGCGCCTCAGTACAGCTGGCGGCCGCCGCTCCAGGCCGAGGCCGCCAGGTTGCCGCCCAGCCAGTAGCAAAGTTCGGCCGGCGCCTTCGCGTTCCACAGCACGAAGTCCGCGCGCAGGCCCGCGGCCAGGCGGCCGCGATCATGCAGCCCGAGCGCACGCGCGGCGTGCACCGTGGTCCCGCGCAGGGCTTCCTCCGGGGTGAGCCGGAAGTGGGTGCAGGCCAGGGACATGGCCAGGCGCAGCGACTGCAGCGGCGAGGTGCCGGGATTGCAGTCGGTGGCCACCGCCATCGCAACGCCCCGGGCACGGAATGCATCCAGCGGCGGCAACCGCGTCTCGCGCAGCACGTGGAAGGCGCCGGGCAGCAGCACGGCCACCGTGCCGGCGCGTGCCATCGCCGCCACGCCTTCGGGCGAGGTGTGCTCGACATGGTCGGCCGAGAGCCCGCCGAATTCCGCCACCAGGGCCGCGCCGGCGCCGTCGCTGAGCTGGTCGGCGTGCAGCTTCACCGGCAGGCCGAGCGCGCGCGCGGCCTCGAACACCCGGCGGGTCTGCGCCGCATCGAAGCCGATGCGCTCGCAGAACGCATCCACCGCGTCGACCAGTCCTTCGGCGTGCAGCCGCGGCAACCATTCGCAGACCGCGGCGATGTAGTCGTCGGCGCGGCCGGAGTACTCCGGCGGCAGCGCGTGCGCGCCGAGGAAGGTGGTGCGCACCTCGATGCCCAGGCTGGCGCCGACCTGGCGCGCGACCTGCAACATGCGCCGTTCGCTGTCGAAGTCCAGGCCATAGCCGGACTTGATCTCCACGGTGGTGGCGCCGTCGGCCACCAGCGCGCGGGCGCGCGGCAGCGACTGCGCCAGCAGGCTGGCCGGATCGGCGGCACGGGTGGCGCGCACGGTGGAGACGATGCCGCCGCCGGCGCGGGCGATCTCCTCGTAGCTGGCGCCGGCCAGGCGCTGCTCGAACTCGCCGGCGCGGTTGCCACCGAACACCAGGTGGGTGTGGCAGTCGACCAGGCCCGGCGTCACCAGGCGACCGCCGGCCTGCAGCACCTGCGCGGCCAGTGGACCATCGCCGGCCGGCAATGCCCCGCGTGGGCCGACCCAGGCGATGCGGCCGTCCTTCCACGCCAGCGCGCCGTCCTCCACCAGGCCGTAGCCGGGGCCGTCGAGGGTGGCCAGGCGCGCATCCAGCAGCAGGCCGTCCCACAGCGGCGGGCGGGTCATCGGAAGCCCTCGCGGGCCATCGGGATCGCGTCGGTCATGGCCGGGATTCTCGCACGCACATGCCGGCCCGCGGTCCGCCGGGCACAATGCGTCCATGCCCGATCACCACTCCTTCGCCCTGGCCGGCATCGCCAACCTGCATTCGCACGCCTTCCAGCGGGCGATGGCCGGGCTGGCCGAGCACCGCACCCATCCGCAGGACAGCTTCTGGACCTGGCGCGAGCTGATGTACCGCTTCGCCGCGCGCATGGATCCGGACAGCACCTACGCCGTGGCCGCGCAGCTGTACGCGGAGATGCTGGAGGCCGGCTACACCACGGTGTGCGAGTTCCACTACGTGCACCACCAGCCCGACGGCACGCCCTACGCCGATCCGGCGGCGATGTCGCGCGCGCTCGTCGCCGCTGCGCGCGATGCCGGCATCCGCCTGACCCTGCTGCCGGTGCTGTACATGAGCGGCGGCTTCGCCGGCGAGCCACTGTCGCCGCGGCAACGGCGCTTCGCCCACGACGTGGACGGCTTCCTGCGCCTGCTGGAGGCGCTGCGCCCGCTGCAGGACGACATGCTGCGCGTCGGCTGCGCCTTCCACAGCCTGCGCGCGGTGCCGGAGGACGCCATGCGCGCGGTGCTGGCGGCGCTGCCGGCGGACACGCGCATCCACCTGCACATCGCCGAGCAGGTGCCCGAAGTCGAGGCCAGCCTGGCGGTGCGCGGCGAGCGTCCGGTGGAATGGCTGCTGCGCCGCTTCCCGGTGGACCGGCGCTGGACCCTGGTCCACGCCACCCACCTGGACGCCGGGGAGGTGCAGGGCATCGCCGCCAGCGGCGCCACCGTGGCGATCTGCCCGACCACCGAGGCCAACCTCGGCGACGGGCTGTTCCCGCTGCGCGAATACCTGGATGCCGGCGGCCGCTGGGGCATCGGCTCGGATTCGCACGTGTCGGTGTCGCCGGTGGAGGAGCTGCGCTGGCTGGAATACGGCCAGCGGCTCTGCGCGCGGCGCCGCAACATCGTCGCCAGCGTGGACCACCCGCGCGTCGGCGCCAGCCTGCTGGCCGGGGTGGCCGCCAGCGCGGCCGATGCCACCGGCTTCGCGGATACCTCCGGCGACCTCGTCCTGCTCGATGCCGGCGCCGCGCAGCTGGCCGGGGCCACGCCGGACGACCTGGCCGACCGCTGGCTGTTCGCCGGCAACCGCCCGCTGGTGGCCGAGACCCGGGTGGCGGGCCAGGTGCGCGTGCGCGCCGGCCGCCACGTGGACGCGGATGCGATCGCCGCGCGCTACCGCAAGGCGCTGGCGGGCCTGCTGGCCGGCTGAGCGCCCGCGCCGCGCAGGCGGGCATTCGTCGCGCCTGCGGCCGCGTCCGTCGCAGGCGTGCACGGGCCCGGCCTGGACGCCGATCATGGCGGCACCCAGGACAGCAGGGAATGCCTGCATGGACACCCTTGCCGCATCGGCCCGGCCATGTCCCGTGCGCACCTGGCGGAACGGGGCATGCGCTGGCGCCACGCCGCGCATGCTGTCCCGCCGGCGGCCGCACGCGGATGGACGTGGCCCGGCGCCTGGCGCCGCCGCGGGCCATGCCGGCGGCGCTGCTGTGCAATGCCGGCGACCGTCGAGGAAAGCCACGGGATGAAAACCGACGCGGACTATCCGCTGCAGCAGGTCCTGCCGCCGGAGGTGCTGGTGGGCAGCCACGCGGCCTGGGGCCACTACCGCCAGTACCCGGTGTTCAGCCGGCCCTGGCTGCTCGGGCGCGCCTGGCTGTTCTGCGGGATGAGTGCGCTGCTTGCCACGCTGACCGGGACCGTGACCGGGCTGAGCACGCGCGATGGCTGGTTCGGGCTGTATTACGCCGCGGTCCAGTTCGCCTTCTTCTGCCTGTTCACCATGCTGGCACCGGTAATGGCCACCTGGGTGCGCCATCGTGGCTGGCCGGCGCGGCGCGAACGCCGGGCGGTGGTGGCGGCGGTCCTCCTTGGCATCGCGCTTGGCGTCGCAGTGGACATCGTGGTTTCGGCCCACATCAGGGAACTGGTCCACGCGCATGGCCTGCAGCGGACCCCACCGCCGGACCTGGGGCCGGTGCTCAACGCGGCCCGCAGCTTCCTCGAGCTGATCGGGCTGGCCATCCTGCATGCCCTGTTGGGTGGTGGCCTGGCGCTGCCGGCGTATTTCAGCGAGCGCCGGCGCTGGGAAGAGCACCGCCACGCGCGCGAGCTGGAGGCGATGGCCGCGCGCGTGCGCGAGGCCGACCTGCGCCTGGGCGTGCTGCAGGCCCAGGTCGAGCCGCACTTCCTGTTCAACACCCTGGCCTCGGTGCGCGCGCTGGTGCGCCAGGATCCGGCCCAGGCCGAGGCCGCCCTGGACGCGCTGGTCGCGTTCCTGCGCACGGCCATCCCGCGCCTGCGCGACGACCATCGGCTGCTTTCGACCCTCGGCCAGCAGCTGGACATCTGCACCAGCTACCTGGCGGTGATGCAGGTGCGCACGGGCGGCCGCCTTTCATGGACGGTGCGCGTGGAGGAGGCGCTGCGCGGCCTGCCGTTCCCGCCGGCGCTGCTGATCACCCTGGTGGAGAACGCGGTCAAGCACGGCATCGAGCCCAGGCCAGGGCCGGGACGGGTGGAGATCGACGCTTCGGCCGAGGGCGGGGACCTGGTGGTCCGCGTCCTCGACGACGGCGCCGGCCTCAAGCCCGGCCTTGGCAGCGGCATGGGCCTGGCCAATGTGCGCGAACAACTGGCACACCGTTTCGGCCGCCGGGCATCGCTGCGGTTGCAGCCGCGCGAGGGCGGCGGCGTGGTCGCCATGATCGCGCTGGAGCGTTCGGCACTGGAGGAGGCAGGGACGTGAGCACGGGAAAGGTGGTTGGCCTGGTGGCCGAGGACGAGGCGCCGCAGCGGCGCGCGCTGGTCGAACAGTTGCGCCTGGCCTGGCCGGAACTGGAGCTGGCGGCGGTGTGCGAGGACGGCGAGGCGGCGCTGGACGCGGTGGCCGCGCACCGGCCGCAGGTCGCGTTCCTGGACATCCGCATGCCCGGCGCCAGCGGCATGGACGTGGCGCGTGCGGTGGCCGGCCATGGCGGCCTGGTGGTGTTCACCACCGCCTACGACGATTACGCGGTGCGCGCGTTCGAGGCCGGCGCCGCCCACTACCTGCTCAAGCCGCTGCAGCCGCAACGCCTGGAACAGGCGGTGGCGCGGCTGCGGCAGCGGCTGCAGGAGCGCGCCGCGGGCGGCGGCCCCGACCTGCAGGCGCTGCTGGACGGACTGGAGGCGCGCCTGCGCCCGCGCGGCGGGCAGCTGATCCGCTGGATCACCGCCAGCGTCGGCGACAGCGTGCGCATGATCGGCATCGACGAGGTGCTGTTCTTCCAGGCGCAGGACAAGTACGTGCGCGTGGCTACCGCCGGCGGCAACGCGCTGATCCGCACGCCGCTGAAGGAACTGCTGATGGGGCTGGACCCGGACGTCTTCTGGCAGGTGCACCGCAGCGTGGTGGTCCGGGTCGCGGCGATCGACCGCCTGCTGCGCAACGAACTGGGACGGCACAGCCTGCGGCTCAAGGACCACCCGGAGACCCTTCCGGTCAGCGGCGCCTTCCTGCACCGCTTCCGCGGGATGTGACGCCAGGCCGGCGCGGCGGCAAGGCCTGCCGCGCCGGAGGGCAGGTCAGAACAGCAGCGACGCCATCTTCCGGCGGTACTGGCCGACCAGGTCCTCGTCCTCGACCACGCGGAAGGCATCGATCAGCGCCTTCTTCGCCAGGCCGTCCTGGTAGTCGCGGCCGCGGCGCAGCAGCTCCAGCAGGTTCTCCAGGCCGGCGGCCGAATCGCCGCCGACCAGCTGGTGCACGGCCAGCAGGTGGCGGGCGGCGTGGTCGTCCGGGTCGGCGGCCACGGCCCGTTCCAGGGCGGCCTGCGCCGGCGCGTCCTTGAGCAGGGCGGCGAAACCCAGGCGCGCGCGGGCGCGCACCGCACGGTCGTCGGCAGCCAGGTTGGCCGGCAGCGCGTCCAGCAGCTTGCCGGCCTCGTCCGCCGCGCCGGTGCGCAGCAGGGCCAGGGCCAGGTCGAGCTTCAGCTCTTCCTTGTCCGGTTCGGCCTGCACCGCCTGGCGCAGGCGCAGCACTTCCTCGTGCGGATCCAGCGGCGCGGCGTCGGCTTCGGCGGCCTCGGCGCCGGCCAGCGGCTGGATGCCGTGCTGCTGCAGGAACTGGCGCAGCTGGCCTTCCGGCAGCGCCCCCTGGAACGCGTCCACCGGCTGCCCGCCGACCAGCAGGAACACGGTCGGCACCGAGCGGATCTGGAACGCGGCGGCGATCTGCTGCTGCTGGTCCACGTCGACCTTGGCCAGCACGAAGGCGCCACCGTACTCGCCGGCCAGCTTTTCCAGGATTGGGCCCAGCGACTTGCACGGCCCGCACCAGGTCGCCCAGAAATCAACCAGCACCGGCACCTGCAGCGATTTCTGCAGCACCTCGGTCTCGAAGTTGTCGGTGGTGACGTCGACGACGTGGGGGAGATTGGACATTGCGGGCATCCGGATCGGGAAAGTGGACAGATGGGGCCGCGGCCGTGGCTTGCAAGGGCGCGGCGCACGCCGGGGTTGCAGTCTAGCGGCCTGGCGGCGGAGCATGGCCGGCCCGCCACGGCCCCGCGCAAGCCCCATGTCACGTTTCCTCCCGTTGCCGTCCGCGTTTCCCGCACGCGCCGGGGACGCCGCATGAGCGCGCCTTCGGCGCGGATGCGCATCGCGGCCGCGGTCGCAGCGGCCCTGGCCTGCGTGGTGGCGGCAGTGCTCGCCGCGGCGCGCCTGGACGGTTATTCGCACCTGCTCCACCCGCTTGGCCTGCTGGGCGCGCGCCAGCTCGGCGGCGCCGGCCTGGCGTTCGGGCTGGCCGCCTACGTGGCACCGGGCCTGGCCCAGGCCTGGCAGGTGCTGCGCCTGCGCGCCGGCCTGCCGCCCGGATCGAGGCTGCTGGCCGGGATCGGCCTGCAGCTGCTGCTGGTCGGGGCGCTGGCGTTCGCCGCCCAGGGACTGTTGCGGCTGGACCTGGAGGCGCTGGATGCGGGTGCCAGCCGCTGGCACGCGCTCGCCTGGCTGGCCTGGGTACTGGGCTTCGTACTGGGTGGCGGCGCGCTTGCCCTGGGGCTGCGCGGGGTCCGCGGTGCCGGCCGCCTGGCCCCGATTTCCCTGGGCGCGGCGGTGCTGGTACTGGCCGGCGCCTTCCTGCTGGGCGACTGGATCGGTCCGGCCCTGGCCCAGCGCCTGGCCATCCTCGGCTGGTTGGGCTGGGGCGTGGCCGCGGCGGCCCAGCCGCGGCTGGGCACGGACGGCTGAGCCCAGGCCGCGGCTCAGCCGTGCCGCAGCTTCAGCGCCAGGATCAGCAGCGCCAGCACCAGGGTGACCACGTTCGACAGGATCATCGGCCACGAGCCGAGCACGATCCCGTAGGCCAGCCAGAAGCACAGGCCCACGGTGAACACCACGTACATGCCCAGGGAAATGCCGCGGGTGTCGCGGCTGCGCAGGGTCTTCAGCGCCTGCGGCACGAAGGCCACCGTGGTCAGGGTCGCGGCCACGAAGCCCAGCCAGTGCCCGCTCACGCCCGCTCTCCGGCACGCGGGAGCGGGGGGCGCGCGCCCGCGCCGGAAACCCTGAATACGGGAGCTGTGCGGCGGGGGCGGGAGGGCGGGAACCGGGTCGGCATGTCCGGGCCTTGGTGGTGGCTGGACGATGGTAGCCGGCGCTGCCGGGAAGGGGCTTCCGCGCCCGGGGCGGCAGGCGTTCCGGGTGGAGCCGGATGCTGCACTGCGGTACCCTTGCGGACTTTGCCGCAGCCGCCGCGAACTGCAAATGTCCGCCGTCCCCGAAAACGTCTCCGCCTACGATCCCAAGCCGGTCGAATCCGCCGCCCAGGCGTTCTGGGAAGCGACCCGCGCCTTTGAGGTGGACGAGTCCTCCGACAAGCCCAAGTACTACTGCCTGTCGATGCTGCCGTACCCGTCCGGTGCGCTGCACATGGGCCACGTGCGCAACTACACCATCGGCGACGTGAT
>Ga0182748_1000143_pt1 | contig 85561 bp, 70 predicted proteins | sample eDN3rd37CKraftOP_FD_128877 | JGI IMG/M metagenome (GOLD analysis project Ga0182748, IMG submission 128877) | Enriched Organic Plus compost microbial communities from Emeryville, California, USA - eDNA 3rd pass 37_C Kraft OP (version 2) (version 2) ... | reverse complement strand
GGAAGCCGCGCCCCGGCTTTGCTAAGCGCCTCGCTCCGGCCTCAATGCACCCGTAGCTCAGCTGGATAGAGCGTTGCCCTCCGAAGGCAAAGGCCACAGGTTCGAATCCTGTCGGGTGCGCCATCATCAATCGTCGCGGAAAGCTGCCGCTTATTCGGTTCACCCGCCTAGATGGAGGTGTGCACCTGCGGCAGAATTTGGCAGATAGCGGGCGGCCCGCTTTCGGCGCGACGCGAGAAAATGATGCGATTGAAGAATGTCCCGGGGTCAGTGACCAAGCGCGTATTTCGATCGCGCCGAGATTTGCGCAACTGTCAGCCGATCGTCGTCGTCTTGATTCACGTGTCCTCGATCGAGGAGCAAATAACCCCGCCATCGCTGACGGGGTTAATAACCGGCAAGTGACCTTGGGATGCCGAGCCCGCTCGAAGGGTCGTTTTGCTTGCGAAAAGCGACCGCCTCTCGTTTTGCTACGCCAATACTGCTAGCCTGATTTCCGCCAAAAGAAAAGGGGGGATGGCATGGCGCGGATTTGGGGCTTCGACATCGGCACGACCTCGATCGGTTGGGCCGTGATCGAACACGAGATCGCAAACTCCGAATCCGGGCAGGGCGCCGGCCGCATTCTCGGCATGGGCGTGCGCATCTTTCCCGAAGCGCGCGATCCCGACGGGACGCCGCTCAATCAGACCCGCCGGCAGAAGCGAATGGCGCGCCGACAGCTTCGACGCCGGCGCGAACGGCGCAAGGCACTGAACCAGGCCCTTGCGGACGCCGGACTGTTGCCGCCGTTCAGCAAAGACAAGGATAGCGAGTGGTCGCGGATCATGGCCCTCCCCCCGCTACCGATCCGCGCCCGCGTGCTCAAAGAGCGAGTCGAGCCTCACGAACTGGGCCGCGCGCTCTATCATCTCGCCAAGCGCCGGCATTTCAAGGGCCGAGACCTGGAGGAAAGCGACAGTCCCGAAACCGAAGACGCGGAGGAAAAGGCTGCTAGCAATGCCCGCGAACGGACGATCGCCGAACTGAAGGCGACCGGCAAGACGCTCGGGGAAATGCTCGCTACGACACCCGCGCACGAGCGGTCGCGCGGCATTCACGCGCTTCGTTCGCATGTGGCGGACGAATTCGAACGACTGTGGTCCGCGCAAGCAGCGCACCACCCTGCTCTCACCGACACGCTCAAGGCCCATGTCGCCGACACGATCTTTGCACAGAAGCCAGTCTTCTGGCGCAAGAGCACCCTCGGCCAATGCCGGTTGATGCCGGGCGAGGCGCTTGCACCCAAGGGATCGTGGCTGTCGCAGCAACGGCGAATGCTGGAGAAGCTCAACAACATGGAGATCGCCAGCGGCAACCGCCGCTCGCTCGACGCGGAAGAACGCGCGGCGGTGCTGGCCATACTGCAAACACAGGCGTCGATGACCTGGGGCGGCGTCCGACGCGCGCTCAAGCCCCTCTATGCCGCGCGCGGCGAGAAGGGGATGGAGCAGCGGATCAAGTTCAACCTGGAGTTGGGCGGCGAGCCGAAACTGCTGGGCAACCCGCTGGAGGCGAAGCTCGCGGCCATCTTCGACAACGGGTGGGAAACGCACCCGCACCGGCAAGCGATACGAAACGAGGCGCATCGGCGCCTCTGGAGCCGTGACTACGAAGAAGTCGGGCAACGAGTAGTCATTCGCGCCGCAAGTGAACGCGCGGATCGCGAGCGCCAGATCGTAGGCGAGCTAATCGACGATTTCGGCATCTCCGAAACACAAGCAACTGCCCTCGCCGCGCTCAAACTGCCAACCGGATGGGAGCCCTTCTCGACCAAGGCGCTCGAAGCAATCCTCCCCGAACTGGAGCGCGGCGAGCGCTTCGGTACGTTGATGGTCTCGCCCGAACGCGCGCAATGGCGCGAGGCGACCTTTCCCAACCGCGACGCCCCGACTGGGGAGATTCTGGACAAGCTGCCCAGCCCCACGAAACGTAGGATCAACGGCAGGCCGAACCATGCCGGAGAAGCCGAAATCGGGCGCATCAAGGAAATTCGCAATCCGACCGTGGCGCGGACCCAGAACGAACTGCGCAAGGTCGTCAACAATCTGATCGACGCGTTCGGCAAGCCGGACCTGATCCGCCTCGAGCTGACGCGCGATGTCGGCCTTTCCAAGCGCGAGCGCGAGGAAAAGAAGGCGGGCATCGCCAAGAACCGGCGGCGTCGGGCGGAAGCAAGGAAGGATCTGGAAGCAAAGGGCATTCTCGAGCCCGCCAGCCGCGACATCGAGAAGTGGGTGCTGTGGAAGGAAGGGCAGGAGAAATGCCCGTACACGAACGATCCCATTTCCTTCGACGCCCTGTTCCGCCGGGGCGAATTCGAAGTGGAGCACATCTGGCCGCGCAGCCTTTCGTTCGACGACAGCCAGGGCAACAAGACCTTGTGCCGCAAGGACATCAATATCGCCAAGGGCAACCGGACGCCGTTTGAGTTCTTCCGGTCGCGGCCCGACGAATGGGACGCGGTAAAGCGGCGGATGGACGAAATGACCGCGAGCAAGGCAGGGCCGGGCTTTCCACGCGGCAAGGTCAGGCGTTTCGTAGCAGAGGAAATACCGAAGGAATTCACGGCACGGCAGCTTGTCGATACCGGCTATGCGGCGAAGCAGGCTGTCGCCTTGCTCAAGCGTCTTTGGGCCGACGTTGGCGAGCCCAATCAGGCGGTCGATTTCGGCATCGACGAGGAACTGCGCCGCCGCAAGGTGCTCCCCGTCACCAGCAAGGTCACAGCGCAATTGCGCAAGCTGTGGGGCCTAAACAACATCCTGTCGGACGATGGTCAGAAAACGCGGGCCGACCACCGCCATCACGCCGTCGATGCGCTGGCGGTCGCCTGCGCCGATCCCGGCGTGACGCAGCGCCTGTCGCGCTACTGGCAACAGAAGGACGATCCGCGTGCCGAGCCTCCTCGCCTGCCCCCACCATGGCCTAGCATTCGTGCGGATGCGGAGCGAGCGGTTGAGGCCATCGTGGTGTCGCACCGGGTACGGAAGAAGGTCTCGGGGCCGCTGCATGAGGAGACGATCCGACATCCGATCGATGGATCCGGGCGGCCCGGTTCATCAGATCCTTTGCTCGTCGCCCGCAAGCCGGTGGCCAAGCTGACCCCATCAATTCTTGCAAGCGATGAAGCCGTTCGCGACCCGCACGTCCGCGTCATCCTGCAGGAATGGATCGCGGAACACGGTGGCGACGCCAAGAAGGCTTTCGAGACATTTCCGACCGTTTCTCCTGACGGCCCGCCAATCAAGCGAGTTCGAGTCGGTGAGAGACGCCAGCTAAAGCTTATGGCACCGGTTGCGAATGGATATGCAGACGCCGGCCTAAACCACCATATTTCGGTCTATCGAAATGCCGCAGGCAAGACCGAATTCGAAGTTGTTACGTTGTTCGAAGCTTGCCGGCGCATCAGCAAGCGTCAACCGGTCGTCAGCAGATCGAAAGCGGGCGCGACATTCGTTGTCTCGTTTTCACTTGGCGAGACGGTTGAACTCACCGCCGATAATGGAGAGCGTACACGATGGGTTGTGGTTGGTATTGAGGGGGACGGGCGTGCCGCTCTCTCCCCTCTCAATGATGCTCGTCCCGGCGACGCGAAAACTGCCAAAGCCGCCGGATTCGACTCCGCGCGAGTCACGTTTCGACCACGCATAGGCGGGTTGATGAAGCGCGAACCGCGCAAGATCTCCGTCGACCCCATTGGCCGCGTGCGTCCGGCGAACGACTGAGCGATGCTCAAGCGCACGATCGAATTCTCGACACTCGGCACGCGGCTATCGGTCGCGCACCGGCAGCTCGTGATCGAGCGGCCGGAACTGCCGAAGGCGACCATCCCCATCGAGGACCTAGGCGTCGTGATCGTGGACGACGCACGCGCTTCCTATACTCAGGCGGTATTCCTCGAATTGTTGGCGGCTGGAGCGACGGTGATGGTGACCGGCCGCGACCATCTGCCAGCCGGGATGATGTTGCCGCTCGACGCGCATCATGTTCAGACCGAGCGACACCGAGCGCAAGTGTCGGTCACCGAACCCACGCGCAAGCGCGTGTGGCAGGCCTTGATCCATGCCAAGATCGCGCAACAGGGCGCTGTGCTCGCGCATTTCACCGGCGCGGACGGTGGACTCGCCCCGATGGCCAAACGCGTGCGCTCCGGCGACCCGGACAACCTGGAAGCGCAGGCGGCACAACGCTATTGGCCGCTGTTGTTCGGCAAGGATTTCAGGCGCGACCGTGACGCGGACGGAGCCAACGCATTGCTGAATTATGGCTACGCCGTGGTGCGCGCGGCCATCGCGCGAGCGGTTGTAGCTTCCGGCCTGATCCCTTCGCTGGGAGTCTTTCATCGAAACCGCGCGAATCCGTTTTGCCTCGCCGACGATCTGCTCGAACCCTACCGCCCGTTCGTGGACTGGCGGGTGCGGCTACTGCTCGACGAGAGCGATGGTCCGCCGCCCGACTTGAGCGAACGCCCGACAAAAGCGGCGCTGCTCTCCCTGTTCAATGAGACCGTGCTCGTCGGCGCGCGGCGCAATCCGCTGCTGGTGGCCATTCAACTGAGCGCGGCCTCACTGGCCCGTGTGCTGACTGGTGACGGGAAGGCATTGGCGCTGCCTGCGGGTCTGCCGTTGGCGCCCGACCTGCTGGCGCCGGACGGCGTCGGTTGATGGCGCACGCGCGGCCCGTTCCGCAATTGCCATGGGGGTGGCGCTCGATGTGGGTGATCGCGATGTTCGACCTGCCGACCGACACCCCCAAGGCGCGCCGGGCCTACACGCGGTTTCGCAAGGACCTTCTCGACGACGGCTTCACCATGATGCAATATTCGGTTTACACGCGGCATTGCGCATCGATCGAGAATGCCGAGATTCATGCGACGCGGATGGGCAGACGCGTGCCGGAAGAAGGCGAAGTGCGGTTCATGACCATCACCGACAAGCAATGGGAACGAATCAAGGTCTTCGTGGGGAAAAGCCGGCAACCGGCCGGACCTTCCCCTGCGCAGTTGGAGTTTTTCTGATGCGCCAGCGGCCAGAAAAACTCAATATTTTCAGGCCGCTGGACAGATCGCGGTGTAGCAAAACGAGAGACGGCCGCAATCCGCAGCAGCGTTGATGAGCTCGTATCCGAAGCCGGCGGTGTAGCAAAACGAGAGACGGCCGCAATCCGCAGCATGGGCGCGCGGGCCGACCATCTGCCGGCGGGTGTAGCAAAACGAGAGACGGCCGCAATCCGCAGCATCTCGCGCAGCTTGGCGGCGCACAGGGAGGGTGTAGCAAAACGAGAGACGGCCGCAATCCGCAGCGAAACCGTCTGCTACGGCGAAACGAACGTCGGTGTAGCAAAACGAGAGACGGCCGCAATCCGCAGCGAGAATTACGTCTCGGGGAGTATTCGCCCGGGTGTAGCAAAACGAGAGACGGCCGCAATCCGCAGCGCGTCCCATTGCTCGCGCATGGTTTCGGACGGTGTAGCAAAACGAGAGACGGCCGCAATCCGCAGCAGTGCGAATGAAATCGCGGTAGTCGTTGTGGGTGTAGCAAAACGAGAGACGGCCGCAATCCGCAGCTTGACCTTGGTCTCCTCGTCAACGTCCAGCGGTGTAGCAAAACGAGAGACGGCCGCAATCCGCAGCCCCGGAAGAGGAATTGGCCCAAGGCATAAGGGTGTAGCAAAACGAGAGACGGCCGCAATCCGCAGCAGTTGCGCGGCCTCGAACGCAGGAGGGCCGGGTGTAGCAAAACGAGAGACGGCCGCAATCCGCAGCCAGCTCTGCGGAAGTCACGACCACAAGCAGGGTGTAGCAAAACGAGAGACGGCCGCAATCCGCAGCTAGTGCCGGCCTGCCGATCGAGGACAGAACCCGGGCCTCTGATGAAGGCGTTCGCCGCCCGACCGGACATCCAGCGGCGGGTGTGATTCAGAGGCTCTTCAACGACGCGCGACGCCCCCGCCTGCGGCTGACCCGAATTCCCCAATGATCCGAGTGCCCGTCATATTTACGTCTGGCGCGCCGCATCTCCTTTTGGGGCGAGCGGCCCGGCAGGGGTCGTCCTGCCGCGCCGGCCCGGAGCCATCCGCTCAATAATCATCCCCCGTCTCGTAGCAGCCGCTGCCGTCGCACTTCGGGTCCGGGTTGTCGTAGAGGATCTGCATCACGCGGGTGCCGGGTTCGATCAGCGCGTCGCGCTGGATGGTGGAGACCTCCCCGTTCACTTCGGAGGCATATTCGCGGACCACTTCGCCGAAGGAGTTGCGCTGGATCGCGACGGCCTGGCCCGCCGCGACCTTGTCGCGGAGGTCGACCAGCAGCTCCAGCCAGCCGCCGTTGTCGGCGCGGATGGTGTGGAAGGCGTCGCCGGTGGTGGTGCCGGCATCCCGGCCGGTTCGCCCGATCGCCCCCTCGATGACCTTGTGATATTTCAGCACGTTCATCGTGCCTTCGACGAACATCGGGATCTTCTGCCGGTTGAAGACGCGCGGGCCGCCGATCTCGATCGTGAGCGCGGGGATGCCGGCCTCGACGAACGCCGTCTCGAGCGTGCCGGCATAGCCCGGATCGTTCTTGACCTGCTCGATCGGATAGAGCTCCGCCATGGCGCGAACCTCGGGCTTGCGCAGGTCGGCGAAGATGAAGGCGGTGAAATCGCCGCTCGTCGCGGCGGTGTGGAAATCGAGCGCGATATCGGTGTTCGGCTTGAAGATGCCGTTCCACAGCAGGCTGGCGTGGCGCGACGGCATGTTGCCGCCGTCGGCATTGCCGGGCCACACCCGGTTCGTATCGACCAGGCTTCCGCCCGACTGCGCGACCGGCCATTTGCGCTGCACATATTCCTTGGCCGGCCGGGCGAGATCGTAGACCGCGACCACGGTTCCCGCCATCGCGGCCGGATCGAGCTGCGCCATCACGCGCTGCACCGCGTCGAGCGGACTCATCTCGTCGCCATGGACGCCCGCGACGAGCATGAAGCGCTTGCCCGGCCTGGCTCCCTTCGCCACCACGATCGGCACCAGCCAATATTGCCCGGTGCCCATCTGCACGCCCCTGAAATAGAGGCTGTGCCTGCCCGTCGGCAGGTCCGACGTGTCGAGATGGCTGATGACCCGCTTCCCCTGGACGGTCTCGCCCGTGAAGACCGTGGCAGAATGAAGCGGGCTGGCGATGAGCCCCATGCAAAGCGACGCGAAAGCCAGGCGCTGCGCATGTCCGGTCTGCATCACGATTCCCCTTTCCCAGGCTGCCGCCACGCCGGAAGCGCAGGATCACCGATGATCGGACCGTGGTTCGACCGACTCGATCGCAGGTCGAAGCGCGTCGGTCGCTGCCCTGCTGAAATCCCGCTTGCCGGATCGATACGGACGTGAGCGATCACGTTCCGGGCCGCTATCGAGGCAATTACGGAGGTCCGGCCGAAATTTTCCCGATCGGCGTTGAGGGCCGCGGGAGACCTCTGCCGGTCGGCACGGCACGTCGACGGCGCGCGGCCGCGGCCGGCACTGTGTCCTGGATATCACGTCGCACGGCGCCCGACCGTCTTTCCCCTTCGGCCGGTTGACAAATGCGCGCCCACACCGTTTATCGCTTTTGCGACTGATTATCATTACAAGGGGGAGTCAATGGACGGATCCGAGACATCGCGGAACAGGGGCGAAGCGGCCGGCAGCACTGCGGCGATGCTCAGCGCATCGCCGAGCGCCATGCTCGCGCTGGGCTGCATCGGCCTGTTCGCAGGCGGTGCGCCGGCGCTGGCGCAGGAGGATACGCGTCCGCTGGGCAGCGTGACGGTGGTCGATACGGTGGTCGACGAAGGCTATAACCGCACGGAACTGCAATCGCCCAAGGCGACCGCGCCGCTGCTCGACACGCCGCAGACGGTGAACGTGATCGGGCAGGAGGTGATCCGCGATCGCGGCGCCCGGACGCTGACGGACGTGCTGCGCAACACCCCCGGCATCAGCTTCAACGCCGGCGAGAACGGCTTCGGAACCTCCACCAACAATTTCTCCCTGCGCGGCTTCGACACCAGCGGCAGCGTGTTCATCGACAATGCCCGCGATTCCGGAAGCTACGCCCGCGACGTCTTCAACATCGAGTCGGTGGAGGTGATCAAGGGCGCCGCCGCCGACAACGGCCGCGGCACGGCCGGCGGCTACATCAACATCAACACCAAGCGGCCCGCCCTCGACGGCTTCGTGGCGGGCGACGTGAGCCTCGGGTTCGACGAATATGGAACCCGGGCGCGCAAGCGCGGCTCCATCGACCTCAACCAGCCGATCGGCGAAACCGCCGCGGTGCGCCTCAATGCCGTGGTGGAGGACGGCGGCGTGCCGGGCCGCGACGTCGCCCGCAACCGGCTGTGGGGCATCGCCCCGTCGATCGCCTACGGCCTCGGCACCGACCTGCGCGCCTTCCTGTCGTGGGAGCATCTGGAGCGCGACGACATTCCCGACTGGGGCGTCCCCGGCGCGATGATCCGCGGCACCTTCCGCCACGACCCCGCCACCGCCGGCGCGGACCGGGACTCCTTCTTCGGCCTTGCCAGCGATTTCGACGACACGACCAGCGACGCGGTGTTCGCCCGCGTGGAATATGAGCCCGCCAGCGGCCTGGTGGTGAGCAACCAGACCCGCTGGGCCAGGGTCGACCGGACGTCCCGCTTCACCGTGCCGACCGGCTTCACGCCGCCGTCGTCAGTGAGCACGTCCACCCTGTTCTACGACCGCGACAACGAAAGCGTCAGCAACACCACCGCGCTCAACGCGCGGTTCGACACCGGCCCGCTCGCCCATTCGCTCGCCGCCGGGTTCGAACTGAGCTGGGAACGATCGAACGCGCGCCGCCAGGGCAGCGTCAATCCCGGCCCGACCGACCTGTTCGACCCCGATCCCGACCGCGCCGGCGCGGCGCCGCGGGCGCCGACCGAGTTCGCCCGCGCCAAGGTACGCACCCATGCGATCTTCCTCTACGACACCGTATCGATCGACGACCGGTTCCTGATCACCGCGGGCGTGCGCGGCGAAGGATATGAGGCCGATATCAGCAGCCGCGACGTCACGGACGCGCCGATCGGAGCAGACGGGTTCGAAACCTCGCCCTGGACCTGGGGCGGGAAGGTCGCCCTCACCTACAAGCCGGTCGAGACCGTCAGCCTCTATGCCTCGTTCAGCACCGCGGCGCTCCCGCCCGGATCCTATCTGTCCAACCCGGACATTTCCCGGACCGGCGACAACGCCTTCCCCGGACTGGTGCCGGGCGCCGACCCCGTCCGCTCCCACAATTACGAGATCGGCGCCAAGGCCGATTTCCTGGGCGGCGCCCTGTCGACGGCGGTCGCCGCCTTCCGCGGCGAGAAGAGGAAGGTGCCGGTGTTCGGCCGCCTTTCCGGGCCGGCGAGCGAGAATGCGCTGCAGGGCTATCAGAAGCTGGTGGTGGAAGGCGTGGAATTCAGTGTCAGCGGCCAGGTCACGCCCGAGTGGAACCTGTTCGGCGGCCTGCTGCTGATGAAGAGCCGGCGCCGGATCAGCGACGAGATGGCGGCGGTGCTCGCCTTCACCAATCCGGGCGACTATGCCGCCTTCCCCGCCTCCGGCCTCGACGGCGACCGGCTGGCCTTCACGCCCAATGTGTCGGCGACGCTGTGGAGCACCTATCGCCTGCCGTTCGGCCTCACCGTCGGCGCCGGCCTGCAGCATGTGGGTTCCTCCTATCTCGGCCGGCCCGACGATGCGCTGCGGGTGATCCCCAACGGCACGTTCGGCAAGCTGCCGTCCTACACCCTACTCAACGCAATGCTGTCCTATGATGTGACGGAGAATATCGACGTGCGGTTCAACGTCGATAATATCACCAACAAGCGCTACGCGGTTTCGGCGAACTGGAACGGCTCCCGCGCGACACTGGGCGCGCCGCGGACCTTCCTGGTCAGCGTCGGCCTGCGATACTAGCGCGCGATACCGGCGCCCGGCCAGGCGCTGGCCGGGGGCCCAGGAGGCAAGGATGCTGATCGCGATTCCAGCCGTGCTCTCGCCCGACGAAGCGGCCGGATTCCGCAGCCGGCTCGAACGGGCGCAGTGGATCGACGGCGGGGGCACGGCCGGCCATGTCGCCGCCCGAAGCAAGACGAACCGCCAGCTCGCGGACGACGATCCGCTCGGCACCGAACTGGGTGCGGCGATCGTCGACCGGCTGGCGGCGACCCCGCGCTTCATCGCCGCCGCACTGCCGCTCAAGGTCCTGCCGCCGCGGTTCAATGCCTATAGCGGCGGCGGCGCCTACGGCCGCCACATCGACAGCGCCATTTTCTCGGCCCCCGGATCCCCCGAGCGGGTGCGAAGCGACCTGTCGGCGACATTGTTCCTGAGCGAACCCGACAGCTATGAAGGCGGCGAACTGATCGCCGAGCACGGCTATTCGGAGGAGCGGATCAAGCTACCCGCCGGGCACATGCTGCTCTATCCGGCGAATACCCTGCACCAGGTGACCCCGGTCACGTCCGGAACCCGCCATGCCGCCTTCTTCTGGATCCAGAGCCTGGTGCGCGAACAGACCCGCCGCTCGATGCTGCTGCAGCTCGACGAGTCGATCCAGGCCCTCGCCGCGCGCGACCCGGACGATCCGGAAGTCGTCCGCCTGACCGGCCTCTACCACAATCTGCTGCGCGAATGGGCCGACACATGACCCTCCCGCCGCTCGAGCAGATCCCGCCGGAGACGGCGGCGCTGGCGGATTATGAGGCGCTCGCCCGGCAGCGCCTCTCCCCGCAGGCATGGGCCTATTTCGCGGGCGGCGCGGGCGACGAATGGACGCTGGGCGAGAATGTCGCCGCCTTCGCCCGGCGGCCGCTGCGCACCCGCGTGCTGCGCGACCTCAAGGGCGCCAACACCCGGCTCACGCTGTTCGGAACCGAGCTGGACGCGCCGATCCTGCTCGCGCCGGTCGCCTTCCAGCGGCTCGCCCATCCCGACGGGGAAATGGCGACCGCGCTGGCGGCGAGCGCGGTCGGCGCGCTGATGACGGTCAGCACCCAGGCCAGCGCACCGCTGGAGGACATTGCCGCGCAGGCGAGCGCGCCGCTGTGGTTCCAGCTCTACATCCAGCCCGACCGGGCCTTCACCGCCGACCTGGTGCGCCGGGCCGAACAGGCCGGCTATCGCGCCCTGGTGGTCACGGTCGATGCGCCGGTCAACGGCGTCCGCAACCGCGAGCAGCGGGCCGGCTTCGCACGGCCGGCGCATGTCGAGGCGGTGAACCTTCGGGGCATGCGCGACCTCCCTCCCCCGCCGCCGGGCGCCCTGCTGTTCGGAACCCCGCTGATCGAGAGCGTCCCCGGCTGGGCCGACTTCGAATGGCTGCGCGGCCTCACCCGCCTGCCGATCCTGGCCAAGGGCGTGGCCGATCCCGAGGACGCACGGCGCGCGATCGCCGCCGGAGCCGACGGGATCGTGGTGTCCAACCACGGCGGCCGCGCGCTCGACGGCGTGCCGGCCGCGATCGACCTGCTGGAGCCGGTGGTCGAGGCGGTGGCCGGCGCGGTGCCGGTGCTGATGGACGGCGGCGTGCGGCGCGGCATCGACGTGCTGCGCGCGCTGGCGCTCGGGGCGCGGGCGGTGATGATCGGCCGCCCGCAGGTCTTCGCCCTGGCCGCTGCCGGTGCTCCGGGCGTCGCCCATATGCTGCGGATCCTGCGCGCGGAGCTGGAACTGGCGATGGCGCTGACCGGATGCCGCGACCTTGCGGCGATCGACCGCGCCGTGCTGGAGGCGCGGCGATGATGCACATGCCGATCGCAACCGAATTCGATGCCCCCGCCCGCTACGGGGAACGCCGGTTTCGCGGCCGCGCGCTGGCGCTGACCGCGATCGTCCATGTCGCGCTGGCAGGGGCGCTGCTGGCGATCGGAACGCCGCTGGCCCAAAGCCGGCGCGAACCGCCGCTGAAGGTCCATGTGATCACCCTCGACCCGCCCCGCACGGCGCCGAGCAAGCCCGACCAGCCGAAGGTCGAGACGCCGCCCGAGGCCGTCCATGTCCCGAGCCCGCGGGTAAGGATCCTCACGCCCGATCCGCCGCCCGTGACGGTCACCACCCAACCGCCGCCGCCCGTCCCGCAGCCGGCGGCGGCCACGTCCGATCCCGGACCGCCCGCCCCCGTCGGACCGCCGGCGCCGGTCTCCCGCGGCGACCTGTCCTCCTCGATGATCCACGCCCCGCCGCCGCGCTACCCCTATGAATCGCGGCGCAAGCGGGAACAGGGCACGGTCGTGCTGGCGGTAACGCTGGCGACCGACGGGACCGTCGAGGATATCCGGGTAGCGCGCAGCAGCGGGCACCGCCGGCTCGACGAAGCGGCGCTGGGCGCGGTACGGAAATGGCGATGGTCCCCCACGATGCGCGACGGCCAGCCGGTGCGGGTACGGGGAACGGTCGAAATCCCGTTCGTCCTGACCGGGGGATGACCGTCGCCACGCCGCCCCTCCGACTCCCCGGGACGGTCGCCCGCGGTCCGGACGGAGGGAACCGCCCGCCGAAAGCCGCATGACCGGCAAATGATGGAAAGGTCCCGATCGATGTTCCCACGCCTCGCCCTCCTCACCGTCGCGACGGCCGCGCTCCTGGCCGGATGCTCCCAGAGCCCTTCCGAGGGCGAGCAGGTGGTCAATCTCTATTCGGCCCGCCACTATGACAGCGACCTGCCGCTGTTCGAGGCCTTCACGCAGCAGACGGGGATCAGGATCAATCGCATCGAAGGCAATCCCGACCAGCTGATCGCCCGGATGAAGAGCGAGGGCGCGAACAGCCCCGCCGACCTGTTCGTCACCGCCGATGCGGGAGCCCTGTGGCGCGCCGACCAGGCCGGCCTGTTCCAGCCGATCCGGTCGGAAACGCTCGACAGCCGCATCCCGGCCAACCTGCGCGAACCCGGCGGCAAATGGTACGGGTTCATGCGCCGCGCCCGCGTCGTCGCCTATGACAGCGCGAAGGTGCGTCCCGAGGAGATCGACGATTATGCTAAGCTGGCCGGCCCGCGCTTCCGGGGCAGATTGTGCGTCCGGTCCGCCGACAGCGTCTACAACCTGTCCCTCGTCGGCGCGGTCATCGAGGAACTCGGCCAGGCCGAGGCGGAGCGCTGGGTGCGCGGCATCGTCGCCAACATGGCCCGCCCGCCCGAGGGGGGAGACCGCGACCAGATCCGGGCCGTGGGCGCCGGCGTGTGCGAAGTGGCGCTCACCAACAGCTATTATTACATCCGCATGGCGAACGGCGACGACGAGGCCGACCGCGCCGTGACCCAGCGGGTCAGGCTCGGCTTCCCCAGCCTGAACGGCAAGGGCGCGCATGTGAACATCTCGGGCGGCGGCGTGGCGGCCAATGCGCCCAACAAGGACAATGCCGTCCGGCTGCTCGAATTCTTCGCCTCGGCCGAGGCGCAGACGCATATCGCGCGCAACAACAACGAGTTCCCGGCATCGCCCGACGTTCCCCCGCCGCCGCCGGTCGACAGCCATGCCGGCTTCACCGCCCATCCGATGAACGTGGCGGCCTTTGCCAGGCACCAGCCGCTGGCGCAGTCGATCATGAGCAAGGCGGGATGGCGCTAGCGGGAGCGCCTGCCCTCATCCCCCGGCGCCTTTCCGGCCTGACGCTCCTCGCGGGCCTGGCCGGCCTCGCCGCCGTGCTGCCGCTCGGCGGCGTCCTGCTCGCCGCCCTGTCCGGAGACAGTGCCGACATCGCAGCGGGGGACATCGCCCGCTATGCGCTCACGTCCGCCTGGCTGGCGCTGCTCGTCGGCGTCGCGACGGCGGTGCTGGGTTCGGTGGCGGCATGGCTGGTCGTCATGCACCGCTTTCCCGGCCGCGAGACCTTCGCCTGGGCGCTGGCGCTGCCGCTGGCCGCCCCGGCCTTCGCGCTTGCCTATGCCTATGCCGACCTGTTCGACGTGGGCAGCACCCTGCGCACCTGGCTGCGCGCCGAAGCGGGATCCGACCTTCCGATCCGCATGCGCAGCCTGCCGGGATCGGCGTTCGTGCTGACCTGCGCCTTCTATCCTTATGTCTATCTCTCGATGCGGGCGGCGTTCGTGAACCAGTCGACCAACGTGCTCGAGGCCGCGGCGATGCTGGGCTGCACGCGCTGGCAGGCGTTCCGGCGCGTCGCCCTGCCGATGGCGCGGCCGGCGCTCGCCGCCGGCGTCGCGCTCGCGGTGATGGAGACGCTGGCGGATTATGGCGCGGTCCAGTTTCTCAGCGTCCAGACGCTGACCACCGGCGTCATCCGCGCCTGGTCGGTCTACGGGTCGACGGCGAGCGCCGCCCGCATCGCCCTGCCGCTGCTGGCGGCGGCCGGCCTGCTGCTGTGGCTCGAACGGCAGCATCGGACGGGCCGGAGCCACGAAGGCGGCAGGGCACGCTGGCGCCAGCCGCATGCCGGGGCGCTGACCGGCATACGGGCGTGGCTGGCGACGGGTTTCTGCCTCCTGCTCCTCGCCGCCGGGCTGCTGCTGCCCGGCGGCTGGCTGCTGTGGAGCGCGCTGGACACGGTCCCCGACTGGCCGCGGCTCGGCGCCGCCGGAGTCCGCAGCCTGTTGCTCGGCGCGGCCGGCGCGATCGTGACGGTGATGCTGGCGACGGCGCTGGCGCTGGGCGGACGCGGGCTGCCGGCGGCGGCGCGGCTCGCGAGCCTGGGCTATGCCACGCCGGGCGCGGTGATGGCGATCGGCCTGCTCGCCCCGGCCGGCCTGGTCTGGTCCCTGCTGCCGGGATCGGGATGGGGCATTGCGCTGGCCCTGCTGACCTATGCCTATGCTGCGCGCCTGATGGCCGCGGCGCTGGAACCGATCGATGCCGGCCTCACCCGCGTCACGCCGTCGATGGTCCAGGCCGCACGCACCCTCGGCCGCGGCGAGACCGGCGCGGCGGTGGCGGTCGAGCTTCCGGTGGCGAAGGCGGCGATGCTGACTGCGGGGATGGTGGTGTTCATCGACATATTGAAGGAACTGCCGGCCACGTTGATCCTGCGCCCGTTCGACTTCGACACGCTCGCCGTGCTTGCAAACAATTATGCCCTCGACGAAAGGCTGGCCCAGGCGGGGCCCCCTTCGCTCCTCATCATCCTGCTCGCCCTGCCCGCGGTCGTGTGGCTGACGCGCAGGATCGCATCGTCACGACCCGGGCTGTAAGCGACCATGACACCGGACATCGCCCTTGCCGTCGCATCGGTCACGCGCCGCTACTTCGGCCGTGCGGCGGTCGCGGAGGCAAGCTTCGAGCTCCGCAGCGGGCAGATCGCCTGCCTGCTGGGGCCGTCCGGATGCGGCAAGAGCACGCTGCTGCGGATGATCGCGGGGCTCGAGCCGGTCGATGCGGGCACGATCGCGATCGGCGGGCGGACGGTCTCGACCCCGACGGCCACGGTTTCGCCCGAACGGCGCGGGGTCGGCCTGGTCTTCCAGGATCTCGCGCTGTTTCCGCACCTCGACGTCACCGGCAACATCGGTTTCGGGCTCCGGGACCTCGACGCCGCCACGCGGCAGGCGCGGATTTCGGCGCTGCTCGCCCGCTTCCGGCTCGAGCCGCTGGCCAGGGCCTGGCCGCACACGCTGTCGGGCGGCGAGCAGCAGCGGGTGGCCATCGCGCGGGCGCTGGCGCGCAAGCCCGCGGTGCTTCTGCTCGACGAGCCCTTTTCCGGGCTCGACGGCCACCTGCGCGCCACCATCCGCCAGTCGCTGCTCGCCGACCTGCGGGCCGACGGGGCGACGGTGCTGATCGTCACCCACGACCCCGAAGAGGCGATGCTGGTCGCCGACCACCTCATGCTGATGTCGAACGGGCGTGTCCTGCAGACCGGCAGTCCGCAGGACTGCTATCGGCGGCCCGCGTCGATCGAGGCCGCCCAACTGCTGGGCGACGCCCTGGTCCTGCCGGCGCAGGTGAAGGACGGGATGGCGCGCACGGCCGTCGGGACGGTGCCGGCACGGGGCCTGGACGACGGCCCGGCGCGGTTGATGGTCCGGCCCGACGCCCTGCGCCTCGGGGATCCGGACGGCGCGGCGGCGACGGTGCTGGAGGTCGCCTTCGGCGGCGCCTTCCACATGGTCACGCTGGCGGCCGGAGATGCCGTCGTGACGGCGCGGACGATGGCTGCGCCGCCCGCGGTCGGCAGCGCCACGCGCGTCTCGATCGATGCCGAACGCGCCTGCCTGTTTCCCCCGCGCGCGCAGCCGGCGTAACCGGTGGCGGCGGAACGCCAGCCGGTGCCCGGACTGCGCCCGTCGCCCGTTTCTGCCGCTACACAAATTCGCGCCGTCCGTTAAGGAAAGCAAAGATGCAGACAGACAGCGCGATCCGCACCGTCCAGACCAGGCCATTTCCGGGGCAGAAGCCCGGGACATCCGGGCTGAGGAAGAAGGTCCGGGAGTTCCAGAAGCCCCATTATATCGAGAATTTCGTCCAGGCGACCTTCGACGCCGTGCAGCCGCCACCGGGCGCCTGCCTGGTGGTCGGCGGCGACGGGCGCTTCTTCAATCGCGAGGCGCTGGAAGCGATCGTCCGGATCGCGGCGGCCAACAGCATCGGCCGGCTCGTGATCGGGCGCGGCGGGCTGCTCTCGACGCCGGCGGTGTCCAACCTGATCCGCCGGCGCGGCGCCTTCGGCGGCTTCATCCTGTCGGCCAGCCACAATCCCGCCGGGCCCGACGAGGATTTCGGGATCAAGTACAATATCGGCAACGGCGGCCCCGCGCCCGAAGCGGTGACCGAACGGATCCACGCCTGCAGCGAGGCGATCCGCAGCTACCGGATCGCCGACGCGGGCGAGAGCGCGCTCGACCTCGACAGCCCGGGCGAACGGCAGATCGGCGGCATGACGATCGAGATCGTCGATCCGGTCGCCGACTATCTCGCCTGCATGGAAGGGCTGTTCGATTTCGAGCGCATCGCATCGCTGTTCGGCCGCGGATTCCGGATGCGCTTCGATGCGATGCACGCCGTCACCGGCCCCTATGCGAAGCAGATATTGGAGCAGCGGCTCGGCGCGCCCGAAGGCACGGTGATCAACGCGGTGCCACTGCCGGATTTCGGCGGCGGCCATCCCGACCCCAATCTCGTCCACGCCCACCTGCTGGTCGACGAGATGTTCGCGCCCGAGGCCCCGGATTTCGGAGCGGCGTCCGACGGCGACGGCGACCGCAACATGATCCTCGGCGCCGGGACCTATGTGGGCCCGGGCGACAGCCTGGCGATCCTGGCCAACCACGCGCAGCTGGTCCCCGGCTATGCCGCCGGGCTCAAGGGCGTGGCGCGTTCGATGGTGACGAGCGGCGCGGTCGACCGGGTGGCCGAAGCGCTCGGCATCCCCTGCTACCGCACGCCCACCGGCTGGAAATATTTCGGCAACCTGCTCGACGCCGGGCTCATCACCTTGTGCGGGGAGGAAAGCTTCGGCACCGGATCGGACCATGTGCGGGAGAAGGACGGCCTGTGGGCGGTGCTGTTCTGGCTCGACATCCTGGCCGCGACCGGGAAGACGGTGGCGCAGATCCAGCAGGCGCACTGGGCCCGGTTCGGCCGCAACTATTTCACCCGCCACGATTATGAAGACCTGCCCGCGGAAACCGCCGAGCGGATGATGGAGCGAATCGCCGAGCAGGTGAAGAACGGCCCGTCCGAGCCCGGTTTCGCGGAGGCGTTCGACTTCACCTATGTCGATCCGGTCGACGGTTCGACCAGCAGCAGGCAGGGATCCTGCTTCCACACGCCGGACGGCGGCAGGGTGGTCTACCGGCTGTCGGGCACCGGCACCGCCGGCGCGACCCTGCGCGTCTATATCGAGCGCTACGAGGCGCCGGCCGGCGACCTCGGGCTCGATCCCCAGGATGCGCTGGCGCCGCTGATCCAGTCCTCGCGCAGGATCGCCGGCATGGACACGCTCGGAATCGGCCGGCCGAGCGCGATCACCTGACCGGCCGCTATCCCCGCCCGGAACCGCGCATCGCGCCGGACGCCCAGCGCGCGACGGCGGCGCTCTGGCGCATGACGGCGCGGTCGAAGGCGGCGACGATCGCGCCGGTCCGGTTCGCGGTCGCGGCGTCGCTGTCCACCGCGCGATAGGAAGCGATTTCCTTCCCTTCCCGATCGAACAGGGTCGCGATGCCGGCGACATGGACGGTCGGCGGCGCCTTCGGCCCGTTCGCATAATCGGCCTCGAAGCGATCGATACGGACGCGAAGCACGTAATCGGCATCGCCGCGGCGCCGCTCCAGGATCGGCACGTCCCCCTCCGCCTCCGCGAACCGGGCAGCGAGCGCGGAACGATAAAGGGCCGGCGCCGAGGACACCCAGCGCGCGCCCTCGATATAGGAGGCGCGATTGTCCTCCACCGTCAGGATCCGGTCCCCCGCGGCCTCGGGCGGGAAGCCCGGCATCACGAGCTGGACCTTGAAAGTGCCCGGTGCCAGCTGGCCGGACGGCGCGGCGGCCGCCTCCGCCCCGCCGAAGCGGTAGAGATCCGCCTCTTTCCCGCCGCCAAGCAGGCCGCCGAGGCAGCCGGACAGGAGAAGGAACAGGGCCGGGACGGCAAGAGCCCGGCGGCGCGGGGCCATGGTCATGGATCGAGCTTCCTTTCCGAACTGGAGCCGCGGCCGAGCGCGCCGCGCGGATCCTGGCGGATCTGGCGAATGAGATCGTTGAGTTCGTCGGCCGCATCGCCGAGCGACTGCAGCGAGTCCGTGACCGATGGCAGGGTTTCGGACTGGACGGCGCCCGCGGCGGAATCGATGGCGGCGATCGCGCTGCGCGCCTCCTCCACGGCCTGCTTCAGTTCCTCCATCGCATCGGCGGCGTTGCGCAGGGTGCGCTGCCCGTCGGTCCGCACCAGCCCGCGCACCTCCGCCGCCGTGGCCTGCACGTCGTCCATCGAACGATCGATCTTGGCGATGGCGGAACTGGCGCGATCGAACATGGCGCGGTTGGCTGCGAGCTCGCCCGTCGTCGCCCGCAGGTCGGCAACCACCGCGCCCAACTGGGCGATGTTGCGATCCGACAGCAGCCGGTTGACGCGCCCGATCGCCTCGTTCGCGCCCTCGATGAGCTGGGAGCCGCCGCTCAGCATGGAGGACAGGCGGCTCGGCCGGCTGGGTATCAGCGGCGGATGGCGATCGGACACCTGCTTGAGAAGCGGCCGCGACGGCGTGCCGGCGCTGATCAGGATCGCGCTGACCCCGGACAGGGCCTGGGTGGACGTGCTCGCCACCGAATCCTCGCGGACCGGCGTGTCGCTCCGGACGCGAATGTCGACCAGAATCTTGCTGCTGTCCTGCGGCGCGAGGCGGACGCGTTCGATCTCCCCCACCTTGATGCCGTTGAACTGGACCTCGCCGCCCTCGCTCAGCCCGCTGACCGGCCCCTGGAACAGGACCTGATAGTCATCGCGGCTCCGGCCGATATCGGTGCCGCCGAGCCAGACGGCGAAGATCAACGCCCCCATCACCAGCAGGGTGGTGAGGATTCCGACCAGCGCATAATTGGCATGCCGTTCCATCAGTGTCCGTCCTTACGCGCCGCGCGCCCTCGCGGTCCGTCGAGATAGCTTGCGATCCAGGGATGGTCCGAACGCTCGAGCTCCGCCACCGGAGCGACGGCGACGACCTTGCGGTCGGCAAGCACCGCGACCCGGTCGGTGATCGCATAGAGCGAGTCGAGATCGTGGGTGATCATCAGAACGGTGAGGCCGAGCGCATCGCGCAGCTTGCGGATCAGCGCGTCGAGCTCGCCGGCGGCGATCGGATCCAGGCCGGACGTAGGCTCGTCGAGGAACAGGATCCGCGGATCGAGCGCGATCGCCCGCGCCAGCCCTGCGCGCTTGCGCATGCCGCCGGACAGCTCGGCCGGGCGCTTGGCCCCGGCATCGGAATCGAGCCCGACCAGCTCGATCTTCAGCGCCGCCAGCTCGCGCACCAGATCGTAGGGCAGATCGAGATGCTCGAGGAAAGGCGCCTCGACATTCTCCTGGACGGTGAGGGCGGAAAAGAGCGCGCCATATTGAAAGAGCACGCCGGTGCGCTTGGCGACCTCGACGTTGCGCTCCCCGTGCACGTCCTCTCCGAACAGCTCGACCCGGCCGCCTTCGGGCCGCTTGAGGCCAAGGATGGTGTTGAGCAGGACCGACTTGCCGCTCCCCGATCCGCCGATGAGCCCCAGGATCTCACCCTCGCGCACCTCGAGGTCGAGATCCTCGTGGATGACCTTGTCCCCGAAGGCGGTGCGCAGGCCGGCCACCCGGATCGGAACGGCGGAGTCGTTCATAGCTCGAGCTGCCAGTAGAGGACGGCGAAGATCGCATCGAACATGATGATGAGGAAGATCGACTGCACCACCGCCGTCGTGACCCGCGCGCCGAGGCTCTCGACATCGCCCTTCACCTCGAACCCCTGGCGGCAGCCGGTGCCCGCGATGACGATCGCGAAAAAGGGCGCCTTGGCCATGCCGAGCCAGAAATGCCGGGTCCCGACCATGTCGACCATCCGTTCGAGGAAGAATTCCGGCGTGATGCCCATCAGGATCCAGGCGACGAGCATGCCGCCGGCCAGGCCGCCGAGATTGCCGACGAAGGCCAGCAGCGGCAGGGCCAGCAAGGCAGCGACGAGCCGGGGCACCACCAGCGCCTCATATTCGTCGATCCCCATGACCCGCATCGCGTCCACTTCCTGGTTCATCCGCATCGAGCCGAGCTGGGCGGCGAAGGAGGACGCCGAACGGCCGGCGAAGATGATCGCGGCGAACAGCACGCCGAATTCCCGCAGCACGCCGATTCCGACCAGTTCGACCACATAGGCGTTGGCGGAGAACATCTGCAGCATCGTCGAACAGACCAGGGCGAACACCGCGCCGACGAAGAAATTGAGGATCATCACGATCGGGATGGCGCCAAACCCCGCCCGCTCCATCGCGGAGACCAGCGGCGTGATGCGAAGGCGGCGCGGATGGCGGGCGACGCGCCCCACCGCCGCCACCATCCGGCCGGTGAATTCCTGCCCGCGCCAGAATTCGCGGCCGGCCTGGACGACGCCGAAACCGATCGCCTCGAACGCCGCGCGCAGCGGGGCGGCGCGGTCCCGTCCGGGCGGATGGGTGTCGAGGGAGTCACGGACGAGATCCACCAGCCGCTGCAGATCCTCGCGACCGCCGTCGTCGAAGCGGGTGCGGGACTCCGCATCCAGGATCCGCAGCGCCGCATAGGTGCCGGCGGTGTCCACACGTCCAAGCTGCGAGGTATCGATCCGGACCGGCCCGCCCCCCGGCAGCGCGCGCTCGAGCCGCAGCGGAGCGTCCCCGAGCCCGAGGCTGGTCCAGTCGCCGAGAAGCTGGACGACGGTCTCGCGGTCGCGATGCTCAATGCGGAAGTCGGCCGGCGTCGTCATACCCCGCCCCCCATCGGCACCCGCCCTGCACGAGGCGGGGCGGCCGAAGGCGAAAGGGGCACGCTGACAAGACGTTTCGACACCGTCTCTACCTCCTACCGCGGCAATCATGGGAGACAAGGCCGCGCTTCGTCGAGGGAAACGGATCAGATCATGCGACGATCCGGGCGGCTGCCGTACACGGGCGACAGAAGGGCAGTAACCATCTTGGTAAACTCACGCGTCTACACTATCTATTCAGCAAATGCGATCGGCGGCCAAGATGTCGATCGCCCCGGAGACAAATCATGACCAAGAAGATCCTCGCACGTTTCGGCAATGATCGTGGCCATTGGGTAGGAGACGGCTTTCCGGTTCGGTCGCTTTTCTCCTACAACCGGCTCGGCAATCAGATCAGCCCGTTCCTGCTGCTGGACTATGGCGGCCCGCACTATTTCGCCCCGACGATGCACCGGCGCGGGGTCGGCCAGCATCCGCATCGGGGGTTCGAGACGGTCACCATCGTCTATGACGGGCAGGTGGAGCATCGCGATTCCGCCGGCAACGGCGGGACCATCGGCCCCGGCGACGTCCAGTGGATGACCGCCGGCGCCGGCATCATCCATGAGGAATATCACGCCCCGGGCTTCACCAAGTCGGGCGGGCCGTTCCGCATGGTCCAGCTGTGGGTGAACCTGCCGGCGAAGGACAAGATGGCGCCGCCCGCCTACCAGGGCATCCTTGCCGCCGACATCCCGACGGTCGAACTCGGCGACGGCGCCGGCACCGCCCGGATCATTGCCGGCACCTTCGCCGGCGTGACGGGCCCGGCGCGGACCTTCACCCCGGTCAATGTCTGGGACGTGGCGCTCGGCCAGGATGTCGACGTGAGCCTGGACCTGCCGGAAGGCCACACTGCGATGCTGGTGGTGCTGTCCGGCCATGCGACCATCAACGGCGACCAGGGCGCCGGCGAGGCCGAGGTGCTGCTCCTCGATCCGGAGGGCAGCCGCGTCGAGGTCCACGCCGACGGCGAGACCAAGCTGCTGGTGCTGACCGGCGAGCCCATCGACGAGCCGATCGTAGGCTACGGTCCGTTCGTGATGAATAGCGAGGCGGAGATCCACCAGGCCATCGACGACTTCAACAGCGGCCGCTTCGTCCAGACCGCGGCCTGAACGGACGGGCCCGATCCCCAGGATCGGGCCCGTTTCCGACGGGGACCGTCATCCCCCGAGCACGAGCCTGGGGGAACATCTGTAGCGGCCTCGCATTCTCCCAGTTGATTACCTCGGGCGGGCCACGCCCGGCGCGCCCGTCGACGAGGGAGGAGGAACGCCCTTGGCCACTGTCCCCGACCGAGTGCCGCCAGGGCCGGTGCATCCCCTGCTCGCCTTCCTGGTCGCCGCCGCGCTCACCCTCTTCGCCGGCGGGCTGCTCGCAGATCTCGCTTATTCCTCGACCTACGAGATCCAGTGGAACAATTTCGCCGAGTGGCTGATCGCCGGCGCGATGGTGTTCGCCGGCCTCGCGCTGCTCTGGACCCTCGTCGCGCTGCTGCGCGCCCGGAACCGCCGCGGCCGGTCGTTCTTCGTCTTCCTCCTGCTGCTGGCGATCTTCATCCTCGGCCTCCTCAACAATTTCCTCCATGCCCGCGATGCCTGGGGAAGCATGCCGGGCGGACTGGTGCTCTCGGCGATCGTCACCCTGCTGGCGATCCTGACGACATGGTTCGCCTTTTCGGGGCTGCGCGGGAAAGTGGGCCGATGAAGCGCCCGGCCCTTCCCCTCCTCGCCGCGCTCGCCGTGCTTGCGGCGGGGTGCAGCCGCGAGGACGCGCCGAACCAGGTCGGCCCGGATCCGCAACTCCCCGATCCGGTCGCGGGCCTGCTTCCCACCATGAAGATCGCCAATCCGGCGCCCTGGGGCGACCGCCGGCCGGCCGTTCCGAGCGGCTACAGGATCACCGCGATCGCCACCGACCTCGGCGTCCCCCGCCAGACCCTGGTCCTGCCGAACGGCGACATCCTGGTCGCCGAAGGACGCGGCGGCGGGGCCCCGTCCCTGCGCCCGAAGGATCTCATCGCCGGGATCATCAAGGCCAAGGGAACCACCTCGGTGGAAAGCGGCAACCGGCTGACCCTCCTGCGCGACGCCGACGGCGACGGGACCTATGAAGGCCGCACCGTCTTCGCCGAGGATCTCGACGCGCCCTATGGGCTCGCGCTGGTCGGCGACCAGCTCTATGTCGCCAACCAGGATGCGCTGGTGCGCTTCCCCTATCGCGTCGGCCAGACCCGGGCGGAGGGGCCGCCGGTCAAGGTCACCGACCTGCCGTCGGAGATCAACCATCACTGGACCAAGGCCCTGACGGCCAGCCCCGACGGCCGGTTCCTCTATGTGGGCATCGGTTCCAACAGCAACATCACCGAGCGCGGGATGACCGCCGAGGCCGAGCGGGCGATGATCTGGCAGGTGGATGCCGCCACCGGTGCCCACCGCCCCTTCGCGACCGGGCTGCGCAACCCGACGGCACTGGCCATCCAGCCAGGCAGCGGCCAGCTGTGGGCGGTGGTGAACGAACGGGACGAGATCGGGTCCAACCTGGTACCCGACTATCTGACCTCTGTGCGCGAAGGCGCATTCTACGGTTGGCCGTACAGCTATTGGGGCCAGCATGTGGACCGGCGCGTCCGGCCGCAGGACCCGCAGAAGGTCGCCGCCGCCATCCGGCCCGACTACGGCCTAGGTTCCCACGTCGCTGCCCTCGGCCTCGCTTTCTCCACGCCGGCGATGGGCCCCGCCTTTGCCGAAGGCGCGTTCGTCGGCGAGCATGGCAGCTGGAACCGCAGCACGCCGTCCGGCTACAAGGTGGTGTTCGTCCCCTTCCGCAACGGCCGCCCGGCCGGTCCGCCGATCGATGTCGTGACGGGCTTCCTGGGCGACGACGGCAGGACCCGCGGGCGCCCGGCCGGAGTCACGGTCGACCCGCGCGGCGCATTGATCGTCGCCGACGATCTGTCCAACACCATCTGGCGAGTCACGCCCGTACAGCCCGCGGCCGCCGTCGACGCCGCAAGTCCCCCTCCAGGATCGGAGTAGCCCATGCGTCCACGACTACCGGTGCCGATCGCCGCGGCCTGTGCGGCCCTGTTCGCCGCAGCCATGACCCACGCGCAGGAGCCGTGGATCGATGCCGGCCAGCAGCATATGCTCATGCATCAGGGAGACCTGCTGGAGCAGCAGACGGCGCCCAACAACGAGCCGTCCGACACTAGGCACAAGCCGAAACCCAATGCCGATACGCCGGATCCCGAATGTTCGATGGCGCAGCAGCGCGAGCGGCTGCGGCCGGAATATGAGCGGCGCGTCCGTGCGGAGGGCCGGCAGGCCGCCAATGCCTGGCTGCGCCGGGAAGCCGCCGCCCTCGGCAGGCAGGCCGCCCAGGCCGGCGAGCATTGCTGAACGGCGCGCGGCCGCCATGGCCCCCAATCTCTCCCGCCGCAAAGTCGCCGCGCGCTATCGCAAAGCCGCATGATCGGGCGTTCACTCCGGCCATAGCGTCTGCAATGCGGATCGCCGCACCGGGGAGCACCGTCCGGGCGCTCCGTGGTTTTCCGGAGTGCAGGCGGCATGGGCCCCCGCTAGACAGATAGGGACGAGCAGGGGAAGCCCCGGATGTTCAAGGTCGCGCTGGTCGCCATCGCCGGGTTCCTCTTCGTCATAACGGCCACCTGGGCGGCCGTGCAGATGAGCCCCTGGCCATCGGTGTGGGTCATCCGCTTCATCTTCGCCCAGGGCAGCCGCAAGGCGGCGGCGACGATGGCCCCCTACGTGCCGCCGAGCGTGACGGCCCTGAACGACCAGCCCTATGCCCCTGGAGAGCCCGGCGCCCTGTTCGACCTCTATCGCCCGAAGGGTGCGGGAAAGCTGCCGGCGATCGCCTGGATCCACGGCGGCGGCTTCGTCGCGGGCGACCGTTCCGACGTTGCCAATTACCTCAAGATCCTCGCCTCGCACGGCTATGCGACCGTGGCTGTCGGCTATTCACGCGCACCGGGCGACCGCTTCCCGACGCCGGTGCGGCAGGTCAATCTCGCCCTCGCCCATCTCACGGAACATGCAGCGCAGTACGGGATCGACCCGGAGCGGATCGTCCTGGCGGGGGATTCCGCCGGAGCGCAGATCGCGGCCCAGACGGCGCTGGTGATAACGGAGCCCGCCCATGCCCGCAGCCTGGGCATCGCGCCGGGACTGGAGCCCGATGCGCTGCGCGCCACCATCCTTCACTGCGGAGTCTACGATCCCCGGACCATGGACGACGGGCAGAGCCCCTTCGCCAGTTTCAGGCAGACCGTGCTCTGGTCCTATGTCGGCACACGGAATCCGTCCCCCGACCAGATCGCCCGGCTGGCGGTGACGCCCAATGTCACCGGTTCCTTTCCACCGTCCTTCATCTCGGTCGGCAATGCCGATCCGCTCGCACCACAATCGGTCGCCCTCGCCGACGCGCTGCGGACGGCCGGCACCCCGGTCGAAACCCTGTTCTTCCCTCCGGATCACGAACCGCCGCTCGGCCATGAATATCAGTTCGACTTCACGACCGAGGCGAGCCAGGTGGCGCTGAAGCAATCGCTGGCCTTTCTCGAGGCCCATGTCGGCACGGAGGCACGGCCGGCCAGCCCGAATCAGCGGGCGGCGAACTCCACCCTGCCCCTGGCGGCCGGCCAGTAGAGGAGCCGGATCGCCGCGGCATCGCCCTGGCTGAAGCCGTCGCGCCGGCCGGGCCGATCCCGGTCGATCCGCTGTTCGGAGAGCCGACGGACGCCCGCATCGGTCAGCGTCACCCGATCCGGATTGGCGACCGGATAGTGCATCAGCGACTTGAAGTCATAGGAGCCCACCGCCCGCAGCCGACGCAGCCCGCGCCACGTCGCCCATTGGCGCGAGCTCCCCTCGTCGAACAGGCCGCCGAGGATCCCGGGCTCATCGACCCGGACGTAGCGATTGCGATCCGGCCGCTGCTGCTCGTGGTAGAAGCCCGCGACATGCATCATTTCGTGGGAAACGCTGTGCACCGGAGTCGAAGGCGCCGCGAACGGATTGCAGTGACTGCCGATCCGCACCCGAGTCCGCCGCGGCAGCCGCGGCCGACCGACCCGGGTGGTCGAGCAGCGGGTCGATTCCTTCGACCGCTCGAACAGCACGCCGCGCATCCGGATCGGCAGACGATCGGCCTCGACGAAGCGCAGCTCCCGCGAGAAGGCGCCGTTCCAGAGCTGGATCGCCTGGCGCACCAGCCCCGCCTCCCTGGGATGGAGCGGCCGCCCGCCCTGGTCGCAGCCCCGGACCGCAGGATCGCCGTCCTCGTCCAGTTCGCCCGTGAATTCGCAGATGCGATACGGGATGCGGCCCTCGGTCCACAGCCGCGAGTCGTCGTTCACGGCGACGGCGGCACCGGCCGTGGTCGGCACGCACAGCAACAGCGCGGCGACGAAGCGCACCCGCATCAGTTGGACCCCCCCCAACGTCTTTCACGGATTACTATAGTCTAACAAACTTTAGCTTTGGTTACAGGGGGGTGGCGCACATTTTGATGCGGCTCCAGCCTCAGCGCCGCCGATCGGGGATGGGATCAGCCCAGCCCCGCCTCGCCCCATTCGATCCAGGCCATGAACTTCGGCGTCTTTTCCATGTAGCAGCCGTCGTGCGCCCGCACAGCGAGGCCGGCGCCGGCCACCGCCTCGGTCACCGGCCGGGTCAGGTGGCAATTGCCCATCAGCCGCTTCCAGACCGGTTCGATCCGCCGCTGCCACGCATAGGGGCCGAGATCCGGCGCGCGGCCATGTTCGAGGAACAGGAACCGCCCGCCGGGCTTCAGCACCCGCCGCGCCTCAGCCAGCGCGCGCGCCTGGTCGCCGACCGAGCAGAGGGTGAAGGTGGAGACCACCGTGTCGAACCATGCATCCGCGAACGGCAGTTCCTCCGCACGGCCCGCGCGGATTTCGAAGATGCCGCGATCCCCGGGCCGCATGGCCGCCTCGGCCCGTGCGCGCAGTTCGTCCGACGGATCGATGCCGATCACCGCGTCCACGCGGGAGCGGTCGTAGAGCGGCAGGTTGGCCCCGCCCCCTGCCCCCAGCTCGAGCACGCGCCCGCTCGCCTGCGGCACGACCTTGCGCCGCTGCTCGGTGATCCGCTCCTGCGAACAGCAGCAGCCGACGATCTTCGGCACCACGTGCCGGTCCCAGAACCCCGCCATTCCCCGACTATGACAGCAAGGCTCGAGCCCGCCAAGGCGGCGGCCGGGATCAGTCCAGCGTGGTCCGGTAGCGGGCCATGGCGAGGCCGGCGACGATGACGAGGAAGATCGACAGCGCGACCAGGCTCGGCAGGCTTTCCGCGATCCCGGCCCCCTTGAGCATCGATCCGCGTACGATGCGCAGCATGTGGGTCACCGGAATCGCCGTGCCGAGATACTGGGCCCAGGCCGGCATGCCCGCGAAGGGGAACATGAAGCCGGACAGCAGGATCGAGGGCAGCATGTAGAAGAAGGACATCTGCACCGCCTGGAGCTGGCTGCGGGCCACCGTCGAGATCAGGAAGCCGAGCGACAGGCTGCTTACGATGAACAGGACGAGGCCGAGGATCAAAGCGAACCAGCCGCCTTCGGCCGGCACGTCGAACAGCAGCCGCGACATCACCAGGATCACGCTGCCCTGGATAATTCCGACCAGCACATAGGGAGCGAGCTTGCCGATCATCACCTCGATCGGCCGGACCGGGGTAGCGAGCAGCCCCTCCATCGTGCCGCGCTCGAACTCGCGGGTGACGCCGAGCGCGGTCATCATCACCAGGGTCATCGACAGCACGACCGCCACCAGGCCGGGAACGATATTATAGGCGGTGATGCTCTCCGGATTGTAGCGGCGGTGGACGACCACCTCGAACGGCTCCGACGCGGCGCCCGCCGGCGCCACCGGGCCGTCGAGATCGTGCATCAGCGCGTAGCGCGGGAGAGCCGCCAGCGCCGCCAGCGCCATGCCGGTGGCGGCGGGATCGGAAGCGTCCGCCTCGACCAGGATCCGGGCACCGTCGCGGCGCACCACCCGGCGGCTGAAATCGCCCGGAATGGTGACGGCGAACTGGATCTCGCCCCGCTGCATCAGGTCGCGCAGCTCGTCCGGGCTGCGCACGTCGCGGACGATGGCGAAATAGTCGCTCCGCTCCAGCGCCCCCAGGATCGAGCGGGAGAAGGTCCCCTGGTCCTGCACCAGCACCGCAGTCGGCAGGCTGCGCGGATCGGTGTTGATGGCATAGCCGAACAGCAGCAGCTGGACGATCGGGATCGCCAGGATCATCGCATAAGTGAGCCGGTCGCGCAGGAGTTGGGTGAACTCCTTGCTCATCACCGCCATCACGCGGGAGAAGGAAATGCCGTTCATCGGCCCGCTCCCGCCTGTCCATCGGCACCGCGGCGCATCAGCCGGATGAACACATCCTCCAGCGACGGCTCCACCTGCTTCCATTGCCAGGGATCGCGGCGGAAGGGGGCGATCGCCGCTTCGAGCGCGATGCGGTCCGTCCCACTGACATGGAGCGACTGGCCGAACGGCGCCACCATCTCCACCCCCCTGGCCCCGGCAAGCTCGCGTGCCAGCCGGTCCGCGCGCGGCCCTTCGGCCTCGAAGGTGACGAGACCGGATTCGGCGATCACCTCGTCGCCGGTGCCGCGGGCGATGAGGACGCCGTTGAAGATATAGACGATCTCATGGCATCGCTCGGCCTCGTCCATATAATGGGTTGAGACGAGGACGGTGATCCCGCCGTCGGCCAGCGCGTGGATCTCGTCCCAGAAATCGCGCCGGGCCTGCGGATCGACGCCGGCGGTGGGTTCGTCGAGCAGCAGCAGGCGGGGCTCGTGCATGATGCTGGCAGCGAGCGCGAGCCGCTGCTTCCAGCCGCCCGACAACTGGCCGGCCAGCTGCCTGCGCCGGTGCCGGAGGCCCAGCTTCTCCAGCGTTTCCTCGATCCGCTCCGCCCGCCGATCGAGGCCGTAGACCCGCGCCACGAAGCGCAGATTCTCCTCGATCGTCAGATCCTCGTAGAGCGAGAATTTCTGGGTCATGTAGCCGGTCTGGCGCTTGATCGCGGCGGCCTGGGACGGGAAATCGAGGCCGAGCACCCGGCCGCTGCCGGTGTCGGGCGTCAGCAGGCCGCACAGCATGCGCAGAGTCGTCGTCTTGCCCGAGCCGTTGGGGCCGAGGAAGCCGCAGATATGCCCCTCTTCCACCTGGATGGCGACGTCCTTGACGACATGCTTGTCGCCGAAGCACTTGTTGAGCCCCTGGACGTCGATGGCGAGGGTCATTCGGCATCGCCCAGCGGCCGGACGTCCACGGGAAGGCCCGGCATCAGCCGCGCGCCCGCCGCCGGGATCGCCTCGGCCATGAATACCATGCGGTCGCGCGCCTCGCGGCTGTAGATCACCGGCGGGGTGAATTCCGGCCGGGCACTGACGAAGCTGATCCGCGCGCGGATGGGATCGCCGCAGCCGTCGCAGGAGAAGGTGACCTCCGTCCCGATGCGATAGCGGGCGACCTCCGCCTGGGGGACGAAGAAGCGGACCTTGACCCGATCGTCCGGGAGCAGGCTGACGATCGGCTGGTTGGCGGCGACCCATTCGCCGGGGCGGTAGAAGACATCCTGGACACGGCCCGCGGCGGGCGCCGCGGGTGCAAGCTGATCGACGCGGATCTGCACTTCGCGCACCCCGCCCCGCGCCTGCGCGACCTGGGCACGGGCCGCGGCCACCTGCGCCCGGCGTGCCGCTGCGGTCTCGCGCGCCGCGGCGAGCCGCGCCTCGGCCTCGCGCAGGAGGGTGCGCGCCTGATCCAGCTCGCGCCCCGCGACCGCCTCGGAATCCGCCCGGGCGGTGGCGAGATAGCGGTCGAGATCCTGCCGGGCCCGCCGCGCCGTCGCGGCGGCCGCGGCGACCTCGGCCTCGGCCTGCTGCGCCACCGCCTGGGCCGAGGCGACGTTGGTCCGGGCCTGCGCCTCGACCGCACCCGCCTGCTCGCCCTGCGCCGAAAGCGTTGCCGGATCGATGGTGAACAGCCTCTCCCCCGCCTTGACGCGCTGCCCCTCGGCGACCGGAACCGAGGTCACGGTCCCCGCGACCGGGGTCGACAGGAAGAGCGCGTCGCCTTCGATATAGCCGGACAGCATGCGCTCGCCGTCGCCCCTGCCCCACAGCCACCAGACCAGCAGCCCGACGACGATCGCGAGCGCCGCCGCAATCAGGATGCGGCGCGGCGTCATCGCGGCGCTCCCGCGCCGGCGGCCGCCAGATCCGGCTCGGCGTCCCAGCCGCCGCCCAGGGCCTTGTAGAGCGCGACCAGGTCCCGCGCGCGCGTCCCGCGTGTCTCCACCGCCTGTTCCTCCGTTGCGATCCTGCGCGCCTGGACGGCGAGCACGTCCGAGAGCGAGACGAGACCGTTGCCGTAGCGGACCCGCGCCAGCCGTTCGGCCTGCCGGGCCGACTCCAGCGCCTGTTCCAGCGCTTCGAGCCGCCGCTCGCCCTCGGCGTAGCGTCCGAGCGCGTCCTCGACGTCGCGAAGCGCGACGAGGACGGTTCGGCGATAGGCGAGCAACGCCTGCTCCTGCCGTGCATCGGCGGCCTCCACGGCGCCCTGCAGCCTGCCGCCGGCGAACAGGGGCCAGGCGATGCCGATGCCGGCGGTGAGATTGCGGCTGCCCCATTCGACGAGGTCGGCAAGCGACTGGCTGACCAGGGCGGGCGAGGCGGTCAGGCTGATCCGCGGATAGAGATCGGCGACGGCGACGCCGACGTCCGCAGTCGCCGCGGCGACATCCCGCTCGGCGCCGCGAATGTCGGGCCGGCGCCGCAACAGGTCCGAAGGCAGGCCCGCAGGGACCGGCGGCGGCAGTGGCGCGATCGCCGCAGGCGCGCCCAGCATCGGATAGAGGCTGTCCGGGGCCGCCCCGGTCAGGACCCCGAGGATGTGGACCTGCTGCTGCTCCTGCGCGCGCAGCGGCGGGACCGCCGCGACCGCACGGGCGCGTTCCGACTGCTGCTGCCGCAGGTCGAGCCCGCTCGCCATGCCACCCTGCACGCGGGCGCGGACGATCCGCTCGTAGCGGGCCTGGCGATCCCGCTCCGCCTCGGCGAGGAGGATGCGCTGCTGGAGCGTGCGCAGCGCGAGATAGGCGGACGCGACCTCGGCCGCGACCGACAGTTCGGCATCGCGCCGCTGCCATAGCGCGGCGCCGGTTCGCGCCCGCGCCGCCTCCACCGCACGCCGGGTCCCGCCGAACAGATCGAGTTCCCAGGACGCATCGAAGCCGACCCGATAGGCCTCGAAATCCATGCCCGGAAAACCGATTGCGCCGCCGCCTCCCGGCTGGCCTCCGCCGGTTCCGATCCCGGCCGGGGAGACCGCATTCTCGCTGATACGGTTGTAGGTGGCCGAGCCCTGCGCCTCGACGACGGGAAGCGCCGAAGCGCCTGCGATCCTCTCGCGCGCTCGCGCCTCGCGGATCCGGGCCGCGGCGATCCGCACGTCGAGGTTGCCGGCGAGCGCCCGATCGACAAGGTCAACCAGCACCGGATCGCCGAACCGGGTCCACCAGGCCAGGAGATCCTGCTCGCTCCTCGCCACTTCGGCGGAGGGCGCGCCATGGAATTGCTCCGGCACCGCAACCTCGGGCCGGCTGTAGTCGGGGCCGACCGCAGTGCAGGCCGCACCGGCCAGGCACAGCGCCAGGGCGGCCGGGATCCGTCGCATCACCGTCCCCCTTCCGGGACGAGCATGCCGCGCAGCACCGTCTTGCAATGCTGGCGCGCCAGCGCGGCCAGGTCGATGGCCATGCCACCGGCCGGCGTCAGCGTCTCGCACCAGAGGATGCCCAGCACCATCGGCCCCATCAGCGAAAAGGCATAGAGCCGGGGATCGCCCGCGCGCACCTCGCCCGCCGCCTGCCCCCGCTCGATCATGCCGGCAAGAATGGCGAAGGCCCGGGACACGACGTCGTCATGCCAGACCTTGGCGAGTTCGGGGAAGTTGCGGGATTCGCCGATCACCATCTTGGCGACCGCGCCGATCGGCTTTTCCATCGCGACCGCGGCGAAGCGGGCGAGGAATTCCGGCGCGGTCTCGGCAAAGGGGCGGTCGGGCCCCGGGATGCTGAGGCGCACCGCCTCGATGTTCGGAGCCACCGCTTCGCGCACCACGGCGCGGAAGATCTCCTCCTTCGTCTCGAAATAGAGGTATAGCGCACCCTTTGAGATGCCGGCCCGGCGCGCGATCTCGTCCAGCTTCGCGCCGGCGAACCCCTTTTCCGCGAACACTTCGAGCGCCGCCGCCACGATCTCCCGTGGCCGCTCCGCCGCCCGCCGCTGCCATGTCCGCTGGGCCATCGCCGATTCCTAACTGACCGGTCAGTTATATACTGGTACCGGAACAGGCGCAAGCCGGTGCGGCCGGGCGCGGACCGCACCCGGCCGTGTCGCGCTGCCGATGACGCTGATCGAGCGGGAATTCGGGTCCGGGTCGACGCCGGCGCCCAGCGCCCTCAGGCGGAAGCGCGGCTGCGCCCGGCCTCCTCGCGGAGCCGATCGAGGTCCTGCTCGGCCTCGATATAGGTGCCCGACAAAGCGTCATAGGCACCCGAGGCCAGGGCGATGCAGATTTCGCCGCAGCGCTTCAGCGCCGCGTCGCTATCGACCGTCTTCTGCCATTCCTGGAGAATGGCGATCATCTCCGGCCGCCACTTCCGGGCGTCGGGATTGGTGAGCGTCGCATGGGCGAAGGCGGTCACCGCGTCGCCGGGATGGAGCGCGAAGGCGGCGATTCCGCTGCCCCTGGTCTCCGCGCCGACATGTTCGGTGAGGCGCGTCGCCGCCGCCTTGCCGGTGCAATAGGCCGACAGATTGGGTTCCACCCGCACGGCGCCCTTGGAGACGATGTTGATGATCGTGCCGGTGCCGCGTTCCCGCATCGCCGGCAGGACGGCGCTCATGAACAGAAGCGGCGCGCGCAGGTGGATCTCCATCGCCGCCCACCAGGCGTCGGGATCGACCGCGCCGATCGGCCCATAGGGACCGTCGATGCCGGCATTGTTGACCATCAGGTCGACCGGACCGAAGGCCTCCGCGGCCCTGGCGACGGTATGCGCGACATCCCCGGGAGCCCGCACGTCGCCGCGGACGGCGATAGCCCGCCCGCCGGCGGCTTCGATCAGCGCCACCGTCTCGTCGATCTCGCTCCGGGTGCGGCCGGTGACGGTCACCGACGCGCCGGCGCCCGCCAACGCGGTTGCGATCGCGCGCCCGAATCCGCGGCCGCTACCCGTCACCAGCGCGCTTCGTCCCGCGAGGGAAACCGGCATTTCCATTTCAGACTCTCCTGGATGCTTTGGCTATTGATCGGGAGGCGGTTTGTCGTCCATTCCGGAGGAACGCAACCTTACCAACCATAATCACAAGGAAGAGGAATGTCGGACCCGCAGACGTCGGCTTTGATGGATCGCATCGAGCAGCTCGAGCACCGGATCGGGACCATGGAGGACATCCAGGCGATCCGTACCCTCCAGTTCGCCTACGGCTATTATATCGACAAGGGCCTCTACGAAGAGGCCTCGAACCTCTTCTCCCGCAACGCCACGCTCAAGTTCCTCAACGGCCTCTGGGTCGGCATCGAAGGCGTCCGCCGGCTCTATTGCGAGTGGTTCCGCACCTATTTCTGCGGCGGCAAGAACGCCCCATCCTACGGCCTGCTGCTCGACCATTTCATCGGCCAGGACATCATCCATGTCGCTGACGACCGGCAGACGGCGAAGGGGCGTTTCCGCAGCCTGATGCAGGGCGGCACCCATGAAAGCCGCGACCCGATCCCCGGCTTCCCGACCGCCAACTGGGAAGGCGGAATCTACGAGCACAGCTACATCAAGGAAGACGGCGTGTGGAAGATCCACAAGTTCGACTATACGATGCTGTGGCAGGCCGACTATCACAAGGGCTGGGACCATGACACGGTCCACCTCAAGGAGTTCGACAAGCTCTATCCGGAGGACCCCTGGGGCCCCAATGAATTCGCCGAGGCCGCCAAGCCGGTCTGGCCGCACGTGCAGGTGGTGCCGTTCCACTATCAGCACCCCGTCACCGGCGAATGGGTGAAGCCCGAGGAATAAGCACGTCGCGCGCTGAAGGCAGAGGGGAAGTCCGATCGCCCACAGATTCAAGCAGGTCGACGTCTTCGGCACCGGACCGTTCACCGGCAATCCGCTCGCGGTCGTCGCGTCCGCGGAGGATATCGGGGTCGAGACGATGCAGGCCATCACCCGCTGGCTCAACCTGTCGGAAACGGTCTTCCTCCTGCCCCCCGCCAGCGAGGATGCGGATTATCGCGCCCGCATCTTCACACTGGAGCGGGAGCTTCCCTTCGCCGGCCATCCGACGCTGGGCGCCTGCCACGCCTGGCTCGGCTGGGGCGGCAAGCCGAAACGGGGCGACCGGATCGTGCAGGAATGCGGCGCCGGGCTGGTTCCGATCCGGTCCGACGGGCGCGAACTGGCCTTCGCCGCCCCTCCCCTGATCCGGTCGGGCCCGGTCGAGGAGGCGAAGCTGGCCGAGCTGGCCGAATTCCTGCGGATCGAGCGATCGGAGATCGTCGATGCGCAATGGGCGGACAACGGGCCGGGCTGGATCGCCGTCCTGCTCGGCTCGGCCGAAGCGGTGCTCGCGATCGAACCCGCACGCCATCGGCCCGAGCGGATCGACGTCGGACTGATCGGTCCCCATGCGGAGGGCAGCGAGGCCGCGTTCGAGCTGCGCACCTTCTTCAGCGACCAGCACGGCATGATCCTCGAGGATCCGGTGACCGGCAGCTTCAACGCCTCGGCCGCCCAGTGGCTGATCGGCAGCGGCCGGGCCGGCCCAAATTATGTCGCGGCCCAGGGCACCCGCCTCGGCCGCAACGGACGCATCCGGATCGAGCAGGACGAGGCGGGGACGATCTGGGTCGGAGGCGGAACCGAGACCCTGGTCTCGGGCGAGATCTCGATCTGAGCCCTTCCGTCATGCGCGCGCCCCTGAAGCCCCATCCGCAATCGGGGGACACTGCCGTTACGCGCCTCGAAGCCGAGGCGCGGCGGATCGGCGAGGGCGGGCTCCTCCTGCGCTTCGTCCTCGAAGGCCGGATCGACGCACTGCTGCTGCCCCCCGCCCGGCCCAGCCTGCGCACCGACGAACTGTGGAAGCACAGCTGCTTCGAAGCCTTCGTCCGCGAGCCGGGCGACGAGGCCTATCACGAGTTCAATTTCTCGCCATCGAGCGAATGGGCGGCCTATCGGTTCGACGGCTATCGATCGGGCATGCGCGACGCCGATACGATCGGCGCGCCGCAACTGGAAAGCCGGAGCGACTCCGGCCGCTACGAAATGACCGTGACGCTGGATCTCGAGGCAGCACTGGCCGCCGGCCTCCCCTGGCAGCTCAACCTCACAGCGGTGATCGAGGAGCGCAGCGGTCGCAAATCCCATTGGGCGCTCGCCCATCCCACCGGCGCGCCGGACTTCCATCATCCCGGTTGCTTTGCGCTCCAACTCCAGCCAGCGACATTGCCATGAAATTCGGAATCGACCGCCTCCTCGCCGACCCCGCGCTGCGCGCGCCGCTCGAAGGCAAGCGGGTCGCCCTGCTCGCCCATCCCGCCTCGGTGACGCAGGACCTGCGCCATTCGCTGGATGCCCTCGCCGCCTGTCCCGAGATCACACTCACCGCCGCGGTCGGGCCGCAGCACGGGCTGCGCGGCGACAAGCAGGACAATATGGTGGAATCGCCGGACTTCACCGATCCGGCGCACGGCATTCCGGTGTTCAGCCTCTATGGCGAAGTGCGCCGGCCGACCGGCCAGATGATGGGCACGTTCGACGTGCTGCTGGTGGACCTCCAGGACCTCGGCTGCCGGATCTACACCTTCATCACCACCCTGCTCTACGTGCTGGAAGCGGCGGCCGAGCACGGCAAGTCCGTCTGGGTGCTCGACCGGCCGAACCCGGCCGGCCGCCCGATCGAAGGCCTGACCCTGCGACCGGGCTGGGAAAGCTTCGTCGGCGCCGGCCCGCTTCCGATGCGCCACGGGCTGACCCTCGGCGAGCTCGGCTCCTGGTTCGTCGAGACATTCAGGCTCGACGTCGACTATCGGCTGATCGCGATGGAAGGCTGGCAGCCGGAGGCGGCGCCGGGCTTCGGCTGGCCGCTCCGCGAACGGATCTGGGTCAATCCCAGCCCCAATGCGCCCAATTTGTGGATGGCGCGCGCCTATGCGGGCACCGTGATGCTGGAAGGCACGACCCTGTCGGAAGGGCGCGGAACCACCCGACCGCTCGAGCTGTTCGGAGCGCCCGACATCGAGGCGCGGGCGGTGATGGCCGAGATGGAGCGGCTAGCCCCGCACTGGCTGCAGGGTTGCGCGCTGCGCGAGATCTGGTTCGAGCCGACCTTCCACAAGCATGTCGGCCGATTGTGCAGCGGCGTCCACATCCATGCGGAAGGGCCGGGCTACGACCATCACGCCTTCCGCCCGTGGCGGCTGCAGGCGCTCGCCTTCAAGGCGATCCGCCGGCTTCGTCCCGACTATCCGCTGTGGCGGGACTTCCCCTATGAATATGTGCTCGACAAGCTCGCCATCGACGTCATCAACGGAAGCCCGCTGCTGCGCGAATGGGTGGACGATCCGGCCGCGGAGCCGGGCGATCTCGACACGCTGACCGGCCCCGACGAGACGGCATGGGCGGAGGAGCGGGCGCGGTTCCTCCGCTACTGATCATTCGTGGCGCAGCGCGTCGATCGGATTGAGGCTCGCCGCCCTTCGCGCCGGGAAATAGCCGAACACCACCCCGATCGCCGCCGAGAAGAAGAAGGCGAGCAGGTTGATCTGCGGATCGAAGATGAAGGGCACCTGGATTATCGGCGCGACGATGAGCGTGGCGACCAGCGCGATCACCAGGCCGATGATGCCGCCGAGACAGGCCAGCACTACCGCTTCCACCAGGAACTGAAGCAGCACCTCGCTGCCCACCGCGCCGATCGCCAGCCGGATGCCGATTTCCCGCGTTCGCTCGGTCACCGACACCAGCATGATGTTCATGATGCCGATGCCGCCGACCAGCAGGCTGACCGCCGCCACCGCCCCCATCACCATGGTGAGGATCTGGGTGGTGCCGGACAGGGTTTCCGAAATCTGCCGGGTATCGAAGATGTTGAAATTGTCCTGCTCGCCCGGACCGATGCGGCGCCGCTCGCGCAACAGATCCTGGATCGAGGACTGGACCGTCGCATTGTCGTAATCGTCGTCGACCGCGACGGTGATGGTGCGGATGTCGCGATTGCCGGTGAAGCGGCGCTGCACCATCTTGATCGGCGCGATCACCACATCGTCCTGATCCTGGAAGCCGCCCTGGCCGCGCGCCTGCAGCACGCCGATCACATCGCAGGACACATCGCCGATGCGCACGCGCTCGCCGACCGGATTGTCGCCCTGGAAGAGGTTGCGGCGCACGGTGTTGCCGATCACGCAGACGGATTTGCCCGCGGCTTCCTCGGCCGGCGTGAACATGCGGCCGCCCTGCAGGGTCCATTGCTGCGCGATGAAGAAGTCGGAGGTCGTGCCGGTGACCGTGGTCTGCCAGTTGGAAGCATTGCGGACCGCAGTGGCGGTGGTCTGCGCCTGCGGCGCGACCGCGCGCACGCCCTCGATCTGCTCCCGGATCGCCTCGACGTCCGCCATGTCGAAGTCCGGCGGCCGCGGACCGCCGCCGCCGCGACCGAACCCCTGCCCCGGCCGGATCTGAAGGATATTGGCGCCGAGGCTCGATATCTGCTGCTGCACCGCAGCCGTGGCGCCGTTGCCGAGCGTCACCATCGTCACAACCGCGGCAACGCCGATGACGATGCCGAGGGTGGTGAGAAACGAGCGCATGAGGTGCCGCCGGATTTCCCGGAAGGCGAGGATGACGGTGGTTCCCAGGATCTTCACGACACTTTCTCCGGAACCATGCCCTGGCGGTGGCTGGTATCGATCCGTTCGACCAGTCCGTCCTTGAAATGGATGATGGTGCGCGCGAAGGCCGCCATGTCGGGCTCGTGCGTCACCATCAATATGGTGATCCCGCTGTCCCGGTTGAGCCCGCTCAGCAGCTCCATGATCTCGAACGAGCGCTCGGTGTCGAGGTTGCCGGTCGGCTCGTCGGCGAGCAGGACCTCGGGATTGGTGACCAGAGCGCGGGCGATGGCGACGCGCTGCTGCTGCCCGCCGGACAGCTCCGCCGGCGTATGGTCCCACCACTGGAGCAGCCCCACCTTGTCGAGCGCGGCCATGGCCGCCTCCCGCCGCATCTTCTTGTCCTCGCCCCGGTAGAGCAAGGGCAGCTCGACATTCTCGAGCGCGCTGGTGCGCGCGAGCAGGTTGAAGCCCTGGAACACGAAGCCGAGATAGCGGCGCCGAAGCAGGGCGCGCTGATCCCGGTCGAGCTGCTCGACATGGACGCCCTTGAACCGGAAGGTGCCGGCGGTGGGCACGTCCAGGCAGCCGAGGATGTTCATCATCGTCGACTTGCCGGAACCGGACGGCCCCATCACCGCGACGAAGTCCCCCGCCTCGATGTCGAGGTCCACGCCCTTGAGCGCCTGGAAGGCCGCCGGCCCGGTGCCGAAGGTCTTGGTCACTCCACGCAGCTGGATGATCGGCTCAGCCACGCTTGCCCTCCACCGCCATTGGCGACCGCCGCGACGGCCGGAAGGCGATCAGCGGCGGGATCAGGAAGGCGGGAGCGGCCGGCGCCCCGCCGCCGTTGCCGCCGGATCGGCGCGACGAGCCGCCATTGCCCTGGCCACCATTTCCGCGGCGCGTGCCGGCGCCTTCGCCGGTGAAGCGGCCGGTGATGACCTCCATCCCAGGCTTGAGGGCTCCGGCCATTACTTCGGTGAACGAGCCATTCGTCTCGCCGACCACGATCTGCACCGCCCGCGGCTGTCCGTCCGCGCCGAGGATGTGGACCGTCTGGCGGCTGCCGCGACCGATGGTGGCTTCCCGGTCGTTGCCGCCGCGACGAAAGCGCGGCGGCCCGAGGACCTGGGTCACGCCGCCCTGCTGGCGCGCCGCGGCGGCTGCCTCGCGCTCCGGCGAGAAGCGCAGGGCCGCATTCGGGATCAGCAGGACGTCGACACGCTCGGCGGTGACGATCTCGGCCGTCGCGGTCATGCCCGGCCGAAGCGCGAGGTCGGGGTTCGCGACCGACAGCTCGGCGGTATAAGCGACGACATTGCTTCCGGCGGTTGCCGAGCTCGCCGAACCGGAGGTGTCGCTCGCATTGGCGCCGACGTCCACGCGCGTGATCTGCGCATCGAAGGTGCGGCCCGGATAGGCATCGACGGTGAATGTGGCGCGCTGGCCTTCCCGCACCTGGCCGACATCGGCCTCGTCGACCTTCACCTCGAGCTTCATGCGGCTGAGGTCCTCCGCGATGGTGAACAGCACCGGCGCCTGGAAGGAGGCGGCGACGGTCTGGCCGGGATCGACCTGGCGGGACAGCACGACGCCGTTCACGGGCGAATAGATGGTCGCCTTGCTGAGGTTGGTCTGGGCCGAGGACAGTTGCGCACGCGCCTGGGTCACCTGCGCTTCCGCCGCCCGGACATTGGCAATCGCCCTCTGATTCTCCGCACGGCCGGTATCCAGTTCGGCCTGCGACGGCACCTTGCCGCCGGACAGCCGATAGACCTCCTCCAGCCGGGCGAGATTGGCGCTGGCCTGCGCGGCCGTGGCCTTGGACTGGGCGACCTGCGCCTGCGCGGCAGCGAGGGCGGCGCGATTCTGGGTGATCGTATCCTCGAGACGCGAGGTGTCGAGGCGGGCCAGAGGCTGGCCGCGCGTCACCCGGTCGTTGTTGTCGACGAACACGCTCTCGACCAGGCCCGACTGCTCCGAGCCGACCTCGACCTGGTTGGTGGGCGCGATATTGCCGGTAGCGGACACGGTGACGGTGAGGTCGCCGCGACGCACCGGCTGGGTCGCGTAGCCCGTGCTTTCCTGTCCCGTGAAGCAGCGCGAAAGCAGGAACAGCGCGGCGACCGCCACGATGGCGGCGGCGACATAGAGCGGTCGCCGATACCAGGGCCTGGTCGTCGGCGCGCCGAGGAACGCGTCGAGATCCTTGGGAGCCTCCTGCGTCGGCGTGGTCGAAATATCGTTCATGGTCAGCTTCTTTGCGGAACGGTGAGCGGATCCCAGCCGCCGCCGAGAGCACGGTACAGCTGGACGAAGGAAAGGGTCTGGTCGGCCTGGCTCGAGAGCAGGCCCTCGCGGGCGGAAAGCAGCGAACGCTCGGCGTCGAGCAAGGTCAGGAAATCGGTGAGGCCGGCGCGATACTGGCTGCGAGCCAGGATCGCCTGGTTGGTGGCCGCTTCCTGAGCGATGACGAATTCGGCCCGGCGCCGCTTGGCGGCCTCGAGCGAGACCAGGCCGTTCTCGACATCCTCGAGCGCGTTGAGCACGGTCTGGCGATAGGATGCCAGCGCGCCTTCGGCCGCAGCCTCCTGCGACCGCACCTGGGACCGCAGGCGGCCGCCGTCGAACAGGGTCTGGGTGAGTCCGCCGAACAGGCTGCCGACCACCTGGTCGACCAGTCCCCCGACGGAGAGCGCCGACGTCCCGATATTGCCGCCGATGCGCAGCGCCGGATAGAGCTGGGCCTCGGCGACGCCGATCCGGGCGGTCTGCGCCGCCAGCGTCCGCTCGGCGCCGCGCACGTCGGGACGCTGCCGCAGCGTATCCGCGGGAATTCCGACCGCGACCGCATCGGGCGCTTCGGGAATCGGGCGGGACGCTTTCAGTTCCTCCATCAGCGCCGCCGGCGCCTGGCCGGTCAGCACGCCGAGACGGAAGGCGGCCGCGGAAAAGGCGGCTTCGATCTGCGGGATGCCGGCCGCGGTCTGGGCGCGGCTCGCCCGGGCCTGCTCGACGTCGAGCGAGGACACCAGGCCCGCCTGCACGCGCCAGCCGGCGATCTCCAGATTCTCGTCGGCGATCGCCAGCGTCTCGCGCGCAAGCGCAAGCCGCTGCTGCGCGAGGCGCGCCTGGACATAATTGGTGACGACATCGCCGACCACGGCGACGCGCACGGCGGCAAGATCATAATAAGCGCCTTCGGCATCGGCGCCGGCGGCCTCGATGCCGCGGGCGATGCCGCCGAACAGGTCGACTTCCCAGCTGGCATCGCCCGCCAGCGAAAAAGCGGTGGTGTCGTTACGTTCGGAATCGAGGTCGCGCCGGACGTTGGCCGAAGCGCCGGCGGTCGGCAGGCGATTGGACCGCGCCTGGATCTCCGCCTCGCGCGCCTGGCGCAGGCGGCTGGCCGCAACCGCAAGGTCGAGGTTGTCCGACACGGCGCGCGCGACGAGGCCGTCCAGCATGGGATCGCCGAGCTGCTGCCACCAGCTGCCCAGTTCGGCCGGCGAAGATGCGGCCGGCGCCCCGGCATAGCTTTCGGGAACCGCCAGCTCCGATGCCGCCGGCGGACGATAGTCCGGCCCGACCGCTGCACAGGAGGACAGCAGGCCCGCGGAAAGAAGCAAGGCTGCGCGTTTCATCACAATCCGGTCTCGTTTCGCTTTCCCTATGGTGTCCCGGCTGAGCGGGCGCTGAATGTGGAATAAACACGCGCTGTCGCCCAACTGTCGCCTCATCGGGCGGAATTGTCGCAATTTGTATCAGGTGAGATGCGGAGCCTTCCGAGGCACGGATAGGCGTTGACAGGCCGACCGCGGTGGAGAAGAGTAGCATGCTACAGATATCGCGGCTATTCCCCGTGGGAGAGGAGGGGATCGATGACGAGTCCACGCACGATCGACGTTGCTGCCGTTCTCGATTCCCGCAAGCTCGGAGGGTTCAACTACAAGCTGATCCTGCTGTCCTGGCTGATCACCGTGTTCGACGGATTCGACATGATGATGATCAGCTTCACCGCGCCCTATATGCGCGACGAGCTCAGGCTGGACACGATCATGCTCGGCAACGTGTTCAGCGCCGGCATCGTCGGCATGATGCTCGGCGGCTTCTTCTTCGCCTATCTCGGCGACCGCATCGGACGGCGACCGACCATCATCGGGGCGGCCTTCGCCTTCGGGCTGCTGACGCTGGCGACGGCCTTCGCCTCCTCCTATGAGCAACTGCTGTTCCTGCGCTTCTTCGACGGCTTCGCGATCGGCGGCATGCTGCCGCTCGCCTGGGCGCTGAACATCGAATATGTGCCCGGCCGCTTCCGCTCGACCGTCGTGACCCTGATCATGATGGGCTACAGCTTCGGCACGGCGATGGCCGGCCCGCTCACGGTCTGGCTGGCGCCGACATACGGGTGGCAGGCCGTGTTCGCCTTCGGCGGGGCAGCGACCCTGATATGCGCGGTCCTGCTGTGGCTGATGCTGCCGGAATCGGTGCGCTTCCTCACCAGCAAGAACCGCCGACCGGACGTCGTCGCCGCGACGCTCAACCGGATCGCACCCGAACTGCAGGCGAGCGGGCAGGATCGCTTCGAGCTCGGGGACGAGCGCAAGATCACCTCCAACTTCCGGGTGTCGCAGCTGTTCGAGGGCCGGCTGCGCTGGATCACGCCTTTGCTGTGGATCGGCTATACCATCAGCTCGCTCGCCATCTATTTCTCCTCATCCTGGGGACCGATCGTGCTCGAGGCCATGGAGTTTCCACGCAACACCGCAGCCTATGTCTCGTCGATCGGCGGCTTCCTGGGCGCGATCGCCGGCCTGGCCCTGATGCGCTTCACCGACCGTCACGGCCCCTTCTCGGTCGCCGTCTATCCGATCCTGGCGATACCCTTCCTCCTCATGCTGGGGCTGGTACCGATGACCCCCGACCTGTTCCTGCCGCTGTCGATCGTCGGAACCGCCCTGGTCGGAGGGGCCCATTTCGGGATCCTCAGTATCGCCGGAGTCTATTATCCAAGCGCCGTACGGGCGAACGGCGCCGGCTGGGCGACCTCGATCGCCAAGGCGGGCGCCATCGTCGGGCCGCTGATCGGCGCCGCGGTCCTTGCCGCCGGAGTGCCGGCCGTGCGAACCTTCGCGCTGCTGGCCGTCTGCCCGGCGATCCTCGCCCTCAGCGCGATCGGCATCGGAATCGTCGTTCGCCGCCGACCGGACATCGATTTCGCGGTCGGCAATGCCGCCACCGCTTCATGACATAGGGAAGGAGAGACATCATGCAGTTGCGAAGCCTCAGCGCAAATTCGGCGGGCCGCCGCGCAAACTGGAAGGCGCTCGGCCTCAGCAAGGAGGACATGCTGAAGCCAAAGATCGCCGTGGTGAACAGCTCGTCGGAGCTCGCCATCTGCTTTGCCCACCTCGACGGGGTCGCCAAGGTCGTGAAGGAAGCGATCCGCGAGGCCGGAGGCGTGCCGTTCGAAGTGCGGACGACAGCGCCGTCGGACTTCATCACCGGTTCGGCGCGCAGCGGCGCCTATATCCTGGCCGCGCGCGACGTCGTCACCCACGATATCGAGTTGCAGGTCGAGGCAGCGATGCTCGACGGCATGATCTGCCTCACCTCGTGCGACAAGACGCCGCCGGGGCACCTGATGGCCGCGGCCCGCCTCAACATCCCGACGATCCTCGTCATCGGCGGCTACCAGCAGGCCGGTGAGATCGACGGCGACCCCGTCGACGTCGAGGACGTCTTCTCCGGCCAGGTCGGCGCGCTGTTCGGCAAACCGGGCCGCCACAGCCTGGAGGACATGGCGGAAAATGCGATCCGCGGCCCGGGCGTCTGCGCGGGGATGGCGACGGCCAATACGATGCATTGCGTCGTCGAGGCGCTCGGCATGTCGCTGCCGGGAAGCGCCCCGGTGCGCGCGAACAGCGAAAAGATGTTCGATTCGGCGCGCCGCAGCGGCAGGCGGATCGTCGAGATGGTGAACGAGGGGCTGGAGCCGCGCAGCATCCTGACCGAGAAGGCGTTCCGCAACGCCATCGCGACCGTGCTGGCCGTGTCCGGTTCGATCAACGCGATCAAGCACCTCCAAGCCACCGCGACCGAGGCCGCCAACGGCGTCGACGTGTTCAAGCTGTGGGAGGAATTGTCCGAAGTTCCGGTGCTCTCGGCGGTGCGGCCCAACGGCGAGGTCCGGATCGAGCAGTTCGAGGATGCGGGCGGTGCCGCCGGTATCCTGAAGCAGCTTGCGCCGATCATCGAGACCGACGCCCTCACCTGCACCGGCAAGACGCTCGGCGAGAATCTCGAAAGCATCGAAGTGGTCGATGCCGAGATCATCAGGCCGCTCGACCGGCCGATCGCCGAGGGGCCTTCGATCGCGATCCTCAAGGGGTCCCTCGCTCCGGAGAGCGCGGTGGTGCGCCTCGGCGTACGCGACGGCTCGCGGCCGGAGGAATTCGACGGCCCCGCCATCGTGTTCGAGAATACCCCCGACGCCCTGCGCGCGCTCGAAGAAGGCAAGGTCGAGAAAGGCCAGGTGCTGGTGCTGCGCGGACAAGGTCCCAAGGGCGGGCCGGCGATGGGCGGCGGCGCATCGCTGGTGTTGTTCGCGATCGATGCGGCAGGGCTCGCCAAGGATGTCGCCTTCGTCACCGACGGCCAGCTTTCCGGCCTGTGCCTCAAGGGGCTGACCATCGCCGAGGTTTCGCCCGAAGGGGCGGTCGCGGGCCCGCTGGCCAAGGTCAGGAACGGCGACCGGATCGTCATCAGCGTCGCCCGGCGCCAGCTCGACCTCGACGTGCCGGCGGAGGAACTGGCCCGGCGGCCGGGACCGCCCAATACCTACCCGATTCCGGCGGAGGGCTATCTGTCCGTCTACCGCCAGGACGTGCAGCCGATGTCCACCGGCGCGGTGCTCATTCCGCCGGAGGGAGTCGCGCGGCTGTCGGTGGAATCGCGCCCCAAGCCGGAATTCTGAGGTCTGTGCCGGCCCGTCCGCACGGGCGGGCCGCACGCCATCGGAACGGGACGACGATGCGAGGGCCGGGCGGAGATCGCCCGGCCCTTCGCTCATTCGGCGGCGGCGCTCGCTGCCTGCGCTTCGCCGCTGGCCGCCTGATCCTGCAGAAAGACGCCCTGCGCCCGCAGCGCCTTCTGGAGCTCGGCGATGTTCACCGCCCGCGGCTGGACGCCCGCATTGGCCGCAACCGCAGCGGCCACGCCGGCGGCCTGGCCGGTGAGCCAGCATTGCGGGATCTCGCGCATGAAGCCGTGGGAATTGGCATCGCAGGAGATGTGCTTGCCGCAGGCGAGCAGCCCGTCGAGCGCGCGCGGAACGAGCGAGCCATAGGGTACCGAGACCAGAGGATATTTGGGCGACACCGACGGGCTGACGCCCACTTCGTCGGGGAGCGGCACTCCCTCGCCCCACTGCTTGCGCTCGATGCGGCCGACGCCGGCGAGGCGGCGCGTGTGCCGGACACCAAGCTGCGAGGCGCTCTGCAGCATATAGGCATTCTCGAAACCCGGCGCTTCGTTCCGGAAAAATTCGCAGTGCGAGACCATGAAGCGGTGCGAACGAATCTCCAGCTCGGCCATGTCGTCGACGTCGACCGCCGAAAGCCCGGACTGGCGCGGGCCGAGGAACAAGGCGATGTCGTTGCGCCACGACACATAGGGGGCCTGGAAGAAGCCGCAATGCTTGCGCCCGAGCGCCATGAATTCGTTGAACTGGTCGGGCTGCCCCTTCCGGAACTCGAGCCAGCGGTTCATGTCGACGCCGCCGAGCATGAAGGCGGTGTTTGCGCTGTGGTGGACGTCCCCTTCCTCGATATCGGTATCGAATTCGGCGCCCGCGCGGGCGAACATGTCGCCGTCGCCGGTCGCATCCACGACCACCCTGGCCATCAGCGCCTGGCGCCCGCCCTTGCTTTCGAAGATGGCGCCGGTGACGCGCCCCTCCTCGACGATCGGCCGCGCGGCCCAGCTATGGAACACCAGCCGCACGCCCGCTTCCAGCAGCAGCTCCTGATTGTGCACCTTCATCCGCTCCGGATCGAGCGTGGGCGACCAGCAGACGATGCCGTGGAAGGCCGCCGTGCGCTGCCCCCAGTAACCGGCCTTGGTCGGATCGGTCGAACCCCAGTCCTCCCGGGATGGACCGGCGATCCCTTCCCGCGGGAAGCGATCGAGATATTCCTCGGCGAAGCCGCGGATGACCTGACGCCCGTGCCAGTCGGTCATCCGGTCGATCCAGATCACGAGGCCGCCGGTCGAGAGCCCGCCCAGGTGATTGTAGCGCTCGAGCAACACCACGTCGGCGCCGGCCCTGGCCGCAGCCAGGGCCGCGGCGCATCCCGACGGGCCGCCCCCCACCACCAGCACGTCGCACGTGTGGTAGATCGGGATGTCCTGCGCCGCTTCCCGATAGATGCCCGTGCCGTTGCGGGGCGGCAGCGCCCTCTGCTTGCCCTCGAAAACGTCGGAGGCAAGGAACCGGTCCTCGGTCTGCCTCACCGTCTTGACGCGCGGCGTTTCGTTCATGTCGGACATTAAGTCTCACCTGCTGATTTCTCTGGATTAACCTTGCGCGGGCACGCAGGCCGTACCCGGCCTGCCAAGGTTCCGCATTCTTAGCCCGCAATCGTAAAAGTCCCCAACCATTTTCAGTCGCCACTTAATGCGTAACATGCTACATAAGTCAATGGTTTCCGGCCGAGTCATAGCTCTCGCACCCGCGTTCCGAATGGGTTAGCTTCACCCCGGGGCCGGTTTCGGGGGACAGGAGCGTTGGACGAATTCATCAAATGGGCGAAGAAGCACGATCTGGTCTATGAGCCGGACAGCCGGCTCGACCAGGAATATCACGCGTTCCGCAATCTCGTGCGCGCGTCGCGCAGCTGGACCAACCTCGTCGACGGGCTGATTCGCGCCCGCACGGGCCAGACGCGCGGGCGCTGGGAGACGCTGTTCGCGATCGGCTTCAACAAGCCACCGGTCACCATCAGCACGCTGGCCGACCGCATGAGCCTGCGCTGGCCCACGCTCGTGCGGGTGCTGGACGGCCTGGAACGGGACGGGCTGATCACGCGGGTGGAGAATCCAGCCGACAAGAGGTCGCGATTCATCAGCCTGTCGCCGGCCGGGCGGGAGGTGATCCGCCAGATCAAGCCGATGCTCGACGCGGAGCGCGCGCGCGTGCTGGCGGGATTCAGCGAAGAAGAGATCAAGTTGCTGACGGCCCTGCTCGATCGCATGCTGAAATCGACGCTGACCTGGCAGGAAGCGGCGGCGGAATAAGCCCCCGAAGGGACGAAGAGCCGGGGCTACGACTTCGCCCGACCGATGAATTCGTCCCCTTAAGTCCCGGAATAATATCAATTTCTCTTTGGAGTCGCTGGACGGCTGGGCCCGGTCGCGGCTCCGCTCGACGCATTTATTTGCGCCGCTGCACTTTTCCTCTGGAAATCCCCAAGCAACTATGTAGCATGGTACACAAAGACGGGAATACACCGTCAAACGACGGATCGAGACACCGTTGAACTCAGAGGAGGAGCCAAATGAATTTCGTCGGACAGACCGACCTGCGTGCCGCTGCCAGCATTGCCGCAATCGCCTGGGCAGCCGCATTCGCCTCGCCGGCCACGGCACAACAGACCGAGCCCCCCGCCCCCGCCGAATCCGCAACCGCGCCCGAGGCCGCACCGGACGAAACCGGACCGGCGCCTGCAGCGGCGCAGGCGGATGAGGATACGATCATCGTCACCGGATCGCGCCTGGCGAGCGGCTTTGCCGCGCCCACGCCGGTCCAGGTGATCGGCTCGGCGCGCCTCGACCAGCGCGGCGTTCCCAACATCGCCGACGTGCTCAACGAGGTTCCCGCCTTCCGGGCGACGAACACGCCATCGGGCGGCGAATTGCGCCCCAATGCCGGCTATGTGGGCGGCCGCATTCTCGACCTTCGGGGCCTCGGCTCCGTCCGCACCCTGACCCTGGTCGACGGCAAGAGGTTCATCCCCTCGACGATCGAGGCCACCGTCGACACCAACATGATCCCGAGCATCCTGCTCGACCGCGCCGAGGTGGTGACCGGCGGCGCATCGGCCCAATATGGATCGGACGCCGTCGCCGGCGTGGTCAACCTGATCCTCAACCGCACCCTCGAAGGACTTCGCGGCACCTTCAACCAGAGCATCACCAAATATGGTGACAATTCGACCACCACGATCGGGCTCGCCGGCGGTCACCGCTTCGGCGACAGCATCCATGTCGTCGTCGGGGCGGAATATGAGCATTCCGAAGGTATCGGCGACTGCCAGGCACGCCCGTCATGCCGCACCGAGGTGATCAACGTCGGCCGCAATCCCGGCGACCTCAGCGTCCCGGCCAACAACATCCTGGGGGAGGTGCGCCCCTCCACCGTGCCGTTCAACGGCGTCACCGTGCCGCCGTCGGCAGCCTATGCCGGCCGCAGCACGCCGCTGCTTCGCCCGATCGACGGCATCACCTTCGGTCCCGACGGCACGCCGCGCCGCTTCGAGTTCGGAAACTATGTCAACAATCTGTGGATGCAGGGCGGTGAAGGCGAAGGGGAGACCATCTACTTCAAGGACCTGTTCAACAGCGCGCCGCTCGAGCGGTTCGCGATCACCGGCAATGTGAACTGGGAAATCTCGCCCGCCCTCACCGCCTCGGTGATGATCAACTATGGCGAGCTCGATTCCGAATATAGCGCGACCATCTATCGCAACACGGCGGTCACCATCCAGGCGGACAATCCCTTCATCCCGCGCTCGTCCGATCCGACGCTCGACATTCCGACTATCCTGGCGGACAGCGGCATGACGTCGTTCCAGCTCGGCAAGGGCTTCGCCGAACTCGGCCGCGCGCCGATCATCATGAACAACAAGACGTTCCGCGTCGTCGGCGCTCTCGAGGGCGAGATCGGCGGCGGCTGGACCTGGGACGCTTATTATCAATATGGCAAGAACAAGTTCCGCAGCGAGACCCGCAACAATACGATCACCGCACGCATGCTGCGGGCCCTGGATGCGACCACCGACGGCAGCGGCAATCCGGTCTGCCGGGTCAATGTGGACGGCAATCCGGCGAACGACGATCCGGCCTGCGTCCCCTTCAATCCGTTCGGCCGGCAAGCCAGCCAGGCGGCGAAGGACTATGTGACCGAAACCGCCGTCCAGACGACCGACACGACCGAGCATGTGCTCGCGGCCAACGTGCAGGGCAATCTGTTCGAGCTTCCCTACGGTCCGCTCGCCGTCGCGTTCGGCGGCGAGCATCGCAGCGACAAGCTGACCGGAACCGCCGACCCCCTGTCCCAGCAGCTCTCCTTCTTCGCCAGCAACGCCTCGGCGGTATCCGGCAATATCAAGGTGACGGAAGGCTATGCGGAGGCCAATGTCCCGCTCCTGTCCAGCCTCGATTTCGCGAACGAGCTCAGCCTCAACGGCGCGATCCGGCGTACCCACTACAAGAGATCCAGCGACTTCCATCCGTCGTCGACGGTGAACGTCACCACCTACAAATATGGCGCGGTCTTCGAGCCGTTCAGCTGGATCCGGTTCCGGGCGACGAAGTCGCGCGACATCCGGGCGCCCAACGTCAACGAGCTGTTCGGGCCCAATACGCTGGCCGCCGGCATCCTCAACGACCCGTTCCGCGAAGGCCAGCAGACCAACCCATCGATTCGCGGCGGCTCCAACCCGCTGCTCGAGCCGGAAAAGGCCGACACCTTCACGGTCGGCGTCGTGCTGAAGCCGCAGGGCGGCTTCCTCGGCCGCTTCCGCGCCTCGGTGGATTATTACGACATCAAGATCAAGGACGCGATCGCCACCCTCGGCCAGCAGAATATCGTCAACCGCTGCTTCCAGGGCGAGGAGTTCGCCTGCACCCTGATTACCCGCGATCCGGGCACCGGCCTGATCGTCGAAGTCAACGACGTGCTCCAGAACGTCAACGAGCTGATCGTGCGCGGCATCGACTTCGAGGTCGACTATCGCCAGCCGCTCGGCGCCATGGGAGATCTCAACCTGCGGCTGCTCGCCAGCCACGTGCGGGACTTCATCACGGTGGACACGGTCGGCGCAGTCGATCGGGCCGGCCAGACCGGCCTGCGCGGCGGCTTCCCCGGCGGCCTGCCCGACTGGAGCGTCGACGCCATGGCCAGCTGGACCTGGGGCGCCTTCACCCTTAACGGCCACGTCCGCTGGATCAACAAGGGATTCTACAATTCCGCCTTCATCGGCCCCGACGATCCCGACTTCTCGCTGACCAGCCCGTTCAGCTCCAACACCAACAGCATGCCGTCGAAGACCTATGTCGACCTCCTGGCGCAATATCGGCTGGAATATGGGCCGGGCCGGGAGTTCGCCTTCTATGCAGGCGTCGACAATCTCTTCAACACATGGCCGCCACAGGTTCCCGGCGCCCACGGCACCGGCAACAACATCCTGTTCAACCCGGCCGGACGCACGTTCAAGGCCGGAGTGCGCGTGAGCTACTGAGGCCGGCCCCTCCCGCCGGCCGAAACGGGAGGGCAGCGCCGGACTGCGTTCCGGCGTTCTCGCCCTCCCGTTTTTTCTCCTGTGCAGCCTTCGGGCCGGGCGTTCAGCCCCAGCGGACGCGCTCCGGCCCGGGCGCGGCGGTGGCGAAGGGATCGCCGCCCTCCCCCCGCGCCAGGGCGGAACGGACCGCCCGCCGATTGCCCGTACGCTCCAGCCAGACCCGGGTGCGCGGGAACCGATCGGGCAGATCCGGCAGCAGCCGCGGCAGATAGGCGGCATAGGCAAAGACGGCGATGTCCGCGAGCGAGAAGCCGTCGCCGACGAGCCATGGCCCGCCGGCAAGGCTCGTCTCGACGTCGGCCAGCGCGAGGGCGACGCGCTCGCGCGCCTGATCGAGCCGCTCGGGCGGATAGCCCGCCACGGCTTCCTCCCAAGCCTGCCGCCGCTCGCGGGTCGGCGGCGAGACCGGCGCCTGGATCGGATCCTGCGGACGGAAGGCAGTCCAGGCCAGTTCGGACACCGCCCGGGCAAGATGATCGTCGACATATTTCTGCCACCAGCGGACGCGCCAGCGATCTGGCGGCGCGGGCGGCATCAGTGGCGGCGCGAGAAAGGCTTCCTCCAGATATTCGCAGATGTAGCTCGACCCGGTGAGCGCCGTGCCTTCGTCGCACAGCAGGACCGGCACCTGCCCGTTCCCATTGAGGCGCAGGAAATCCGGCCGGTGCTGTTCGAAGGCGAGAAGGTCGACATATCGGCTCTCGAACGCCAGGCCTTTCTCCTCGAGCGCGATCAGTACCCGGGCCGAGGCGCCGTTGGGTTCCCAATGATAGAGGTGCAGCATGTCCTCCCCTCCTAGCGGCCGGGCGGACCATCGAAGCGGGTTCGCGCCCGCATGTCCTTCAAGGCGGGCCGTTCCTCCATCCGGGCGAGCCATTCGATCGTCGCCGGCGTGTCCCGTTCGTTCATCACCTCCGGCATCCAGCGGGCCATGAAGCCGCAGAAGTTGAGGAAATCCACGTCCGCGAGCGAATGGCTCCTGCCCGCAAACCAGGGCGAGCCACGCAGATGCGTCTCCACCTTTTCGGCGCCCTCGCGGATCCGGCGGTGCGATTCATCGATCTGCTCCGGCGGAGTCTTCTGCTCGAACGCCCGCAGCCAGGAACGGCGGCGATCAGGATCGGGAACGGTGGCGAGCAGCCGCTTCATCTCTTCGGCCGAGCGCCCGCCGGCGAAGCCGGGCACCACCCGGTTCCAGTTGACCATCATCAGGCAGCGGCCGAGGTCGTTTTCCGCATAGCGGGACCAGAGGCGCATGCGCCAGCGCTCGACCGGATCCGACGGGCGCAGCGGCGGCCCGTCGAAGGCTTCGTCGACATATTCGTTGATGGCCATGCCCTCGGTAAGGACGCGGCCGTCATGGACCAGGGCCGGGACCTGTCCCTTGGGATTGATCTTCAGATAGTCGGGCTTCAGATGCTCGAAATTGCGGCCGCTGAGTTCATGCTCGACGAACGGCACGCCCTTTTCCAGCAGCGCGAGGAAGACGCGCCCCGAGTTGGTCCCGAGCGGCTGGAAGAAATAGAGTTCGACCGCCATCGTCGCTCCCTGAAGGCGCCCCTTGTCGCCGACTACCGCAGCCCGGGAGTCGGCTCCGGCCGCCATTGGTCCAGCCCGCCGTTGACTTTGTCAACGGTATATCTACTTGCACCCGGCCGGCGGGGCGGGAATGATGGCAGCGTGAGTCAGCCAAGCTTATATATTCCCCACGGCGGCGGCCCCTGCTTCTTCATGGACGACCCGCAGGGGACCTGGACGGAGATGGCAGACTTCCTGCGCGGCCTGCCTGCCTCGCTGCCGGAGCCGCCGAAGGGGATATTGCTGGTGTCCGGCCACTGGGAAGGGCCGGCCTTCGCCTTCACGACCGGCGAGCATCCGCCGCTCCTGTTCGATTATTACGGCTTTCCGCCGCACACCTATCAGCTCCGCTACGACGCCCCGGGCTCCCCTGCCCTCGCCGCGCGCGCGGCCGAGCTGCTGGGAACGGCGGGATTTCCGACCGCCGCCGACCCGGAGCGCGGCTACGATCACGGCGTCTTCATTCCGCTGAAGGTCGCGTTTCCCGAGGCCGACGTTCCGATCGTCGAAATGTCGCTGCACGAATCGCTCGATCCCCTGCTCCACGTCCGGGCAGGCCGGGCGCTGGCGCCGCTGCGCGACGAAGGCATCCTGATCATCGGATCCGGAATGAGCTTCCACAACATGCGCGCCTATGGCGATCCGCGCGCGCTGCCCTACTCGCAGGCCTTCGACGACTGGCTGACCGCCGCCGTGGCGAAGAACGGCGAGGATCGCGCGCGGGAGCTGGCCGGATGGAGCGAGGCGCCCGCGGGGCGGATTTCGCACCCCCGCGAGGAGCATCTCATTCCCCTGATGGTCGCCGCCGGCGCCTCAGACAATCCCGGATCGCGGGTGTTCAACGGCGAAGTCCTGAACACCGTCGTCTCCGGCTTTCGCTTTGACTGAACGGAAAGGAATCCCTTGAAACTCACAGCCTTTGAAGAAGACGGCCAGATTCTGGTCGGTGCCCTGTCCGCCGACGGAACCATCACCCCGATGGGCCAGCGCGAAGCCTTCTGGGCCGCGCCGCAGTCGAGCCCGCCGGCAGCATCGGGCCCGGTGCGTCGGGCCGAAGACGTGCGCCTGCAACCGGCCATTCCGGTGCAGGCGCGGATCGCCTGCATCGGCCTCAACTATCGCAAGCATGCAGAGGAAGGCGGATCCCCGATCCCCGAGGTGCCAGTGGTCTTCTGCCGCTGGACGCGCAGCACGATCGCCGACGGCGATCCGGTCTGGCATGTCGAGGAACGGCTGGACTGGGAGGTCGAACTGGGCGTCGTGATCGGCAAGCCGATGTACAAGGTGCCGCCGGAACGCGCGCTCGACGGCGTGTACGGCTATTGCGTCTACAATGACGTGAGCGCCCGCCGCTACCAGCGGCAGTCGCTGCAATGGGGCATGGGCAAGAACGGCGAAGCCTCGGGCCCGATGAGCGCGATCGTCACCGCCGACGAAGTCGGGGATCCCGCCGATGGCCTGCGCATCACCACCCGCGTGAACGGGGAGACCATGCAGGACAGCAGCACCTCCGACATGATCTTCGACTGCCGGAAGCTGATCGCCTACATGTCCGAAATCATGGTCCTGCAGCCGGGCGACCTGATCATCACCGGAACGCCGGAAGGCGTCGGCTTCGCCCGCAAGCCCCCGGTCTATCTGAAGCCGGGCGACCGGGTGGAATGCGAGATCGAGCGGATCGGCCGCGTGGCCAATCCGGTCATCGCCCCGCCGGATCCGATCCTGCCCTGAGCCAACACGTCTATCCGGCGGCCGGATTCCGCCTTAAGAATGGACCACGGCCGCCGGAGAACCGCCGGCTTCACCAAAGCACAAGATGACGGCCGAAAACGGCCGCACATGGGGGAGGAACGATGGCAGAAGTGACGCGCGAAGACCGTCCATCCGGCGGCTACCAGGTGATGCTGGTGGCGCTGCTCAGCCTCAATTTCGGAATCGTCTTCTTCGATCGCAACGCACTCAACTTCCTGATGCCCTTCGTCCAGCCTGAACTGGGGCTCAGCAATACCCAGGTAGGCGTGCTGGCAAGCGGGCTTTCGCTCACGTGGGCGATCGCCGCCTTCGGCATCGGCCGGCTGTCGGACGTGCTCGGCAACCGCAAGCTGCTGCTGATCGGCTCCACCCTCGCCTTCTCGCTCTGCTCCTTCCTCAGCGGGCTTGCGAGTTCGTTCGCATTCCTGCTCGGCGCCCGGCTGCTGATGGGCGCGGCGGAAGGCGGGATCATGCCGATCAGCCATGCGCTTGTCGCGCGCGAGGTCAGCCCGGAGCGGCGCGGGATCGCCCAGGGCGTCGCCCAGAATTTCGGATCGAACCTGCTGGGCTCCTTTGCGGCGCCGGTCCTGCTGGTCGCGTTCGCCGAGGCGTTCGGCTGGCGGGGCGCCTTCTACCTCGCCGGCATCCCCGGCATCGTGACATCCATATTGATGTGGTTCCTGATCAAGGAACCGGCCGTGCCCCGCGCCTCCGAGACCAGGGCCGAGGACAGGATGAGCATCGGCGCGGCCCTGCGCGAGCGGAACATCCTGATCTGCGTGCTGCTCAGCATCTTCCTGGTCTCCTATCTGGTCACCTGCTGGGCCTTCATGCCCCTGTTCCTTACCCAGATGCGCGGCTTCACCCCGACCCAGGCAGGCTGGCTGATGGGGACGCTCGGCATTTCGGCGACCATCGGCAGCTTCGCCGTCGCCGGCCTGTCGGACCGCATCGGGCGCCGGCCGGTGATGATCGCGGCCCCCTTCATCGGCATCATCCTGCCGCTCGGCGCCATGTATTTCGACGGATCGATCTGGATCCTGGCGGCGATCTTCTTCTTCGGCTGGTGCCTCAACGGCATCTTCCCCCTGTTCATGGCGACCGTCCCCTCCGAGAGCGTCGACCCGCGCTTCGCCGCCACCGTTCTCGGACTGTGCATGGGCAGCGGCGAGATTCTCGGCGGCGTGCTGGCGCCGTCGATCGCGGGCGTGGCGGCCGACCGCTACGACCTGTCCGCGCCCCTGTGGATCATGGTCGGGCTCGCCATCCTGTCCGGGCTGATCGCCCTGGGCCTGAGGGAGACGGCGCCACGCAAGCGGCGCCAGGCCGCGAAGGCATCCGCCACAGGCCTGGCAGGAGCCGCCTGAGCAGACTGGCTTCCGAACAGCAGCCGGTCTAAGCCTTTACGTAACCAGGTACACAAAAATCGGGAGAGACTCATGGCCACCAAGTTGAAAGCCCCGCCTTCGACCGCCTTCCGCATCGTCGACGTGCCCGATCCCCACAAGGAGCTGGCGGCGGCCCGGGGAATGAAGGGTACCTTCGTCGGCCCCACCGAGGTGGACAGCCCGTGGGTGCCGTTCGGCCCGAACGCGGCGATCAAGCATCTCGCCTTCGACGTGCGATCCAACACCTACAGCAATATCCTGTGGATGAAGGGCCCAGGCGTCATCGGCACCCATTACCACCGCGGCCGGATAGTCATGGTCTGCCTCGAAGGCAGCGCACGCTATCTGGAATATGACTGGGTCGCGACCCCGGGCGCCTTCATCCAGGAAGTGCCCGGCGAATCCCACACTCTGGTGACCGAACATCCAGAGGGCACGAAGCTGTTCGGGTGGATGCAGGGCGCGATCGACTTCTATGACGAAAACGCCAATTTCGTCGAAACCGCGGACGTCTGGTGGTTCATGAACCACTATGAAAGCTACTGCAGGGAGAATGGGATTCCGATCAACCCGCAGCTCTACATCTAGTGCGGGATGCGGGAGGCCGGCCGGCCTCCCGTCCGCCGGCGGGCACGGGTCGCTGCATCGCGCTGCGCCGGGAGCGGCGACCCGTCCGGCCTGACCCAGTCAACTCGGAAAGCCGAGGGCAATTCTATGGCTACCCCTGCAAGTCGCGCCATGGACCACAGCTGGTCGTCGACGGGAATGCCCCGCGAAGCGGCATTCCTGCGCTGGCGCGATTGGGCATCGAGCATGATCGCGTCGATGGACATCAAGGTCCCCGATCCGACCCGTTTCGCCGCGGAGCAGCAGACCATCATGCTCGGACCGGTCGCGTTGCTGACGGTCCGCGCCACCGAGCAGCAGATCATCCATCGGGGCGAGAAGGCATCCGACCCGATGTTCCAGCTGCTCTTCAGTCGGAGCAAACATTTCCAGACACGGGTCGCCGACCGGGACTTCACGCTGAAGCAGGGCGAATTCGTGCTGCTGGACAACACCCGCTCCTACGAAATGCGCACCCAGGACGCCCATGCGGCGATCGACCTGGTGATGCCGCAATCCTGGCTGGAACGCTGGATTCCGGAACCCTGGACGGCGGTGGCCCAGCCGTTCCCCACGACCGGTTCATGGGGCGCGCCGCTGGGCAAGCTGCTGACGGCCATGGCCGACGAGATCGGCAGCGCGACCCTGCCGCGGGCGATGCTCGCCGACCAGGTCGGTGCGCTGCTCGCCCTTGCCGTGGGACAGCGGCCGGCGGGAAGCGGATCGCACCGCAGCAGGGTCCGCCGCCGCATCCTCGCGATCATCGAGGACGGCTATGCCGATCCGCAGCTGGACATCGACCAGGTCGCCCGGGAAGCCGGGATATCCCGGCGCTATCTCCAGTCCCTGCTCGCCGAAGCGGGAATGACCTTCGTCGGCTGCCTCAACGGCGTGCGCCTCGACCGGGCCAGCCAGCTTCTGCTCGACAGCGCGAGGACCGGCTATCGCACGTCGGAGATCGCCTGGATGTGCGGTTTCCGCGATCCGGATTATTTCGCCCGGATGTTCCGCAAGCGCTTCGGCCTGTCGCCGACCCAGTGGCGAACACGAACCCTGGCCTGAACTGAACCGGACCGGACCGGCCGGGTCTGGAGCGCGATAGGACGGCTTGTTGTGCGCTCCCGTCCGGGTCGAATTCCCGCAGCCCCGGTATAATGGGCCGGGGATGCGCCGAAGCGGGGCCACACGGCCCGAGGCCCTACGCCTGCGCGACGCATCCGGCAAAGCAGAAGCATTCAGGGAGGGCAATGCATGAACAGTAAGTTTCTTCTTGCGTCGGTAGCCACGCTGGCGGTGACGACGCCGGCCTGGGCACAGGAAGCGGCTGAGGCGCCCGAGAGTTTTGGGGGCATCCAGGAAGTCGTGGTCACCGCGCAGAAGCGCAGCGAGAATGTGCAGGACGTGCCGATCGCCATTTCCGCCTTCACCGCGGAAGCGCTGCAGGAACGCGCCGTCGCCGACGTGTCGCAGCTGTCGAACATCGCGCCCAACGTGACGCTCGACGCGGGCACCCCCTTCTCCGGTTCCGGCGCGGTGCTTTCGGCCTTCATCCGCGGCATCGGCGCCAACGACTTTGCCTTCAACATCGACCCCGGCGTCGGCGTCTATCTGGACGGCGTCTATCTGGCGCGCTCGGTCGGCGCGAACCAGGAACTGGCCGACGTCGAGCGGATCGAGGTCCTGAAGGGGCCGCAGGGCACCCTGTTCGGCCGCAACACCATCGGCGGCGCGATCTCGATCGTGACCCACGATCCCGGCGACGAGTTCCGCTTCCTCGGCGACGTGACGGTCGGCAGCTACAGCCTGATCCAGGTGCGCGGCACCACCGACATTCCGCTGGCGGACGGCCTGTCCTCCTCGCTCTCCTTCTCGGTCAAGGACCGCAAGGGCTATCTGAAGCGCGTCGCCTATCCGGGCGCCATCGACTTCAACGTCGAGCCGATCACCTCCATGCGGGCGGCCGGCTATCGCAACATCGGCCTCGGTCGCGAGGGCGGCGACGAGAGCTGGAACCTACGCGGCAAGCTGCTGTGGGACGAGGGGCCGCTGCGGGTCGTGCTGAGCGGCGACTACAGCAAGATCGACCAGGCCCAGATCGCCAACACGCTGATCAAGACGGTGCCGTTCGTCTTTGCCGGCACCTACAATTGCGCGATCGAGGGAATCGTCGATCCCAGCTGCGGCGACGGCCCGCCGCCCTTCGCCGCTGCCGGCGGCATCGGCGGCATCAACAGCATCGTCGACCTGCCGCCGCTGTTCGGAGTCAATATCGACGGCAATCCGGACAACGACCGGGTGCCCTATGACGACCGTTTCCTGACCGACGACATCGACAAGAGCTATGCGACGGGCAACAATTTCTCCGACCTCGAGACCTACGGCTTCGCCGGCACGGTCTCGTTCGATCTCAGCGACGATGTCCAGCTGAAGTCGATCACCGCCTATCGCGAGCTGCACTGGACGGTGGGCATGGACCTCGACGGTTCGCCGCTCAACTTCCTGCACACCAGCTTCTCGATGAACCAGTGGCAGTTCAGCCAGGAACTGCAGGTGCTCGGCAAGGCGCTCGACAACCGGCTCAACTATGTCCTGGGCGCCTATTACTTCAAGGAGAAGGGCGACCTTCACGACTATGTGACCTTCGCGGAAGGCCTGCTGCAGGTGGACGGCCCCAATGATCTGGAGACGGAGAATTACGCCCTCTTCGGCCAGATCGACTTCCGGGTGAACGACCTGATCGGCCTGACCCTCGGCGGCCGCTACACGCATGAGAACAAGTCGTTCGAGGGCTTCCAGTCCGACGTGAACGGCCTCAACTACAAGATCATGCAGTTCCTCGGCGTGCCCGAGTGCCTCGACCTCACGCCGATCAGCGAGGAATGCCGGATCGCCGCCGGCTTCCCGGTTCCGGGCGAGCCGCTGCGCTACTATGTCGCGGGGACCCAGAAGAAGAAGTTCAACAACTTCTCCCCCAAGGCCGGCGTCCAGATCCATCCCAATGACGATGTGATGGTCTACGGATCCTGGTCGCGCGGCTATCGCACGGGCGGGTGGACGACGCGCCTGTCCAATCCCCTGCCCTTCGCGCCGGACTTCGACGAGGAGACCGCCGAGACCTTCGAGGTCGGCGTCAAGTCGACCTTGTTCGACCGGATGCTGCAGCTCAATGCGGCAGCCTTCACGACCAAGTACAAGGGCATCCAGCTGAACTTCCAGCAGGGCGTTTCGCCGACCATCCAGAATGCCGGCAACGCCCGGATCAAGGGCTTCGAGATCGAGGCGGTGGCGGCGCCGGTCGCCGGCTTCACCATCAACGGCTCGATCGGCCATCTCGACGCCTATTACACCAGCGTCGACCTCGGCGCGCAGGTGGCGCCGGATTCGGATCCGATCTTCGGCCGCTATGGCGTGATCCCCGGTGCGACACTGCCGAAGACGCCCAAGTGGAAGTTCAACATCAGCCCACGCTACGAGATCCGGCTCGGCAACGGTGGCGCGATCGTGCTGCTCGCTGACTATACCCATACGAGCAAGCTCAAGAACGACACCGAGGGCTATTTCCTGCTGATGCGCGGCGCCACCGACATCCTGAACGCCAGCGTCCAGTACCGGTCTCCGGACGATCGCTGGAACCTGACGATCGGCGGCACCAACCTGACCGACGACCGCTATCTGGTCACCGGACAGGCGCAATATGCGGGCGGCCAGGCCTATGGCACCTACAGCCGGCCGGCCGAATGGTACGCGCGACTCGGCGTCAAATTCTGAGTAAGCTGGAGGGGGCGTGACTCACGCCCCCTCCTCCTGTGATTTCCAAAGTCAGGAGCCTGCCGTGCCCGAAGAAGCCGCGACCGAATTCTGGAAGGGCATCAAGCCGATCGACAACAGCTTCAAGCCCGATGCCCTGCCCGAAATGTTCGTCAAGGATCCGGCAAACAGCGACGAGCGCTATTTCGTCCCGTTCAACGAGACCGTCTTCTCGCGCCCGATATGGATCTCGCCCCAGCGCAACATGTGGGCGGACATACTGATGGCCAAGAGCGCGGGGCTGGTGAACCGCCATTACCATCCGCACCAGATCTTCGCCTACACCATCTCCGGCAAATGGGGCTATCTGGAGCATGACTGGACCGCGACCGCGGGCGACTTCATATACGAGACCCCGGGAGAGGGGCATACGCTGGTCGCCTATGACAGCGGCGAGCCGATGAAGGTGTTCTTCGTGGTCCAGGGGCCGCTGATCTGGCTCGACGACGAGGGCAATGCCGCCGGCTATTACGACGTCCACGACTATATCGCCCAGGCGAAGGCCCATTATGCCTCGAACGGGATCGGGGCCGACTATGTCGAGACCTTGTTCCGCTGACCTCCGTCCGATCCAAGGAACGCGCCATGGATGACCATATTCCCGCCCAGGCGGCCGAAGCCGCAAGCAGCTCCCCCACCCGGTCGATGAGCGCGCCGCCGAGCAGCGCCTACAAGATCGTCGACGTGCCCGAGCTCTATAAGAGCCGGATCCTGAGCCGGGGCAAGGAAGGCACCTATGTCGGCGGCAGCGAGGCGGAGAGCCCGTGGGTGCCGTTCGGCGACAATGCGGCGATCCGGCACCTCGCCTTCGACGTGCGCCAGAACGTCTATTGCAACATACTGTGGATCAAGGCGCCCGGGGTTATCGGGACCCACAAGCATCGCGGCCCCGTGTGGGCCATCGGGCTCGAGGGCAGCTTCCGCTACCTGGAATATGACTGGGTGTGCCGCCCCGGAGAGTTCATCACCGAGACACCGGGAACGGCCCACACCCTGGTCACCGACGATCCCAACGGGATGAAGGCGCTGTTCTGGATGCAGGGCGCCAACGAGTTCTACGATGCCGACGGCAATTTCGTGGAGACGCTCGACGTCTGGTGGTTCATCAACCACTATGAGAGCTATTGCGAGGAGCACGGCATCCCGATCAATCCGCAGCTCTACATCTAGCCCGGAGCGGGAGGACGCAGTGAAGACGCTCGACCAGTTCAACATCGAGGGGCGCTCCGCGATCGTCACCGGCGCCGCTTCCGGCATCGGCCTCGCCTATGCGGAGGCGATGGCGGAAGCCGGAGCGAAGGTGACGCTCACCGACATCGACGGCGAAGGCGCGGAGCGGGAGGCGGCGCGCCTGCGGGACGAAGGCCATGAGGCCCGGGCCGACCAGCTCGACGTCTCCGATCTCGACCGCACCAAGGCGGTCTTCGACGCCCATGCCGCCGCCTACGGCGGGCTGGACATCGCCTTCGCCAATGCCGGGATCGATCCCGGCGCCGGCTTCTGGACGCCGGACGGAAATCGCAATCCGGAGGGACAGGTCGACACGCTCGACCCCGCACGCTGGGAGCGGACGATCAAGGTCAACCTGACCGGCGTCTTCTACACGATCCGCGAGGCGGCCCGGCTGATGAAGGCGGGCGGCCGCGGCGGATCGATCATCGCCACCTCCTCCAATGCCGCGATCGTCTGCGAGGCCATCGTCGGCCTTCCCTACATGCCGGCCAAGGCGGGCGTGATGCACATGGTCCGCCACCTGGCGCTCGAGCTCGCCGCCCATCGCATCCGCGTGAATGCCATCGCACCGGGGCCGTTCGTCACCAACATCGGCGGCGGCTGGGTCAAGAAAGACCCGCAGGTGCGCAAGACCTGGGACAGCTACGTCCCGCTCGGCCGCATGGCCGAAACCTATCAGATCAAGCCGCTGGCGCTCTACCTCGCCTCGGACGCCTCCGACTATATGACCGGCGGCCATCTGGTGATCGACGGCGGCATGTTCCTCGGGACCCCTAAGCCGGCATGAAGGCGGCAGTCTTCCGGGCGCTGCACCAGCCGCTCGCCGTCGAGAGCGTGCCCGATCCGACCCCCGGCGCCGGCGAGGTCGTCGTCCAGGTCGGGCGCTGCGGCATCTGCGGATCCGACCTGCACATGAGCGAGGATCCGGCATTCGGAACTTCGCCCGGCGCGATCCTGGGGCACGAATTCGCGGGCGAGGTGGTGGCGACCGGCAACGGCGTCGAGCGGCTGAGGACGGGCGACCTGGTGTCGGTGGTGCCGCTGCGCAGCTGCGGCCAGTGCCCTTCCTGCCTCGCCGGCGAGCCCGCCTGGTGCTCGGTCGGCATGGCGCTGCAGGGCGGCGGCTATGCCGAATATGCGACGACGACCGAGCGGCAGTGCGTGCTGCTACCCGCAAGCACCTCGATCGCCGACGGCGCGATCGTCGAGCCGCTGGCAGTGGCGCTCCACGGGGTGATGCTGTCCGGAATCCAGCCGGGCGACCGGGTGCTGGTGCTCGGCGCCGGGCCGATCGGGCTCGGCGTCGCTTATTGGGCGCGGCGGATGGGCGCATCCAAAGTGGTGGTGCAGGACATCGCCCGCTTCCAGGAACAGCGCGCGCTGGAAATGGGCGCGACCGCCTTCGTCTGCGACGTCGAGGAGCCCGTCGCCGCCTCCGACCGCGCACTCGGCGGCAAGGCGGACATCGTGTTCGAATGCGTCGGCATCCCCGGCCTCATCGCCCAGGCGGTCGAGCAGGTGCGGGTGAAGGGCACGGTGCTGATCCTCGGCCTCTGCACGCGCCCCGACAGCTTCGTTCCGTTCGTGGCATTGTCCAAGGAAGTGCGGCTGATCACGTCCGCCTTCTTCAAGCGCCAGGAATATGAAGCGACGCTGGACGCGCTGGAAAGCGGCAGCGCCGAGCCGCGGCTGCTGGTCACCGACACGATCGGGCTCGACGCGGTGCCCGAGACGTTCGAGGGACTGAAGAAGCGCACCCACCAGTGCAAGGTGCTGATCGCACCGGGCGCCACCGTCTGACGGCAGCGAAGGATTGACCCAGGCGGTTGACGCGCCGCAATGGCGCGCGCCAACTGCCATCGAAAGCAAGTGGGAGAGCAAAGATGCGCTTATATGTGCTGGAGAAGGGCGCCCAGTCGCTCGACTCGCTGAAGATGGTCGAACGGGACACGCCGGCACCGGGACCCGGCGAGGTGCAGATCAGGGTCCATGCCTGCTCGCTCAACTATCGCGACCAGGCGATCGTGAAGGGCCAATATTTCGGAGGCGCGGTGCCGGACGATATCGTCCCCCTGTCCGACGGCGCTGGTGAGGTGAGCGCGGTCGGCGCGGGCGTGACCCGGTTCAAGGTCGGGGACCGCGTGGCCGGCATCTTCTTCCAGAACTGGGTCGACGGACCGCCCAACCCGCAGGCCGGACCGGCGCTCGGCGCCCATCCGGCTCCCGGCATGCTGGCCGAATATGTCGTGCTGCCCGAGCAGGGCGTCGTCCCGATCGCCCGCTCGCTGAGCTATGAGGAGGCGGCCACCCTCCCATGCGCCGGCGTCACCGCCTGGAACGCGCTGATGGAAGGGCCGCGACCGACGATCCCGGGATCGCGGGTGCTCATCCTCGGCACCGGCGGCGTCTCGCTGCTCGCGCTGCAGATCGCCCGGGCGGCAGGCGCCGAAGTGATCGCCACCTCCTCGTCCGACGAGAAGCTGGAGCGGGTGAAGGCGCTCGGCGCCTTGCACGGCATCAACTACCGCACGGTCGGCGACTGGGGCGCCGAAGTGGTGCGGGCGACCGGCCGCGGCGTCGATCATGTCGTCGAGGTCGGCGGTGTCGGCACCCTCGCCCAGTCGATGCAGGCGGTCGGCTTTGCCGGAGAGGTGGCGCTGATCGGCGTGTTGACCCGCGAAGGCGACACCACCCCGCACGCGCTGATGATGAAGGGCGCGAGCCTGCGCGGCATCTTCGTCGGCTCCCGCGTAATGGCCGAGCGGCTCAATGCCGCGGTCGACGCCAACGGGATCAAGCCGGTGATCGACAAGGTGTTCCCGTTCGAGGAGGCGGCTGAGGCCTATCAATACCAGTCGTCGGCCGCGCTGTTCGGGAAGGTGGTGATCAGGGTGGCTTCGTAAGAGGCCCCCAAGGGGCCCCTCTCTCCACCACCCTTCGGGCGGTCCCCCTCCCCACGAACTCGTGGGGAGGAGATTGCAGGTCACGCCGCCGTTACGCCGACACGTTCGCGGGGATGTTCGGCAAAATAGGCGTCGATGGCGGCGGCGCAGTCGCGCCCTTCGCGGATCGCCCAGACCACCAGGGACTGGCCACGGCGCATGTCGCCGCAGGAGAATACCCGCGGAACCGAGGTGCGATAGTCCTTCAGCGCCGCCTTGACGTTGCCGCGCGGATCGAGCTCGGCCCCCGACTGGTCGACCAGGCCGTCCTTGCGCGGGCCGAGAAAGCCCATGGCGAGCAGGACCAGATCGGCCTTGAGCTGGAACTCGGTGCCCGGAACCGGCCGCATGGCCATGCGGCCGTCTTCGCCCTTCACCATCTCGCCGCGCGCGCACTGCAGCGCCTCGACCCTTCCGTTCGCGCCGAGGAAGGCGCTGGTCAGCACCGAATAATCGCGCTCGCAGCCCTCCTCCTGCGAGGAGGAGGTGCGCAGCTTCAGCGGCCAGTTGGGCCAGGTCAGCGCCTTGTTCTCGCGCAAGGGCGGCTGCGGCATGATCTCGAGCTGGGTGACCGAGGCCGCACCCTGCCGGTTCGAGGTGCCGATGCAGTCCGACCCGGTATCGCCGCCGCCGATCACGACGACATGCTTGCCGGCCGCGGAAATGGTGCCGTTCGGCGCCGCGGACGCCTCGTCGTCGCCGGCGTTGCGCTTGTTCTGCTGGGTGAGGAAATCCATGGCGAAATGGATGCCGTCGAGCTCGCGGCCGGGAACCGGCAGGTCACGCGGCTGCTCGGCGCCGCCGGCCATGACGAGGATGTCATAGTCGTCCAGCAGGCGCTGGACGCTGACGTCCTTGCCGACGTTCATGCCGGTGCGGAAGATCACGCCCTCCGCCTCCATCTGCTTGATGCGGCGGTCGATCAGCGACTTGTCGAGCTTGAAGTCGGGGATGCCGTAGCGCAGCAGGCCGCCGATCCGGTCGTTCTTCTCGAACACCGTCGGCGCATGGCCGGCACGGGCGAGCTGCTGGGCGCAGGCGAGGCCGGCCGGGCCGGAACCGACGATTGCGATACGCCGCCCGGTGCCGCGCGGCGCCGACTGGGGCGCGATCCACCCCTCCCGCCAGGCGCGGTCGACGATCTCGCATTCGATCGTCTTGATGGTGACCGGCGCGTCGGTGAGGTTGAGCGTGCAGGCTTCCTCGCACGGCGCGGGACAGATGCGGCCGGTGAATTCCGGAAAGTTGTTGGTGAGGTGCAGCCGCTCGATCGCGGCGCGCCATTCGTCGTTCTGGACCAGGTCGTTCCACTCCGGGATCAGATTGTTCACCGGGCAGCCGGAATGGCAGAAGGGAATGCCGCAATCCATGCAGCGCTCCGCCTGGCGCTCGACCGCCTCCTCGGGCAGCGGCTCCACGAACTCCTTCCAGTGCTTCAGCCGCTCCGCGGTCGGGCGATAGCTCCGGTCGCGGCGCTCGATCTCAAGAAAACCCGTGGGGTTGTTCATTCTTCAGTCTCCGTAACCACGAGGCGGAAGGAGGCTCCCTCCACCGCCTTCGGCGGCCCTCCTCCCCCGGGAGCGCCGGGGGAGGCATTGGTTCATTCCGCTGCGACAGCCGCGGGTTCGACGTCCAGATCGGTGAGCGCCCGGCGATATTCGGGCGGGATCACCTTGACGAAATGGCGGACGGACCGGTCCCAATCGTCCAGCAGCGCACGCGCCCGGGCGCTGCCGGTGGCGAGCAGATGCCGTTCGACGAGGATTCGGAGCCGCTCGGCATCGAAGCCGAGCATGTCGCCCATTCCGTTGTCGTGGACTCCGGTCGCCCGCTGGCGCGGGGCGCGCGGATCGTCGCGGGACTCGGCCGCGGGCTGCACCGGCTCGATCTCGACGCTCGCCGTGTTGCAGCGATGCTCGAACGTCCCTTCCGGATCGTAGACATAGGCGATGCCGCCCGACATGCCAGCCGCGAAGTTGCGGCCGACTTCGCCGAGCACCACGACCACGCCGCCGGTCATATATTCGCAGCAATGGTCGCCCGCGCCCTCGACCACGGCGATGGCGCCGGAGTTGCGGACCGCGAAGCGCTCGCCGGCGACGCCGTTGAAATAGGCCTCGCCCGCGATGGCGCCGTAGAGCACGGTGTTGCCCACCACGATGTTCGCCGTCGCATCGCGCGAGACATCCGGCTGCCGCACGATGACGGTGCCGCCCGACAGGCCCTTGCCGACATAGTCGTTGGCATCGCCCACCAGCTCCAGCCGCACGCCATGGGCGAGGAAGGCGCCGAAGCTCTGGCCAGCGGTGCCGGTGAGCCTGATGCGGATGGTGTCCGCCGGCAGTCCCGCATGGCCGTAGCGGGAGGCGACCGCGCCCGACAGCATCGCGCCGACGGTTCGGTTGACGTTGCGCACCGGCAGGTCGATCTGCACCGGCTCGCCCCGCTCCAGCGCCGGTTCGGCGGCACGGATCAGGTCGTGATCCAGCGCCCCTTCGAGGCCGTGCTGCTGGCGCTCGCAGTTCCAGCGCGCCGTCCCCTCCGGCACCGTGGGCTGGAAGAGGATACGGCCGAGATCCACGCCGCGGGCCTTCCAGTGCGCGACCGCGGGACGCGCATCGAGCAACTCGGGCCGACCGATCATCTCATTCACCGTCCGCACGCCGAGCCTGGCCATGATTTGGCGCAGCTCCTCGGCGACGAAGAAGAAATAGTTGATCACATGCTCGGGCTGGCCGGTGAAGCGCGCACGCAGCACCGGATCCTGGGTCGCGACGCCGACCGGGCAGGTGTTGAGGTGGCACTTGCGCATCATGATGCAGCCGGCCGCGATCAGCGGCGCGGTGGCGAAGCCAAATTCGTCGGCGCCCAGGATGGCGGCGATCGCCACGTCCCGGCCGGTGCGCAGGCCGCCGTCCGCCTGCACCGCAATGCGCCCGCGCAGACCGTTGAGGATCAGGGTCTGCTGGGTTTCGGCGAGGCCGATCTCCCAGGGCGATCCGGCATGGGTCAGCGAGGTCAGCGGCGAAGCGCCGGTGCCGCCCTCGAAGCCCGAGATGGTGACGTGATCGGCCTTGGACTTGGAGACGCCGGCAGCGACGGTGCCGACGCCGACCTCCGAGACCAGCTTCACCGAGATGCGCGCCTGCGGATTGACGTTCTTCAGATCGTGGATGAGCTGCGCCAGGTCCTCGATCGAATAGATGTCGTGGTGCGGCGGCGGCGAGATCAGGCCCACCCCCGGCGTCGAATGACGCACGGCGGCGATATGCTTGTCGACCTTGTGGCCGGGAAGCTGCCCGCCCTCGCCGGGCTTGGCGCCCTGTGCCATCTTGATCTGCACGTCGTCGGCATTGACCAGATATTCGGCGGTGACACCGAAGCGGCCCGAGGCGACCTGCTTGATAGCCGAGCGCATGGAATCTCCGTTGGGAAGCGGCTTGAAGCGGTCGGCTTCCTCCCCGCCCTCGCCGGTGTTGGAGCGTCCGCCGATCCGGTTCATCGCGATGGCGAGCGTCGTATGCGCTTCCCGGCTGATCGAGCCGAAGCTCATCGCGCCGGTGGAGAAGCGCTTGACGATCTCGCTCGCCGGCTCGACCTCCTCAATCGGGATCGGCTCGGCCGCGTAGCGGAACTCCATCAGCCCGCGGATAGTCAGCAGGCGCCGGTTCTGTTCGTTGATTCCGTCGGCGAAGGTCTTGTATTCCTCGGGAATATTGCCGCGGACAGCATGCTGCAGGCTGGCAACCGACTGCGGGGTCCAGGCATGTTCCTCGCCGCCGATGCGATAGGCATAGGCGCCGCCGACATCGAGCACGTCGACCTCGGTCCGCTGGGGACGGAAGGCATCGCGATGCCGCCGGGCGGCCTCCTCGGCAATCTCGGCGATGCCGATGCCTTCGATGGTCGTCGCGGTGCCGGTGAAATATTTCTCCACGAAGCCCGAGGACAGGCCGACCGCGTCGAAGATCTGGGCGCCGCAATAGCTTTGATAGGTGGAGATGCCCATCTTGGACATCACCTTGAGGATGCCCTTGCCGACCGCCTTGATATAGTTCCCGCGGGCCTTTTCGACATCGACGCGCAGCTCGCCGTCCCGGTGCAGCTGGTCGATCGTCTCGAACGCCAGATAGGGGTTGATCGCCTCTGCGCCATAGCCGGCGAGGACGCAGAAGTGATGGACCTCCCGCGCTTCCCCGGTCTCGATCACCAGGCCGGTCTGCATGCGCAGGCCCTGGCGGATGAGATGATGGTGGACAGCACCGGTGGCGAGCGCCGCCGGGATCGGGATGCGATCCGGGCCGACCGCGCGATCGGACAGGATCAGCACGTTGACGTCGGCGAGCACCGCCTCGGTGGCTTCCCAGCACAGCCGCTGGAGCGCGGCTTCCATCGCCTGGGCACCGGCTCCGGCCGGCCAGGTCGCATCGAGCGTCGCGGTGCGGAAGGCGCCGTCGAGCACGTCCTGGATCGCACGGATCTTCTCCAGATCCTCATTGGTGAGGATCGGCTGCGACACCTCGAGCCGCTTGTGGTTGCCGGCATGGTGGCCGAGCAGGTTCGGGCGCGGGCCGATCATGGACACGAGCGACATCACCAGTTGCTCGCGGATCGGGTCGATCGGCGGATTGGTGACCTGGGCGAAATTCTGCTTGAAATATTCGTAGAGGAGCTTGGGCCGCTCCGACAGCACCGCGATCGGCGTGTCGGTGCCCATCGAGCCCACGGGATCGTCGCCATTCTCGGCCATCGGCGCGAGGAAGAAGCGCAGATCCTCCCGGGTGTAGCCGAACAGCTGCTGCCGATCGGTGAGGTTCACCGGGCTTTCGGCCGGCGGGTCATAAGGGCTCGGCGGCAGATCGGCGAGGTTGAACTGGGTCTCGCGCAGCCAGTCGCCATAGGGCTCGGCCTCGGCGAGACGAGCCTTGATCTCCTCATCCTCGACGATGCGGCCTTCCTCGAAGTCGATCAGCAGCATCTTCCCCGGCTGAAGCCGCCACTTGCGGACGATCTTCTCCTCCGGGATCGGCAGCACGCCGGATTCCGAGGCCATCACGACCTTGTCGTCGTCGGTGACGAGGAAGCGCGCCGGACGGAGCCCGTTGCGATCCAGGGTCGCGCCGATCTGGCGCCCGTCGGTGAAGGCGATGGCGGCGGGACCGTCCCACGGCTCCATCAGCGCGGCATAATATTCGTAGAAGGCGCGGCGGTTCGGATCCATCTGGGCGTTGCCGGCCCAGGCTTCCGGGATCAGCAGCATCACCGCATGGGCGAGCGAATAGCCGCCGGCGAGCAGCAGCTCGAGCGCATTGTCGAGCGACGCGGTGTCCGACTGTCCGTGCGGGATCAACGGCCACATCTTGTCGAGATCGGCGCCGAGCAGCGGGGATTCGAGCGTGCGGCGGCGCGCGTTCATCCAGTTCACATTGCCGCGAACCGTGTTGATCTCGCCGTTGTGGGACAGGTAGCGGAACGGGTGCGCCAGCTTCCACGACGGGAAGGTGTTGGTCGAGAAGCGCTGGTGCACCATCGCCAGCGCGGATTCGCTAAGGGGATTGGTGAGATCCTCGTAGAAGGTGCCGACCTGCCTGGCGAGCAGCAGCCCCTTGTAGACGATCGTCCGGGTCGAGAAGGACGGGATGTAGAAATCCGCGAGCCCCGGCATGTGGCGCTTCTTCGCCAGCTCGGTGAGCGGGTTCTGGATCTGCTTGCGGATGGCGAGGATCTTGCGTTCGAACGCGTCCTGATCCTTGATGTGCTGGCCCCTGGCGATGATCGCCTGACGGATCACCGGCATGGAATCGAGCACCGCCTGGCCGAGGCCCGCGGTGTTGATCGGGACTTCGCGCCAGCCGAGCAGGGTCTGGCGCTCCGCGGCGACGAAGCGCTCGAACTGGCTGAGCGCTGCGTTGCGCGCCTCTTCCTCCTGCGGGAAGAAGCACATGGCGACCGCATAGTCGCCGGGAGGCGGCAGGGTGATGCGATTCTCTTCCGCCCAGGCGCGAAAGAGCTTGTCGGGAATCTGGATCAGGCAGCCGGCGCCGTCGCCCATCAGCGGGTCCGCGCCCACCGCGCCGCGGTGATCGAGATTGACGAGGATCTGGAGGCCCTGGCGGATGATGTCGTTCGACTTGCGGCCCTTCACATCCGCGATGAATCCGACACCGCAGGCGTCATGTTCGTTGCGAGGATCGTAGAGACCCTGGGCTTCCGGCACGCGCCGGGGACCGGTGCGGATGGAGACGTCGCCTCCCTCCATCCCCTCGAGGAGAGGGGCACCGGGCGGGTGAACGTTCTGGATGAGTGCCTGGGTCATTACGCCAATTCCCTGTTTCGCATTTCGTAGGCTGAGATCGCGGCCTCGCTTTTCAGGGTCAGGGCGATCTCGTCTAGCCCCCGCATGAGGCATTCGCGTCGGAACGGATCGAGTTCGAACGGAAAGCGATCCTGCAGCGGGGAAGTAACCGTCATCGTCTCGAGGTCGACGGTGATCGGATGTTCCTTGGCCACCTCCAATAACCGATCGACGGCGGCCTGATCCAGCACGACCGTGACGATTCCGTTCTTGAAGGCGTTTCCGGAGAAGATGTCGGAGAAGCTGGGAGCGATCACCGCCTTGATGCCCATCCCGACCAGGGCCCAGGCGGCATGCTCGCGGCTCGACCCGCAGCCGAAATTGTCGCCGGCGATCAGGATCGGCGCGCCGGCGAAGCCCGGATCCTCCAGCACATTGTCCGGCGTTCCCCGAAGCGCCTCGAACGCATGCTCGGCGAGGCCGGTGCGCAGGATCGTCTTCAGATAGGACGCCGGAATGATCAGGTCCGTGTCGACATTCTTGAGGCCGAGCGGATAGGCGCGGCCCTGGATCTGGGTGACGCCGGTCATGGGCGGGGTTCCTGTGACATCCAGAGGTTCGAAATCCTCCCCTGCGGTTGCAGGGGACGGGGGCCGCCGCGGGCGGTGGAGGGGTTTCCCTTCCCCAACGAAGGACCCGTCCACCACCCTTCGGGTGGTCCCCCTCCCCTCGCACCCGAGGGGAGGAACTGACGTGCGAAGCGCATCATCCTACCAGCTCCCTGACATCCGTCAGCCGGCCGGTGACCGCGGCGGCGGCGGCCATGGCGGGGGAGACGAGGTGGGTCCGCGCGCCCGGGCCCTGCCGACCGACGAAATTGCGGTTCGAGGTCGAGGCGCAGCGTTCCTGCGGCGGCACCTTGTCCGGGTTCATCGCGAGGCACATCGAGCAGCCGGGCTCCCGCCATTCAAAGCCGGCTTCGAGGAAGATGCGGTCCAGCCCCTCGGCTTCGGCCTGGCGCTTCACCAGGCCCGAGCCGGGGACGATCAGCGCCTGGCGGATGCCGTCGCTGATCCGGCGGCCGCGCACGACATCGGCGGCGGCCCGCAGGTCCTCGAGGCGGCTGTTGGTGCAGCTGCCGATGAAGATGTGCTGGACGGGAACGTCCTGCATCCGGGTGCCGGGGGCGAGCCCCATGTAATCGAGCGACTTTTGCGCCGCCTCGCGCTTGGCGGGATCGGCGAAGCTGTCCGGATCCGGAACGGCGCCGGTGATCGGCACCACGTCCTCCGGGCTGGTGCCCCAGGTGACGTTGGGCGCGATGTCCTGCGCGTCGAGGCGGACGCTGCGATCGAAGACGGCGCCGTCGTCGGTGCACAGCTGCTTCCAGCGCTCGACCGCCCGCCCCCAGCTGTCGCCGGCCGGAGCCATCGGACGGCCCTCGAGATAGGCGAAGGTCTTCTCGTCCGGCGCGAACAGGCCGGAACGGGCGCCGCCCTCGATCGACATGTTGGCGACGGTGAGCCGCCCCTCGATGCTCATGTCGGCGAAGGTGCCGCCGCGATATTCGATGACGTGGCCGGTACCGCCAGCAGTGCCGATGCGGCCGATGATCGCCAGGATCACGTCCTTGGGCGAGACGCCGAAGCCCAGCGTGCCCTCGACCCGCACTTCCATCGTCTTCGACGGCTTCAGCAGCAGGGTCTGCGTGGCGAGCACATGTTCGACCTCGCTGGTGCCGATCCCGAAAGCGAGCGCGCCGACCGCCCCGTGCGAGGCGGTGTGGCTGTCGCCGCAGACGACGGTGGTGCCCGGCAGGGTGAAGCCCTGTTCCGGCCCGACGACATGGACGATGCCCTGGGCGGCATCGGTGGCGCCGATATAGGGCACCCCGAATTCGGCGACATTCTGCTCCAGCGCCTCGAGCTGCCTGGCGCTCAGCGGATCGCCGATCGCCAGGCGGTTGCCGTCCGGTCCGACGCGCGGCGTGGTCGGCAGGTTGTGATCGGGCACCGCCAGGGTGAGATCCGTCCGCCGCACCTTGCGGCCGGCGAGCCGCAGCCCCTCGAACGCCTGGGGCGACGTCACCTCGTGGACGAGGTGCCGGTCGATATAGATGAGGCAGGTGCCATCCTCGCGACGCTCCACGACATGGGCGTCCCAGATCTTTTCGTACAGGGTGCGGGGGCGACCGCTCATCTGCTTACCTCGCAATACTGAAATCCGTACACAATGGTCCCCAGGGGCCGGGCCGCAACCGGATCAGGCCGAGCTTGTCGGAACCCTGCCTTCCCCCTTTCCGGTCCGGGGGGAGGAGTGACCTTCGACAGGCTCGGGCCGAACGGCGAAGTCATCGGGCGGCTCATGCCGTTTCCTCCACCGGCCGGGGGGCCGCAGCGAACTGCTCCCCAATATGGTGACGCACGGCCTCGCCGAAAGCCCGGCAGCCGAGAGAACCGCCGAGATCGACGGTGCGCTGCCCCTGCCCCAGCGCCGCTTCGAGCGCAGATTCGAGGAGGCGGGCTTCCCGGCTGCGACCGAGATGATCGAGCAGCATCGCCGCGCTGGCGATGGCGCCGGCGGGATTGGCCCTGTCCTGCCCGGCTATGTCCGGCGCCGAGCCGTGAATCGGTTCGAACAGGCCGGGCCCTTCGCTGCCGACGCTGGCGGAGCCGAGCAGGCCGATCGAGCCGCCGATCACCGACATTTCGTCGGAGAGGATGTCCCCGAACAGATTCTCGGTGAGCAGCACGTCGAACCGGGTGGGCGACGTCACCAGGTGCATGGCGGCGGCATCGACATAGAGATGCTCGACGGCGACCTCCGGATAGGATTGCGCAACCTCGTCGACGACGCGGCGCCACAGCTTGGAGGTGGCGAGCACATTGGCCTTGTCGACCGAGGCGAGCCGGCCGCGGCGCCGGCGGGCGTTGCGGAAGGCGACATGGGCGATCCTCTCCACTTCCTCGCGCGAATAGGCGCACAGATCGGACGCCGCGTCCTCGCCAAGCGTCTTCTCGCCGAAATAGAGGCCGCCGGTGAGCTCGCGCACCACCAGCACGTCGGCGCCCTTCGCCACCTCCGGCTTCAGCGGCGAAAGATGCTCGAGGCCGGGGATGATGCGGGTCGGACGCAGATTGGCGAACAGGCCGAGCGCCTTGCGGATATCGAGCAGGCCGGCCTCGGGCCGCCTGGGCGTCGAATCCCATTTCGGGCCGCCGACCGCCCCAAGCAGGATGGCGGCCGAGCCGCGGCAGGCGGCGAGTGTCGAGTCGGGCAGCGGCGTTCCGTGGGAGTCGATGGCGGCACCGCCGAAATCATGTTCCTCGAAGACGAGACCAAGGCCCGCGCGATCGGAAATGAGCTCGAGGCAGGCCCGGGCCTCGCCCGCGACCTCTGGGCCGATTCCGTCACCCGGCAGGACCACAATCTTCGTCACTCGTTCTTTCCTCGATCTGTTCTCGCCACACGAAAAACCCCCCGCCCCGTCTGGGAGCGGAGGGCTGCCGTTTTCCAGTCCCCGCGGGGACTTTCAACCCGAGCCGTTAACCGCTCCCGCAAGGCAGGTAATAATCGGTTTGGTGTCAAGGCGAGCATCCACGCCCGCAGGCGCGGTGAAAACGGACCGGGTTACGGCGCGCGTGATCACGTGATGCTCTTCCCAAAAAAAGGCCTGCACCAGCAGGCCCTCGTGCACCGCAGCATAAGCAGGCCGAACGCGCGAGCGCAAGTGCAAAGTGTTGCAGCAAGGTGAAACGAACGCACGAGCGTCACGAGGAAAGCCCGGAAAAGTCAGGCCGATAAGGGGCTGAAAAAGCCGATCGCCGGCAGAAGCGCGGTTCGTCCCGGGGGCGCATCATTCGCGCGGCTGCGGATCCTCGCGCGGGGGACGCGACCGCGCGCGCACGAAGCCCATGGCGATGACGACGGCCAGGCCGATGCCGATCCCAGCGACGATGCTGTCGATGAAGATGCCGATGGGAATACCGACCGCGATCGCAATCGCGATCGAAAACGGGGATATGTCGAACATGTCCTGCATGATGGCGCTCCAGAGGGACTGGCGGACGGGCTTCGCCGAAGAGCGGCACCGCATCCCGCCCGGGTTCACGCCATCAATGCCTGCCGGGCGGGATTGTGCCCGGCGACGGGTCTCAGGCCGCGGTCCCCCCGGGAACGAAGATGCGCTTTGCGGTATCATGGAACAGGGCACGCTGCCGATCGAGCGGGAGGCCGGCCGCGGAGGCGAGCGCGACGTCGACGAACTCCCGCATCGTGCCCGGAGTGTTGCCGACATCGGTGCCCCAGATCATCCGATCCGCACCATAGGTCCCGACCATATGGTCGAGAAAGGGGCCGGTGGGGACGCCGGCAGCTTCGAGCTGCCGGATCAGCAGGGTGGTATATTTGTAATAGACGTTCGGATAGCCGGAAAGCGCGCGATGTTCCTCCGAAAGGCCGAAGGCGGGACCGGCCTCCGGACGAGGAAAGCCGATATGGTCGAGCACGACCCGCACGTTGGGATAGCGCGCGGCATGTTCGGCCACACGCGCCATGGCCGGCCGCATGTCCGGCGCCACCGGCATGAGAACGATGGAAAGGCCGAGCCGATCGGCCATCGCCCAGCTCGGCGCGGCAGCGGGGCCGAGGAAGGAAAAGGCGCCGTCGCCGTCGGGGCTGCCGGTGAAACGAACCCCGGAAATGCCGTCCTCGCGCGCCATCCGCTCGAGCGCCGCGGGGGTGGCTGGATCGACGGCGTCGAGGATCACGATGGCGGTGATCCGGTCCGGATGCGCCCTGGTGATGTCGATCAGGTAACGATTGTCGGTCGAATAGGTGGAATTGTACTGGACCCCGCAGCCCATCGCTATTCCCACCTCGTCCCACATGGCGAAGACGATCTCGGGAGTCATCGGAGTCGCCATCGCCCGGGTGAGGATCCGCTCGCGCACGCCTTCGGGCGCCCCGGGATTGAAGGGGTAATGTGCGGTATCGTTGGTGAAGAAATGCGCGTGGGTGTCGTAGAGGGGAAAGGACGGCCGCGACTGGCCGCCTGCCGCGCGCGGTGCAACCGACAGCATTGCGCCGCCGACGACGCCGCCGAGGAAAACGCGACGGTTCACATGCATTGCTGATCCTCCAGGAAATACGGGCTCGCTCATGGCGGAAAATGGCCGCGCCGATCAGAAACTGGCGCGGATACCGGCCTTCCAGCGCATGCCGAAGGTGTCGAAATAGGTGGGGTTGGTCGGGTAGGCCGTCGCCCCCACGGAAACACCGCCCCCGGGCGCGATCGGAGGCTTCTTGTCGAACAGATTGTCGATGCCGCCGAAGATCTCGACCTCGCTCCGGTCGCCGACGCCGACCGGCAGCGCATAGGAGAAAGCGAGATTGACATAGGTGGCCGCCTTGACCCGGTTGGTCGTGACGCTGTTTCGCAAGGTCGGCGCATAACCATCGTCCTCGGGCCCGATCCAGTCGGCGTTGAGAATGCCCTTGCCGACATGGCGGACGGTCGCGGTGAAATTGAACCGGCCGGTGTCGTAGCCGACGAGGAGGTTCCACATCCATTTGGGGGTGGGGTTGAAATCGCCCCCGTCGACGACCGGCCCCGACTGCCCCGCATAGTCGACCGAAGGCACGGCCGGACTCTGGGTGACGATGAAATCATATTGGTGGTTGAGCAGGAAGCGGAGATTGAGGGTCCCGTTCATCCCATCCGACACGTCCGCGAGCGGAAGGCGCCAGGAGGCCTCGAAATCGAAGCCGCGGATGTCGATCCTGCCGACATTGGCCTGGCCGGCGTCGACCCGCGTGATGTCGGTCGGCGAGGCGAAGGTGAGGCGTTCGCACAGGATATTGTAGACGACGCACAGGTCGGTGACGCGCTGGCCGTTGAGGTTCGCGATCGCGTCCCTGAGCTTGATCTGGTACCAGTCCAGCGAGACCTGGAAGCCGCGCAGGAATGTCGGCGTGAACACCGCACCGATCGTGGTCGTATCCGCCTTTTCCGGCCGCAAGGTGAAATTGCCGCCGGTGTAGATGGGCACATTGTCCACCTTGTTGGGCCCCGGAATATTGGGATTGTTGACGCGCCCCTGGGGCGTGCCCTCGTCGGTCGGCGCGGTCTTCTGGAACAGCTCACGGAAGCCCGCGGCGCGAATGTCGCGGGAATAGGTGGCGCGCAGGCGCAATCCGCCGAGGACATCGTAGATGGTGCCGAACTTCCAGCTCGTCGCCTCAATGCTCCGCGACTGATCGAGGAGCGTGTCGGTGCTCTTGTTGCGCGTGTAACGGACAGCGCCGTTCAGCTCGAGAAAGTCGCCGATCACGGATTCGCGGAAAACCGGAACATTGGCCTCGAGAAACGCCTCGGTGACCTGGATCTTTCCGGCATAGTCGAGCCCCCAGGAGAAGGCATAGGCATTGGGATTGACGCCGCCGTGACCGACGTCCCCCTTGTCGTCACGGTGCTCGACGCCGGCCGCGATGCCGATCGGACCCGCGCCCCACCCCTGGAACAAGGTCCCCTGAACGCTGCCGGCAAGCACATGCTGCCGATAGCGGAAATGCTCCCGAAGCGGGTGGAAGGAGAAGTTGACCGCATCCTGCGGCAGCTCCCCGGTGCCGAACAGGTTGAGCGGCACGCAATTGGCGTAGAGCGCCTCGAGTTCGGCCCGATAGTCCGGCGTGAAGGTGGCAAGCAGGGCCGGATCGAGCGGGCGGCAGATGATCTCGCCCGGATTGTCGGGGTCGCGGATGGCATCGAGCGCCATCACGAAGGAATCGTTGTGGCGCGAATAGATGACCGAGGAGTCGCGGCGGTTGCGGCCATATTGATAATAAGCGTCCCAGGTCCAGTCGCCGAACAGCCCGCCTGTCAGTCCGAACAGGCCGCGGAAGACGCTGACCTTCGCGGAGACCCGGTTGGGCAGTTGCGCGTCGATATCCTTGCCCATGCTGAAATTGGCGCCGTTCAGCAGGGTCACGAGTTCCGGCGGCAGGAAGGCATTGTCGGGCTTGATCGCGATGGTCGAGCGCGTGGAGGCGGTCAGCGAGCGGCTGTGCGAACTGCGTTCGCCATAGGTGGCCTCGGCATAGAGTTTCAGCGCGTCGCTGAACTCGAACTGCGCGGCGGCGTAGGTGCTGAACCGTTCGAGCGGCGTCTGGATATACTGATTGTCGTAGACGGTCTCATTGTCGCCGCCCGAAGCCAGGGAACCGACGCTCTTGGGCACATATCTGCCCGGATCGTAATCGAGGATGCCGGTGCCGTCGTCGGTGAACATCTTGTCCACCGCCGCGAAGGGCGGATTGATCGCAGGCGCGTTGATGTTCCAGGCGGTGCCGCTGACGCTCGGGGGGCGGACGAGATTGCGGACGGTTCCGTTCGGATGGTTGTAGACCAGCGCGGCATCCCGATCGAGGACGTAGTTGGGCAGGCCGTAGCCCGCCGATCCGGGGACGTTGTAGCCGGAGACGATGGCCGGGACGTTGAGAGTGCCCGGCTCGATGCTGGCCTCGTTGACGAAGATCGCCCAGCCGTCCCGGCACCAGTCGCGCGCATGATAGCAATCCTCGATGCCGCGATTGTCCTGATATTCGCCGCCGACCATGATGTGACCACGGCCGCCGCCGAACCTCATTCCGTAGGCGGCCGCCGCGTGGAAGCTCTTGCCGTCGCCGCGCCCGGTCTGGCCGTAGTCCACCTGGCCCCGGAACCCTTCCAGCGTATCGTCGAGGATGACATTGACGACGCCGGCGACGGCATCCGACCCGTAAGCGGCGGAGGCGCCGCCGGTGATCGTTTCCACCCGCCCGATCATGACGGAAGGAATGAGGTTGAGGTCGACCTGGCCGCCGTCCGACGACGGGACGAAGCGCCGGCTGTTCACCAGGGTGAGCGTGCGCGTGCCGAAGGTGGGGTTGAGACCGCGAAGATTGGCGTAGGCGGCGCCCACGTCGGCCGAGAAGCGGAGCCCCGAAACCGCATCCGACTGCGTCGCGATATTCTGCGGAATGAGCCGGACGACGTCCTGGGTGCTGGTCTGGCCGAGATCCTCGATGAGCTGGGAATCCACCACCGTCACCGGGACGGGGGAATCGAAGCCGTTCTTCCTGATGCGCGATCCGGTGACGACGATGACGTCCGACGCCTGCCCCTCACTGGCCGCCGGAGCACCGTCCGGTTGTGCCGACGCGCCCGCCGGCACCAGCGCTGTCGCCAGTGCCGTGCCGCAGATAAGACATGTCCTGATCGCCCAGCTGCGCATCCCCACCCCCTTCATTTTTTGTCTTTTTCTCCGGCCCGTGCGAGCGGCCGGTCCCGCAGATTTTCGACCAGGGATGCGTGACGGGAAAAGGCGGAAATCCCGCCGTTCCGGACACAGAAATGTTCCGGATACCGGAACGGCCCGAAGCCTTCCGGGCTAGAGGGGGCGATCGCCCCCCGGATAGTCGAACGGGGCGGATTCCGGGGTCGGAGCGGGTCGCCCGGACAGCCGGTCCGGCGCAGGATTCCGGTCTGCGGAACTTCTGTTGCTGTCCGTTGCGAGGGCGCTCCCGGCTTTGCTGTTGTTGCCGCCGAATGTGGGGCTCGAACGGAATCGCGCGATGCTGAACCGAAAGCATTCCATCTGCGGGAGGGCGATCGTCGCCATCCTCCTCGCCTTCCAGGCCGCCCCCATCCTGCCGGCGCGCGCGCAGGCGGATCCGGCGATACCGGACTGGTGGCCGGGAACGGCGGAACGGATGGCCATCCGGTCCCAGATCGAAGCGCTGACGACCGAATATTATTACCGGGTCGACCATGGCGAGAGCGAACGGGTCGCCGAGCTGTTCACCCCGGATTGCGTGTTCCAGCCGGGCGGAACCGAACGCATGATCGGGCGCGAGGCGGTGCGGGCCTATTATGCGAACCGTCCGAAGACCTGGGTGACGCGCCACGTCTCGACCAACCTGCGGCTGCGCTACGTGAACCCCGACCGCGTCGAAATCATCCGACTCTTCACCCATTATCTGGGCGACACGCGCGACGGACCCGGCCCCTACCCCGCCGTGCCCAGCGTTGCCGAATATCGCGAAGTCGCGGTCCGCGGCGACGACGGCCAATGGCGCTTCGAATCCCGGGTGGCCATCCCGCTGTTCGCGCGGAAACCGTAACCGCCAGCACACGCGAGCGCCCAAGACCCCATCAGACGAGTTGCGGTCCGGCCGGTCCTCACGCAATGTACCGACGCGCCCGGAGTCCGGCCCTGCAACCAGACGAGTATGTGCAATGGCGACAGCAGCGAATCCCAAGAGCACCGACAATGTCCGGGCGGTCGAGCGGGCGATCGAACTGCTCCAGGCCCTCAATCGCAGTCCGATCTCGACTCTCGGTGATCTGCACCGCCAGACCGGAATCCCCAAATCCTCGATCGTCCGGCTGCTCCGCGCCCTCGAAACCCAGGGCCTCGTCACCCAAACGGCAAGCTACAGCGCCTATCGGCTACGCGAGCATGTCACGTCGCTCTCGAGCGGCTTTGCGCACCAGCCACGGATCGTCGAAGCGGCCGAAACCCGGATGATCGCCTTCACCCGGCGCGAGGGTTGGCCGCTCGCCCTGGCGCTGTTCGACAGGGGCGCGATGGTCGTGCGGGCGAGCACGATTCCCTATACGACCCTGGCGCCGATCCAGTCCTCGCTGGAGATCCGGCTCAGCCTGGTCGGCTATGCGCTGGGCCAGGCCTATCTGGCCCACCTGCCTTCGGCGGAGCAGAAGGTGCTGCTCCAGACCGCCCGAACCAGCCCGAGCCTTGCCGACCGGAGCGCGCAGGACGTGCGGGGAACCCAGCAGATGCTGAAACAGGTCCGGGAACGCGGCTATGCACTGCGCAACCAGCTGTTCCATTCCGAATCGTCGACGGTTGCCGTTCCCGTGTTCGATCGCGGCCGGGTCGCCGCCAGCCTGGGCCTGACCTGGCTGGCCGCCGCCGTGCCGCCGCATCATGTCGTCGAAACCTATGTGCCGCAATTGACCGCCATGGCGGAGGGCATCAGCCGCGACCTGGAGGCCTGACCGCCCGTCGGATCGCCCGAGCGGCCGCCCCCGTCAGGCCACGCCCTTCATATAGTCGCGGACGGGTCCCTCGCCGCCTTCGTCCTCCACGCCCGGCCAGCCGCCCGGCCCGATCGCCCGGGAAATCGCCTCCGCCGTATCGCGGACGCGCGGCAGCCAGTGATCGATGGCCTTGCGCTGCGACATGGCGGCGGTGATCCAGGTCAGGCCCAATGCCGCGACGACGCGGTCCTGGTGCAGGACCGGCACTGCCATCGTCGAGGAACGGCGATGGATCATCGGATCGCTGACCGCATAGCCCTGCTCCCGCACCGCCGCGAGCAGCCGGGGGGCGCGATCGGCATTGCGCGCCGGCCAGTCTTCGGGATCGGCACTGTGGGCGAGAATCTCGAGCAAGAGCTTCTGCTCCCGGACCGAACTGTGGGCCAGGTAGACGCGGCCGAGAGGATCGCCGAACAGGCTCAGCCGCCGGTTGAGCGACGATTGTTCGAGACAGAGCGTAGTGTGGCGGATGGTGCAGGCGCGCACGACCATCGCATCGATCTCGAAGAAGGCGAGCATGAGCGGCCACCCCTCGCTGCGGGTGAAATCGACCATGATCTTCTCGCCGGCCTCAATGATCATCGGGTCATGGTGGAAGCCGCTCGACAGCGACTTGATGCCGCCCAGCAGCCGGTAGCGGCCGTAGCCCGAGCATTTCGAGGCCAGTCCCTTGGCTTCGAGGGTGCGAAGGATCCGCAGGATGGAAGGCTTCGGCAGGCCCGTCTCGCAATGCAGGTCATGCAGGGTGGATTCCGGCCGCCGGTTGAGCACCTGAAGAAGGCTGATCGCGCGCCCGACCGAGCGAACAACATCGTCCGATCGTGACTGTCCGGTCATGCGGAGCCCCTCTTCCAGCCGGTCGTGGCACTACCGGTGTATCCGGCACCGGCGCCATTGCCGGCACATACCTCAAATTATGAACATGATAAGTGTACCGGAGGCGGTACGGGGACGCAACGAGCCCGATCGAATGGCCGTCCCGGGATTCGCCCGCCCCGGCCGCTCACCGATGTCCGGCCGGCGGATCGCACCCTCCCGACACGCACCGGGCAAGGCGGGCTGACCCCTCCTCCCCCTTCATGCGTTGGGCGCCGGGAGGAGAAGGAACGTGGCAGCCGAACAGCCCAGCGGCATCGTGATCACCGGCGCGTCGAGCGGAATCGGGGCGGCGACCGCCGAAGCCTTCGCGGAGCAAGGCGCGCGATTGGTGCTGGCAGCGCGCAACCGCGAAGCACTGGACGAGATAGCAAACCAGTGCCGCGGTCACGGCGCGCAGGTGATGGTGGCGCCTGTCGACGTGACCGATGCGCGTGCCGTGGCGGAACTGGCGCAGCAGGCCCGGGAATGGCTTGGCGGAATCGACCTGTGGTTCAGCAATGTCGGCATCGGAGCGATCGGCCGGTTCCACGAGGTGCCGATCGAAGCCCATAGGCGGGTGATCGAGGCCAATCTGATCGGGCATGTCAACGACGCGCATGCGGTGCTCCCGATCTTCATCGAGCAGCGCCGCGGGATCTTCGTGAACATGATCTCGGTCGGCGGCTTCGTTCCGGCACCCTGGGCCGCCGCCTATACCGCGAGCAAGTTCGGACTGCGCGGCCTTTCGCTCGCCCTGCGTGGCGAGATGGCGCCCTATCCCGACATCCATATCTGCGACGTCTATCCGACCTTCGTCGACACGCCGGCGATCCGCCACGCGGGAAACTATAGCGGCTGCGCGACCTCGGTGCCGCCGGGCGTGCTCGACCCGCGCAGCGTGGCGCGGGCGGTCGTCCGCCTCGGCAGGCGGCCGCGCCGCACCACGGCCGTTGGTGCTCCAGCGGCCGCGATGAAGCTCGTGCAGTTCATGGCCCCCAACCTCAGCGCGACGATCATGGACGGGTTCATGCGCCGCTACGCAGAAGAAGCGGATCCCGCCCCGCTCACCGACGGCAATCTGTTCGCACCGCCGGCCGACGACGGCAGGATCGACGGCGGTTTTCGCAGACCCGAGCGGCAACGGCGCGCCGCGGCCCTGGCCGCGGTGGCCGGACTGGCCGGGATCGGAGCGATTACCGGCGCGATGCTGTTGCGCCGCCGGGGTCCGTGACGCCGCGGCGGCCTGCCGGCTCCTAGCCCCAGGTGCGGACGAATTCCGCGGTCGTCGGCAGCGCATCGACGGCGCCGTGGACGAGGACGACGAGCAGCAGGCTGCGCGTGCGCGCCCACAGGAGCCCGATCGACACCGGAATCGGCGAAAGGACCGCAATGGTGAAGGCGGCGACCTGGATCGGATCGGTCGACCATCCGTCGGTTTCCGGACCGCCGCGAAGATAGAGGCCGGGCCAGTGTGCGAGGCCAAACAGGATGGAAGTGACGACGATCGCCAGCGCCGGCGAACGCATCCAGGCGGCGAGACGCGATTGCAGGCAGGCGCGATAGAGGAATTCCTCGCACAGGCCCGCCTCCAGCGACACCCAGGCCCAGGAACCCAGTACCCAGGCGGCAGCGACGACCGGACCGAGGCCGAGCGCGCCGATGTCCCGCAGCGACGGACTGACCAGGGCGAGCAAGGCGAACATCAGCCCGCACAGCATGACCAGGCTGGTGCGGACGCCGGGCCGGCTGAGGCCGCTGTCGAACAGGCCGCGGAGCGTTCCGCCAAGCAGCAGGATGATCCCGGCCGGAATCGCGACGTGGATCAGAAGCTTGTAGCCGAGCACCGCCAGTTCCTGGGTCTGGCCGGGCGGTATCGCCTGTTGGACCCGGCCGAGGCCGATCGCGATCAATATGACGGCATAGAAGGCCAGATAGACGAGGAGCCCGATCGCCTCGCGCCGCGGCCGTTCGACCGGCACTGCTGGCGCATTGGTGCGCCGGGTGAGAAACCAGACCAGACCGCCGAGAATCAGGCCGAAGATGATGAGCGAGGCAAAGGGAAAGACCCAGTCCCCGTCGGTGACGGCAAGATAGGCGGTCGCGAGCCCCCAGACCGCAAGATATCCAGCCACTGCGATCCGTCCGGACCGGCCCCGGAGTTCAGTCCCACGCATCGATGCGCCCCCTCTGGATCGCAGCTTAGGTCGAAATCCGGCCAAGGCAAGCGGGGCGGAAATGCGCGTGCCACGAAGCTGACCCAGGGAAGGACGTCCCATTCCGTTTCCCTTGCTTCAGTCTCTTGCGATCGCGTTCCTTGAGCCGGTTGAAACCGGGCGCACGGGCTAACGCCATCCCACGCGGCATGCCCATGCTTCGGCCGACTTGGCAGCGAGCCGGTCGACGAGGGGGACGTCGTCCGCCACGTTCGTCCTTCCATCCAGGTTCCGCGGAGCCCGGGCGGTCAACGCCCCATTGCTCTCGGACGAGAATCCGCCGATGATCCCGACGAACCGCCGTCCGGCAGGATCGGGCGGACGGCCGGACATAATTACATGGGGAGAATGCCATCATGGCCACATCGGCCGCCACGACGTTCGGCGAAGCCGTGTCGCGCACACCGATGCGTGCCTTTCAGTGGGCCACCGTCGCAGTGTGCATGCTCGTGCTGGTCAGCGACGGGATCGACATGCAGTTGCTCGGCATCGTCGCGCCGCTGGTGATCGCGGATTTCGGAGTCGAACGCGGCACCTTCGGGATCGCGATGAGCGCAGCGCTGGTGGGCTTCGGCCTCGGCGCCTGGGGCGGCGGCTGGCTGGGCGACGCGATCGGGCGGCGCTACACCCTGGCGATCGCGGCCCTGCTGTTTGCGCTCGCCACCGTCGCCGCAAGCACGTCAGGCGGGGTATGGAGTCTGGCGCTCTGGCGCGTGATCGGCGGGATCGGCTTCGGCGCCGCTTATTCCAATGCCATGGCGATGGCGGGCGAATGGGTACCCGACCGGCTGCGGCCGGTCACGGTCGCCACCCTGTCGGTCGGAACGCCGATTGGCGGGACCATCGTCGGCTGGCTCGGCCCGGACCTCGCAGAAATCTACGACTGGCGCGGCACCTTCGTCGTGTTCGGCCTCGCGAGCCTGCTGCTGATCGTGATCGTGCTGGCGATCCTGCGCGACAGCCCGTCGTTCCTGATCGCGCGGGGCAGGAATGAGGAAGCGGCGCGCACCGCGCGGCTGGTGCTGGACAGCGATGTCGAGCTGCTGCCGGAGCGGCATGAGAGCGACGGCGCCGACGGCCGGTCGATCGGCGTGCTCCATCGCAGCAACCTGCGGTTCAACCTGGGCGTGGGCATCGCCTTCACCGCCTCGGCCCTGTGCGCCTATGGCATTCTCAACTGGGCCACGACCTTCCTCACCGCCTCCGGCTTCACGCTGGAGCAGGCCGGCAATGCGGTGTCGGTCGCCGGGATCACGTCGATCGCCGGGTCGGTCGGCGCCGGCATCCTCGCCCGCCAATTCGGATCCAAGCGCTTCATGGCGAGCATCAGCGGCACGCTTGTGGTGCTGATGGTGGCGCTGGGGTTTGCCGTCCAGGCGCTGCCGGCTGCCCCCGGACTAAGCGATCGCGTGCTGGTGGTGACCCTGGTGGGCGCCGCAGGCGCGGTGTTCAGCGCCGCCATGGCCTCCATGTACGTGATCATGATCGCCGGCTATCCGCAATCCTGCCGATCGGCGGGCATCGGCTTCGGCATCTTCATGAGCCGCGTCGGCGCCATATCGGCGAGCGGATTCGGCGGCGCGCTGCTCGACTTCGGGCAGGGCAGCGTGGTGCCGTTCTTCGGCGTGCTGGCCGTCAGCGCGGCCATGATTTCCGCCGCGGCGTTCATCGTCGACCGCCACGTGCCGCCGGCACGGCAGGCGGAACGGGCCCGGGCCTCGGCCCTGTCCTGATCCGCGCGCGCGGCGGC
>Ga0182748_1000142_pt1 | contig 86487 bp, 75 predicted proteins | sample eDN3rd37CKraftOP_FD_128877 | JGI IMG/M metagenome (GOLD analysis project Ga0182748, IMG submission 128877) | Enriched Organic Plus compost microbial communities from Emeryville, California, USA - eDNA 3rd pass 37_C Kraft OP (version 2) (version 2) ... | reverse complement strand
CGGAGTAGGAGTAGTGATAGTAGCCGCCGCCGTTGGCGCAGCTGCCCATGGAGATGACCCACTTCGGGTCGGGCATCTGGTCGTAGACCTTGCGCAGCGCCGGGGCCATCTTGTTGACCAGGGTGCCGGCCACGATCATCACGTCGGACTGGCGCGGCGACGGGCGGAACACCACGCCGTAACGGTCCAGGTCCAGGCGCGCGGCGCCGGCGTGCATCATCTCGACCGCGCAGCAGGCCAGGCCGAAGGTCATCGGCCACATCGAGCCGGTGCGGGCCCAGTTGACCAGGGCGTCGACGCTGGTGGTGACGTAGCCCTTCTCCAGCAGCGGGTTCTCGCCGGCGGGCCGCAGGATGTCCTCGACCCGGCCCTCGGGCATCGGGTTGGTCATCAGGCGGTCGATGGTTTGGATCACTCCCATTCGAGCGCTCCCTTCTTCCAGACGTAGACGAAGCCGAGGAAGAGCATCCCCACGAACAGGCCCATGGTGACCAGCGCGCGCGGCCCCAGGTCCTGGAACACGAGGGTCCACGGCACGATGAAGATGATTTCCAGGTCGAAGACGATGAACTGGATCGCGATGAGGTAGTAGCGCACGTCGAACTTCATGCGCGCGTCCTCGAAGGCCTCGAAGCCGCACTCGTACGGCGACAGCTTCTCGGCGTCCGGACGGCGCGGTCCGAGCACGCGGCCAACGATGATCAGCGCGATGCCGATCCCGGTGGCCACGATCAGGAACAGCAGGGTCGGCAGGTATTGGGCCAGCACGTGTGGTTCTCTCTTGCCTCTGCCCTGAAGCGGGCTTGGGTGGGCGGTGGCGGCCGCGTCAGCGGCTCCCCTCGCCTGTCCTGCCGCGGCCTGGCCGCGGAACTTGCCAATGCGCCGCGCGGCACGGGAGACCCCGGCCGCGCGGTTGTGCATAGCAGCGGGATTGTAGCGTCCGCGGCGATAAGGGTAAACGCTTTGGACGTTTGTCGCCGCCTCCGCAACTTTCCCGCGGAAACAAAGAAGCCCGCCGAAGCGGGCCGTCTTCGCCCGGCGCACGCGCCGGGACCATGTAGTTGGTGCCCAAGAGGGGACTCGAACCCCTACGACTCTCGTCGCTACCACCTCAAGGTAGTGCGTCTACCAATTCCGCCACCTGGGCCTGAAACCTTCACCGCGCCGCCTGGCGCGGTGGCGCATTGTACGCGTTACTGCTGTGGCTGCGTAGCCGTTCCGGCGGCATTTTCTTCCTGCACCGGGGCCGGGACCTCGCCTGCCGCCGGCGTGGCGGCCGGGACCTCGGAAGCAGCCGGCGGGGCCGGCAGCTCGCCCGGGGCCGCGACGGGCGCCGCCGGGACCTCGAGCTGACCCATCACGCCCAGGTCCTGCTGCACCACCGGGCGGGCGCTGTGGGTGGCGTACCAGGCCATGAACAGGCTGATGCCGAAGAACACCACGGCCAGCCACTTGGTGCTCTTGGACAGGAAGTTGGACGCGCCGCGCGCGCCGAACACGGTGCCGGAGGCGCCCGCGCCGAAGCCGGAGCCGGCGGCCGCGCCGGCGCCGCGCTGCAGCAGGATCAGCACGATCATGGCGATCGCCACCAGCACGTACACCACGTTGAGGATCAGCATCAGCATTGTCAGGGTCTCGCTTACCGCGCCGCCGCAGCGGCCCGGGCAATGGCCAGGAAATCGGCGGCCACCAGGGAGGCGCCGCCGATCAGCCCGCCGTCCACGTCCGGCTGCGCGCACAGCGCGCCGGCGTTGTCGGGCTTCACGCTGCCCCCGTACAGGATGGGCAGCGAATCGGCGATTCTAGCATTGTGCGCGGCGATCTGGCGACGGATGAAGGCGTGCATCTCCTGGGCCTGCTCCGGGCTGGCGGTGCGGCCGGTGCCGATCGCCCAGCACGGCTCGTAGGCGACCACCGCCGATTCGAAGCCCCCCACCCCGACCAGGTCCAGCACAGGCTGCAGCTGGGCGGCGATGACGTCCTGGGCGCGGCCGGCCTCGCGGTCCTCCAGGTGCTCGCCCATGCACAGCACCGGCACCAGCCCGGCCTGCAGGCAGGCCTGGAACTTGCGCGCGACCAGCTCGCTGCTCTCGGCGTGGTAGCGGCGGCGCTCGGAATGGCCGCACAGCGCGTAGCGGGCGCCCACGTCGGCCACCATCCGCGCCGAGACCTCGCCGGTGTAGGCGCCTTCCATGTTGGGGCTCACGTCCTGGGCGCCGAACACCAGGGCCGAGCCCTCGAAGTCCTCGATCAGGTCGCCCAGGTAGGGCATCGGCGGCATGACCACCAGTTCCACGCCCGGGACCGGGGCCTGCGCGGCGACCTCGGCCACCAGCGAGGTCGCGAAGTCCCGCGTTCCATAGAGCTTCCAGTTGCCGGCGACGATCCTGCGACGCATGCCTGCTCCCGAATCAGCGGTTGGGGCGCGGAAGAATACCCTGCGGTACGGAAAAGCGCCCCCTGACAACGCTGGACAGGGGGCGCTTCCACCCAGGTGGTGCTTACTTGAGCTTGATCTCGCGCAGGCGCTGCTCGAGGAAGCCCTGGGCGGTGATCGGCTCCGGATAGCGGCTGGGGTTGTCCGCGCTCACGCAGGACGGCAGCACGTCGATCAGGAAATCCGGGTTCGGGTGCAGGAAGAACGGCACCGAGTAGCGCGGCTTGCGCGCCTCCTCGCCCGGGGGGTTGACCACGCGGTGGATGGTCGACGGGTACACGTGGTTGGTCAGGCGCTCGAGCATGTCGCCGATGTTGACCACGATGGTGTCGCCCTCGGAGGTGAACGGCACCCACTCACCCTCGTGCGAGCGCACTTCCAGGCCCGCGGCGCTGGCGCCGACCAGCAGGGTGATGAAGTTGATGTCGCCGTGGGCGCCGGCGCGCACGTTGGGGATGTCGTCGGCGGTGATCGGCGGGTAGTGGATCGGGCGCAGGATCGAGTTGCCGAAGTTGGTCTTGTCGGCGAAGAAGTCCTCCGGCAGGCCGATGTGCAGCGCCAGCGCGCTCAGCACGCGCGAGCCCAGCGAATCCAGCGCCTGGTACAGGGCGTAGCCGTACTCGCGGAACTCCGGCACCTCCTCCGGCCACAGGTTCGGCGGCATGCACTGGCGGTACTTGGAGTCGTCCGGGATCTCGCGGCCGATGTGCCAGAACTCCTTGAGGTCGTAGTGCTGGCTGCCCTTGGCGGTTTCCACGCCGAACGGGGTGTAGCCGCGCGCGCCGCCGCCGCCGGGCACGTGGTACTTCTTCTTCACCTCCTCCGGGAGGGCGAAGAACTTCTTGAAGGCGGCGTAGGCGTTGTCGATCAGTTCCGGCGGGATGCCGTGGTTGCTGATGCCGGCAAAGCCCCACTCGCGGTAGGCCGCACCGAGCTCGGCGACGAAGGCCTCGCGGTCGGTGTCGTAGCGGGTGATGTCGAAGGTGGGGATACGGGCGGACATTAAGGGGAATACTCCGGGGTGGTGCGGCGCCGGCCACCCGGCCGGCGCCTTGGGGATCTGCCGGCTCAGCCGGCCGCCTGGCGCACGGCCGAGGCAAGGGTGTCGAGGGTGGCCTGCATCAGCGCGGCGTCGTCGGCTTCCACCGTGACCCGCACCACCGGCTCGGTGCCGGAGGGACGCAGGAAGGCGCGGCCGCGGCCCTGCACCGCCGCCTGGGCCTGCTCCAGCGCCTGGCGCACGCCCGGCGCGGCGACCACGTCGGCCGCCCTGGCGCCGTCCAGGCGCACGTTGACCGTGGCCTGCGGCACCACCGACAGGCCTTCCAGGGCCTGGTCCAGGCGCTTGCCGGCGCGGCGCAGGGCGTCGAGCACCTGCAGCGCGCTGACGATGGCGTCGCCGGTGGTGGCGCGGTCCAGGCACAGCAGGTGGCCGGAGGCCTCGCCGCCGAGCACGCCGCCGCCCTCGACCAGGGCCTGGTGCACGTAGCGGTCGCCGACCTTGGCGCGCAGGAACGGGATGCCGGCCTGCGCCAGCGCCTTCTCCAGGCCGTAGTTGGTCATCAGCGTGCCGACCACCGGGCCGCGCAGGCGGCCGCTGGCCTGCCAGTCGCGCGCCAGCACGTACAGCAGGCCGTCGCCGTCGACCGTGCGGCCGGCGGCGTCGACCATCAGCACGCGGTCGCCGTCGCCGTCGAAGGCGATGCCCAGGTCGGCACCGGCCTCCACGACCTTGGCCGCGAGGTTGCCGATGTGCATCGAGCCGACGCCGTCGTTGATGTTGATGCCGTCCGGGGCGGCGCCGATGGCGGTCACCTCCGCGCCCAGCTCGCGGAACATCAGCGGGGCGATGTGGTACGTGGCGCCGTGGGCGCAGTCGAGCACCACCTTCAGCCCGCGCAGGTCGAAGCCGCGCGGCACCGAGGCCTTGCAGAACTCGATGTAGCGGCCGACCGCGTCGCGCGCGCGCGCCACCTTGCCCAGCTGCCCGGACTCGACCGTGGCGAACGGCGCGTCCAGCGCGGCCTCGATCGCCAGCTCGGTGGCGTCGTCCAGCTTCTCGCCCTCGGCGGAGAAGAACTTGATGCCGTTGTCGTAGTGCGGGTTGTGCGAGGCGCTGATGACGATGCCGGCGTCCGCGCCCAGGGTACGGGTCAGGAACGCCACCGCCGGGGTCGGCATCGGCCCCAGCATCTGCACGTTGACCCCGGCCGCGACCAGGCCGGCCTCCAGGGCCGACTCGAACATGTAGCCGGAGATACGGGTGTCCTTGCCGATCACCACGGTCGGGCGGGCCTGGTCGCCGGCGGCCAGCACCCGGCCAAGGGCATTGCCCAGGCGCAGGACGAAGTCGGCGGAAATCGGCCCCTGCCCGACCCGGCCGCGAATGCCGTCGGTCCCGAAATAGCGGCGGGAACTGCTCATGCTGCGTCCAGCGCCCCGTCGTCGGGCTTGGGCTGGCGCATCAGCATGGCCAGCAGGGTGGCCAGGCGGTCGCGCAGCTCGCGGCGGTCGCAGATCTGGTCGATGGCGCCGTGCTCGAGCAGGAACTCCGAGCGCTGGAAGCCCTCGGGCAGCTTCTCGCGCACGGTCTGCTCGATCACGCGCGGGCCGGCGAAGCCGATCAGCGCCTCCGGCTCGGCGATGTTGAGGTCGCCCAGCATCGCGAACGAGGCCGACACGCCGCCGGTGGTCGGATGGGTCAGCACCGAGATGTAGGGGATGCCGGCCGCGCGCAGGCGGCCCAGTGCCGCCGAGGTCTTGGCCATCTGCATCAGCGAGAACAGGCTTTCCTGCATGCGCGCGCCGCCGGAGGCGGAGAAGTTGACGAACGGGGCGCCGATCTCCAGCGCGCGCTCGGCGGCCAGGGTGAACTTCTCGCCCACCACCGAGCCCATCGAGCCGCCCATGTAGGCGAAGTCGAACGAGCTGGCCACCAGCGGCCGGCCCTTGAGGCGGCCCTCCATGGCGACCAGGGCGTCGTACTCGCCGGTGGCCTTCTGGGTGGCCTTGATGCGGTCGGCGTAGCGCTTCTGGTCGCGGAACTTGAGCACGTCGGTCGGCGCCAGGTTGGGGGCGATCTCGGTGGTGCTACCGGGGTCGAACAGCGAGGCCAGGCGCGCGCGGGCACGGATGGGCATGTGGAAGGCGCACTTGGGGCACACCTCCAGGTTCTCCTCCAGCTCCGGGCGGTAGAGCGCGGCGCCGCAGCGGTCGCACTTCTCCCACAGGCCCTCGGGGACGCTGCGCTTGCGGGTGGAGGCGCTTTCGGTGCGGATGCCGGAGGGCATCAGTTTGCTGAGCCAGCTCATGCGGGGCGGTCGTTTCCGTTCAGCGGCCGGGGCGGCCGGTAAAGGCGGACAGTCTAGCCCAGCACCCCCTCCCCCCGCGCATGAAACCATTTCCGTACCAATACGTATGGTACGCTCCTGCCCCCGCCCCCGATCCATGTTCCCACCGCAATGACGCCCGCGCTGATGCGCCACGGCATGAACCTGTGGCCCCCGTTCCTGTTCACCGGCATCCACGTCGCCGAGCTGGCGCCGGACTGGCGCCATGCCCGGGTCGAGCTGCGCCTGCGCCCGTGGAACCGCAACTACGTCGGCACCCACTTCGGCGGCAGCCTGTTCGCCATGACCGACCCGTTCTGGATGCTGCTGCTGATGCACTGCCTGGGCCGGGACTACTACGTGTGGGACCGCGAGGGCCGGATTGAATTCCTGCGCCCGGGGCGCAGCACCGTCTCCACCGAATTCCGCATCGACGACGCGGTGCTGGAGCAGATCCGGGCCGCCACCGCCGGCGGCGACAAGTACCTGCACTGGTTCGCCAACGACGTGGTCGACACCGAGGGCCAGGTCGTGGCCCGGGTGCACAAGCAGGTCTACGTGCGGCGCAAGCCCGACCGGCGCCCGGCCCCGGGCGGCTGAAGCGGCCGACCGGCGACGGCATCCTCCACGCCGCCACCGCCGCGGCCAGCAGCCTGCCGGCTTCCGGGTCCGGGGGCGGTCCCCGACCCGCCCGGACCATGCGGGTGGCGCTATACAATCCGCGCCATGACCCCCGCCGCCCCTGCGCCGTCGCGCGCCTCGCTGCAACGCCTGTTCCTCACCGGACTGCTGACCCTGTTGCCGCTGTGGCTGACCTGGGTGGTGATCAAGTTCGTGTTCGTGCTGCTGTCCGGGATCAGCAGCCCCTGGGTGGGGCCGCTGTCGCGGCGCATCGCCGCCTCCTTCCCCGGCTACCTGGACTGGGTCCAGGCGGTGTGGGTGCAGAACACCATCGCCATGCTCGCCACCCTGCTGGTGATCCTGGGGGTGGGCGTGCTGGCCCGGCGCGTGGTCGGCCAGCGCCTGCTGCGCTGGTTCGAGGCGCTGATCGCGCGGGTGCCGCTGGCCAACGTGATCTACACCAGCGCGCGCAAGCTGCTGGACATCCTGCAGACCAAGCCCGGCAGCACCCAGCGCGTGGTCCTGATCGACTTCCCGCACCGGGAGATGAAGTCCATCGGCCTGGTCACCCGGGTGCTGCGCGAGGAAGGCACCGGGCGCGAGCTGGCCGCGGTGTACGTGCCGACCACGCCCAACCCCACCTCCGGCTACCTGGAGGTGGTGCCGGTGGAACTGCTCACGCCCACCGACTGGACCGTGGACCAGGCCATGAGCTTCATCATCTCCGGCGGCGCCGTGGCCCCGGAAAGCATGCCCTTCACCCGCGCGGGGGAGCGCTGATGGAAGCGGCCTTGTTCGCCCGTCCGCTGCAGGACCGCGCGGTGCGGCTGTTCATCGTGCTGGCCGCGTTCTTCTGCGCCAACGCGGTGCTGGCCGAGTTCATCGGGGTCAAGATCTTCGCCCTGGAGGACACCCTCGGCCTGGCCCCGTTCGAATGGAACCTGTTCGGCCAGAGCGGCTCGCTGAGCTTCACCGCCGGCACCCTGCTGTGGCCGGTGGTGTTCGTGATGACCGACACCATCAACGAGTTCTTCGGCCGCCGCGGGGTGCGCTTCATTTCCTGGCTGGCGGCCGCGCTGATCGGCTACGGCTTCCTGTTCGCCTTCGCCGCGATCTGGCTGGCCCCGGCCGGCTGGTGGCGCGAGGCCGCGGTGGCCCAGGGCGTGCCGGACTACCAGGCCGCGTTCGCCGCGGTGTTCGGCCAGGGCCTGTGGACCATTGCCGGCTCGCTGACCGCGTTCATGGTCGGCCAGCTGATCGACGTGGCCGTGTTCCATCGCATCCGCCGCGCCACCGGCGAGCGCCACGTATGGCTGCGCGCCACCGGCTCGACCGCGGTCTCGCAGCTGGTGGACAGCTTCGTGGTGATCTGGATCGCCTTCGTGCTTGGCCCGCAGAAGTGGCCGACCTCGCTGTTCCTGGCGGTCAGCACCCTCAACTACGCCTACAAGATGCTGTGCGCGATCGCCCTGATCCCGCTGCTGTACCTGATGCGGCGGGCGATCATCGCCTACCTGGGCGCCGAGCGCGCCCGCCAGCTGCGCGAGCAGGCGGCGGCCTGACCCCCGCCTTCCGGCATATCCCGGGGCCGCCCCGGGCACGCTAGGCTGCAGCCAGTCCCTGGACTGGAGCCGCGCCGATGCTGCGACTGCTGCCCTTGCTGATGCTTGCCGGCACCCCGGCCGCGCAGGACGTGCACGACGTGCCGGAGCAGGTGCAGGCGCTGCTGCGCGACTACCAGGGCCAGGTGCCCGGCGCCTCGGTGCTGGTGCTGCGCGACGGCGAGCCGCTGCTGCGCGCCGCCTGGGGCATGGCCGACCTGGAGGCCGGGGTGCCGGCCACCCCGCGCAGCTGCTACCGCCTGGCCTCGCTGACCAAGCAGTTCACCGCCGCGGCGATCCTGCTGCTGGCCCAGGACGGGCGGCTGTCGCTGCACGATCCGGCCAGGCGCTGGCTGCCCTCGCTGCCGCCGGCGGCCGCGGCGGTCACCCTGCACCACCTGCTGTCGCACACCTCCGGCCTGGTCGACTACGAGGACGTGCTGCCGGCGGGCCTCGACCGCCAGGTGCACGACGCCGACGTGCTGGCCATCCTCGAAGGCCAGGACCGCACCTACTTCCCGCCCGGCAGCGCCTACCGCTACAGCAACAGCGGCTACGCCCTGCTGGCGCTGGTGGTCGAGCGCGCCTCGGGGCAGGACTTCCCGGCGTTCCTGCGCGAACGCATCTTCGCGCCGCTGGGCATGGCCACCGCCGTGGCCCATCGCGAAGGCCACGACACCGTCGCCCACCGCGCCTGGGGCTACAGCCAGGCCGGCGGCGCCTGGGTGCGCACCGACCAGAGCCCGACCAGCGCGGTGCTGGGCGACGGCGGCATCTACGCCTCGGTCGACGACCTGGCGCGCTGGGAGGCGGCGCTGCACGACGACCGCCTGCTGCGCCAGCCCTGGCGCGGGCTGATGTTCGCCCCGCACACGGCCACCGACGAGCCCGACGTGCCGCACTACGGCTATGGCTGGCGCCTCAACGGCGACAGCACCTGGCACAGCGGCGAGAGCATCGGCTTCCGCAACGCCATCGTGCGCTGGCCGCGGCAGCGCCTGGCGGTGGTCGTGCTGAGCAACCGCGACGAACCCGGCCCCTATCCGCTGGCGCTGGCCCTGGGCCGCCTGTACGGCGCGCCCGCGGCCGGCGCCGGGCCCTGACTCGGATTTTCCCGCCCCCGGCACCCGCCATCCGCCGATGGCGCCGCCGGCCGACCGGTCCGCATCATCCAGGAGTTCCAACGGAGGAGACGAATGCTGTAGATCCGCTCGCTGTCCAAGACCTACGCCAACGGCGTACAGGCACTGAAGGACGTGTCGCTGGACATCCCCAGGGGCATGTTCGGCCTGCTGGGCCCCAACGGCGCCGGCAAATCCACCCTGATGCGCACCATCGCCACCCTGCAGGAGCCGGACAGCGGCAGCATCACCCTCGACGGCCTGGACGTGCTCGCCAACAAGGAACAGGCGCGCAAGCGCCTGGGCTACCTGCCGCAGGACTTCGGCGTGTACCCGAAGGTCTCGGCCGAGGCGATGCTGGACCACTTCGCCGTGCTCAAGGGCGTGACCGCGCGCGGCGAGCGCAGGGAGCTGGTGCAGGCGCTGCTGCAGCAGGTCAACCTGTGGAACGTGCGCAAGCGCAAGCTCGGCACCTTCTCCGGCGGCATGCGCCAGCGCTTCGGCATCGCCCAGGCGCTGATCGGCCAACCCTCGCTGGCGATCGTCGACGAACCCACCGCCGGCCTGGACCCGGAGGAGCGCAACCGCTTCCTCAACCTGCTGGCGGAGATCGGCGAGAACACGGTGGTGATCCTGTCCACCCACATCGTCGAGGACGTGACCGACCTGTGCCCGCGCATGGCCATCATCGCCGCCGGCCAGGTACGCCTGGCCGGCGAGCCGCGCGAGGCGATCCGTTCGCTGGAAGGCCGGATCTGGCGCAAGCGGGTGGAGAAGGAGGAGCTGGACCGCCTGGTGCACGAGCACGCGGTGCTGTCCTCGCGCCTGGTCGCCGGCAAGCCGGTGGTGCACGTGCTCGCCGACAGCGACCCCGGCGACGGCTTCGCCGCGGTCCCGGCCAGCCTGGAAGACGTCTACTTCGGCGAGCTGCGCCAGGTCGCGCTGGCTTCCGCCCCGGCAAAGGCGGCCTGAGCCATGTTGCGCCACATCCTGTCCTTCGAAGGGCGACTGCTGCTGCGCAACGGCGTGTTCTGGATCGTGCTTGCGGTGTTCGGCCTGTTCGGCTTCGCCAGCATGGCCTCGGACAACGTCAGCTTCGGCGGCGGCGTCGGCAACATCATGCGCAACGCACCGGCGGTGGTGGTCAGCCTGCTGTGCGCCTTCAGCGTGCTGAGCGTGCTGCTGTCGACCATCTTCGTGGCCGGCATCGCCCTGCGCGACTTCGAGCAGCGCACCGCGGAGCTGTTCTTCGCCACCCCTCTGCGCAAGCGCGACTACCTGCTCGGCCGCTTCGGCGGTGGTTTCCTCGCCAGCCTGGCGATCATGCTGGTCATCGCCTTCGGGCTTTGGCTGGGCAGCCTGATGCCGTGGCTGGACCCGGAGCGCCTCGGCCCCACGCCCTGGTCCGCCTACGCCTGGGCGTTCGCGGTGCTGGTGGTGCCCAACCTGCTGTTCCTGTCGGCGCTGCTGTTCCTGCTGGCCACGCTGACCCGCTCGATGCTCTACACCTACATCGGCGCGATCGCCTTCATCGTGCTGTGGACGGTCTCCAGCTCGCTGACCTCGGACCTGGACACGCGCTGGATCGCGGCGCTGGTCGATCCGTCCGGCGGCGCGGCCGTGGACGAGCACATCCGCTACTGGTCCAGCGCCCAGTACAACACCCAGCTGCCGCAGCTGGGCGGCCTGCTGCTGGGCAACCGCCTCCTGTGGCTGGGCGTGAGCGCGCTGCTGCTGGCTGCCGCCTTCCGCCTGTTCCGCGCCGACCGCGAAGGCCTGGTCCTGCGCCGACGCAAGGGCGCGGCCGCGGCCGCGGCTGCGACGGCGCCGGCCGCGCTGCCGCCGCTGGCCGGCAGCGCCCGCCTGCGCCTGCCGGCCGTGGGCCTGCGCGAGGGCCTGGCCGCGCGCTGGACCCAGTACCGCAGGCTGGCCGCGTTCGACCTGCGCGCCTCGCTGCTGGGCGCGCCGTTCCTGGTCATGCTGCTGCTGGGCCTGCTGGTGATCCTGGTCGCCCTGATGTTCGGCGACAACATCTACGGCACCGAGCTGTACCCGGTGACCCGGCAGATGCTCGGCACCATCCGCGCCAGCATGAGCCTGTTCCTGGTCGTCGTGGTGACGTTCTACGCCGGCGAGCTGGTCTGGCGTGAACGCGGCGCGCGCGTGGCCGAGGCCACCGATGCCTACGCCTTGCCCGACTGGATCCCGCTGGCCTCGAAGCTGACGGCGCTGGCCGGTCTGGTGCTGGCCATGTACCTGGGCGGCGCGCTGTTCACCCTCGCCTGGCAGCTGGGCCACGGCTTCACCGCGATCGAGCCGCTGCTGTACCTGAAGGGCATCGTCCTGGACGCCCTCGGCTTCATGCTGATGGCGGCGCTGGCGGTGTTCCTGCAGGCGGTGTCGGGCAACAAGTTCATCGGCTACCTGCTGATGATCGTGTTCCTGGTCGCGCAGGCGGCGAAGGGCATGCTGCACTTCGACCACCTGCTGTACAGCTACAACGCCACCACCCCGCTGCCGTATTCGGACATGAACGGCTACGGCCACTTCCTGGGCGCGCACCTGACCGTGCGTGCCTACTGGGCCGCCCTGGCCGTGGCCCTGCTGGCCGTGGCCCTGCTGTTCTGGCCGCGCGGCACCTCGCTGCACTGGCGCGACCGCCTGCGCCAGGCGCGGGCGCGGCTGCGCGCGCCGGTGGCGGCCACCCTGGCGGCCTCGCTGCTGGCCTTCGCCGGGCTCGGCGGCTGGATCTTCTACAACACCAACATCCGCAACGAGTACGTGCCCGGCGACCTGGCCAAGGAGCGCGCGGCCGACTACGAGAAGCGCTACCGCCAGTACAAGGACCTGCCGCAGCCGCGCATCGCCTCGATCCGCGCCGACGTGGACATCTTCCCGGAGGAGCGGCGGCTGCAGATCCGCGGCCACTACCGCCTGGAGAACCGCGGCGACGCCCCGATCCGCGACCTGCACGTGCGCCTGTCCCCGGACTACGAGGTGCGGCGCATGGAATTCGGCCCGCACACCGTGGTCGATGCCGACAAGGTGCACGGCTACACCATCTACCGCCTGGAGACCCCGCTGGCGCCGGGTGCGGCGATGGACTTCGAGTACGAGATCGCCGCGCGCCCGAACGGCTTCACCGTCGGCGGCACCGATACCCAGCTCGTGTACAACGGTTCGTTCTTCAACAACTACGCCGTGCTGCCGCAGTTCGGCTACAGCGAGCGCGCGCAGCTGCAGGACCGCAACGACCGCCGCAAGCACGGCCTGCCCGAGCTGCCGCGGATGAACCCGATCGACGACCCGGCCGGGCGCAACGCCAACTACCTGACCACCAACGGCGACTGGGTGGACTTCGAGACCGTGGTGTCCACCAGTTCGGGCCAGGTCGCGCTGGCCCCGGGTTACCTGCAGCGCGAGTGGGAAGAGAACGGGCGCCGCTACTACCACTACAAGTCCGAGGCGCGGGTGCTGCCGTTCTTCTCCTGGCTGTCGGCCGACTGGAAGGTGGCGCGCGACCGCTGGAACGACGTGGCGATCGAGGTCTACCACCACCCGACCCACGCCTGGAACGTGCCGCGGATGATCGACGCGACCAAGAAGTCGCTGGACTACTTCAGCCGCAACTTCTCGCCCTACCAGTTCCGCCAGTTCCGGATCCTGGAATTCCCGGGCTACCAGACCTTCGCCCAGGCCTTCGCCGGCACCATCCCGTACTCGGAGTCGATCGGCTTCATCGCCGACCTGCGCGATCCGGACGCCATCGACTACGTGTTCTACGTGACCGCGCACGAGGCCGCGCACCAGTGGTGGGCGCACCAGGTCATCGGCGCCGACGTGCAGGGCGCGACCATGCTGTCGGAGTCGCTGGCGCAGTACTCGGCGCTGATGGTGATGGAGAAGGAGTACGGGCCGCGGCAGATGCGCCGCTTCCTCCGGTACGAGCTGGACCGCTACCTGGGGAATCGCGCGACCGAGCGCGTCCAGGAACTGCCGCTGGCGCTCAACGAGAACCAGCAGTACATCCACTACCGCAAGGGCTCGGTGGTGTTCTACGCCCTGCGCGACGCGATCGGCGAGGAGCGGCTCAACGCGATCCTGGCCGAGTTCCTGCGGCAGTGGGCGTTCAAGGGCCCGCCCTACCCCACCACCCGCGACTTCCTCGACCTGCTTTACGCGCGCACCGAACCGGAGCACCACCCGTTCATCCGGGACCTGTTCGAGCGGATCGTGTTCTGGAACCACCGCGCCACCGTGGCCGAGGCGCGCAAGCGCGAGGACGGCAAGTACGCGGTGACCCTCACCGTGCAGGCGGAGAAGGTCTCCACCGACGGCAAGGGCAAGGAAACCCAGGAACCGGTGGACGTGATGGTCGACATCGGCGTGTTCGCCCGTCCGCCGGGCGGCAGCGAGGCCGACGAGAAGGTGCTGTACCTGGCCAAGCACCGCCTCACCCAGGCGGAAACCACGCTGGAGCTGGTGGTCGACGAACTGCCCTACGAGGCCGGCGTGGACCCGTACAACAAGCTGATCGACCGCGCTTCCGGCGACAACCGCAAGAAGGTCACCGTGGTGCAGTGAGCCAAGGTTCCCGGCCCCGCATGGCGCGGGGCCGGAACCCATCCGGCTTGCGCGGCCCGCCCGCCGCGCGGCGGGCGCCGCCTCAGCGCAGGTCGCCGATCACCACCTGGGCGGCGTTGTGGCCCGGCGCGCCGGTCACGCCGCCGCCGGGATGGGTGCCGGAGCCGCACAGGTACAGGCCCGGGATGGCCCCGCGGTAGTGCGCCTGGCCCAGCATCGGCCGCGCCGAGAACAGCTGGTTGAGGCTCAGCGCACCATGGAAGATGTCGCCGCCGACCAGGCCGAACTCGCGTTCCAGGTCCAGCGGCGAAAGTACCTGCCGGCCCAGCACCGAGGCGGCGAAGCCCGGCGCGTAGCGGTCCACGGTGGCGATCATCAGGTCGGCCACTTCGTCGCGGTGGTCGTCCCAGCTGCGGCCGCCGGGAAGTTCCGGCGCCACGTGCTGGCAGAACAGGCTGGCCACGTGCATTCCCGGCGGCGCCAGCGAATCGTCCAGGCTCGAGGGCACCAGCATCTCGACGATGGGCTCGCGCGACCAGCCGTGCTCGCGGGCGTCGCGCCAGGCGCGGTCCATGTAGTCCAGGCTGTGCGCCAGGATGATGCCGGCGGTCAGGTGCTCGCCCTCTCCCGGCAACGCAAGGAAGTCGGGGGCCCGCGACAGCGCCACGTTCATGCGGAACGTGCCTGAGCCGCAGCGCCAGTTGCGCATGCGCTCGGCGGTGGCCGGCGGTACCGCGCCGGCCGGCAGCAGGCGCTGGTACAGCAGCTTCGGGTTGACATTGGCCACCACCGCGCGGGCGCGCAAGGTCTCGCCCGCCGCGGTGACCACGCCGGTGGCGCGCCCGCCCTCGACCAGGATCCGCTCCACGCCCTGGCCGGTGTGGATTTCCGCGCCGGCCGCCTCGGCCGCGCGCGCCATCGCCCGGGTGATGGCGCCCATGCCACCGATGGCGTGGCCCCAGGCGCCCTTGACCCCGTTGGCCTGGCCGAACACGTGGTGCAGCAGCACGTAGGCGGTGCCCGGGGCGTACGGGCTGGCGTAGTTGCCGACGATGCCGTCGAAGCCGAGCAGGGCCTTGATCGGCCCGCTCTCGAACCAGCGGTCCAGGTATTCGGCGGCGGAAATGGTGAACAGGTCCAGCAGGTCCTGGCGCAGCGCCGGCTCCAGCGCATGCAACTGCCGGCCCAGCCGTGCGGTGCGCAGCAGCTCCGGCAGCGCCTGCAGCCAGCCACCGTCGGTGACGTTGGGCGGTGGCTGCAGCGCCAGCGCGCGCAGCACGTCGGCCATCGCCTCCAGCCGCGCCTCGTAGGCCGGCAATGCCTCGGCGTCGTGGCGGGAGAACTTCGCGACCTCTTCGGCCGTGCGCCCGCCGCCGGTGAGCAGGTAGCGGCCGTCGGGCAGCGGCAGGAAGTTGTTGCGCCGGCGCAGGACGATGCGCAGGCCGTGGCCGTGCAGGTCCAGGTCCTCGATCACCTTCGGCTGCAGCAGCGAGACCGTGTACGAGGCCACCGAGTTGCGGAAGCCGGGATGGAACTCCTCGGTGACCGCCGCGCCGCCGACCACGCCGCGGCGCTCGAGCACGGTCACCTTCAGCCCGGCCCGGGCCAGGTAGGCGGCGCAGACCAGGCCGTTGTGGCCGCCGCCGACCAGGAGCACGTCACGCCGCGCGTCTTCGTTCCGCATGCGCGCAGGTATACCACCGGCCACCGGAGCCGCGCCTCAGACCGCCAGGCGGGTACCGGGCCGCGGCAGTTCCACCCGCGCCCCGAAGTGGCGGCCGAGTTCGCCGGCCAGTGCCTGGCGCGCGGGGTCCTCGCCGTGCACCAGGGCCACCGGCGGGGTGCCGCGGAACTGGCCGTACCACTGCAGCAGCCCGCGCTGGTCGGTATGGGCCGACAGGCCGCCGACGGTGTGTACCTGCGCCGCCACCCGCAGCTCCTGGCCGTGGATGCGCACCCAGGGCGCGCGCTCGACCAGGCGCCGGCCGAGCGTGCCCTCGGCCTGGTAGCCGACGAACACCACGTGGGTGTCGCGCCGCTCCAGGCGGTGGCGCAGGTGGTGCTGGATGCGGCCGCCATTGGCCATGCCCGACCCGGCGATCACGATCGCGCCGGAGGCGATCGCGTTGATCCCCATCGAGGCCTGGGTGGTCTCGGTGTAGTACAGGTTGGGCAGCCGGAACGGCGAGGGCCGCTGCCGCCAGACCTGGCTGGCCTGCTCGTCGAACAGCGCCTGGTGGCGGTCGTACACGGCCACCACCTTCCCCGCCATCGGGCTGTCCAGGAAGATGCGCCAGCGCTCCAGCTTCCACTCCTGCCAGTAGCGCGCGAACCAGTACAGCAGCTCCTGGCTGCGGCCCACGGCGAAGGCCGGGATCAGCACCGTGCCGCGCTCGCGCCAGGCGTGCTCGAACACCTCGCCCAGCTCCTGCACGGTGGCGCTGCGCTCGCGGTGGTTGCGGTCGCCGTAGGTGGACTCCATCACCACCAGGTCGGCCTCGGCGATGGCCTCCGGGTCGCGCAGGATCGGCGTGCCCTTCGGCCCCAGGTCGCCGGAGAACACCAGCTTGCGGCCGTCGCCCCACAGCTCGACGATGCTCGAGCCGAGGATGTGCCCGGCGTCGCGCAGGGCCAGCTCCACCCCCGGCAGGATCGCGGTGCGCGCGCCATAGTCCAGCGGCCGCAGCAGGTCCAGGACCCGGGCCACGTCGGCCGCGGTGAACAGCGGCGCCTGGGCCGGCTCGCCCGGTGCCCGCCGGCGGTTGGCGCGCCCGGCCTCGGAGGCGGCCAGCGAGGCGGCGTCCTCCAGCATCACCGGCAGCAGGTCGGCGGTGGCCCGTTGCAGCCAGACCGGCCCGCGGTAGCCGCGCGCCACCAGCAGCGGCAACCGGCCGATGTGGTCGATGTGGGCGTGGCTGAGGACCACCGCGTCCAGCCCGGCCGGGTCGAACGGGAAGGGGGCGGCGTTGCCCGCCTCCAGCTCGCGTCCGCCCTGCAGCATCCCGCAGTCCAGCAGGATCCGCCGGCCGGCGGCCTCGACCAGGTGCATGGAGCCGGTCACTCCGCCGGCCGCGCCATGGAACTTGATTTCCATCCGCCCTCCTCCCGGGTCCCGGCCCATTGTGCATGACCTCCGGCAGTGCCACCGGCAGTAGACGCTGGCGTACAGTCCGTGCCACTGCCCCCCCAGGGGGGGGCCATTGCACGCCCATACGGGCCGGAGACCCCAAACCGTGAACATGCGCAAGACCCAAGCCCTGCTGCTGCCGCTGGCGATCGCCACGGCGCTGGCTGCCTGCTCCAAGAAGGACGAGTCCGCCCCCGCCGCGGAAGCGCCTGCCCTGACCCTGGACGAGAGCCGGCTGCCGCCGGTCAACCGCTTCCAGGTGGCCGACCTGGACGAGACCAAGCAGGCCTGCCACGACTTCGCCGGCTACGCCAACGGCAAGTGGCTGGACGCCAATCCGGTCCCGGGCGACCGCACCAGCTGGGGCGCGTTCGAGATGCTCGACGAGCGCTCCACCGCGATCCAGCAGCAGCTGGCCGAGCAGGCCGGCGCCGACGCTTCGGCCACCGGCGTGAAGAAGATCGTCGGCGACCTGTGGGCCACCGGCATGGACGAGGCGAAGATCAACGCCCAGGGCATCCAGCCGCTGGCCGCCGAGCTGGCCGCGATCGACGCGCTGGCCGACAAGGACGCGATCGCCGAGTACCTGCGCAGCCGCGCCGCCAAGGGCGGCAACTTCCTGTTCGGATTCGGCCCGGAGGCCGACTTCCAGAACCCGGACATGAACATCGCCTACGTGTCGCAGGGCGGCCTGGGCCTGCCGGACAGCAAGTACTACACCGACGCCGACAAGCAGGACATCCGCGACAAGTACGTGGCCCACATCGCCCGCATCCTCGAGCTGTCGGGCGTGGACGCGGCCGCGGCGCAGGAGCAGGCCAAGCAGGTGATGGCGTTCGAGACCCGCCTGGCCAAGGCGTCCAAGTCGCGCGAGGACCTGACCCGCGACGTGTCCCTGTTCTACAACCCGGTCAGCCTGGCCGACGCCGATGCGCTGACCCCGAACTTCCCGTGGTCGAAGTTCTTCGAGTCCCAGGGCGTGGCCGCGCCGGAGATGTTCTCGCTGGCGATCCCGGACTTCCACAAGGAGGTCGACAAGGCCCTGGCCGACACCGACGCGGCCGTGTGGAAGGCCTACCTGCGCTTCCACACCGTCGACGGCGCCGCGCCGTACCTGAGCGACGAGTTCGTGCAGGAGAACTTCAACTTCTACTCGGCCACCCTGCGCGGCCAGAAGGAAATGAAGCCGCGCTGGAAGCGCGTGCTGGCCACGATCAACGGCCAGGCCGGCGAGGCCCTGGGCCAGATGTACGTGCAGGTCGCCTTCCCGCCCGAGTCCAAGGCCAAGATGGAGGCCCTGGTCGCCAACCTCGGCGAGGCCCTGAAGGCGCGCATCCAGAACCTGGAGTGGATGAGCGAGGAGACCAAGGCCAAGGCCCTGGACAAGCAGGCCGCGTTCACCACCAAGATCGGCTACCCGGACAAGTGGCGTTCCTGGGACGGCCTGGAGACCGGCCGCGACAGCTACATCGGCAACGTGCTGGCCGCCCGCGAGTTCAACTACCGCTGGGAGCTGGGCAAGATCGGCAAGCCGGTCGACAAGTCCGAGTGGGGCATGCCGCCGCAGATGGTCAACGCCTACTACAACCCGCTGTCGAACGAGATCGCGTTCCCGGCCGCCATCCTGCAGCCGCCGTTCTTCGATCCGGAAGCTACCGACGAGATGAACTACGGCGGCATCGGCGCGGTGATCGGCCACGAGATGACCCACGGTTACGACGACCAGGGCAGCCGCTTCGGGCCGACCGGCAAGTTCGAGAACTGGTGGACCGAGGCCGACGCCAAGGGCTTCGCCGCGCGCACCGCCAAGCTGATCGAGCAGTTCAACGGCTACACCACCGCCGACGGCCAGAAGGTCAACGGCCGCCTGACCCTGGGCGAGAACATCGCCGACCTGGGCGGCCTGGCCACGGCCTACGACGCGATGAAGAAGGCCACCGAGGGCCAGCCGGACCCGATGACCGACGGCCTGACCCGCGACCAGCGCTTCTTCCTCAACTGGGCCACGGTGTGGCGCCGCAACTTCACCCCGGAAGAGCTGAAGCAGCGCATCGCCACCGACGAGCACGCCCCGTCGCAGTTCCGCGCCATCGGCGCGCCCTCGAACCTGCCGGCGTTCGCCGCGGCGTTCAAGTGCGAGGCCGGCGCGCCCATGGCCCGCCAGGGCGATGCCCAGGTCGTGATCTGGTAAGCGCACGCGCAAGGCAAGCGCACGCGGGGCCCGGCATTGCCGGGCCCCGTTCTTTTTGCGCCGGCGGCGGGCACCCCGGGCCGTTCCCGGCATCGCCTCGGGGACCGTGCCCTCCCCGCCCCGCGCCGGCACCGCTTCGGTCCGGCCGCGCAAACAGGAAAGGCGCGGTTGCCCGCGCCTTTCACCTTTCCTTCCCGCCCGCGCCTACTTCACCCGGCGCAGGTGGCTGGGACCTCGCGGCGGGCGCCGCCCGCCAAACGGCGGCTGGCCGCGCCAGTAGCGGATCACCAGCCAGCCGAACAACATGCCGCCCAGGTGGGCGAAGTGGGCCACGCCCGGCTGCCAGCCGGTGAAGCCCAGCACCAGCTCGATCGCGCCGAACACGATGACGAAGGTGCGCGCCTTCATCGGGATCGGCGGGAACAGCAGCATCACCCGCTGGCTGGGGAACAGCATGCCGTAGGCCAGCAGCAGGCCGAACACGCCGCCGGAGGCGCCCAGGGTGGGATACGGCGGGCCGCCGGCGGAGACCGTCCACCAGCCCACCAGCAGCTGGCACAGGCCGGCGCCGGCGACGCAGATGAGGTAGTAGGCCAGGAACCGGCGCGGGCCCCAGGTCAGCTCCAGCGGGGAGCCGAACATGTACAGCGCCAGCATGTTGAACAGCAGGTGGCCGAAGCTGCCGTGCAGGAAGCCGTAGCTGAGCAGCTGCCAGGGCTGGAAATTCTGCGCGGGCGAGAACGGATCGAAGCCTTGCGGCGGCCACAGCATGAAGGTCGAGAAGGTGGCGTTGCCCAGCATCAGCTGCAGCAGGAACACCACCACGTTGGCGATCAGCATGGCCTGGGTGACGGGGGGCAGTCGCGCGAACATCCGCGGCTCCATGGAAGGGGAAGCCCATCATAACGGCCCCGCGCACCGGGCCGGGCCCCGCGCTCAGCGCGGCGGCGGCCCCCACACCATGGCGTCCAGGTCGCCGTGCGCGCCGGCCATCAGCTCGCGGCGCACGCGCCCGTCCACCACCGCCACGCCCTCGGCGCGCAGCCGCTGGCACTGCTCGCGGTAGCCGGCCGACCCTTCGGGGAAGGCGATGCGGCCGTCGGCGCGCAGCACCCGGTGCCAGGGCAGCGTGCGGTCGGTGTTCTGCGACAACACCCGTGCCGCCAGGCGGGCGCGTCCGGGCAGGCCCGCGCGCCGCGCCACCTCGCCGTACCCGGCCACCTGCCCGCGCGGGATGGCGCGCACGGCGGCGAGGATGCGGGCGGCGGCGTCCTGGGTGGCGTCGGGCATGGGCCCAGCTTAGCCAGCACCGCCGCGCCGTAAAAGCGAAGGCCGCCTTGCGGCGGCCTTTGCTTTGCAGCGGCGTGGCGGCAGGCAGGCGCTCAGGCCCAGCCGAGCGCCTTCATCCCGCGCAGGAACAGCCAGGCCAGGCCGCCGGCGGCGGGGATGGTCATGATCCAGGCCCAGACGATGCGCTCGATCACGCCGATCTTCAGCGCGCGCGGGTTCTTGGCGAAGCCCACGCCCATGATCGCGGTGGAGATGCTGTGGGTGGTGGACACCGGCATGCCGAAGTGCGCGGCCAGGGTCAGCACCGTGGCCGAACTGGTCTCGGCGGCGAAGCCGTGGATCGGGTGCAGCCTGACCATCTTGTGGCCCAGCGTCTTGATGATGCGCCAGCCACCGGACGCGGTGCCGGCAGCCATCACCAGGGCACAGGTCAGCACGATCCAGGTGGCGATGTGGGTGCTGTCGGTGTCGCCCGGGTGCAGGAACGCCAGCCAGCCCGGCAGGTCGTCCAGGGTGCCGGCGGCCTCGGCGCCCATCAAGGTCAGGGCGATGATGCCCATGGTCTTCTGCGCGTCGTTGTGGCCGTGGGCGAAGCCCATGTACGCGGCCGAGGCGATCTGGGCCTTGCCGAAGAAGGCGTTGACCCAGCGCGGGCGCGCCAGCCGGCGCAGCACGCCGCCGGCGCGGGCCATGGCGGCGATGATCGCCCACAGCAGGACCATCACGCCCACGCCCATGACGAAGCCGGCCAGCGGCGAGGTGACCATCGGCAGGAACACCTTCCACAGCAGGCCCTTGTTCTTGGCCCAGTTGCCGAGGTCCTGCGACCAGATCAGCGCGTCCCAGTTGTTGCCGGCGGCGGCCAGGCCGGCGCCGCACAGGCCGCCGATCAGGGCGTGCGAGGACGAGGACGGCAGGCCGAACCACCAGGTGATCAGGTTCCAGCCGATGCCGCCCAGCAGCGCGCACAGGATCACCTGCGAGCTGGCCTCGACCACGTCGGTGTTGAGGATGCCGGTGGCGATGGTCGCCGCCACCGCGGTCCCCATCAGCGCCCCGACCAGGTTCATCACCGCCGCCAGCGACACGGCCGCGCCCGGCGACAGCACCTTGGTCGCCACCACCGTGGCGATGGAGTTGGCGGTGTCGTGGAAGCCGTTGATGAACTCGAAGACGAGCGCGGCCAGGATCACCACCAGCACGAGGGTCAGCATGGCAGCGGCCCGTCAGCTGTTCTTGAGCGTGATCTGGTAGACCACCACGCCGGCCTCGCGGCAACGGTCGATGGCCTTCTCCAGGATCTCGAAGAATTCCTTCAGCAGGAACATCTGCAGGTGGTCCAGGCGCCCGGAGTAGATGTCGCGGTACAGCTCCAGCATCAGCCGGTCGGCCTCGTTCTCGATCGACCGCAGCTTCTCGTTGAGCACGGTCATCTTGTCCAGGTTCATGTGGCGCAGGCCATGGACCATCTCCACCACCACGCCCGCGGCCTGCTCCAGCATCGCCGCGCGCGGCGCGAAGTCGATGTGGGCCAGGTGCTGGGTCGCCAGCGAGTAGCGGTCCGCGAACTTCTCCACCTGCTTGGGGATCTTGTACAGCGCCGAGCCCAGGGCCTCGATGTCCTCGCGCTCCAGCGGGGTCATGAAGCTGTCCACCAGGGCCTGGCTGATCTTCTCCGAGGCGGTGCGCTCGCGCTGGCGGGCCAGCTTGAACGCATCCAGCGCCGGCTGCCGGTCGGCGGCCTTCATCATCTGGTACAGGGCCTTGGTGCTGTCGTGGGCCGCGATGGCCGCCTCGTCCAGCAGGGTGAAGAACTGCTTGCCGGAGCCGAAAATGGTCTGGAGTGAGAACATCGAAGACTGTCCTCCGCCTCGGGACGGGCGGCGATCCGGGAAATTATGACAGCCCGCGCCGGAGCCCGGTACTGCCGCAGCGCAACATGCCCCGGCGGGAGGCTCCCGCGCCTCTGTTATCATCGCCCCCGCGCCCCGCGGGCGCAGCCTATGGACGACGACCCTAGCCCCCACTTCCGCCGCGCCCTGACGGCGCTGCACGACCAGCCCTCCCATGCACGCCGCGGGGTCCGCCGCCGTGGCTGAGCTGCTGATCGTTTTCGCCCTGATCCTGCTGAACGGCTTCTTCGCGATGTCGGAGATGTCGGTCATGACCTCGCGCAAGAGCCGCCTGAAGCAGCTGGCCCAGGCCAGCAAGCGCGCGGCGCGCGCCCTGGCGCTGTCGGAGAAGCCGGAGAACTTCCTGTCCACGGTGCAGATCGGGATCACCCTGATCGGCATCCTCACCGGCCTGTTCGGCGGCGAGGCCATCGGCCTGGCCATCGGCGACTGGCTGGACGACGTGTTCCCGGCCCTGGGCCAGTACGCGGCCGGCATCGGCAAGCTGCTGGCGGTGGCCCTGATCACCTACTTCACGCTGATCTTCGGCGAACTGGTGCCCAAGCGCCTGGCGATCACCGCCCCTGAGCGGATCGCCGGGTTCGTGGCCATGCCCATGGGCTGGCTGGCGAAGGCCGCCTTCCCGTTCGTGTGGCTGCTGTCGCAGAGCACCCGCCTGGTGCTGCGCGCCGTCGGCCTGGGCAAGGACCAGGTCAGCACCATCTCCGAGGAGGAGATCCGCATGCTGGTGGCCGAGAGCCACGAGCAGGGCGTGATCGACGCCTACGAGCGCGACATGATGAACCGGGTCATGCGCCTGGGCGACCGCACCGCCGACAGCCTGATGACCCCGCGCAACCGCATCGCATGGCTGGACGCCAACGCGCCGCTGGAGGAGAACCTGGCGGTCATGCGCGAACACCGCTTCTCGCGCTATCCGGTCTACCGCGGCAGCGACGCGGACGTGGCCGGCGTGCTGGAGGTCAAGTCGCTGCTGCACACCGGCGGCGGCATCGAGGGCGGGCTGTTCGACCACCTCAGGGACACGCTGTTCGTGTCAGAGTCCACCCATGCGATGAAGCTGCTGGAGATCTTCCGCGAGGAACAGCAATCGATGGCGCTGGTGGTGGACGAGTACGGCGAGATCCAGGGCCTGGTCACGGTCAACGACCTGATGGGCGCGATCATCGGCCGCCTGCAGGCGGTCGAGCACAACGACGGCGAGGCCCTGGTGGTCGCGCGCGACGACGGCTCGCTGCTGGTCGGCGGCGCCCTGCCCACCGACGACCTGCGCGAGCTGATGGACGGCGCCGCCCTGCCCGACGCCGAGGACGGCGACTACCACACCCTGGCCGGCATGTGCATCGCCCACTTCGGCCGCATCCCGCACGTGGGCGAGCACTTCGACTGGGCCGGCTGGCGCATCGAGGTGGTGGACCTGGACGGCGCCCGCGTGGACAAACTGCTGCTGACCCGCCTGCCGGCGGAGGAAGATGGCCAGCCCGCCTGACCAGGGCGGCATCACCCCGCGCAGCGGGCTTACCCGCGTGCTCGACGCGTTCGCGCACGGCGACCCGGAGGAGCTGCTGAGCCTGGACCGCCTGCTCGGCGGGCTGGGCCGCAGTGCGTTCGGGATGTTCCTGTTCGTGGCCATCCTGCCCGGCTTCATCCCCATCCCCGGCGCCGGCGGGGTCGTCTCCGGACCGCTGGTGATGCTGATCGGGCTGCAGCTGGTGGCCGGCCTGGCGCGGCCATGGCTTCCCCGCTTCGTCGGCCGCCGCGGTCCGCGGCGGCATACCCTCAACCGCTTCCGCGCGCGGATCGCGCCATGGCTGGCGCGGCTGGAGCACCTGGTGCGGCCGCGCCTGCAGGGCCTGGCCGGCAACCGCGCCGCCAACGTCCTGACCGGGCTCCTGCTGCTGGTGCTGGGCCTGCTGCTGGCGCTGCCGATCCCGATGACCAACTACATCTTCGCCGGCCTGCTGCTGCTGTTCGCCCTGGCCCTGCTGGAACGCGACGGCGCCCTGCTGCTGGGCCTGTGGCTGGTCTCGGCCGCCACCATCGCCGGCATGGCCCTGGTCTCGGGCGAGCTGGCGCAGCTGCTGGGCGAATGGATCGGGCGCCTGCGCCGCGCCTGAGCCGGCTCAGGCGTCCCGCGCCGCCAGCCGCGCGGCCAGCTCCTCGGCGCCCAGCGGGTGGCTGAGCCAGTAGCCCTGGACCAGGTCGCAGCCCAGGCCGGCCAGCAGGTCCAGCTGCGCCTGCTTCTCCACGCCCTCGGCCACCACGGTGATGCCCAGCGAGTGGGCCATGGCGACGATCGCGCTGGTCAGGGCCAGGTCGTCCGGGTCGCGCTGCATGTCGGCGATGAAGCTACGGTCGATCTTGAGCCCGTCCACCGGCACCCGGCGCAGGTGGCTGAGGCCGGAGAAGCCGGTGCCGAAGTCGTCCAGCCAGACCTTCACGCCGGTGGCGTGCAGCCGGGTCAGCAGCGCCCCGGCCTGCAGCTCGTCGCTGATCAGCGCGGTCTCGGTCAGCTCCAGGTGCAGGCACCCGGCCGGCAGCCCGGACTCGGCCAGGCACTGGGCCACGATCCCCGGCAGCTCGCCGTGGCGCAGCTGGCGCGGCGACACGTTGACCGAGACGAACGGCGGCTCGCCGCCGCACTCGCGCGCCCAGCGCGCCGCGTCGATGCAGGCCTGGCGCAGCACGCGCGGGCCGAGCTGGTCGATCAGTCCGCTCTGCTCGGCCACGTCGATGAACGCCGCCGGCGAGATCGTGCCCAGTTCCGGGTGCTGCCAGCGCAGCAGCGCCTCGGCGCCGACGATCCGGCCATCGCTGGTGCGGCCGATCGGCTGGTAGACCACGCTGACCTCGCCGCGCTCCCAGGCGCCGCGCAGTTCCTGCTCCATGTGCGCGCGGCGCTCGACGGCGTGGTCCATGGCCCGGCTGTAGAAGCGGAAGCCGTTCTTGCCGGCGCTCTTGGCCTGGTACATGGCGATGTCGCCGTTCTTCATCAGGCCGCTGGCGCCGGTGGCGTCCTCGGGGAACAGGGTGATGCCGATCGAGGTGCCCAGGAACACCTGGCGGCCCTCGATCTGCAGCGGGTCGCGCAGTTCGGCCACCAGCACCCCGGCCAGGCGGGTGGCCAGCGGCCGCACGTCCTCGCCCTCGACCAGGATCACGAATTCGTCGCCGCCGAAGCGCGCCAGCCGCGCGTCCGGGCCGCCGTGGCGGCGGACCGCCTCGCGGATGCGGGTGGCGAACTGCAGCAGGGCCTCGTCGCCGGCCTCGTGGCCGAGGGTGTCGTTGACCCGCTTGAAGTCGTCGATGTCGGCGAACAGCAGCGCCAGCTGGCGGCCGGAGCCGTGCAGCTGCTCCAGGCGCTGTTCCAGGTCCTCGCGGAAGGCCAGGCGGTTGGTCAGGCCGGTCAGCGGATCGGTATAGGCGATCTGGCGCACGTCGCGGTCGTGGCGTGCCACGCTCTCGCTCATGCGGTTGAACGCGCGCTCCAGCTCGCCCAGTTCGTCGTTGCGGGCACTGGCGCGCACCTGGACGTTGTAGTCGCCGGCCTCGATCCGGCGCGCCGAGGCGGCCAGGTCGCGGATCGGCCGCACCAGCACCCGCTGCACGTACCAGGCCATGCCCAGCACCACGGCCAGCAGCAGGCCCAGCAGCAGCGCCACCCAGGCGTTCTGGGGCCGCGCCAGCTCGTCGGCGCGCTCGCGCAGGCGTTGCAGGTTCTGCTCCTCGAAGCGGTGCGCGACCTCCAGCGCCAGGCCCACCCGGACCTGGCCGATGCGGCGGCCGTCGCGGCGGACCGGCGCGATCGCCTCGAGCACGTCCTCGTCCTGGCGCACCACCACCTCGGCCACCGGCGGGGCCCCGGCCGGCGGCTCGATCACCCGGAACGGCCCCTCGTCGGCGCGCCCGGCTTCCTGCACCACCCGCCCGTGCGCGTCGGCCACCTGCAGGTACCGGACCAGGCCGTCCTGGCGCTGCTCGCGCAGCAGCGCGGCGATCGCCTCGGTGTCGCCCTCCTGCAGCGGCCGGGCCAGGCTGGTGGCCAGCTGCTGCGCCAGGGTACGGGCGCGCGCATGCAGGTGCGCGTCGATCAGCTCGTGGATCGCCGCACGGCTGAGCTCCTCCGACTCCTGGCGCATGGCCTGCTGCCGCTGCAGGACCAGGCCGAGCAGCACCAGGACCACCACCAGCAGCAGCGACATCGAGGCCAGGAACCTGGCCTGCAGGCCCATGCGCAGCTTCATTCGCCCTCCGTGCAGGCCAGCCGGCGCCGGGACGGCGCGGCCTTGGCAGGGCAAGGATCGGCCCGGAGGAAGGCCACCGCAACGGCCATCGCCCGGCCGTACCTCGACGCACCCGGCAGCGCCCGCGGCGCCACCAGGACCGGATTGCGCATGCTCGACAAGCGTGAATCCCCCCTGTGACCGGCAAAGCCTAGCCGAAAGCCGCTCAGGGCGACAGCGGCCCCTTGCCCGCCGCGCCGGCCAGCCGCGCCATGCGCTGGGCATCGGCCAGCACCCCGCGCAGCAGCCGCACCTCGTGCGCGGTCAGGCCGGTGCGCACGAACAGCCGGCGCAGCTTGCGCATGGCCGAATCCGGGGAGCGCCCCTTGTGGAAGTCGATCTCGTCCAGGGTCTGCGCCAGCTGCGCGAAGAAGCCTTCCAGCTGCTCATGGGTGGCCGGCTGCGCGTCCGGCGGCAACGGCTCGGCCGGAGCCGGATCGGCGGCCAGCACCGCCAGCCGCACCTCGTAGGCCAGCACCTGCACCGCCGCGGCCAGGTTGAGCGAGCTGAACGCCGGATCGGACGGGATGTGCACCGAGGCGTGGCACAGCTGCAGCTCCTCGTTGGTCAGGCCGGTGCGCTCGCGCCCGAATACGATCGCCACCGGCCCCTCGGCGGTGGCCTGCAGCGCCCGCTGCGCGGCCGCGTCCGGCTCCAGCTGCTCCAGCTGCACCCGGCGGCTGCGCGCGGTGCAGCCCAGCACCATGCGGCAGTCGGCCACCGCCTCGGCCAGGGTGGCGTATACCGGGGCGCGGTCGAGCACGTCCTCGGCGCCGGCGGAACGGCGGTAGGCGGTGTCGTCCAGCGGCTTTTCCGGGCTGACCAGGACCAGCCTGGACAGGCCCATGGTCTTCATCGCGCGCGCGGCGGCGCCGATGTTGCCCGGGTGCTGGGTGCCGACCAGGACGATGCGGATGGCGCCGGCGGCCCCGGCGGCGGATTGTGGGGCGATGGGGGATTCGGACATGGCGCAGATGGTAAACTGCGCGGCCGGCCTCGCGTGCCGGAACGCTCTTTTAATTCGCCCAACCCCCACAGCCTTTACCGGGAGCCTTCGCCATGCTCAAACCCGCCGTCAACGTCATGGTCAAGGCCGCGCGCCTGGGCGGTAACGTCCTGCTGCGCAACATCAACCGCCTCGACGCCCTGAACGTGGTCCAGAAGCAGCGCATGGACTACGCCAGCGAGGTCGACGCCGAAGCCGAGAAGGTCATCGTGAAGGAGCTGCGCCGTGCCTACCCGGACTACGGCGTGCTGGGCGAGGAAGGCGGCCACCAGCCAGGCCGCCAGTCGCGCTTCCAGTGGGTGATCGACCCGCTGGACGGCACCAGCAACTACCTGCGCGGCTTCCCGCACTACTGCGTGTCCATCGCCCTGGTCGACAACGGCGAGCCGATCGACGCGGTGATCTTCGACCCGCTGCGCAACGAGCTGTTCGCCGCCAGCCGCGGTGCCGGCGCGGTGCTCAACGACAAGAAGATCCGGGTGGCCGAGCGCAAGGACCTGTCCGGGACCGTGATCGGCACCGGCTTCCCGCCGCGCGAGCGCGCCCGCGCCAGCGCCCAGCTCAAGTGCGTGGACGCGCTGCTGGCCCACGCCGAGGACGTGCGCCGCACCGGTTCGGCCGCCCTCGACCTGGCCTACGTGGCCTGCGGCCGCCTGGACGCCTACTTCGAGGCCGGAGTGAAGGCCTGGGACATCGCCGCCGGCGTGCTGCTGGTGCGCGAGGCCGGTGGCCGGGTGTGCGACTTCCGCGGCGGCAACGCCGCGCGCATGGACGAGCGCGGCCCGGACGGCCGCCAGATCATCGCCGGCAACGTGAAGGTCGCCGACGAGCTGCAGAAGCTGGTGGTCAACACCGGCTACGCCGCCGCGTTCAACTGAGATCCGTCTGGAAAAGCCGCCTGCCCTCCGGGGTAGGCGGCTTTTTTCGTGCCTGGTGCCTGCCCGCCCCCTCTGCAACAGGGAGGGGCTGGGGTGGGTGCGGGATGGCAACCGTGCCGCGGGTGCAAACCGTGCCTGGCACCCTGCCCTCTCTCCCCCACACGCGGGGAAGGGTTGGGGAGGCAAAAGAAAAGCCGCCCAGGGGCGGCTTTTCCAATGCTGCAGGCGGCGCCTGCTTACGGACGGCGCGCCAGCTCCGCCTCGTCCCTGGCCTTGGGCAGCAGGTCCTGCTTGGTGACCTTCAGGAAGCCGATGGTCAGCAGCGGGCAGGCCAGGAAGATCGAGGACAGGGTGCCGACCACGGCGCCGATCATCTGGGTCAGGGCCAGGCCCTCCAGCGAGCCGCCGCCATACAGGTACAGCGCCAGCACCGACAGGAAGAACACCAGCGAGGTGATGATGGTGCGCGACAGGGTCTGGTTGATCGATCGGTTGAAGATCTCGTGCGGCTCCGCGCGCATGGAGCGGAAGTTCTCGCGCACGCGGTCGAACACCACGATGGTGTCGTTGATCGAGAAGCCCATCACCGACAGCAGGCCGGCCAGCACGGTCAGGTCGAAGTCGCGCCCGCTCCAGGCGAAGTAGCCGGCCACCACCAGCACGTCGAACAGCGTGGTCAGGGTGGCGGAGACCGCGAACTTCCACTCGAAGCGGAAGCCGATGTAGATCAGGAAGCCCACCACCACGAACAGCGCCGCGTACAGGCCGTTCATGGCCAGCTCGCGGCCCACCTGGGGACCGACGAACTCGGTGCGCATCAGGGTGGCCGGGTTTTCCGCGGTGGAGACCGCGGCCAGCACCTCCTGCGCGGTGCGGTTGTTGGCGTCGGTGGTGGTCTGGCCGTCGCGCGGCTGCAGCCGCACCAGCACGTCGGTGCCGCTGCCGAAGCTCTGCACCTGCGCGCCCTCGTAGCCGGCGCCGGCCAGGCGCTCGCGCACCTGGTCGACCGGGGTGGACTGGGCGAAGCGCACCTCGACCACGGTGCCGCCGGTGAAGTCCAGGGCGTAGTTGAAGCCCTTGGCGATGCCGGCCAGGGCGGCCACGAACATCAGCACGGCGGCGACCATCGCCACCCAGCGCATCTTCATGAAGTCGATGCGCGGCTCGTGCGGGATAAAAGTCAGCGGGAAGATCTTCATGTCCGGTTTCCTTCCCTCAGACGGCCAGGGACTTGAGCTTCTTGCGGCGGGCGTACACCAGCACCGCCAGGGAGCGCGACACGGTGATCGCGGTGAACATCGAGGCGAAGATGCCGATCACCATGGTCACGGCGAAGCCCTTCAGCGGGCCGGTTCCGAAGGCGTACAGCGCGATGCCGGCGAGGATGCCGGTGAGGTTGGCGTCGAAGATGGTGCCTGAGGCCTTCTCGTAGCCGTTGGCGATCGCCGCCTTGGGCGGCACGCCGGCGCGCAGCTCCTCGCGGATGCGCTCGTTGATCAGCACGTTGGCGTCCACCGACAGGCCGATCGACAGCGCCAGGCCGGCGAAGCCCGGCAGGGTCATGGTGGCGCCGAACAGCGACATCACCGCGACCACGATCAGCAGGTTGAACAGCAGCGCGATGCCGGTCAGCACGCCGAACATGCGGTAGTACACGGCGAAGAACACCAGGGTGAACAGGAACGCGTACAGCACCGCGGTGACGCCGCGCTCCACGTTCTCCTTGCCCAGGCTGGGGCCGACGATCTTCTCCTCGACGAAGTCCATCGGCGCGGCCAGCGAGCCGGCGCGCAGCAGCTTGGCCAGGTCGTCGGCCTCGGCCTTCTCCAGGCCGGTGGTCTGGAAGTTCTTGCCGAACACGCCGTTGATGTTGGCCACGGAGATCACTTCCTCCTTGACCCGGAAGCTGCGTACTTCCTGGCCGTCGACCATTTTCACCTGCGGGATGCGCTCGGTGTAGACCACCGCCATCGGCTTGCCGACGTTGGCGCTGGTGAACTCGAACATGCGGTCGCCGCCGACGTTGTTGAGGGTCACGCTGACCGCCGGCAGGCCGTTCTGGTCGACCGTGCTCTGCGCGGCCACCATCTGGTCGCCGGTCACGATCACGCGCTTGCTCAGCAGCACCGGCGAACCGTCGCGGCGGTAGTAGACCTTGGCTTCCGGCGGTACCCGGCCGGTGCGCACCGCGTCGATCGCGCTGCCCTCGACCACCGCGCGGTACTCCAGGGTCGCGGTGGCGCCGATCATGCGCTTGGCCTCGGCGGTGTCCTGCACGCCGGGCAGCTGCACCACGATGCGCTCCTCGCCCTGGCGCTGGATGATCGGCTCGGCCACGCCCAGTTCGTTGACGCGGTTGCGCAGGGTGGTGATGTTCTGCTCGATCGCCGAGCCGGCGATCTGCTGCAGCTCGGTTTCCGGGATCCGCACCAGCAGGCGGTTGCCGCCCTGCACCTCGACCGACATCGCCGGCAGCGCCTGCGCCAGCACGGTGCGGGCCTGGGCCGGGTCGGCGCCGCTGGCCAGGGCCACGGCGATGGTGTTGTCGGGGCGGCGGTCGACCGCGGTGTAGCGGATGCGGCGGTCGCGCAGGGTCACCCGCACGTCCTCGGTGTAGGCGTCCAGGCGCTTGTCCAGCGCCGCCTTCTGGTCGACCTGCAGCACGAAGTGCACGCCGCCCTGCAGGTCCAGGCCCAGCACCATCGGCTTGGCGCCGATGCGCTCCAGCCAGTCCGGCACGTTGGAGGCCAGGTTCAGGGCGACGGTGTAGTTCTCGCCCAGGCTGCCGCGCAGTGCGTCGGCGGCCAGGGTCTGCGCCTCGGCGTCGTCCAGGCGCACCAGCAGGTTGTCGCCCTCGACCGCGACCGACTTGGGCGTCACGCCGGCGGACGACAGCGCGCCGGCGACGCGCTCGGACAGCGCCTGGTCCAGGGCGGCGCCGCGGTTGCCGGTGATCTGCACGGCGTAGTCGCTCTGGTACACGTTGGGCAGCGCGTACAGCACGCTGAGCGCCAGCACGGCCAGGATGACCAGGTATTTCCAGCGGGGAAACTCGAGCATTGCGGGACCCCGCGCGGCCCCGCCCCGCGGGACCACGCTCAGTGGTGGAACGGACGGATCAGGCGGACTTCAGGGTGCCCTTGGGCAGCACGTTGCCGATGGCGGCCTTCTGCACGCGGATGCGGACGTTGTCGGCGATCTCGACGGTGACGAAGTTCTCCCCGATCTCGGTGACCACGCCGGCGATGCCGCTGTTGGTCAGCACCTCGTCGCCGCGCTGCAGCTTGCCGAGCATGGCCTGGTGCTCCTTCTGCCGCTTCATCTGCGGGCGGATCATCAGGAAGTACATGATCGCGATCAGGATGATCGGGAACAGCAGCATGCCGAAGCCGCCCTGCGGCGCGGGGGCCGCGGCGATGATGGCGGTCGGGCTGAGGGTGGCGAGAAGGCTCATCGGTGGTTCCTGTCAAGGCTGAAAATAGCCGTGGATTATGCCATAGGGGCGGCCCGCCCCCATTGCAACCGTAGCTGGGACCTTTTCCCCCGGCGCCCGGTTCCCGCCGCCCTGCCCCGCCGGCGCAGGCGCCGGCTCAGCCGGCGCCGCGGGCGGCGTAGAACCCGCGGCGGAAGGCCTCGAACCGGCCCTGCTCGATCGCCGCGCGCATGTCCGCCATCAGCTTCTGGTAGTACCAGAGGTTGTGCAGGGTGCCCAGGATCGGCCCCAGCATCTCGTTGCATCGGTCCAGGTGGCGCAGGTAGGCGCGGCTGTAGCCGCCGCTGCAGGCCACGCAGCCGCAGCCCGGCTCGATCGGGTCCATGTCCCGCTCGTAGCGGGCGTTGCGGATGCGGACCGTGCCGAAGGAGGTGAAATAGTGTCCGTTGCGCGCGTTGCGGGTGGGCATGACGCAGTCGAACATGTCCACGCCGCGGGCCACGCCCTCGACCAGGTCCTCCGGGCGGCCCACGCCCATCAGGTAGCGCGGGCGGTCGGCCGGCAGGCGCGGATGCAGGTGCTCGAGCATGGCGTTGCGCTCGGCCTCCGGCTCGCCCACGGCCAGGCCGCCGATGGCGTAGCCGTCGAAACCGATGGCCTGCAACCCATCCAGCGAGCGGCTGCGCAGGTCGTGGTAGACGCTGCCCTGGACGATGCCGAACAGGGCGGCGTCGTTGCCCAGCCCGTCGTGGGCATCGCGCGAGCGCCGCGCCCAGCGCAGGCTCAGCTCCATCGAGCGCCGGGCCACGTCTTCGGTGGCCGGGTACGGGGTGCACTCGTCCAAGATCATGACGATGTCCGAGTCGAGCACCTTCTGGATCTTCATGCTCTCCTCCGGCCCCAGGAACACCCGGGCGCCATCGGTCGGCGAGGCGAAGGTCACGCCCTGTTCGGTGATCTTGCGGCGGTGCGCCAGGGAGAACACCTGGAAGCCGCCGGAGTCGGTCAGGATCGGCCCGTCCCAGCGCGCGAAGCCGTGCAGCCCGCCGTGGTCGGCGATCACGTCCAGGCCCGGGCGCAGGTACAGGTGGAAGGTGTTGCCGAGGATGATCTGCGCGCCAAGGTCGCGGATCTGCCCCGGCAGCACGCCCTTGACCGAGCCATAGGTGCCCACCGGCATGAACGCCGGCGTCTCCACCGTGCCGCGCGGGAAGGTCAGGCGGCCGCGGCGGGCGGCGCCATCGGTGGTCTGGAGCTGGAACTGCAGTCGGGACATGGGCTCGGGGCGGCAAACGGGCCGCGTATTGTCGCCGATCGCGGGCGCCGGCGCGGGCCGGCGGCGGTCAGCGCTGGAACAGGGCGATGCTTTCGACGTGGGCGGTGTGCGGGAACATGTCCATCACCCCCGCCGACACCAGCCGGTAGCCGCGTTCGTTGACCAGGAAGCCGGCGTCGCGCGCCAGCGAGCCGGGATGGCAGCTGACGTAGACGATGCGGTCCATGTCCTGCAGCGGCAGCTGCCTGAGCACTTCCTCGGCGCCGGAGCGCGGCGGGTCCAGCAGCAGTCGGTCGAAGCCCTGGCGCATCCACGGCGTGCCGCGCTGGTCCTGGGTCAGGTCGGCGGCGAAGAACTGGGCGTTGGCCAGGCCGTTGCGCTCGGCATTGGCGCGGGCGCGGGCCACCAGGCCCGGATCGCCCTCCACGCCCACCACTTCGCGCACCTGGCGCGCCAGCGGCAGGGTGAAGTTGCCCAGGCCGCAGAACAGGTCCAGCACCCGGTGCCCGGGCGAGGTGTCCAGCAGTTCCAGGGCGCGGGCGATCATCTGCTCGTTGAGGCGGGCATTGACCTGGATGAAGTCCAGCGGCTGGAACGCCAGCTCCACGTTCCACCGTGGCAAGCGGAAGGCCAGCTCCGGCGCCGGCTCCTCCAGCGGATGCACGCTGTCGATGCCCTTGGGCTGCAGGAAGATGGCGAAACCATGCTCGCGGCCGAACGCGGCCAGCGCGGCGCGATCGGCCTCGCCCAGCGGCACCAGGTGGCGCACGGTCAGGGCGATGGCGTCGTCGCCGGCGATGAACTCGATCTGCGGGATGCTCTCGCGCGCCTGCAGGCCGTCGACCAGGGCCGACAGCGCGGCCACCTTCATCCCGATCTGCGGGATGGTGGTATGGCACTCGCGCAGGTCGGCGACGAAGCGCGGGTCCTGCTCGCGGAAGCCGACCAGGGTCTTGTCCTTCTTGTTGACCCGGCGCACCGAGAACCGGCCCTTGCGCCGGTAGCCCCAGCTGGACGCGGTCAGCGGCGGCAGCACCTCGCCCGGCTGGACCTTGCCGATCCGCTCCAGGTTCTCCAGCAGCACGTGCTGCTTGGCCAGGATCTGCTTGTCCTCGTCCAGGTGCTGCAGCACGCAGCCGCCGCAGGTGCCGAAATGCGGGCAACGCGGCAGCACGCGGTCGGCGGAGGGCTCCAGCACCTGGAGGGTGCGCGCCTCGTCGAAGCGGCGGCTGCGCGCGGTGGGCTCGGCCAGCACCAGCTCGCCGGGCAGCGCGCCGGCGACGAACACGGTCTTGCCGTCCTCGCGGCGGGCGACGCCGCGGCCGTCGTGGCTGAGGTCGAGGATGCGGGTCTGGAACGGGGTACGGTCGAATCGGGCCACGTGGCGGAGGCTTCGGGGCGGCAAGGGGGCGGGCATTATCCCGGAATGCGCCTGCGGCGTGTCCCAAATCTGAACGGATACCCTTGCGGGGCGGCGCCCCTGCGCTAGGATGCACCCAGCCGACAGGGAGTCAGCCACATGGGAGCGCGAGAACCCTCCGTGCCCGCCACCCCGCGGGTCCTGCTGGTCGAGGACGACAGCATCAGCCAGGCCTATTTCCAGGCCGTGCTCGAATCCCTCCCCGCCACCGTGGAACTGGTGGCCACCCAGCAACAGGCACTGGCGCACGGCACCGCCATGCGCCATGACCTCTGGCTCATCGACCTGACCCTGCCCGACGGCTCCGGCATCGAGCTGCTGCGGCAGCTGCAGGCACACTGGCCGGAGCCGCCGCCGGCGCTGGCCCACACCGCCCATTCCGACCCGGCCGCCCACGCCCCGGCGCTGGAGGCCGGCTTCCGCGAGGTCCTGGTCAAGCCGATGCCCAGCGCCCAGCTGCTGCAGGCCGTGCGTGCCGCGCTGGCCACCGCCGGCAGCCTGCCGGACTGGGACAACGCCGCGGCCGCCGCCGCACTCAACCACGACACCGAGAACATCCGGGTGCTGCGCCGCATGTTCCTGGACGAGCTGCCGGGCGCGCGCGAAGAGGTGCTGGCCAGCGCCCGCCGCGGCGACATCGGCGCGGTGCGCGCGCGCCTGCACCGGCTGCAGGCCGGCTGCGGCCTGGTCGGCGCGCGCCGCCTGGGCGCGGCGGTCGAGTCGCTGCGCCGCGCCCCGGATTCGCCGCGGGCGCTGGAGCACTTCGACCACGTCGCCCGCGACCTGCTGCGCTGAACGCAGCCGGCCCCGGATGGCCAGGCCACCCGGGGCCGCGCCGGCGCCCCGTCAGCCCAGGCTCGCCGAACGCTCGTACCAGTCGATGCGGCGGGTGACCAGCATCACCAGGGCGAGCACGCCGAACAGCAGCAGCGAGCCCATCAGCAGCGCGTGGTCCTCGGCCGCCAGCAGGCTGTAGAGCATCCCGTACAGCCCGGACAGCAGCCCGGCGAACACGCCGGCGCGCCACCAGCTGCGCAGCACCCCGGACACGTAGGCGAACTGCAGGCCGATGCAGGCCGCGGCGGAGGCCAGGTAGGCCAGACCGAACGCGACGTGCTCGGACAGGGCCAGCAACAGCAGGAAGAACACCGCCAGGGCCAGGCCCACCATCAGGTACTGCAGCGGGTGGATGCGCAGCCCCCGCACCAGCTCCAGCAGGGCGAAGCCGACGAAGGTCAGGACCACGAACAGCACCCCGTACTTGGTGGCGCGGTCCACCCGGGTGTGGGCGTCGACCGGATCGACCAAGGCCACCTCCAGGCTGTCCCAGTCCGCCGGCGCGCCGGGGCGCGACGCGGCCTGGCCAGTCGCCGGATCGGCCACCGCGGCCAGCACCTGGGCGCGCGCCGCGCTGGCCAGCGAGGACACGCTCCAGCTGGCGCTGAATCCCTCCGCGCCGACCTCGCGCTGGCTGGGCAGGAAGCGCCCGCCGAACGAGGGATGCGGCCAGGCCGACCGCAGCCGGACTTCGTTGCTGTCGGCGACCGGCACGATCGCCAGCGAGCGGGTCCCGGCCAGGTCCATCCGCAGCCGCGCGCGCGAGGCCTCCAGTCGGCTCGCATCGGCGGCCGGCGGCACCAGGCGCGCATGCACGCCGTCCAGGCGGCCGCCCAGGTCGGCGGTGCCGGCGCTCAGCCGCGCCGCGGCGCCATCGACCTCCAGTCCCGGGGTGCCGACCAGCCCGCGCACGTCGCCCAGGCCGAATGCCAGGTACGGGGTGCCGTAGCGGCGCCCGTCCACGCGCGGCAGGGCCAGCGGCTCGAACGTCGCCTCCAGCTCGGCCTGCCAGCGGAACACGCGCACGTCGTACAGGCCGACCCGGCGCGCCTCCGGCAGCAGCACGCCGCCGGCGTGCAGCGTGGCCGGCGCCTGCACCAGGTAGCCGGACACGGTTTCCTCGCGCAGTTCCAGGCGGCCATCGGCGCCGGCCGCGTTCACCCGCCGGGTCGCGGTCCAGGGCACCACCCTGAGGGGTCCGGCCAGCCGCTGCGGCCCGGCCATGCCCTCGGCCACCCGCTGCACCGCCTCCGCGCGGTGTATCTGGCGGTCCTGGACCAGCCCACGGATCATCGCCAGCGGCACCAGCAGCAACAGCACCAGGGCGCCGACGGTGAGGAACCGCAACAACAGCTTGAATGAAGTCATCGGAATGCTCCGCGGTGGACTGCGGCGCATCCTCGGCGACGTGCGTGGCGGAGCGATGGGGCGTGTTTGAAGCCAGGGTGAAGTCGGCGCCGGCCTAGCCGCGCGGCAGGGCCAGGCCGGCCTCGGCGCCGCCGCCGGCGCGGTTGCCCAGCCAGGCCCTGCCGCCGTGCAGGCGCGCGACCTCGCGCACGAACGGCAGGCCCAGGCCGGAACTGCGCGGCTGGCCATCGGGCCGCGGCAGCGAATAGAAGCGCTCGAACACCCGCTCCAGGGCGTAGTCCGGCACGCCCGGTCCGCGGTCGAGCACGCGCAGCACCGCCTGGCCGCCCTCCTCCGCCAGCGCCAGCACCAGCACCAGCATGCTGCCGCGCGGAGCGAAGGCCAGGGCGTTGTCCAGCAGGTTGCCCAGCGCCTGGCGCAGCAGGAAGGGATCGCCGGCGACGCGCGGCGGCTGCGCTGGCAGTTCCAGGCACAGGTCCACGCCCGCCGCGGCCAGGCGCGGCTCGCCCGCCGCCGCGACCGCGGCGGCCAGCTCCGCCAGGTCCACCGGCTCGCGCCGCTGCAGCCAGCCATGCTGCTCGACCTCGGCCAGGGCCAGCAGCTTGTCGATGGTCTCGGTCAGCCGCCCCTGCTGCTGCAGGATGTTGCGGGCAAAGCGCTGGCGCTCGGCCTCCGGCAGCGGTTCCTGCAGCAGCTCGGCAGCGCCGCGGATCGCCGCCAGCGGGCTCTTCATCTCGTGGGTCAGCGACTGCACGTACTGCTCCACGTAGGCCTTGCCCTCCAGCTTGCGGCGCATGTCCTCCAGCGCCCGCGCCAGGTCGCCGAGCTCGTCGCGGCCCGGTGGCGGTGGTGCGGCCGGCTCGCCGGCGGCCACCGCGCGCGCATAGCGGGCCAGGCGGCCGATGCGGCGCGACAGCCAGGCGGTGACCAGCACCGCGACCAGCGCCGACAGCCCGACCAGCCATGCCCCCTGGTGCAGCATGCGCCGCTGCCCGGCCTCGATGAACGGCTCCAGGCTGCGGTTCGGGCGGGCCACGGTCAGCACGCCGATCAGCCGTCCCGGATCGTCGGGGTCGTGCACCGGCGCGGCCACGTGCATCACCGTGTGGGCGTGGTCGCCGGGCGCCTCGGGGCTGGAGCGCGCGCCGTACTCGCCGCGCAGGGTGCGGTAGACGTCGTTCCAGCGCGAGTTGTCGCGGCCCAGGTCGCGCCCGCGCGAGTCGTACACGACGATGCCGCGGGCATCGGTCACGGTCACCCGCAGGTCGATGCCGCGCTTGGGCACGTCCCAGATGCGCGCGCCCGGGTCGCGCCTGGCCGCCTCGGCCAGCTGCCGGGCGAAGTCGCCCTCGGCGATGCGCCCGGCCTTGAGGTCGGCGGCGGCCATCACCGCAAGCGCGTTGGCGGTGTCGACCAGGGTGGATTCCATGGCCTGGCGCACGCCGGGCTTGACCTCGTCCACGAACACCTGCAGCACGAAGAACGCGGCCAGGCCCACGATCAGGAAGAAGCCGAGGAACAGGCGCAGGCCCAGGCGCATTCAGGCCTCGATCGCGTAGCCGAGGCCGCGGTGGGTGCGGATCGGGTCCGGCTCCACGCCGGCGGCGCGCAGCTTGGCGCGCAGGGTCTTGACATGGGTGTCCACGGTGCGGTCGCCGCTGGCGGCGGCGCTGTCCCAGGCCCGGTCCATCAGCTGGGCGCGGCTGAGGATGGCGCCGGGACGCTGCAGCAGGGCCTCCAGCAGGGCGTATTCGTAGCGGGTCAGGTCCAGCGGCCGGTCGCGGTAGTGGATGCGGTGCCCGGCCCGGCGCGGTCCACGGCGAAGTCGCCGCGTTCCAGCCAGGCGGCGTCCGCGCCCGCGGCGGGGTGCCGGCGCAGGCGCGCGCGCACCCGCGCCACCATCTCCCGCGGCGAGAACGGCTTGGCCACGTAGTCGTCGCCGCCCAGTTCCAGGCCCAGCACCCGGTCGATCTCCTCGCCGCGCGCGGTGAGGAAGATCACCGGCACGCCGCTGAACGCGCGCACCTGGCGGCACACATCGAAGCCGCCGATGTCCGGCAGGCCCACGTCCAGCACCAGCACGTCGACCCCGCCGGCGCGCACCCGCTCCACCGCCTGCCCCCCGAGCAGGGAGTGCTCGGGCTGCAGGCCCTCGCTGCGCAGGGCATAGAGCAGCGTGTCGGCGATCGCCGGTTCGTCGTCGACGATGAGGATCAGCGGCGCGGATGGCATCGGCCAAGCATAGTCGCGCCCCATGGCGGCGGCTATGCTGCGCGCATGAATTACCGCCACGCCTTCCATGCCGGCAACCATGCCGACGTGCTCAAGCACGTCGTCCTGCTGGCGCACCTGGACGCCCTGCTGCGCAAGGACGGTCCGTTCTTCGTGCTCGACACGCATGCCGGCCGCGGCCGCTACCTGCTGCAGGGCGAGGCCGCCGGCCGCACCGGCGAGGCGGCCGGCGGCATCCTCGCCCTGGCCGGGCGCGGCGAAGCGCCGCCGGCGGTCGAGCGCTACCTGCGCGCGGTGGCGGCGATCAACCCGGTCGACGCCCTGCTCGCCTACCCCGGCTCGCCGCTGCTGGCCGCGCAGGCCATGCGCGAACAGGACCGCCTGGCCGCCTGCGAACTGCAGCCGGAGGAAGCAGCGGAACTGAAGGCGCTGTTCGCCCACGACGGGCGCGTGGCGGTGCACGCGCGCGACGGCTACGACGCGGTGCGCGCCCTGCTGCCGCCGCGGGTGGACGGAGTGCGCTACGCGCGCGGACTGGTGCTGGTCGACCCGCCGTACGAGGCCCAGGAAGCCGAATACCCGAAGGTGGTGGCGGCGGTACGCGAGGTCCTGCAGCGCTGGCCGCAGGCGGGCGTGGCGATCTGGTACCCGGTCAAGCAGCGGCGCTCGCTGCAGCCGTTCTTCCGCAAGCTGGCCGGGCTGCCGGCGCGCTCGGTGCTGCTGGCCGAGCTGCTGGTGCGCCCGGACGACTCGCCGCTGCGCCTCAACGGCAGCGGCATGGCGCTCATCAACCCGCCGTGGAAGCTGGACGAGGCCATCGCCCCGGCCCTGCCGTTCCTGCAGCGCCACCTTGGCGAGGCCGGCGCCTCGACCAGGCTGGAGTGGCTCCGGCGCGACGAGGGCTGAGCGCGCTCAGGCGGCCGGGCGGTCCTCGCCCTCCGGTTCGAAGAAGCTCCAGCGCACCACCGGGAACCGCGCCTTGAGCGCGCGCTCGACGGTGTCGATGTCCTCGAGCATGGCCGGGCCATCGTGGGAACGGCGCATGCGCGCATGGGTGGAGACCAGCACGTCGTGGCCCTGCTGCAGGGTGATCACGTGCAGCACCTCGGCGATCTCCGGGCGCGCCGCCAGGAACTCGGCGATCTGCGCCTGCAGGAAGGGATCGACGCTCTGCCCGATCAGCATGGCCTTGACCTCGATCGCCACCAGCACCGCGACCACGATCAGCAGCAGGCCGATGGCGATGGTGCCCAGCGCGTCCCACAGCGGGTTGCCGGTGAGCACCGCCAGGCCAACCGCCACCAGGGCCAGGACCAGGCCGGTCAGCGCCGCCAGGTCCTCGCCGAAGATCACCACGAGTTCGGCCTGGCGGCTCTCGCGGAACCAGCCCCACAGCGAGCGGCCGCCGCGCGCCTTGTCCACCTCGCGCAGGCAGGCGCGCATGGAAATGCCCTCGGCGACGACGGCGAACACCAGCACCCCGGCGGCCCACCACCACTGCTCCAGCGGCTCGGGATGCTGCAGCTTGTGCACGCCCTCGTACACCGAGAACATGCCGCCGACGCTGAACAGCATCACCGCCACCAGGAAGGACCAGAAGTAGATGGCGCGCCCGTAGCCCAGCGGGTACTCCGGGCTCACCGGACGCTTCGACTGGCGCAGCCCCAGCAGCAGCAGGAGCTGGTTGCCGCAGTCGGCGAAGGAGTGCACGGTCTCGGCGAGCATCGCCCCGGAGCCGGTGACGAAGGCGGCCACGCCCTTGGCCAGCGCGATCGCCAGGTTGGCGCCCAGCGCGAAGAAGATCGCGCGCGTGGAATCTCCATTGCCGGCCATGCCTGTCCTCCGTCGCGGGGCCGGCGGAGTCTAGCAAGGCCCCCCGGCTCCCCGCGTGCAGCCCGATGTGGGAATATCGGACCCATGCCACGCAACCGGCTTCCCCCCTGGCACGAGGAATTCGTGCTGCCCAACCGCAGGGCCATCCTGATCCGTCCGATCCGCCCGGAAGACGCCGCGCCGCTGCACGCCGCGTTCGGGCTGCTGGGGCCGGAGGAGATCCGGGTCCGCTTCGCCGGCGGCGAAGGCGGGCTGGACCTGGACGAGGCCGGCCGCCTGGCCCGCCCCGATCCACGCCAGGAGCTGCTGCTGGTCGGCGCCGAGCCCTACCCGCCCGGCGAGGCGATGATCGCCGGGCTCGGCCGCGCGCGCCGGGTGCCCGGCACCCGCCAGGCCGAATGCACGATCCTGCTGGCCCGCTACGTGGCCGGCCTGGGCCTGGGCCGGCACCTGCTGCAGAAGCTGGTGAAGTGGGGCCGCGGCCGCGCCGTTGACCGCCTGTTCGGCGACATTCCCGCAAGCAACGTGCCGATGCTGGAGCTGGCGGAATCGCTGGGCTTCCGCCCGGAGCCGGAGGCACAAGTCCCGGCCGGGCTGGTGCGGGTGGTGCTGGACCTGGCGCGCCGCTGAGCGCCGCGCGCGGACGCACCCGGTCGGGTGCGCACGGGCCGCCCGCGCCCGCCCGGTACAATGGACGGCTCATGTCGTTGTCGAACCGAGCCGTGTCTCCCATTCCCCCGCTTCCCCGGCGTGGCCAGGCCCGCGCCTGGTGGAACGCGCCGGCCTCGCCCTCCGCGCTGGCCTGGCACCTGGTGCGCGCCGCCCGCGCCCATCCCGGTCCGCTGCTGTTCGTGGCCCGCGACACCCTGTCCGCGCACCAGGTCGAGGCCGACCTGCTGACCCTGCTGGGCGCCGGGGCCGACCTGCCGGTGGTGCCGTTCCCGGACTGGGAGACCCTGCCCTACGACCGTTTCAGCCCGCATCCGGACATCATCAGCCAGCGCCTGGCCGCGCTGCAGCGCCTGCCGCGGCTGGAGCGCGGGATCGTGGTGGTGCCGGTGCAGACCCTGCTGCAGCGGCTGCCGCCGCTGCGCTACATCGCCGGCAGCAGCTTCGACCTGAAGACCGGCCAGCGCCTGGACCTGGACGCGGAGAAGCGCCGGCTGGAATCGGCCGGCTACCGCAACGTGCCGCAGGTGCTGGACCCGGGCGACTTCGCCGTGCGCGGCGGCCTGCTCGACGTTTACCCGATGGGCGCCGAGGCGCCGCTGCGGATCGAGCTGCTGGACGACGAGATCGACTCGATCCGCCGCTTCGACCCGGAGAGCCAGCGCTCGCTGGAGAAGATCGAGGCGGTGCACATGCTGCCCGGGCGCGAGACGCCGATGGACGAGGCCAGCCTGGCGCGGGTGATGGACGCCCTGCGCGAGCGCTTCGACGTCGATACCCGGCGCAGCGCGCTGTACCAGGACCTCAAGGCCGGCATTGCCCCGGCTGGCATCGAGTACTACCTGCCGCTGTTCTTCGCCCCCAGCCGCGATGGTTCCGGATCGACCGCGACGCTGTTCGACTACCTGCCGGTGAGCGTGCTGCCGGTGCTGGCCGACGGCGCCAGCGCCTGCGCCGACGCGTTCTGGCAGCAGGCCGGCAACCGCTACGAGCAGCGCCGGCACGACGTCGAGCACCCGGTGCTGCCGCCGGCCGAGCTGTACCTGCCGCCGGACGCGCTGCGCGAGCAGCTCAACCGCGGCATCCGCATCGAGGTGTGCGGCCCGCAACACACCCACGCCGCCGACGCCGCCGCCCTCGGCGACCAGCCGGCGCCGGCGCTGCCGATCGCCGGGCCCGACCAGCCGCGCGCCGGCGAGGCCCTGCGCAGCTTCCTGTCCAGCTACCCGGGCCGGGTGCTGGTGGCCGCCGACTCGCCCGGCCGCCGCGAGGCCCTGCTGGAAGTGCTGCAGGCCGCCGGGCTGCAGCCGAAGACCGTGGCCGGCTTCCCCGCCTTCCTCGAGGGCGACGAGCGCTTCGCCCTGGCGGTGGCGCCGCTGGAAGACGGCTTCGCCCTGGACGAGCCACGGCTGGTGGTGCTCACCGAGCGCCAGCTGTTCCCCGAGCGCGCCACCCAGCCGCGGCGCGCGCGCCGCGCCGGGCGCGAGCCGGAGGCGATCATCCGCGACCTGGGCGAGCTGACCGAGGGCGCGCCCATCGTCCACGAGGACCACGGCGTCGGCCGTTACCGCGGCCTGGTGGCGATGGACATCGGCGGCATGCCCGGCGAGTTCCTGGACATCGAGTACGCCAAGGGCGACCGCCTGTACGTGCCGGTCACCCAGCTGCACCTGGTCAGCCGCTACTCCGGCGCCTCGCCGGAGACCGCGCCGCTGCACTCGCTGGGCGGCGAGCAGTGGACCCGGGCCAAGCGCAAGGCCCAGGAGAAGGTCCGCGACGTGGCCGCCGAGCTGCTGGAGATCCAGGCCCGGCGCAAGGCCCGCGCCGGCCTGGCGCTGGACATCGACCGCGCCATGTACGAGGGCTTCGCCGCCGGCTTCCCGTTCGAGGAGACCCCGGACCAGCACGCGGCGATCGAGGCGGTGCTGCGCGACCTGCAGTCCAGCCAGCCGATGGACCGGGTGGTCTGCGGCGACGTCGGCTTCGGCAAGACCGAGGTCGCGGTGCGCGCGGCCTTCGCCGCGGCCAGCGCCGGGCGCCAGGTGGCGGTGCTGGTGCCCACCACCCTGCTGGCCGAGCAGCACTACCGCAACTTCCGCGACCGCTTCGCCGACTGGCCGCTCAAGGTCGAGGTGCTGTCGCGCTTCAAGAGCAGCAAGGAGATCAAGGCCGAGCTGGAGAAGGTGGCCAGCGGCCAGATCGACGTGATCGTCGGCACCCACCGCCTGCTGCAGCCGGACGTGAAGTTCAAGGACCTGGGCCTGGTCATCGTCGACGAAGAGCAGCGCTTCGGCGTGCGCCAGAAGGAGGCGCTGAAGGCGCTGCGCGCCAACGTGCACCTGCTGACCCTGACCGCGACCCCTATCCCGCGCACGCTCAACATGGCCATGGCCGGCCTGCGCGACCTCAGCATCATCGCCACCCCGCCGCCCAACCGGCTGGCGGTGCAGACCTTCGTCGTGCCCTGGGACGACAACCAGCTGCGCGAGGCGTTCCAGCGCGAGCTGTCGCGCGGCGGCCAGCTGTACTTCCTGCACAACGACGTCGAAAGCATCGGCCGCATGCAGCGCCAGCTGCAGGAACTGGTGCCGGAGGCGCGCATCGGCGTGGCCCACGGGCAGATGCCCGAGCGCGAGCTGGAGCGGGTGATGCTCGACTTCCAGAAGCAGCGCTTCAACGTGCTGCTGGCGACCACGATCATCGAGTCGGGCATCGACATCCCCAACGCCAACACCATCATCATCAACCGCGCCGACCGCTTCGGCCTGGCCCAGCTGCACCAGCTGCGCGGCCGCGTCGGCCGCTCGCACCACCGCGCCTATGCCTACCTGCTGGTGCCGCCGGACCGCCGCGCCATGACCCCGGACGCGGAGAAGCGGCTGGAGGCGATCGCCTCGATGGACGAGCTGGGCGCCGGCTTCACCCTGGCCACCCACGACCTGGAGATCCGCGGCGCTGGCGAGCTGCTGGGCGAGGACCAGAGCGGGCAGATGGCCGAGGTCGGCTTCAGCCTGTACACCGAGCTGCTGGAGCGGGCCGTGCGCAGCATCCGCCAGGGCAAGCTGCCGGACCTGGACGCCGGCGAGGAAACCCGCGGCGCCGAGGTCGTGCTCAACGTGCCGGCGCTGATCCCGGAGGACTACCTGCCGGACGTGCACACCCGCCTGACCCTGTACAAGCGCATTTCCAGCGCCGGCGACGGCGAGGCCCTGCGCGAACTGCAGGTGGAGATGATCGACCGCTTCGGCCTGCTGCCGGACGCGGTCAAGAACATGTTCGCCATCGCCGAGCTGAAGCGGCAGTGCGACGCCCTGGGCATCCGCAAGCTGGAGCTGGGCGAGAACGGCGGCCGCATCGTGTTCGAGGCCAAGCCGAAGGTCGATCCGATGTCGGTGATCCGCATGATCCAGCAGCAGCCGAAGCTGTACGCGATGGACGGCCCGGACAAGCTCAAGGTGCGGCTGCCGCTGCCGGAACCCGCCGACCGCTTCAACGCCGCGCGCGGACTGCTCACCGCCCTTTCCCCCAGCTGAGCGCCCGCCACCGCTCCTCCCCCGCCCCCACATGCCCGACCCCATCCCCGCGCCGGCGCTGCCGCTTGGCCGCGCCAGCGCTTCGCTCCGTGCGCTGGCCCTGGCCCTCGAGCAGCGCGACGCCTACACCGACGGCCACTGCGACCGCGTCTGCCGCCTGGCGGCGCTGCTTGGCCAGCGCTTCGACCTGGACCGCGAGCGCCTGGCCCACCTGGCCCTGGCCGCGCGCTTCCACGACATCGGCAAGATCGGCGTGCGCGACGACGTGCTGCTCTATCCGGGCCGGCTCGACGCGGCGCGGCGGCAACGCATGCGCCTGCATCCGGAACTGGGCGAGCGCCTGTTCCGCGCCACCGAGCGCGACGACGCCGCGCAGGTGGCGCGCCTGATCCGCCACCACCACGAGGCCTACGACGGCAGCGGCTATCCGGACGGCCTGGCCGGCGACGCGATCCCGCTGGAGGCGCGGATCCTGGCCGCGGCCGACGGCTACGACGCGATGACGTCCGACCGCCCGTACCGGCCGGCCCTGCCGGCGCGCGCGGCGCTGGAAGCACTGGCCGCCGAGCGTGGCCGGCGCATCGACCCGGAGGTCTACCGCCAGCTCGAGGCGGTGCTGCGCCGCGATCCGGACGCCTGAGGCGCCGGCCTCAGAGCTGCGATTCCAGCGGCAGCCAGCCGATCACGCGCGCGGCGGCGCGTTGCCAGGCCTTTGCCTCCGGCTCGCGTTCCCAGGTGGCCGGCGGCTGCGCCGCGTCGTCGTGCCAGCGCAGGCGGCCGTCCTCCAGGGCCAGGCGGTAGGCGGTCTGCGCCGAGGTCTTCTTCGCGTACAGCGCCTCCAGCTCGGCCGCCGCGCCGGGATGGTCGAACATCAGCCCCATCTCGGTGTTGAGCTTGATCGAGCGCGGGTCGAGGTTGAACGAGCCGATGAAGCCGTGGCTGCCGTCGACCACGTAGGCCTTGGTGTGCAGGCTGGCGCCGCTGGAGCCGAACAGGCTGGTGTCGACCGCGCCATGCGGCTTGAGCTCATACAGCGCGATCCCGGCGCGCAGCAACGGCACCCGGTAGCCGGCGTAGCCGCCGTGCACCGCCAGCACGTCGTTGGCCGCCAGCGAGTTGGTGAGGATGCTCACCTCCACCCCGCGCCCGCGCATGCCGGAAAGCCACTCCAGGCCGGCGTGGCCCGGGACGAAGTACGGCGAGATCAGCTTCAGCTCGCGGCGCGCGGTGCTCACCCGCGCGACCAGCACCGGGGTCATCCAGTCCGGCCGTTGCGGCGCGCCCTCGGCCTTCTGCGGCGGGTCGGACACCAGCATGGCGTTCTCGGTCCAGTGCACGCTGCCCCGGCCCTGCAGCAGCTCGCTCACCCGCTCGGAGGCGCGCAGGCGCTCCAGGTAGGGGCCGGCGCGATCCGAGCCCAGGCCCGCGTCCAGGCTCGCGCGCACCCTGTCCAGCGCGTCCGGCGCCGGATCGACCAGCGCCGCCAGCGGGATCGCGCTGGCGCTGTTCCAGTAGGCGTCGAACACCTCCTCGGCCTGGCGCGCGGCGCTGCCGACCATGGCCACGTCGGTGTCCATGAAGTTCACGTCGGCGGCGGCGTCGAAGTACTCGTCGCCGATGTTGCGCCCGCCCACCACCGCGATGCGGCCGTCGGCCAGCCAGATCTTGTTGTGCATGCGCCGGTTGAGGCTGACGAAGCGCAGCAGCAGCTCCACGCCGCGCGCCAGCGTGCCCTCGCGGGCCCGGGTCGGGTTGAACAGCCGGACCTCGATCAGGGGGTGGCTGTCCAGCGCCGCCAGCACCGAGTGGCTGCCATGCACGTTCATGTCGTCCAGCAGCAGGCGCACGCGCACCCCGCGGTCGGCCGCGCGCAGCACTTCGTTGTGCAGCATGTTGCCGGTGAAGTCGTCGTGCCAGATGTAGTACTGCAGGTCCAGGCTGCGCCCGGCCGAACGCGCGGTCATCGCGCGCACGGCAAAGGCGTCGAGGTTGTCGCCCAGGATCACCATGCCGGTCTGGCCCGGGCGCGCGTCGGTGAGCGGCACCACCGCGCGGTCGATCGCGGTCTGCGCGTCGGCCAGCGGCAGGGCCATGACCACCTCGCCGCGCGCGCGCTCGGCGAAGCGGCCGTAGGCGTACAGCGACAGCAGCGAGGCCATGGCGAACACGGCCAGGCCGAGCGCGAGCCACTTGAGGACCTTCTTCGCCTTCGCCTTCATCGCGCCCTCGCCGGTGTGGATCGGCGGATTGTAGGCACGGACCCGCGAGGACGCCGCATGCGGGCGCGCCGCCGTGTCCGGCCTACTCGGCCAGCAGCCGATGCAGCGGCGCGGTCGCCTCCTGGCCTGCCTCGTCCTCGATCCAGGCAGCCACCGCCGCCACTTCCGGGCGCAACTCGGCCTCGGCCTGCAGCAGCCAGTAGCCATGCCCGGAAGACGCCGGCGCCGGCAGCTGATCCAGCACCACCAGCCGCCCCTCCTCCAGCAAGGGCCGCACCAGTTCGCGCCGGCCCAGGGCGATGCCCTGCCCGGCCAGCGCGGCCTGGATCACCAGGTCGTACTGGTTGAAGTGCAGGATCGCGCGCGGGCGTGCCTGGCCCCAGCCGATGGAGGCCAGCCAGGGCAGCCACTGGATCCAGGGATAGCCGGGCTTCTCGAACTCCAGCAGGGTCAGCCCGGCCAGCGCTTCCGGGCCCTCCAGCGCGCCCACTCGCAGCGCCGGGCTGGCGACCGGGACCACGGTCTCATGGAACAGCAGGCGTGCCCCGGGCGGCGCGCGTTCGGCGCTGGTGTAGCGGATCGCCAGGTCGACCCCGTCGTTGCGCAGGTCGACCACGCGGTTGTGCGCCGACACCCGCACGTCCACGCCGGGATGCCGGGCCTGGAACCGGCTCAGGCGCGGCAGCAGCCACAGCCCGGTGAAGCCGATGGTGGCGCTGACCGTGACCGGCCGGCTGCGGGCGCGCTCGCGCACCGCGCCCAGCGCGTCCTGCAGCTGCTGCAGGGCGGCGTCGGCGCTGCGGAACAGGCGTTCCCCCTCGGCGGTGAAGGCCAGCGAGCGATGGCCGCGGCGGAACAGCCGGGTCCCCAGCTGCTCCTCCAGCGCCTGCACCTGGCGGCTGACCGCCGACTGGGTCAGGCACAGTTCGCGCGCGGCCTCGGTGATGCTCAGCCGCCGTCCGACGGCGACGAAGCCGCGCAGCAGGTCCAGCGAAGGCAAACGGTGCAGGTCCACTCGCATTCCTCCAGCGCATGCGTGCAGTCCGAAATCCCGTTTGAGCCGGACGCTCCGACCACGGTTAATGGCGGCAACCGCAGCTTACACGGATCGCCGCCATGACTTCCCGCATCCCCGAGGATTCCATGACCGCATGCGAACCCGGGCCCGGCCGGGCCCGGGTGTGGATGGTGGTGGCGGCGGCCGGCGTGGTGATGGGCCTGGCCCTGGGCCTGCGCCACGTGCAGGGCCTGTTCCTGTTGCCGGTCACCGGGACCCGCGGCTGGTCGCGGGAACTGTTCGCCCTGGCCCTTGCAGTGCAGAACCTGGTCTGGGGCCTGGCCCAGCCGCTGGCGGGCATGGTCGCCGACCGCCACGGCTCCGGGCGCGTCGTCGCCAGCGGCGTGGTGCTGTACGTGCTCGGGCTGTACGGCATGACCCGTGCCACCAGCGCCGCCGGGTTCGTGCTGGCGGCGGGCGTGGTCACCGGCCTGGCCCTGGCCGGGACCGCGTTCGGCGTGGTCTATGCCGCGGTCAGCCGCCAGGTGCCCGGCGAGCGCCGGGCCTGGGCGGTGGGCATGGCCGGCGCGTTGGGCGGACTGGGCCAGTTCCTGCTGGTGCCGGCGACGCAGGGGCTGATCGAAGGCCTGGGCTGGCAGGGCGCGCTGCTGGCCGGTGCCGCGGCGTTCGCCCTGGTGCTGCCGCTGGCGCGGGTGCTGCGCGAACCGCGCCCGGCCGCCGGTGCGCAGTCCGCTCCCCCGCAGGCGCTGGGCGAAGCCCTGCGCGAGGCCTGCGGCCATCGCGGCTTCTGGCTGCTCAACCTGGGCTTCCTCGCCTGCGGCTTCCAGCTGGCCTTCATCGCCAACCACCTGCCCGCCTACCTGGCCGACCGCGGCCTGGCGCCGGAGGCGGCGGTGGCCGCGCTGGCCACGATCGCGCTGGCGAACGTGGCCGGGATCTACGCCTGCGGCGTGCTCGGCGGCCGCTACCGGCCCAAGTACCTGCTCGCCGGGATCTACCTGGCGCGCAGTGTCGCCATCGCCCTGTTCGTGCTGCTGCCGCCGGGGCCGTGGACGCTCTACCCCTTCGCCGCGGTCATGGGCCTGATGTGGCTGGGCACGGTACCACTGACCAACGGCGTGCTGTCCGGGGTGTTCGGGCTGCGCTACCTCGGCACCCTGTTCGGCCTGGTGTTCATCGGCCACCAGCTGGGCTCGTTCCTGGGCGTGTGGATGGGCGGGCGCGTGTTCGAGGCGACCGGTTCCTACGTCCTGGTGTGGCTGCTGGCCATCGCCCTGGGCGTGCTTGCCGCCGCCCTGCACTGGCCGATCGACGACCGCCCGCTGCTCCGCTCCCCCGCGCCGGCCGCCGCATGAGCCGCCTCCGCGCCGCCGTCGCGCTGCTGGCCGCCGCGGTGGCGTGCGTGCTGCTGTTCGCGGCCTGGCTGCACCCGCGCGTGGTCGCCGCCTGGCTGGGCGCCTGGACCACGGCGCTGTGCGGATGACCCCAACCCCGCTCCATGGAGTTCCGATGCGCATCCACTACGACAACGAACAGCATGCCGCCGACTTCATCCGCCTCAACGAAGCCTGGATCGGCGAGTACTTCCGGCTCGAGGAAGCCGACCGCGCGCTGGCACGCGACCCGATGCGGATCGTGCGCGAGGGCGGCTCGATCCTGACCCTCAGCAACCGCGGCGAGGTCATCGGTGCCTGCGCGCTGCTGCGCGAGGAGGACGGGGTGATGCAGCTGGCGCGCATGGCCGTGGCCGCCGGCGAACGCGGCAAGGGCTGGGGCCGGATCCTGCTGGCCACGGCGCTGCAGCGGGCGCGCCAGCTGGGCGCCAGGCGCGTGCGCCTGTTGTCGAACACGCGCCTGGGGGCCGCCATCCACCTCTACGAGGCCTTCGGCTTCCGCGCGGTGCACCGCGGCCCGCACCCCCGGTACGCCCGCTGCAACATCGTGATGGAATGCGAGCTGCCGCCGGTCGAGGCAGGCGGCACGCCATCCACGGATCCGGCCCCGGAGGTCGAGGCATGAGCCCTTCCCACACGCGTCCGGTGGCGATCGTCACCGGCGGCAGCCGCGGCATCGGCCGCTGCATCGTCGAACGGCTGCATGCCGGCGGCCATGCGGTGCTGTTCACCCATTCGTCCCCGGATGCGGAAGCGGCCGCGCTGCAGGCGGCGCTGGATCCGTCCGCGCGCAGCTGCCGGGCGCTGCGCCTGGACGTCACCGCCGCCGATGCCGCGCCCCGGCTGTTCGATGCCGCCGAGGCACTGGGACCGGTGGCCGCGCTGGTCAACAACGCCGGCGTGACCGGGCGGCTGGGCCCGATCGAGGCGCTGGACGACGCCGACCTGGAACGCATCCTCGCGGTGAACCTGGCCGCGCCGGTGCGCCTGTGCCGCGAGGCCGCGCGGCGCTGGCGCGGGCGCCAGGCACGCTCGGACATCGTCAACATCAGCTCGGTGGCCGCGCGCACCGGCTCCCCCGGCGAATACGTGGCCTATGCCGCCTCCAAGGCCGCGCTGGAAGCGCTCACCGTGGGCCTGGCGCGCGAACTGGCGCCACACCGCATCCACGTCAACGCGGTGGCACCGGGCACCATCGACAACCACCATCCACGCGCGCGCCGGCGAACCCGGGCGCGCGGCGCGGGTCGCCGCGCGCATCCCGATGCAGCGTCCCGGCCAGCCGGAGGAAGTCGCCGCGGCGGTGGCCTGGCTGCTGTCCGCGCAGGCGTCCTACGTGACCGGCAGCGTGCTTGCGGTCACCGGCGGCCTGTAGCGCCGGCCCGCCGTTCCGCAACGGAAATATGGCGCCCGGCGCACGTGGGCGCCGGGCGGACATATGCTGCCCCGGCATCCCGCGCAAGGAGTACCGTCATGCCGCTGGTGACCGCCACCGTCCGCAAGCCCAAGAGCGCGGAATTCAAGACCCGCCTGCTCGATGCCGTGCACGCCGCCCTGGTCGCCTCCGGGGTACCGGAGACCGACCGTTTCCAGCGCGTGATCGAGCTGGACGCGGCGGACTTCCGCTACGACCCCAGCTATCCGGACCTGTCCTCGCCACGCGGCGAGGACTTCGTCCTGATAGAGATCCTGTGGTCGGTGGGCCGCAGCGTGAAAGTTAAGAAACGGTTGCTGGCCGACCTGATGGAATGGCTGGCCGCCCAGGGCCTGGATCCGGAGCACGTGATGGTGTGCTTCAAGGAAACCACCTGGGAGAACTGGTCCTTCGCCGGCGGCCGCCTGATCCACGCCTGACCGGCCGCGGGCCGCGGTAGCATCCGCAGGCCCACCCGCGCACCGGAGCCCGCATGCAGATCCGCAGTGCCACGCCCGAAGATGCCGCGGCAATCGCCGCGATCTACAACCCCTACGTCGCCGGCACCTGCATCACCTTCGAGACCGAGCCGGTAGCGACCGCGGAGATGGCCGCGCGCATCTCCGAAACCCTCGATGGCGGCCTGCCATGGCTGGTCGCGGAGGAAGCCGGCACGATCCTCGGCTACGCCCATGCATCGCGCTGGAAGGGGCGTTGCGCGTACCGCTACTCGGTCGAGACGACGGTCTACCTCGACCAGGCCCGCACCGGCCGCGGCATCGGCAAGGCGCTCTACTCGCCCCTGCTTGACGGGCTGCGCAAGGCCGGGCTGCATGCCGCGATCGGCGGCATCGCCCTGCCCAACGAGGCCAGCGTCGCCCTGCACGAACGGCTCGGGTTCCAGAACGTGGCCCGCTTCCGCGAGGTCGGCTTCAAGCAGGACCGCTGGATCGACGTCGGCTACTGGCAGCTGATGCTGCAGGGGTCCTGACCGCCACGCCGATCCACGGCGCCAGCCAGCGCAACCAGCGCGGACGCCAGGCCAGGGCGAACGCCACCGCCAGCGCCGCACCGGCCAGGGCCATCACCCAGACCAGTACCGCCATGCTGGCGTGGTCGGCGGCCAGGGCCAGCAGGAGGCCGACGACGAGCGCCGTGCCGCCAAGCACCCGCAGCAGGCGCGCAGCGCCCGGCGCCAGCGCCCTGCCCCAGGCCTGGCGCGCATGCACGTCCATTGCCAGCGCCAGCCAGCCCATGCCGGCCACGCAGGCCAGCAGGGTCGCGGCATGCAGGAAGGCATCAGGCATGCACCGCCTCCCCCTGCCCCGCCTCGGCCTCGCGCAGCGCGGCTGCGGCCGCGGCAGCGCGGGCCTTGCGCCCAAGACGGACTGCGGCGGAAGCGGAAATCGCCGCGGCCGCCAGCAGCGACAGGTCCACGCCCGCCACCGGCCAGTAGCCCTGGCCGAGGGTGCGCAGCAGGTGGTCGCCGGTGGTGATCCAGTTCAGCACCGGCGCGGCCACGGCCAGCAGCGCGATCGCCCAGGCCTGCTCGCGCCAGGCCGGATTGGGCAGTCCGCGCGCCACCGGCGCGCTGCGCCAGGCGGCATGCACTAGCGACGCCAGCCAGGTGCCCCAGAACGCCCAGCGCTCCCAGTCGCCGCGCCCGGCCAGGTCTTCCGGCAACACGCGGTTGGCCACCAGGATGCCCAGGGTCGCCAGGACCATGCCGGTCACCGCGGCCACCGCCAGTGCGTCGACGATGCGCGCCCCCTGGCTGCCGCGCGCGGCATGCTGGCGCTTGCGCTTCTCCACGAAGAACAGGAAGCCGGTGGCGATGCATGCCGCCCCGCTGAGTCCGCCCAGCACGTACAGCCAGCGCAGCAGCCAGTGGCGGAAATGCTGCAGGTGCAGGCCGGTGAGGAACTCCGCCACCCGCGCCGCCGGCGTGGCCGGCGGATCCTCGCGCAGCAGCTCTCCGGTATCGGCCTTGAAGTGGATGCCCTGCCCGACCAGGGCGATGCGGTCGGTGCCAGCGCGGTACACGCTGACGTAGCCGTTGGCATCGCCCACGTGCTGCAGCACCAGGAAACCGACATCGCCGGCCATGCCCCGCGCCTCCCAGCGTCGCTGCGCCTCGGCCACCATCGCATCCACGTTGGCCAGCCCCGCAGGCACGCCGGAACGGCCGTGCGGCAGGCCCAGGGCGGCGGCCTCGTGCTTCTCGTGCAACTCGTGCAGGTCGTGCAGCTGGGTGTGGCCAACCGGGAAGTAGTAGGTCGAAGCGAAGATCAGCAGTCCGGTGAAGGCGAAGAAGAAGTGGAACGGAAGCGCGACCACGCCGGTGAGGTTGTGCAGGTCCAGCACGCTGCGCAGGCGGGCACGGTCGGGGCGGAAGGTGAAGAGCTCGCGGAACAGCCTGCGGTGCATGACCACGCCGCTGACCAGGGCCGCCAGCATCGCCATGGCGGCCAGGCCCACGATCCAGAAACCCAGGTTCTTCCAGTCCACGGTCAGGCTGTAGTGCATCGGGTAGAAGAACCCGCTGCCGATCTTGAGCTGGTCGTCCCTCAGCGCCGAGCCGTCGCGCGGATCGATCGTGCCCAGCGCATACAGCTGCTCGTCGGGGTTCTTCGCGCCCGGCACCTCCCAGCCGGCGTAGATCGCCAGCACCGGATCGCGATGCGTGGTGTAGGCGCTCCAGTAGGCGATGCGGTCGAAGCGTTCCGGCATCGGCCCATCCACCCGCGGGCGCATCGCCTCGACCAGGGCCGGATCCGGCTGCAGGCGCTCGAACGCCGGCCGCAGCACCCGTTCGAACGAGGGCATGGGCTGCGGCTCGAAGCGCGTGGCCGGCAGCGCCCAGCGGTCGATCTCGCGGTCGAACACCGACAGGGCGCCGAAGAAGAACGCAGCCATCAGCACGAAGCCGAGGACCAGGCCGAACCAGGTATGCAGCCATGCCATGGCCTGGCGGAAGTTCTGGAACATGCGTGGTCTCCTTCAGGCCATCGTCGATTGCACGAACGAGCCCAGCGCCGCCAGCAGCGCACCGCCGCCGAGCAGCCCCAGCCAGGCCCAGGCCGGATTGCGGCGCCCGGCCACCACGCCTAGCAGCACCGCCAGCCACAGCAGCAGGCCCAGCGCGCTTGCGACGAACTCGGCGTCGTGGAATTCCATCCCGGCCTTGGACATCAACGCCATGCCAGCGGCAATGAAGCCCCAGGCGAAGACATAGCCGCCCACCACGCCGGCACCGACCCGCGCGGCAAGCTGCAGGCGTGGATGGCGGGAACGGATCGACGTGGCGGACATGGCTGCGTGGTTCCGTGGGGAGCGTGGTCGATCAGAAGCGCCAGTCGAGGGTGACGCTGTAGTTGGCCGGCGCGCCGTAGTAGCCGCTGTAGCGCAGGGTGTTGATGTACTTCTCGTTGAACGCGTTGTTGACGTTCAGGCGCAGGCTGGCGTTGTCGAGGAAGTCCCAGGCCATGAACGCATTGACCACGGCGTAGCTGTCCTGGCGCACGCGCAGGCCGCTGCTTTCGACGTTGGAGACCTCGCTCTGCCAGCGCCCGCCGATGCCATAGGACAGCGGCGCGTAGCCGGGCGCACGCGCGCTCAGCACCAGGTTCGCCGAGCGCCGCGGCACCCACGGATAGGTGTCATCGCCGTTGAGGCCATCCAGCTTGAGCGCGGTATAGCCCAGCACCAGGTCGAGGTTGTCGGTGAGCCGGCCGACCGCTTCCAGCTCGATGCCGCGGGATTCCACGTCCACCGGCGCGTAGATGCTCTGGCCGTATTGGTTGTACTGGCCTGTCGGCGTGGCCAGGCCCTGCTGGTCGGCCTTGAACACGGCCACGGTGGTCAGCAGGCGCTGGTCCAGCCATTCGGCCTTGATGCCGGCCTCGTAGTTCACGCCCTTGCTGGGATCGAGGTAGCGGTCGTTGGCGTCGACCTGGTCCTGCGGCTGGTAGATGTCCGAATAGCTGACGTAGCCCAGCACGTGGTCGCTGAAGTCGAAGGTCAGGCCGGCATAGGGGCTGGTATGGCTGGTGGTCTGGTCGAAGCCGAGGTCGTAGGACCAGCCGTCGCGGCGGTAGCGCGCGTGGTTGGCGCCGACGATGAGGTTGAGGCGTTCTGTCAGCGAGATGCGGGTGGCGCCGAACGCGCGTGCCAGGCGCTGGTTGAGCAGCGAGTACTGCGACCGTTCGCTCCAGGCCGGTTCCGGGATCGCTTCGGTCGGGTACGGGAACGGCGGCAGCGGGCCCCAGGCCGGCGAGGAGAAGTCGGCGGTGCGCTCGTGGTTGATCGCTTCGCTGCGCGAAAGGGACACGCCGACCATCGCCTGCTGCTCGCGCCCGAACAGCTCGAACGTGCCATCCAGGCTGACCTGGCCCAGGTGCGCGGTCGATTCGTCGTCGCCGCCCCATGGATAGCCGACCAGGCCTAGGCCGGTGCCAGGCTCCAGCCCCGTGCCCTGCCCGTCATAGGCATAGAACATGCGCTCGTCGCCGGTGGCGCGCCGGTAGTTGTAGGCGGCCTTCAGCTGCCAGGCGTCGCCGAGGCGGTGTGTGTACTCGACGAAGGCGGTGTGGTTGGTGGTGTTCCACCAGGTCCAGTCCTGGGTGGTGGTGGCATCGCGCGGCCATTCGTTCTGGGTTCCGTCGCTGTCCATGAACACCAGCGCGCCCCACATGATCCCGTCGGACTTCGCCCGCTGGTACGAGTAGCCGATGGCCAGCGTGCCGTTCTCGCCGACCTGGCCATCGACCACGCCGTAGACGAAGTCGCGCTGGTTGCTGTTGGCGCGCAGCCAGGAATCGCCGTCCTCGTGCGCGGCCACCACGCGGCCGGCCCAGGTGGCGTCGGCGGTGAACGGCGTGGAGTAGTCCGCCTCGGCGCGCTTCGTGCTCCACGAGCCGTAGCTGAGGCCGAACATGCCCTGCGCATGGTTGGTCGGGCGCTTGCGCACGTAGTTGATCGTGCCGGCGGCGTTGCCCACGCCGGTCAGCAGGCCGTTGGCGCCGCGGATCACCTCGACCTTCTCGTAGCCGAAGGTATCCATCGCGCCGGTGGCGATGCCCCAGCTGTTGGGCATGCCGACGCCGTCGATCTGGGTGTTGAGGATATCGAAGCCGCGCGCGCTGTAGCTGGTGCGGTTGGTTTCCCATTCGTCCACGCGCACGCCGGTGGCCAGGCGCAGGGCCTCGTTGACGCTATCGGCACCGAACAGGTGCATCTGCTCGGCGGTGACCACGCTGATCGACTGCGGGGTCTCCCTGATCTCCAGGTCGAGGTTGGTGGCGCCGGTACTGGCGCGGCTGGCGCGCTGCGCGACCACCAGGACCGCGTCCAGCTCGGTGGCGGCCGGCTCGCCGCTCTCCCCGGCCAGCACGGACGCGGCGGGCGCGGCCAGCACGACGGCCATCGCCACCCACGCGGCAAGGGTGCGGCGGCGGGGGGCAGGCATCGGGACGGGAAACGACGGGTTGCAGCGAGGACTCACGTGACGGCTCCGGGAAGGACATGGGAGGCCGGTCGCCGGGCCACGGCCCCGCCCGCGCAAGCCAACTGCGATGGCGGCTTCAGGCATGGGCGGCATGGACCAGTGGCATGGCGGTGGCGGCAGCGGAAGCGGAAGCGCCCCGGCCGGCCGCTCATGCGTCCGGTGCCGGGCTGTGCAGCCTGCTGCCTTGGAGTGCCTCGCCTTTCCCCGCGCTGCATCGGCGGGTGCGGGTCCGTGCGGCCGTCCTGGGTGGAGCTGCTGCACGCATTATAATGCGAATCGATCTCATTCCGCAAGCGCCATGGCCCTGCCCCGGCAGTACGGCGCGGATCAGGGATCGATGGCGATGCCCAGCCGGCGGCACACCGGCCCGGCCAGGAGCGCACCCAGCACGGCGCTGGGGAAGCCGTACAGCAGTACCGGCACATACGCCATGGACGCCCCGCCCCCGGCATCGGGCCGGATGCAGTCCACGTAACCGGCCCACAGCAGCCATGGCGCGAACAGCGCGCAGGCGCCCACCGCGCGCAGCGGATTGGCGGTGGCCAGCGAGACCAGCGCCGGCAGCAGCGGCGGCAGGACGAAGACGCCCAGGCCGATGGCGAACCGGCGCAGGTCCTGGCCATGGCAGCCGAACCCCAGCACGGCCTGGAGGGCGATCACCACCGTGATCGCGAGGATGCCGGCAAGCCGCGCGCGGGGTCGTCGGATACGCATGGGTCTGCTGCACGAAACGAAACACCCGGCCGGAGCCGGGTGTTTCGATGGTTGCCTACCTGGCCTTGCCCTGGGCGGCGACCGCCGCGGCGGCGCGGGCCGCCGCTTCCGGATCGCCCAGATAGCGGTGCGAGACCACCTTCAGCTCGTCGTCCAGCTCGAACAGCAGCGGGATGCCGGTGGGGATGTTGAGCTCGAGGATCTCTTCCTTCGAGACGTTGTTGAGGTACTTGTACAGCGCGCGCAGCGAGTTGCCGTGCGCGGCCACCAGCACCGTCTTCCCCGACTTCAGCGAGGGCGCGATGGCGTCGTGCCAGTACGGCAGCACCCGGTCCAGGGTGGTGGCCAGCGACTCGGTCGACGGCAGCGCGTTGCGGTCCAGCCCGGCGTAGCGCGGGTCGTTGGCCGGGTGGCCGGCGTCGGACGGATCCATCGCCGGCGGCGGGATGTCGTAGGAGCGGCGCCAGATCTTGACCTGCTCCTCGCCGTGCTTGGCCGCGGTCTCGGCCTTGTCCAGGCCCTGCAGCGCGCCGTAGTGGCGCTCGTTGAGGCGCCAGCTCTTGTGCACCGGGATCCAGTCCTGGTCCAGCTCGCCCAGCGCGATGTTGAGGGTGCGGATGGCGCGCTTGAGCGTGGAGGTATAGGCCACGTCGAAGCGCAGGCCTTCCTCGCGCATCAGGCGGCCGCCGGCCGCGGCCTCGGCCCGGCCCTGCTCGGTGAGGTCGACGTCGACCCAGCCGGTGAAGCGGTTCTCGAGGTTCCACTGGCTCTGGCCGTGGCGCAGCAGGACTAGCTTGCGGGTCACTGTGTGGGGTCTCCGGTTCGGGGGCGAAAGCGAGGCCGATTGTAGCGGCAAGTTGTAGCGGCAAGTCGCCGCCGCAAGCCGCGCCGCATCCGTCCGTCCGGGCGCGTACGGTCACCCCGGCGGCGGCGCGGAAAGCACCGTCGCGGCCACGCGCGCGCAGCGGCGCGCCGGGCATGCAATGCTGCGCCCCGGTCCTTCCCCGGAGCGCCGCCATGACCACCCTCGTCGAACCCCGCGTCCACGATCTCGGCAACGGCTTCCTGGTACGCCGCGCGGTCCCCTCCCTGCAGGCGCGCAGCGTCGGTCCCTTCGTGTTCGTCGACCACATGGGCCCGGTGGTGTTCGACCGCGGCCACGGCCTGGACGTGCGCCCGCATCCGCACATCGGCCTGGCCACGGTGACCTTCCTCTGGGACGGCGCGATCCGCCACCGCGACACCCTCGGCTCGGACCAGGTGATCCGCCCGGGCGACGTCAACTGGATGACCGCCGGCCGCGGCATCGCCCATTCCGAACGCACCCCGGCCGAGGAGCGGGCGACCGGCAGCACGGCCCACGGCATGCAGACCTGGGTGGCCCTGCCGCAGGCGCACGAGGAAGCCGAGCCGGCGTTCTTCCACCACCCTGCGGCCACCCTGCCGCAGCAACGGCGCGAGGGCGCCTGGCTGCGGGTGCTGGCCGGGCGCGCCTACGGCGAGGAATCGCCGGTGCGGGTGTTCGCCGACACCCTCAGCGTGGCCATCGACCTGGAGCCGGACGCCGAAGTGGCGCTGGACACCGGCCATGCCGAGCGCGCGCTCTACATCCTCGAAGGCGAGGCCCAGCTCGACGGCCGCGACATCCCGGCCCGGCACCTGGTGCTGCCCGACCGCGGCACGCGCCCGGTGCTGCGTGCGCGCACCCCGCTGAAGGCCATGCTGCTGGGCGGCGAGCCGCTGGACGGGCGCCGCCACCTGTGGTGGAACTTCGTCTCCAGTTCCAGGGAACGCATCGAGCAGGCCAAGCAGGACTGGCTTGAAGGCCGTTTCGGCCAGATCGACGGCGACCCCGAGTTCATCCCCCTTCCCGCCCGCTGAACGCACGTCTCACGCAGGCTGCGACGCCCACGTCGACCTGCGTCCTCTTCGGTTACGATGGTGCAATGCAACAGCCAGACCCGAAGCGTGGACCCTCCATGCTCTACCAGCTGCATGAACTCAACCGCGCCATGATGGCCCCCTGGGTCCATCTGGCCGAAGCCAATGCCCGCATCTTCTCCGACCCCAACAGCTGGGTGTCGTCGCTGCCGGGGGCCGAGCGCATCGCCGCCAGCAACGAGCTGGTGCACCGCCTGGGCAAGGACTACGAGAAGCCTGCCTGGAACATCCACGAGGTGGAGGTCCAGGGCCGGCAGGTCCCGGTGCTCGAGCAGGAGGCGCTGCGCAAGCCGTTCTGCCGGCTGGTGCGCTTCAAGCGCTACAGCGACGACGCGGCCACCATCGCGGCGATGAAGGACGACCCGGTGGTGCTGGTGGTGGCGCCGCTGTCCGGCCACCACGCCACCCTGCTGCGCGACACCGTCTCCACCCTGCTGCGCGACCACAAGGTCTACGTGACCGACTGGGTCGACGCGCGCATGGTGCCGGTGGAAGCCGGCGCGTTCTGCCTGGACGACTACGTGGCCTACGTGGAGGACTTCATCCGCCACATCGGCGCGCGCGACCTGCACGTGGTCAGCGTGTGCCAGCCGACGGTGCCGGTGCTGGCCGCGGTGTCGCTGATGGCCGCGCGCGGCGAGCCGATCCCGCGCTCGCTGGTGATGATGGGCGGCCCGATCGACGCCCGCCGCAGCCCGACCGCGGTCAACAACCTGGCCACGCGCAATCCGCTGTCCTGGTTCGAGAACAACGTCATCCACACGGTGCCGCCGCCGTACCCGGGCCAGGGCCGCGACGTGTACCCAGGCTTCTTGCAGCACGCCGGCTTCATCGCCATGAACCCCAGCCGCCACTTCATGTCGCACTGGGACTTCTACTCCAACCTGGTCAAGGGCGACCTGCAGGACGCCGAGGCCCACCGCCGCTTCTACGACGAGTACAACGCGGTGCTGGACATGCCCGCCGAGTACTACCTGGACACCATCCGCATCGTGTTCCAGGAGTTCCTGCTGCCGCGCGGGGAATGGGTGATCGGCGGCGAGCGCGTGGATCCGGCGGCGATCAAGGACACCGCGATGTTCACCATCGAGGGCGAGCTGGACGACATCTCCGGCCTCGGCCAGACCGAGGCAGCACACGACCTGTGCAGCGGCATTGCCAAGTCGCACCAGAAGCACCTGATCGTCGAAGGCGCCGGCCACTACGGCATCTTCAGCGGCCGCCGCTGGCGCGAGAAGGTCTATCCGCAGGTGCGCGAGTTCATCGCCAGATACGCACGCGACTGAGCCTTGCCCCATTGGCACAACGGAAAGGCCGCCCCATGGGCGGCCTTTCTTCCTGCAGGACCGGGATGCCGGCTGCGTGCTCACTGCGCGCTGATGTCCTCGGGCGCCAACCGGCGCACCACCTTGCCGGCCTCGTCCAGGAACTCGACCGCGGCGGCGCCGTCGGCGGCCACCCTCAGCACCAGCCGGACCCTGCCTTCGGCGTCCCTCAGGGACAGCAGGGAGGAGCGCTCGTGGTCCTTGCCCAGGAACACGCGCGCGACATTGGCCGGTCCGCCGGTGAGTTCGACTTGGCGTTTCTGCCTCTCGTCCGGCGGCAAAGCGTTCAGCTCCTCCAGGTTCTCCAACATTGGCTCGGACGATCCATCGGGCTGGTCCAGCACCGTGACTCCCGCCCAGCGGATGCCATCCCGTTCGTACTGACCGAACGTGGCCACCTGGTCCTGCTCGTACTGGTCGAAGGAAAAATGCCCTCCTGCACGGGGCTTTCCATCCGGACCGCGCGAGCCACCAAAGACCAGGCCACCGTTCTCGGTGCCCTCATCGTTGTAGAACAGCATGCCGGCGACCTCGCGCGGATGGCGGTGCTCCTTGCCGCGGAAGATCAGGCCCGGGAAACGCGTCCGGTTCGATACCACCAGGCGCAGCGTGCCGTCCGGCTCGCGCACGTTGATGCGCTGCACGTCGATCTCCTCGAAGCTGGCGCGCTTGCCCGGTGCGGCCGCGCCGGTCAGCAGGAAGGCGCATACGGCCACCGTCAGCGCGCCTGAATAGGCCAGCAGCCAGCGCATCGCGGTTCTCTGCTCCATGTCGTCCTCTCCACAGACGCCGCGGATCACGGCGGGGGCGACGTTACCGCACCGGGTTGCTCCCGGCAGGACCTTGGGGGCCAACCGCCGAAATTGCCGACCAGACTGCCGGATCGGGGCGCGAACGCGGCCCGGGTGCGCACATCCATCGCGGATACGCGCGCCCGGGCCTCGCACCACGGCTCCGGAAACGGAAAGGCCGCCCCATGGGCGGACTTCCCCCTTGCCCGGCGCGGAATGCCCAGGCCTGCGGCAGCCGGCCCCCCACCTCGCCCCTGGCGTCGAGGGCCTCGACCCGCGGCACGGTTCGGGAAGGACCGGCCGGCGCCATTGGCCGGCCGGGAGGCGGGCTCAGACCACCGGATTGCGCACCAGCAGGTGCTTGGCCAGCCAGCCGTGGCAGCGCCCGACCAGGCGCGCCAGGTGCAGGGTCGCGAACAGCAGCAGCAAGCCGATCGCGAACGCCAGCAGCGCGCCCGCCCAGCTGTCGGCCAGGGCGAAGTACAGGCCGTCCAGGTGGAAGCCGGGGCTATCCCACCAGCCGAACAGGGAGGCCAGCGGCGTCAGCAGCAGCCCCAGGCTCACCGCCAGCAGGGTCACGATGCAGCTGAAGTACGCCGTGCCCAGCGGCAGCATCGCCAGCATGTAGGCCATCGCCGTCCAGGTGCGGCCGTCGGTGAACAGCTCGCCGATGCGGGTCAGCCAGGGCTTGTCGCGCTGGATGTACAGCGGCCGCCGCGGCATGCGCACGCCCAGCAGCACCTCGACGATGCGCCCTTCCACCAGCGACAGCAGCCGCACCGACATCAGGAACAGCAGCAGCAGCGGCACGCCGATGATCAGGATCAGCAGTCCGCCCGAGGTGGAGATCCCGGTGACGACCCAAGTGAAATAGAACACGCCGGTGGCCAGCGACAGCAGCATGTAGAACAGCGCGCCGTAGGTGTACGGGTCGGCGGCCACGCCGAAGAAGCGGCCGACCAGCGAGCGCTGCTTCGGCGGACGCGGCGGGCGCAGGGCGCGGTTCACGGTGACCTCGGTCTCGCGGTAGATCTCGGCCACTTCCTCCGGCGCGCCGTAGCTGCCGGCCACCGAGGCAATCACCTCGGCCTCGTCGCGGCCGGCCTGCTCGGCCAGCTCCGAGCGCAGGTATTCCTCCGCGTCGTACAGCGCGTCCTGGACCAGCGCCGGATCCGCGCCGCGAAGCGCCTCGCGCAGCTGCTCCAGGTATTCCGGGATGGTGGTCGGCAGCGGCCGACCCTGCTTGGCGTTCATGCGCTTACTCCTCCAGGACGGAATCGACGGAATCGCGGGTGGCGCGCCAGGCGGCGGCCCATTGCGCCAGGACCTCGCGGCCGGCGCCGGTGATGCGGTAGCAGCGCCGCGGCGGGCCGGCATCGGATGGCTCGACGTGGCTTTCCAGCAGGCCTGCGCCCTCCAGGTTGCGCAGCACCGGGTACAGCGCGCTCTGCTTGCCGCTGAGCACGCCGCCGCCCACCTGCTCCAGGCGCTTGGCGATGAGGTAGCCGTACAGGGGCTCGCTGGCCCGCGCCAGCACCGCCAGCAGGACCAGCGACACGGTGCCGGCGCTGAGCTCCTTCTGGAACTTCTTCAGCTGGGCCTCGATGTCGACCATGGATGGGCTCCTCGCCTGCCTCTGGCAGGCTCCGGAGCAAGGCTATTCTTAACTTCGGTATAGCGGATGTGCCGATAGTCACCCGGGGCCGTACTGGCCCTGGCGGCCGGGGTCGGGCCAGAATCCGGGCTCCATTCCCAGGTGCCGCCCATGACCCTGCGCCCCGTCCTGCTCGCCTGCGCCCTGTGCGCCGCCTTCGCCGCTCCTGCCCCCGCCCAGGCCCAGACCCGCGGCCTCCAGGAGATCCTCGCCGACGCGCCGGCCTCGGCCTGGCGCGACCTGGACCCGGAGCGCACCCTGTACATGGACCTCGAAGCCGGCCGGGTGGTCATCGAGCTGGCGCCTGCGTTCGCCCCGGCGCACGCGCGCAACATCGCCACCCTTGCACGCGGCCATTTCTGGGACGGCACCAGCATCTACCGGGTGCAGGACAACTTCGTCGCCCAGTTCGGTGATGTCGATGGCGAGGACCCGGAGAAGGCGAAGGATCTCGGCCGGGCCGCACGCAAGCTGCCGGCGGAATTCGAGCGCGAGGCGGCGGGACTGGATTTCCACCGCCTGCCCGATGCCGACGGCTGGGCGCCGGAAGTCGGCTTCGTCGACGGCTTCCCCGCCGGCCGCGACCCGCACGAAGGCAAGGCCTGGCTGGCCCACTGCTACGGCATGGTCGGCGCCGGCCGCAACGCCGAGCCGGACAGCAGCATCGGCGCCGAGCTGTACACGGTGATCGGCCAGTCGCCGCGCCAGCTGGACCGCAACATCACCCTGGTCGGTCGCGTGGTGAAGGGCATCGAGCTGCTCAGCTCGCTGCCGCGCGGACCCGAACCGATGGGCTTCTACGAAGACCCGGCCCAGCGCACGCCGATCCTCTCGGTGCGGCTGGCCAGCGAGGTGCCGGCCGGCGAACGCCTGCGCCTGCAGGCCCTGCGCACCGACAGCGCCGCCTTCGCCGAGCTGGTGGAAGCGCGCCGCAACCGCCGCGACGACTTCTACAAGCGCCCGGCCGGGCACATCGACCTGTGCAACGTGATGCTGCCGGTGCGCGTGGCCGCCGACTGAGGCTCAGCGCGCGCTCTGGCTGATCGCTACGCTGCCCAGGATCAGGGCGCCGGCCAGCAGCATGGCCAGGGTCACCGGCTCGCCCAGGAACACCCAGGCGAACAGCGCGCCGAACAGCGGCACCAGGTAGGTCACGGTGGACGTGCGCGCGGCGCCGATGCGGTGGATCAGGCCGTAGAAATAGATGAAGGCCAGCCCGGTGCACAGCACGCCCAGGCCGATGGCCGAGCCCCAGGCCTGCGCCGAGACCGCACCGGCCGGCCAGTGGGTGGCCGCCAGCGGCAGCAGCAGCAGCGCCGAGCAGCCCAGGGTCACCGCCGCCGAGGCCGCCGGCGGCAGCCCGGCCATGTAGCGCTTCACCAGGTTCAGGCCGACGCCGTACAGCAGCGCCGCGGTGGCGCCGGCGAACACCGCCGGGCCGATGCTCAGACCGGACACCTTGGCCGTGGCCAGCACCACGACGCCGATGAAGCCGGTCAGCAGCGCCACGGCGCGGCGTGCGCCGATCTTCTCGCCGAACACCAGGTACGCCACCAGTGCGGCGAACAGCACGACCATGGCGTTGCAGATCGCGCCGATCGCCGCCGGCGCGCGCTGCGCCGCCCAGGCGAACAGCAGGAACGGCAGCGCCGAGTTCACCACGCCGATGGCCGCCAGCTTCGGCCAGATGCGCAACGGGAACTGCGCCCGCGCCAGCCACAGGAACGGCAGCAGCACCATCGCCCCCAGCGCCAGGCGCAGCTCCACCAGGGCGTAGGGCCCGAACTCCGGCGCGGCCACCCGCATGAACAGGAACGAGCCGCCCCATACCGCGCCCAGCGCAAGCAGTTCCAGCGGGGTGCGCCAGTCGCGGGCGCCGGCCACGGGCGCGGAGGCGGCGCCGGCTTCCAGGCATTGCTTGGTGCCATCCATCGGTATCTCCTCGGGTAACCGGAGCGGCCACGTCGCGCACGCGGCGCGGCGGCCAAGGGGAAGGAATCGTGCGCCGGTGGCTGCCTTGCCGCTCGCCGTTTCCGGACATCGCATCACCGGCGCGATGGCCACAGCTTCGGCGTCGCCGGGCGCGCCGACAAGCGCGTAGTATCGGGGCGAGCCACAAATCTGGTTCGTGCCTCGCATGGTCATCCGTCCTGCCCTGCTGCCCGCGCTGGCGGTGTTCGCCGCCGCCGCGCGCCACCAGAACTTCGCCCACGCCGCCGAGGAACTGCACCTGACCGCCAGCGCGGTCAGCCACCATGTGCGCAAGCTGGAATCGCTGCTGGGCACGACCCTGTTCCAGCGCCACGCCCGCGGCGTCACCCTCACCCCCGAGGGCCGGCAGCTGGCCGACGCCGCCGCCGCGGCACTGGCCGACGTCTCGGCGGTGGCCGGCAACCTGCGGCCGGATGCAGGCACCCGGGTGCTGCGGATCAGCACCCTGCATTCGCTGGTGCACTGCTGGCTGCTGCCACGGTTGCCGCAGTTCTGCGCCGCGCACCCGGAAGTCAGGCTGGAGATCCACACCAGCCCGGCGCTGGCGCGCTTCGACGAGGGCGGCCCCGACCTGGCGGTGCGCTATGGCCCCGGGCACTGGCCCGGGCTGGTGGCGCACCACCTGATGGACGATGCGATGTTCCCGGTGGCTTCGCCGCGCCTGCCGGGCGTGGCCGGCATCACCGATCCGCGCCAGATCGCGTCGCTGCCGCTGATTTCGGACCTGACCCAGCAGGGCTGGCGCGAATGGTTCCGCGCCGCCGGCGTGCGCGGCGTGCGGCTGCCGCCGATGCACAGCTTCAGCGACAGCACGGACGCCATGCGCGCGGCCGCCGAAGGCATTGGAGCGACCCTGGCCCGCCGCCACCTGGCGCTGGGCTGGCTGGAGCGCGGCGACGTGGTGCGGCTGCCCGGACCGACGATGCAGGCGCGGTTCGCGTACTACGCGGTGTATCCGGCGCACCGCCCGCTGGCGCCGGCGGCCTCGAAGTTCGTCGACTGGATCAAGCAGCAGGCCAAGGAGGCGCCATGGGCCGACGCGCCGGGACGGCGGCCGCCCGGCGCGCGCCGGCGCAAGGGCCGGGAGGAGGCCTTCCTCACCCGGCCTTGAAACCGGCGTGGCTAGGCTGCGCGGCATCCATCGGGAGAGTCCGCCATGCCCCAGCTACGCCTCCGCATCATCGGCAACCAGGACGACCTGCGCGCGGTCGCCGACCTGCTGCAAAGCATCGAGGGCGTCGAGCACGTCGAGGAAGTGGCCGACCTGATGCCCCGCCTGGACGACGAGGATTCCAGCTCGGCCGGCCTGTCCGACGACATCGGCCCCGGCGCGCACGACCTGGAGATCGAGGCGCCCAACGATTACACCGCCCGGCGCGTGCGCCAGGCGGTGGAGGAGCTGGCGATGCGCCTGGGCCTGGTGGTGGAGTTCGAGGCGGAAGAGGAATAGGCCGCCGCCGCGCTACACGCTGGCGCCGTCGAAGCGCACCACCTTCAGCGCGTCCAGGTCCACCTCCGGCAGGCAGCGCACGTTGATCGCCACGGTCGCGGTGCCGTCCGGGGCGGTGCCCTCGCCGAACGGCGCGATGCCGCAGGTCGGGCAGAAGTGGTGCTGGATGTGCTTGCGGTTGAACAGGTAGGTGCCCAGCCGCTCGCGCGGGGTGGCCAGCTCGAACGCGCTGGCCGGCACGAACCACAGCAGGCCGCCGCGCCGCCGGCACATCGAGCAGTTGCAGTCGACCACCTGGTCGATCTGTCCTTCGACGGTGAACGCGATGCCGCCGCAATGGCAGCTTCCCTGGTACTTCATGGTGTCCTCCCCGTGCGTGGTGGCGCGGCCCAGCCAATGGCAGGGGCATGGGCGGCGCCTTGCCCCTATCCTGCGCCATCCCTCGACACCGGTATAGCCATGCGCCCGAACCTGCGCCCCTGCCTGCTGGCCCTCGCCCTGCTCGCGCCGCTGGCGGCCTGCCAGAAGCCCGAAGCCCCGGAAGCCGCGTCCACCGCCACCGCGCCCAGCCCGGCCGACGCCGCCTTCGCCGACCTGTCCGCGCGCGCGCTCGAGGCCTGGATGCGCTTGTCGCCGGTGGCCGCCACCCAGGCCGGCGACCACCGCCATGACGCCGAGCTGGACGACCTCTCCGCCGAGGGCCGCCGCCAGGCGCTGGAGACCAGCCGCGCCCTGCTGGCCGAACTGGATGCGCTGGACGTGGCCGCGCTGTCCCGCGACAACCAGGTCGACGCCGCGATCCTGCGCAACCGCCTGGAGTACGACATCTGGAGCGCGGAAGTGCTGCAGCCCTGGGCCTGGGACCCGCAGGTCTACGGCGACCTCGCCGGCAGCGCGATCTACGGACTGATGGCGCGCGAGTTCGCGCCGCTGCCCGAACGCCTCAGGTCGGCCACCGCGCGCATGCGCCTGATCCCCGGCCTGCTGGCGCAGGCGCGCGCCAACCTCGATCCGGCGCGGGTGCCGAAGATCCACGCCGAGACCGTGGCCCGGCAGAACTCCGGCCTGCTGGGCCTGGTGGACCTGCTCGTGGTCCCGGCGCTGGACCAGCTGGACGCGGCCGACCGCCGGGCCGTCGAGGAGGCGATCGCCGGCCTGCGCGCGGCCGTGGTCGAGCACCAGGCATGGCTGGACCGGACCCTGGTCCCGAACGCGCGCGGCGACTTCCGCATCGGCGCGGAGCTGTACGACCGCAAGCTGCAGTTCGCCCTGCTGTCCTCGCTGTCGCGCGCGCAGATCCGCCAGCGCGCCGAGGCCGAGCTGGAGCGCGTGCGCGCGGAGATGTACGGCATCGCCCGCACGGTGCTGGCCGACCGCCCGGGTGTCCCCGAACTGCCGGACTCCCCGACCCCGGAACAGCAGCAGGCGGCGATCGAGGCCGCACTGGAGCTGGCCTACGCCGAGCGCCCGGCGCGCGACCGCGTGGTCCCCGACGCCGAGGCGGCACTGGCGCAGGCCACGGCGTTCGTGCGGGAGAAGGACCTGGTGACCCTGCCCGACGCGCCGGTGGAAATCATCGAGATGCCCGAATTCCAGCGCGGCGTGGCGGTGGCCTATTGCGACTCGCCCGGCCCGCTGGACCGCAACCTCAAGACCTTCTACGCGGTCTCGCCGATCCCGGAGGAATGGACCCAGGAACAGGTGGACTCGTTCCTGCGCGAATACAACTCGCGCATGATCCACCTGCTGAGCATCCACGAGGGCACGCCCGGCCACTACCTGGAGGGCTGGCACTCGGCGCGGCATCCCTCCACCCTGCGCGCGGTGCTGCGCTCCGGTCCGTTCGCCGAGGGCTGGGCGGTGTACACCGAGAAGGTGATGGCCGACGCCGGCTACCTTGGCAACGACCCGCTGTTCCGCCTGGTGCAGCTGAAGTTCTACCTGCGCACCATCGCCAACGCGATCCTCGACCAGGGCGTGCACGTGGACGGCTGGAGCCGCGAGCAGGCCATGGACCTGATGGTCCGGAAGACCTTCCAGCAGGAGCGCGAGGCCGCCGGCAAGTGGGTGCGCGCGCAGCTGACCTCGGCGCAGCTGCCGACCTACTTCGTCGGCGCGCAGGAGCACTTCGACATGCGTGCCGCGGCGGAGGCGGAGCTGGGCGAGCGTTTCGACGCGAAGACCTACCACGACCAGGTCCTGTCCCACGGTGCCCCGCCGGTGCGCTTCGTGCGGCAGCTGCTGCTGGGCGAACCGGTGAGGTGACCGGTTCGTGATTCGTGATTGGTGATCCGCGGGAGCCGCCGTCGTCCCGGCATTGGCCGGAGCGACGGGACGCATGCGCAGCCCGGATACGCGGAGCGCGTCCGGGCTGACGCGCCTGCCATGCCAGCCGAAGCCATGGCCGAATGTGCCTGGAGCCGGCACTGCCCTGGCGGGGGCTTACTCCACCGGCTTCAGCACCAGGTCCTGGAAGTCGAAGCTGAAGTCGGTCAGGTCCGAGGCCGCCTCCATCCGCGCCTCGCGCACCTTGCCGTCCGGATCCAGGTGGAAGGTGACGAAGGCATCGCCGTTGAGCGTGCGCTCGCGCCACTTCACCAGGAAGGTGTCGTGCTGCCAGTGCTGCAGCTCGCCCACCAGCAGCGGGCTGCGGGTGAAGCGCATCAGCAGGCGCCCGTTCTCCTGCTTCACCTCGACGTCGCCGTACCAGGCATCGCGGTAGGTCGCGGCGTAGCCGGACAGCGGCAGCGAGGGCTTGGAGCGCTTGTCGCGCGCGGCCACGCGCTTGGCCCAGGCGTCGTCGGCGCGGGCCTTCGACTTTTCCGCCGCCGCGGCATAGGCCGCCACCCAGTCGACCCGCTCGGCCGGCTGCAGGAAGGCGTCGAGCACGTGCAGGGTGACGGCGTTGAACGCGCCGCCGGATTCCTGGTTGGTCAGCACCACCACGCCCAGGTTGCGCCCCGGCACCAGGGTCACCCGCGAGACCATGCCGGGCCAGCCGCCGGTGTGCCACACCAGCTTCTCACCGCGGTAGGTCGACAGCATCCAGCCCTCGCCGTAGCCGAGGAAGTCCGGCCTGGACGCGGCCAGTTCCGGCACCGCCGGCTCGGGGATGTTGATCGGCGTGTGCAGCGTCCACATCGACTTGTGCCGGCGCTCGGAGAACAGCCGCTGCTCCCGGCCCTCGGCATCGGTGTAGCGGCCGCCGGCCAGCTGCGCGTTCATCCAGCGCGCCATGTCGTGCACGCTGGAGTAGATGCCACCGGCGCCGGCGGCGTTGTGCCAGGTGAGCGGGAAGGTCGGGCGCAGGGTGGTGAAGTCGGCCTTGGCATGGCCGCTGGCGGCGCGGTCGCCGGGACGCAGGGCGTCGGCGTTGAAGCGCGTCCCGGCCATCCCCAGCGGGTCGAAGAAGCGCTGCTGCAGGAACTGCGCGTAGGACTGGCCGGAGACCCGCTCGATCAGCAGGGTGGCCGCGGCGTACAGGATGTTGTCGTAGGCATAGCGCTCGCGGAAGCTGCTTGCCAGCGGCACGTCCTTCAGGCGCGCCACCACTTCCTCGGTGCTGTAGTCGCTGCCCGGCCAGAACAGCAGGTCGCCGGCGCCCAGGCCCAGGCCGCTGCGGTGGGTCAGCAGGTCGCGCACGCGCATCTGCGCGGTGACGTAGGGATCGGCCATGCGGAACTCCGGCAGGTGCTCGACCACCCGGTCTTCCAGCGACAGCTTGCCCTCGTCGGCCAGCATCGCCAGCGAGGCGGCGGTGAATGCCTTGGTGTTGGAGGCGATGGCGAACAGGGTGTGGGCATCCACCGGATCGGGCTGGCCCAGCTCGCGCACGCCCCAGCCGCCCTCGAACACCACCTGGCCATCCTTGACCACCGCCACGGCGATACCCGGCACCTCGAAGCGCTCGCGCGCCGCTTCCACCCAGGCGCCAAGCTGGGCCGGATCCAGCGCGGCCTGCGCCGGAGCGGTGGCGGCGGCGGGCTCCTGCGCCACGGCCGGTGCCAACGGCACCAGGCCCAGCGCGAGCAGGCAGGACAGGCACAGGGACGAAGGGCGCAGGGCCATGGGCAGCTCCGGTATGGGTGTGCGCCGATTCTAGGCGCAGCCGCCGTGCGCGCCCGAGTGTCGGAAGTCGGGGCGTGGCCGATGCAGGACCCGCGCGCCGGGTCGGCTACGATCGACATCCGCTCCTCCCCGGCCACCGCCATGTCCGACCTGTTCGATCCCGCCCCCGCCGCTTCCGGCCAGCCGCGCATCCGCGTCGGCATCGGCGGCTGGACCTATGCGCCGTGGCGCGGCGGCGTGTTCTACCCGGAGAAGCTGGTGCAGCGGCGCGAGCTGGAATACGCCAGCCGCCACGTCACCGCGATCGAGATCAACGGCACCTACTACGGCGCGCAGAAACCGGAGACCTACGCCCGCTGGCGCGACGAGACCCCGCCGGGCTTCGTGTTCACCGCCAAGGCGCCGAAGCGGATCATGGCCAGCCGCCGCCTGGCCGGCACCGGCGCGCAGGTGCAGGACTTCGCCGGCGGCATCGCCACCCTGGGCGACCGCCTCGGCGCCATCCTGTGGCAGTTCGACCGCGGCCAAAGCCCGTCGCTGGAGGCGCTGGCCGACTTCGTCGCCCTGCTGCCGCCGGAGGTGGACGGCCTGCGCCTGCGCCACGCGCTGGAACTGCGCGACCCCGCGGCCTTCACCCCGGAGCTGCTGGCCCTGCTGCGCCGGCACAACATCGCCCTGGTCGCGGCCGCCTCCGACGAGCACCCGTCCTTCGCCGACATCACCGCCGACTTCGTCTACGCGCGGGTGATGCAGGCGCGCGCCGGGCTGGCGCAGGGCTATGCGGACGCGGAGCTGGACGCCTGGGCCGCACGGGCCCGCGCCTGGCATGCCGGCGAGGATCCGGCGGGCCTGGCGCACGTCGGTCCGCCGCTGCCGCCCGCGAAGCCGCGCGAGGTGTTCGTGTTCTTCATCGCCGCGGCCAAGGAGCGCAACCCGGCCGCGGCCATGGCCTTGCTGCAGCGCCTGTCCGCGGCCTGAGCCCGCCCGTCGCCGGCCCCTGCCCGGCCGCGGCGGTCCGTGCGAGGATGCGCGCCCATGAGCGCGCCCGCATCCGTACGCCGTCCCGTTCCCACCCGCCATGCCCTGGCCCTGCTCGCCGCCTACGCGGCGATCTGGACCGCCCTGGCCATCAATCCCAGCTACCGCGAGGACTGGGCCCTGGAGAACGTGCTGGTGGTGGCCGCGGTGGCGCTGCTGCCGGTGCTGTGGCGGCGCATGCCGCTGGCCTGGCCCAGCTGCATCGGCCTGTTCGTGTTCGGCGTGCTGCACGCCATCGGCGCGCACTACACCTATGCCGAGGTGCCGTACGACGCGTTCTTCCGCGACCACTTCGGCTTCTCGGTCGATGCCCTGTTCGGCTTCCAGCGCAATACCTACGACCGCCTGGTGCACTTCGGCTACGGCCTGCTGCTGGCCCCGGCCTGCGTCGAGCTGCTGGACCGGGTGGCGCCGCCGCGCGGGGCATGGCGCTACGTGCTGCCGGTGAGCTTCGTGATGTCCCACGCGCTGTTGTTCGAGATCTTCGAGTGGCTGGCCGCCAGCATGTTCGGCGGCGACCTGGGCCAGGCCTACCTGGGCACCCAGGGCGACGAGTGGGACGCGCAGAAGGACATGCTGCTGGCCACCCTGGGCGCGGCCTTGTCGGTCACGGCGCTGGGCCTGGCCGGCTGGCTGTCGCCGCGGCGCTGAGCCCATGGACGCGCGCCGGCGGCCCCGCCGCGGGCGATAATGCGCCATGCCGATGAACCCCCACACCCGCGCCCTGCTGCAGGTCCACTTCTGCGTCCTGCTGTGGGGCTTCACCGCCATCCTCGGCAAGCTGATCGCGCTGCCCGCGCTGCCCCTGGTGTGGTGGCGCATGCTGCTGGTGGTCGCCGCCCTGGCCCTGCTGCCGCGCGTATGGCGCGGGCTGCGCGCAATGCCGCCGCGGCTGGTGGCCGGCTACGCCGGCGTCGGCGTGCTGGTGGCCCTGCACTGGCTGACCTTCTACGGTGCGATCAAGCTGGCCAATGCCTCGGTGGCGGCCACCTGCATCGCCCTGGCGCCGGTGTTCACCGCGGTGATCGAGCCCTGGGTGGCGCGGCGCCCGTTCCGCCCGCGCGAGCTGGTGCTGGGCGTGGCGGTGCTGCCGGGCGTGGCCCTGGTGGTCGGTGGCGTGCCGGACGGCATGCGCGCCGGCGTGGCGGTGGGCGCGCTCTCGGCGCTGCTGGTGGCGGTGTTCGGCTCGCTCAACAAGCGCCTGGTCGAGCATGCCGATCCGCTGACCGTCACCGCGCTGGAACTGGGCGCCGGCACCCTGGTGCTGGGCGCGCTGGCGCCGCTGATGCCGCTGCTGGCGCCGGAGTTCGCCGGCCGGCTGCTGGCCCTGCCGGGCCTGCACGACGGCATCCTGCTGCTGGTCCTGGCACTGGCCTGCACCCTGCTGCCGTTCGCGCTGGCGCTGGTGGCGCTGCGCCGGCTCAGCGCCTACGCGGTGCAGCTGGTGACCAACCTCGAGCCGGTGTACGCGATCGTGCTGGCGGCGCTGCTGCTGGGCGAGCAGCGCGAGCTGAGCCTGCAGTTCTACCTGGGCGTGGCCATCGTCCTGGCCGCGGTGTTCCTGGACCCGCTGCTGTCGCGCCGGCGCCCGGCGGCGAGCGCGCCGGCGGCGGACGCCGCGCGCCAGCTGGTGGACTGATTCAGTCGGCCACTTCCACCCGCGCGCGGCCGCCGACCTTGGCGCGGTACATGGTCGCGTCGGCGCGGGCCACCGCCTGCCCCGGTTCCTCGCCGGGGCGCCACTGCGCCACGCCGATGCTGGCGGTCACCCCGCCGCCGCCCTCCACCACCGCCACCGCGCGGACCAGGCTCTCGCAATGCGCGCGCGCCTGCCCCAGGTCCAGGCCCGGCAGCAGCAGCGCGAACTCCTCGCCGCCATACCGCGCCGCCACGCCCACGCCCTGCATCCGCTCGCCCAGCGCGTGGCCGACCTGGACCAGCACGCGGTCGCCGGCGGCGTGGCCGTAGGTGTCGTTGATCGATTTGAAGTGGTCCAGGTCCAGCACCGCCAGCGACAGCGGCGTGCCCTCGCGCCCCGCCCGCTCCACCGCCGCGCGCAGTGCCTCGCCGTAGCCTCGGCGGTTGCGCAGCCCGGTCAGCGGGTCGGTACGGGTCTGCTCGGCCAGGTCGGCGTTCTGCGCCTCCAGCAGCTGCGAGTAGTGCAGCAGCTGCTGCTCGTACCAGGCGCATTCGCGCACGTACAGGTTCAGCGCCTCGGTGGTGCGGCGCAGTTCGATCAGGAAGCCGGCCTGGCGCGCCAGCGCGCGCAGCGCCTCCGCACCCTCCTCGCCCAGTACCCGCGGGCGGCTGTCGAACACGCACAGGCTGCCCAGGGCGTGGCCTTCGGCATCCAGCAGCGGCACCCCGGCGTAGAAGCGGATGTGCAGGCCGCCGGTGACCAGCGGGTTGGCGGCAAAGCGCGGGTCGCGGGTGGCGTCCTCCACCACCAGCATGCGCTGCGGCTCGAGGATGGTGTGCGCGCAAAAGGCGGCGTCGCGCGGGGTCTCGCAGGCGTCGAAGCCGGTGCGCGCCTTGAACCACTGGCGCTCGGCGTCGATCAGCGAGACCGCCGCCATCGGCGCGCCGGTGATCGCCGAGGCCAGCGCCACCAGGTCGTCGAACGCCTGCTCGCGCGGGGTGTCGAGCAGGCGGGTGGCGCGCAGCGCCGCCAGCCGTTCGGCTTCGTTGCCCGGCCGCGGCGGACGCGGCGCTGGTGCTGTTGCCGGCTGCATGGTCTTCACCAGTTGTCGAACTGCGGGAGCAGGCCGCGCAGTTCCTCCGGGGTCAGGTTGCGCCACTGCCCGGGCTTGAGTGCGCCGAGCCTGACGTTGTCGATGCGCACCCGCCGCAGCTGGGTGACGCGGTAGCCGAACGCGGCTGACATCAGCCGGATCTGCCGGTTCAGGCCCTGGCGCAGCACGATGCGGAAGCCGAACTTGGCGATCCGGCTGGTGCGGCACGGCAGGGTCATCTGCCCGTGCACCGGCACGCCGCGGGCCATGCCGCGCAGGAACTCGTCGGTCACCGGCTTGTTCACCGCCACCAGGTACTCCTTCTCGTGCCCGTTCTCGGCGCGCAGGATCTCGTTGACGATGTCGCCGTTGCTGGTCATCAGGATCAGGCCTTCGGAATCCTTGTCCAGGCGTCCGATCGGGAAGATCCGCTGCTCGTGGCCGACGAAGTCGACGATGTTGCCCTTCACCGAGCTCTCGGTGGTGCAGGTGATGCCGACCGGCTTGTTCAGGGCGATGTAGACATGGCGGCGCTTGCCCGGCCTGGCGGCGCGCAGCTTCAGCGGCTGGCCGTCCACGCGGACTTCGTCGCCCTCGCCGACCACGACGCCGACGCCGGCCGGCTGGCCGTTGACGGTCACCCGGCGCGCGGCGACCAGGCGGTCGGCCTCGCGGCGGGAACAGAAGCCGGTGGCGGCGATGTACTTGTTGAGGCGGGCGGCGTCTTCGGTCATGGCCCATTATCCGCTTCCGGCCGCCGCCGCGCTGCGTCGCGCGCTCCCCGTGGTCGGGAACGGCTCAGCCGGCCAGCTGGACCTGGTCGCGCCCGCCGCGCTTGGCCGCGTACATGGCCTGGTCGGCCCGGCGCAGCAACGCCGCGGCATCGGCATCGCCGTCGCGCAGGGTGGCCACGCCGATGCTGGCGGTCAGCGACAGCCCCTCCAGGCCCAGCTCGCGCGCGGTGGCGGCCAGGCGCACGCGCAGGGCATGCATGCGCTGCACCGCCGAGTCCGCGGCCACGCCCGGCAGCAGCATCAGGAACTCCTCGCCGCCCATGCGCGCCGCCTCGGAGGCACCGCGCACTGTGGCCCGCAGCGCCTGCGCCACCGCCACCAGCACCCGGTCGCCGGCCTCGTGGCCGTGGTCGTCGTTGATCGCCTTGAAGTGGTCGATGTCGATGAAGGCCACGCTCAGCGCCGTGCCGTCCTCGCGGGCGACGGCGAACATCTCGCCCAGCCGGCGCAGGCCGGCGCGGCGGTTGGGCAGGCCGGTCAGCGGGTCGGTCTCGGCCAGCTGCTGCATCTCGTCGCGCTGGCGGCGCAGGCGGCCCAGGCGCAGGTTGAGGGCGTAGGCGCTCACCGCCAGGAACCAGGTGACCGCCAGCTGGATCACCTCGACCCGGTACTCGATCAGCAGGCGGCTGCCGGCCAGCTCCAGCAGCGCGATCAGGGCGAACGGCAGCATCCCCGCCAGCGCCGGCAGCACCCCCGGGCGCTGCCGCCACAGCCGGTGCAGGGCCCAGCCCAGGATCAGCAGGTAGACCATGCGGAACGCCAGCTCGACCCCGACCGCCAGCGGCTCCAGCCACGCCAGCGGAGCCAGCAGCACGGTGAGGCTGGCGGCGATCCAGGTGCCGGCGGTGGCCAGGACCATGCGCTGGCGCACGCCCGGCGGGAGGCCGGGGCCGGCCACCAGCAGCCACATGCCGCACAGCACCGCGCCCAGGCCCATGCTGGACAGGCCCACGAACCAGCGCGGCTCGTGCCCGGCCACCGGCAGCCAGGGTTCCGGATAGCCGCTGAGGCCGCTGAGCACCGCCTGCCAGACCACCGACAGGCCGCACAGCGCCGCATAGCCGAGGAAGGTCCAGTCGCGCGCGCCGGGATAGGCCATCAGCGCCGTGGCCGCCAGCACCAGGGCCACCGCCAGGCACGCGGTGCGCACCACCAGGCGCAGGGTGTCCACGTGCTGCACCTCGCTGGGCGCGCCGATGCGGATGGTCGGGATCCAGCCGGGCTTGAGTGCCGGCTGCCAGTACACGATCACCGGGTCCTGGTTACCGGCCTGCGGCACGATCACCATGCCCACGCCCGCGCGGAAGCGGGAATCGCGGGTGCGGGCGTCGTGCATCAGCCCGCACACCCGGTGCCCGCCGTACTCCAGGCGCACCTCGCCGGCGAACACGTTGAACACGCTCACCGCCTGCGGCACGCCGGGCCAGCCGCCCGGCGGCGGATGCACCACCGCCCGCGCCGGCGGCACCGGGGCGTCGGCGGGGCAATCGCGGGTGCGGGGCTGTTCCTGGGTGGGCTGGCCGGTCACCAGGTGGGCGGTCGGCGGCCAGCGCTGGATGCGCCCGAAGGCATTGGCGACCACCACCGCGATCGCCAGCAACGCGAGCACCATCAAGCCGACCCTGGGCCAGGTCCATGGATGGAGCCGCGCGCGGCCCGGTCTGCTCCGTTGCGGTTTCACCCGCCCATGATACGGAGCGCGGCCACGGTCACCCACGGGCCTGGATCATCCTTTGGGATTGTTGCTTTTGTGACCGACATCAGCCTACCCCGGGGCCGGCCCCGCGCCGGTCAGGAACGCGGGCGCGGCGGTCCCTTGCGGTGCGGTTTCGGGCCGCGCGGTGCGGGGCGCGTCCCGGTCGGGCGGAAACGCCCGCGCGCCGGCGGCGCGTTGGGCGACGGCGCATGGCTGCCATCCCAGCGGCTGATGCGCAGCTGCTGCCCGACCACCCAGGCCTTCTGCAGCACGCCCATGATCTCCGGCGGCATGCCGGCCGGCAGGTCGAGGATCGAATGGTCCTCGTGGATGTCGATGCGGCCGATGTAGCGCGCCTCCAGCCCGGCCTCGTTGGCGATCGCGCCGACGATGTTGCCCGGCTTGACCCCGTGCACGTGCCCGACCTCGACCCGGTAGGTCTCCATGCCCGGCTGCGGCGCCTCGCGCGGCGGCTTGGGCGCGCGCGGGGCGCGCGGGACGAAGTCGTCGTCGCGGCCGCGCGGCGGACGCGGGCCACGCTCGCGCTCCTCGAACGCGCGCGGCTCGCGGGCCGGGCGCGGCTCGCGCGGGGCCGGCTCGTCGCGGGCCTCCAGCAGCAGCGGCACGTCGCCCTGCAGCAGCCGCGCCAGGGCGGCGGCCACGTCCTCGGCGGCCACCTCGTGCTCGGCTACGTAGCGGTCCACCAGCGCGCGGTATTCCTCCAGGCCGCCGGCCTGCAGCGCCCCGCCGATGCGCTCGAAGAACCGCGCCACGCGGCGGTCGTTGACCGCCTGCACGGTCGGCAGGCGCATTTCCTCGATCGGCTGCCGGGTGGCGCGCTCGATCGCGCGCAGCATGCCCTTCTCGCGCGGGGTGACGAACAGGATCGCCTCGCCGCTGCGTCCGGCGCGGCCGGTGCGGCCGATGCGGTGGACGTAGCTCTCGGTGTCGTAGGGGATGTCGTAGTTGAGGACGTGGCTGATCCGCTCCACGTCCAGGCCGCGCGCGGCCACGTCGGTGGCCACCAGCACGTCCAGGCGGCCGTCCTTGAGCTGCTGGATGGTGCGCTCGCGCTGCTGCTGCTGCATGTCGCCGTTGATCGCCGCGGCGGCCACGCCGCGCGCCTGCAGCTTGTTGGCCAGCTCCTCGGTGGCGGCCTTGGTGCGCGCGAACACGATCATCGCGTCGTAAGGCTCGGCCTCCAGGATCCGGGTCAGGGCGTCGAGCTTGTGCAGGCCGCTGACGAACCAGTAGCGCTGGCGGATGTTGGCCGAGGTGGTGGTCTTGGCCGCGATGGTCACCTCGACCGGATCGCGCAGGTAGGTCTGGGCGATGCGCCGGATCGGCGGCGGCATGGTCGCCGAGAACAGCGCCACCTGGCGCTGCGGCGGGGTCTTCTGCAGCACCGCCTCGACGTCGTCGATGAAGCCCATGCGCAGCATCTCGTCGGCCTCGTCCAGCACCAGCGCGCGCAGGGCCGACAGGTCCAGCGAGCCGCGCTCGAGATGGTCGATGATGCGCCCGGGGGTGCCGACCACCACGTGCACGCCGCGGCGCAGCGCGTGCAGCTGCGGGCCGTAGCCCTGGCCGCCGTAGATCGGCAGCACCTGGAAGCCGGGCATCTTCGCCGCGTAGCGCTGGAACGCCTCGGCGACCTGGATGGCCAGTTCGCGGGTCGGCGCCAGCACCAGCGCCTGCGGCCTGGCCTGGGCCAGGTCCAGCCGGGCCAGGATCGGCAGGGCGAAGGCCGCGGTCTTGCCGGTACCGGTCTGGGCGGTGCCCAGCACGTCGCGGCCGGACAGCAGCGCGGGGATGGTGGCGGCCTGGATCGGCGAGGGGGTTTCGTAGCCGACTTCGGTCAGGGCAGCCAGCAACGGCTGCGGCAGGCCGAGTTCGCCGAAGCTCGGCGCGGCAGGGGTTTCTTGGGCGGGGGAAGACATCCGGGACTCCGGCGGCGGCGCCTGGAGGCGCGGCGGGGACACATGAAAGTTCGCCATTGTGCGCTGCAACGCGGGGTTTGTCGCCCCACGGCGGGATTCGGACGGGCCGTCCATTCAGCCCCATCATGCGCCGGGCCGCCGTGTACCGGCCGCGAAGCCCGGTGGCGGGAAGCCTCAGCCGCCGCCGGCAACCCCGGTGGCCGCGCCGGCCGGCGCGCTGGCAGCGGCCGCCTCGCTGGCACCCTCGCCGTCCGGTTCGCCGGCGGTGGACTCGGCGTCCAGCAGCACCACTTCCACCGCGTTGAACTCGGCCAGCGGGCTCTCCGCCGGGCAGGTGTCGTCGGGGAAACCAAGCCCGCGGCGCAGCTCCAGGCCGCAGGCATTGCGCGCGTACACCTCGCGCTCGCCGCGGCAGCGCTCCTCGAACGCGCGGATCCAGCGGTCGCGCCGCTGCATGAAGTCGTCGCCGCACTTGGCCAGCAGCCGCATCCGGTCCAGGTCGTCCTGGGCGGCGTTGTTGCCATCCAGGCCGTAGGCCGCCAGTTCGTCCTGGTTGAGCAGGCGCAGGCTGCGGTTGGGCACGGTCTTCATCACGTCGGCCAGCAGCGGCGAGGCGCCGTTGCGTTCCAGGTAGGCGCGCACGGTCCCGTACACCGCCTGCAGCTCGGTGTTGAGCTCCTGGCGGCTGGTGGCGGTGGAGCTGAGGCGGATGATGCGGTGGATGCCCACCCGCCCGGCCAGCACCCGACTGTCGCCGCCGGCCAGCACGAACACGCAGGCGCTGTGGCAGACCGAGTCCTCGCGCACCCACAGGGTCCAGTGGTGGTTGCCGATCCAGTCGCCAGCGCGGATCGCGTCCTCGACCTGGCCGCCGGTGGAGTCCAGGTCCAGCACGCGGTGGACGATGCCCAGCTCGTCGGCGGTCACCGTGACCCGCTGCACCAGGGCGGTGAACTCGGGGCTGATCTTGCCGGTGTAGCGCACGCGCACGACCTGCCCTTCGCGGCAGGCCTCGACGCCCTCGCGCAGCGCTTCGCGCTCCAGCGAGGCCAGCGCCGCGCCGTCGCCCTCGCGGTAGTCCAGGCTGCAGCTGATCCAGGCCTGGCCGGACAGCTCGCGCGGCGACCAGTCCACCTCGCCCTCCGGCTCGGCCGCCTGCCCCTGCGGCAATGCCTCCACCGACATGGCCTCTTCGGGCATCGGATCGCGGCTGACCGCGCCACCCTCTTCCGGCGAGGCCACCGGCTGGGTCTGGACCTCTTCCTCATCGGCCACGAAACGCTGGCAGGCGACCAGCACCCCGATGGCCGCGGCCAGCAGCAGGACCACGGACAGGATTTGGCGGGAGGCCTTGGACATGGAAGGACGGTCGGCTTGCATGCACCCAGTCTAGGCGGTGCCCGGCCGCGCCGGACAACCGTCGATGAACGTCGACGAACGGTTCAGCGCAACAGCGGCAGCAGCACCAGCAGCAGGCCGGCCATCGAGACGCCCCATGCCAGCGAACGCAGGTAGCGCACGCCGTACAGGTACAGCGGCACGTACACCACGCGCGCCCAGAAATAGGCCTGCACCCCGAGCGCGGTCCAGGCATCGGCCTGGCCGGTGGCGACCACCGCCAGCACCGCGGCGGCGAAGAACGGGAAGGTCTCCATGAAGTTGCGGAACGCGCGGTCGGCACGCCCGGCCCTGGGCGGGAGCGGACCCGGATCGGCATCGCGCGGCCCGGTATTCCATTCGACCCCGCGCTGGCGGGTCACCAGCATGCCGGCCAGCAGCAACTGCGCCACGCCCAGCACCACCGACCAGCCCAGATAATGGATCTCGATGCCCACGGCCACCTCCTGTGATGTAGGCCCACAGGTTAGCAACGGCGTTGGGGCTACGATATGCGCATGTCGAACGCGCGCCTGCCCCCGGTCCCGGAGCCTCCTTCCCCCGGGCCGCAAGGCCTGCTGCGCGAGATCCGCCACGTGCGCCCGCTGCCGCCTGGCCGGCTCGGTTTCTCGCTGCGCGCCGCCCTGGCCATGGGCATCCCGGTCCTCGCCGGCTGGCTGGCCGGGGATACCGCGGCCGGCATGATGGCCACCATCGGTGGCTTCACCGCCCTGTACTGCGGCGACCGTCCCTATGCCGCCCGCGCCATCGCCCTGGCGGCGGTGGCGCTGGGCTTCGCCGTGGCGGTGATGTTCGGGCTGTGGCTGCAGCCGCATGCCTGGGCCATCCTGCCGGCACTGGCCTTGGTGGCGATGTTCGCGACCTGGCTGTGCAACGCCATGCGCATCGGCCCGGCCGGCGCCTACCTGTTCGTGCTCGCCTGTGCCGCCAGCACCGCGATCCCGGCCGCCCACCTGCCGCCCTGGCAGGCCGGCCTGCTGGTGCTGGGCGGCGGCATGGGTGCCTGGCTGCTGCACACCGTCGGCATCCTGCTGCATCCACGCAAGCCGGAGCGGCGCGCGGTGCTTGCCGCCGCCCGCGCGGTGGCCGCGGCGATCTCCGCCGACGCCAACGGGCATCCACGCGCCCGCCGGCGTGCGGCCCAGGCCCTCTACGACAGCTGGCAGATGCTGGTGGGCTTCCAGCCGATCCCGGCGCGCCCGAACGGCGAGCTGGCCCGGCTGCGCGGGATCAACCGCGAGCTGCACCAGACCTTCGCGGCCAGCCACGACCCCGACCTGCCGGCCGAACGCCGCGCACAACTCCTGCGGCACGCCGTCCAGCTGGGCGAGGAGGTCCAGCAGGAAGCGATCCGGCGTCCGCGCACGCTGCCGGCCGGCACCGTGCCGCACGGTTACCCGCGCTCCTGGACCCTGCTGCGCGAAGGCCTGGCACCCGGCTCCAACCCGCGCCGCCAGCTGCTGCGCATCGGCATCGCCTGCCTCGCCGCCGGCCTGGTCGCCGGCGCCCTGGACCTGGAGCGCGCGTACTGGGCGGTGGCCGCGGCCCTGCTGATGCTGCACCAGGGCCTGACCTGGCCGCGCACGCTGCAGCGCAGCCTGGAGCGCACCCTCGGCACCCTGGCCGGGCTCGCCCTGGCCGGCGCCATCCTCTGGCTGCATCCGACCGGGCCATGGCTGGTGCTGACGGTGATGGCGCTGCAGTTCACCATCGAGATGGTGGTGGTCCGCAACTACGCGCTGGCGGTGGTGTTCATCACCAGCGCGGCGCTGACCATCGCCAGCGGCGGCCAGGCCGTGGACGACATCCCCGGCATGCTGCTGGCACGCGGCGTGGACACCGTGATCGGCTGTGCCTGCGCCCTGCTGGCCTTCCGCCTGCTGCCGCCGCGCGCCAATGCACGCACCGTGGCCTCGGAGATCGGCCAGTGCCTGCTGGCGATCCGGCGGGTCTGCCCGCACCTGGAGCGCAGCGAGGTGACCACGCCGCAGGCGCGGATCGATCGCCGCGACCTGCAGCACCGCAGCTTCCTGCTGGAGCAGGCGCTGGACCAGGCCCTGGACGGTTCGGCAGAGGAGCGCCGTAGCGCCAGCGAGCACTGGCCCGCGGTCGCCGCCTGCCAGCGCCTGGTCTACCGGGTGCTGGCCGCGTGCTGGGACCTGGAACGGGAAGCAGAGGCCGAGGCGCCGGCACGGGATTCGGCCCAGGCCTCCGCCAAGGCCCTCCCGCAGGCGCCCGCGGACGATCCGGGAAGCATGGATGCGGCGGTCGAGGCCCTGTCCAGCCTGTCGCGGGCCTGGACCCACGGCGAGCCACCGCCGCGCCTGCCACACGGGCTGCCCCCGCTGTTCGCCGGCGACCTGGGTGACCTGCACCGGTTCCTGCGGCAGAAACTCCGGGCCTCCTGAGCAGGCTGGCGAAGACGGTCAGCTGGCAGTGGCACGGCGCGCCGGTCTAGCTGTGTAAACCCAGTCGCCCATGGAGTGGAAGACTCGGGAAGGCGAGCCGCGACCCTCTACGAAGTCAATGTAGAGATCGAATTCTTCGGAACCCTGGGTTTCTTCTTCGGCCACCGTGATCTCCCCCATCACGTTCTAACGCCTGAATTAGGCCGCGCCGCGAAGCGGCGTCGGCTTGAATGAATTGTTAGGTGTGCTAGCCGACGATACCAGCATGCTGCTTGTCGATCTCACGACTAACCTCCCGCAGTTTTGTGTCTAAGTCGGCGTACGTTTCGTGCACTGCCTGAAGTCCGGCTGGGGAGTTGCTCAGAACCTTTGCGAGGTGCTCTTGGTGTCTCATCAATGCAAGGTAATGAGTCCGAAGCGCCAGAAGCGCGTTGAGGCGTCCGATGTCATTAGACCTCTTGGCTTCCCTCGCACTCCAGCGGGCATAGAGGGCAGCTAGGCTGGCCGCTAGAAGCGCCATTGCGGAGAGAGATAGCTCCCAGTTCATCCCGAATTCCCCTTGCACACCTAACGCCAGAATTAAGCCGTGCTGCGAAGCGGCATCGGCTTGAATGACTCGTTAGCGCGCATTGCCGCGTGGCCACTATTGATTGGTGACGCCGAATGGAATGTGCACAGAAGGTACAACTGCGCTGGCCGACTTCAGGTGGCCGGACTGATCGTCAAAGAAGATGTGCGGCTTGAGCACGCCAAGAACTCGTCCCTTCTCGATTCCGCCGAGGAAGAACGCGTCATTCGCCATCACGCCCCAATTCTTTAGCGTGTTAAGTGCTCGCTCGTGAGATGGCGCATTGCGCGCAGTCACGATAGATACCCGAATGCGGTTCTCATAGTCCGGGTTAGTCTTCTTATGTTCTTCCTCCACGGACTGAATCTTTGACACTCGGACTAGAAATTCCTTCAAAGGTCCGGGATTGTGGGGCTGCATCACGTTCTTGACTTCATGCGCGTGAAACTCCGTAAGTCCGGAACTTTGCATGACCGCTTCGGACTCGTCACCTGCTAATACTCCGTCAAAATCGAATGCGATGCGAAGGGTTCGGTCCTCGTCGTCATCATCGAACTTTGAGTCAAGTACTTGTCCAGCCGGGTGTCCAACTCTAATCGCGGCCTCAACATCCGGCTTGTTCGCAGATAGGAACAGCGCGATGTTTAACGCGGGGATGTACTCGTAGGGTGCGCGGCCCTGCATGAAGATCGCTCGAGTAATGCCAAGTCCGTAGTGCTCAATTGTTTTCATCACGCGCAGTCCCGTATCGGGATCGTTGCGCGAGAGGAGCACCACCTCGACCAGGGGGTCCGAGGGGCTCAGGTCGTTGATGGAGAGCAGTCTCTTGATGAAAGGGAAGGCAATTCCCTTGGGAAGAGGGTTTCCCAAGTTCGCCTCCTGGAATTTCCGATACTCCTCTTCGCCTCGCGTCTTGAAGACGTGGTCAGCGTCGGTGAGATCAAAGACGGCGCTCGAAGCAACCCCAATGACTAGACGGTCATCTAGCTCGTACGGCATGGATCCCCCTCGAAAATTGCCTGCGCGCTAACGCCTGAATTAAGCCGTGTCGCGAAGCGGCATCGGCTTGAATGAATTGTTAGGCGCGGCCCGAGGCTGTTGCGCCGACCTCGTTGACTTCAATTCATTCGCTGTCATTGAAAAGAAGCTCGTCTATCAGGCTGTCGAACACCTTGCCAATTACGCCACGCCCTTTTCGAAAACCGGACTCACCGAAACCAGAACCACGTGCAAGTGACTTACCTCCGGAAGAAATGACCCTAATCTCGACCCCTCCCTGCGCACGATTGTTCGGCGCCACGATGAAGCCGCCGCCATAAACAGGCACTGCGACGGCGGAGTTTGCGCGTGTTTCAGAGTTGCCAACCATCACGATTAGAAAGGAGTCCACGCCAAGGATGTCCGCAACGAGTCGCGCAGAATCACCGTCTAGAGTCTCTACTCCTGCTTCAAGCATTCCTTGAGATACTTCCATTGGCCCCGCGGTGAACGGATAGCCCTCAGCACCGACATAGTCGGCCATCGTCTCGTTTAGCCAGACACAATCGAAGTCTGCAGGGCATATTGCCGGAGCAATTGCTATCTTTCCTGATGCTTCAGACCAGTCTTTTACCTTCGTCACATTGACGTTGTATCCCGCGATCAACTGACTCGAGAACAACAGGCAAAGTAACGCGATTCCTCGGATTGCGACGTTCTTCATTCAGATTCCCCCTAGCTATTCTGAGCGCCTAACGCCTGAATTAAGCCGCGCCGCGAAGCGGCGTCGGCTTGAATGAATTGTTAGCGCGATTGGCCATGAACTCAAATACTCTTGCGCTCTTGGTTAGCTAGCACGCCTTCCGATACGTTGCATATGAACAACGCAATCTTTGCGGCCGCGCTGCCATCTCCCCGTACAAAGGAATCTTCATTTTTATATGAGCCATCTAGCTCTAGACTCACCAGCTTTCCGTATCCGGTAGCGCAATCGGACAAGGAGACGTACCACTTCTCGACAATGATCGTCTTGGATCTCTTTGAGTACGATCTCCCAAGTATCGTTCCAATGCGCTCGCCTCCTTTGTTTGTAGTGTGTACAAATGAGTCTATTTTGACTCCAAAGATTGCACCATCTGTTTCAGAAATATCTGCCCATTCATCAGATGCTATGGCGTGCCCGCAAAGAGCAAGACCAAGCAATGCGAGAGCTAGTGGATAGTGCCGCATGATTCCCCCATTTATCGCGCTAACGCCTGAATTAAACCGACCCGCGAAGCGGGGTCGGCTTGAATGAATTGTTAGGCGCTACCTGCCGCCAAGTATGGCCGCCATGTCGTGCTCATAGTAGGCACGCTCGGCGCAGCGCGCATTGAATCTATCAACGACTGCGTTGAGCGCGTCCACTCGCGCATTGACACTTTGAAGCTTGGAATTGTAAGCCCCCACCAGTCGTTTGTGCTCATCGACAAGCGCGTTGAAGCTGTCAACGGACTGTTGGCTGTACACGTCAACGCGAGGCTCCATTGCTGTTATGCGGCTCTCAAGCGAGTTGATCCTTGTCTCATCCGCCTGCAGTGACGATTGAAGCCGTTCAACTGCATCCTCTTGGTCATTGATCTGATTCTGCTCAGTGACGCATTGTCTAAGCTGCTCTCTCGTCAGAACAGGGCCGCTATGCCTAGCTCCAGCAGCTAGTCCGCGTCCGCCAATTCTAACGCGCCGCCGCCGCGCCTCTGACTCGACCGGCAGCGCACATGAAATCGCCCCAAACAGTCCGAGAAGAACCATTCTTCTTCCTACAAGCATCGGATACTCCCCCTGTAGCGCCTAACACCTGAGTTAAGCCGCGCCGCGAAGCGGCGTCGGCTTGAATGAATTGTTAGACCTAAAGCCCACCATGCCTCGGCGCATAGAAAATGAAATCCTCAATCATCTTCTCCAACTTGGATACAAAAAGTTCGTCCTTCCAGGTGGATTGGTCATACGAAGCGCCGGTGGTTGACTTGTAGTTCTTTCCGTCGTCGTTTGTGAAAAGCTCTTCAAATTCAATCCGACCAGATTCAAGGTTTGTGTGTAGCGACAGAGCCCTATGTCCGCCGTCACTGTACTTAAGCTCCAACCATATGTGCCTGCTGTTGGCAGAGTGAACAACCCTCATTCCACGTTCTTTGAGCTTTGTGGCGTAAGTCTCGAGTGTTGGGGCAAGGCGTGCAGAGATTTGGCTGAAGAACTCTTCATTCTCCTGCTTTGCGGCTTTGTGATCATTCTCGGCCTGCTTGTGCTTACCAATAGCGTTGTCAAGCTTGTCAAAAAAGTCGGACACGGAAGTCTCCATTTAGGTCTAACGCTTGAGTTAAGCCGCGCCGCGAAGCGGCGTCGGCTTGAATGAATGGTTAGGTGGTCAGCCGCTATCCCGCCAACCACCAATCACGTCTCTGATACGAACAAAATCTGGATCTACCCT